>Ga0066652_100002092_pt1 | contig 10761 bp, 6 predicted proteins | sample GraSoiAngelo_101_FD_71413 | JGI IMG/M metagenome (GOLD analysis project Ga0066652, IMG submission 71413) | Grasslands soil microbial communities from the Angelo Coastal Reserve, California, USA - 14_0903_02_30cm | ecosystem: Environmental > Terrestrial > Soil > Grasslands | place: USA... | reverse complement strand
GCGCTCGATGATTCCCGCCATCTGCCCGACGATGAGGATCGCCATGGTGGCCGGCAGGAGATAGAGGCCGGCGACCGTCACCGATGCCCCGAAGCCGTAGCCGTTGCTGGCCGGCGACTGGACGAACTCCGGCAGCAGGATGAACGACGAGTACATACCGACGCCGATCAGGAACGCGGCCGTGTTTGTTGTCCAGACCCCGCGGATCCCCATCATCCGCATGTCCACGAGGGGCTCGCGCGAGCGAAGCTCCTCGCGGATCCAGAGCAGAATGATCACGGCGCCGATCGCGAGGAGGCCAAGCGTCTTGGGCGATCCCCATCCCCAGGTGCTCGTCTCGGTGATCCCGAGGAGCAGCGCCGACATCCCGAGGGTCATGAGCGCGGCCGCGCCGTAGTTGATCTGGGCGGGGGTCTTGACCGGGGACTCAGGGATGTACCGCCAGGTCAGGTAGGCGGTGAGGACGATCAGCGCGAGCGGGAACCAAAAGAGCCAGTGGTAGGACAGCTGCTGGGTGATGATGCCCGCGAGGACGACCCCGGCGCCCGCGCCGATGCCCAGAAGCGACGAGATCAGGCCGAGCGCCCCAGGCACGCGCTGCTGGGGAAACTCGTCGCGCACGATCGAGAAGGCGAGGGGGAAGACACCCGCGCCGGCGCCCTGGATCACGCGCCCGAAGAGCATCACGGGAAGCGAGGTCGCGATGGCGGAGACCAGCGTGCCGACCGCCAGCGCCACGAGCACGATCATCAGCAGGCGGTCCTTGCCGTACATGTCGCCGAGCCGGCCGAGGATGGGCGTCGTGATCGACGCGCTCAGCAGGAAGGCGGTGAGCATCCAGCCGACAGCGCTCTCGGAGACGTTCAGGGACTGCTGTATCTGCGGCAGGGCGGGCACGACCAGGGACTGAAGCAGCGCGTAGGAGATCCCGCCAAGCGAGAGGATCGTGAGGATGACCCGGGGGCTGGAGTTGGTGGCTCGTCCGAAGATTGGGAGATCCTAGCAAATCCTTTGTTTACACAAAGCATTCGCGCCTGGTAACGTTTTGCCCGTGGCAAAGGACACGAAACCGAATCCGCCGGGGATTGCCAAGCGATGGCCGACGCTGCTGATGATCAAGCTCGGCCGCATCACCACCCATCGTTTCACCGAGGCACTGGAGCCGTTCGGCGTCCGCCCCCGGCACGTCGCCGCCCTGATCGAGCTTCGCGACCACGGCGAACTTACCCAGCAGTCGCTCTGCGGCCGCCTTCACGTGGATCCGACGAATCTCGTGGCGATCCTGAACGAGCTCGAGCAACGCGGCTTCGCCACCAGGCGCCGCGATCCGAAGGATCGCCGCCGTCACATCGTGGAAGTCTCGAAGAAGGGATTGGCGATCATCGACAAGTCCGCCGAGGTGATGGACCAGGTAGAGCAGGAGCTCCTCGAGGGGCTCGAGCCTGCCGAGCGCGACCAACTCGAGGTAGCTCTCGCCGCGATCTGGGAGACGAGCGGCGGGTATGACGCGTACTCGGCTGCCGCCGACGTCGAGGAAGAACAGGCCGCGTAGAGAATTCCGATGGTGAGCGGCGTGGCCGCTTACCATGCGGGCGTCCTAGCAGCAACAACCGGAGGAGGACGCCTCATGAACGTCGGCATCGGACTTCCATCGACGATCCCCGGAGTCGACCGCGAGTCGCTGCTCACCTGGGCGCGCAAGGCGGAGGACCGAGGGTTCTCGACGCTCGGGACGATCGACAGGGTCGTGTACGGAAACTACGAGTCGCTCATCGCCCTCGGGGCGGCCGCGGCGGTGACCGAGCGCATACGCCTGACCACCGACATCCTCCTCGGCCCGCTCCGCGGGAACGGTGCCCTGCTGGCGAAGCAGGCCGCGACGATCGACTCGCTCTCGGGCGGCCGCCTGACACTGGGAATCGCGGTCGGGCTGCGCGAGGACGACTACGCGTCCACCGGCACTCCTTTCGATGAGCGCGGGCGGCTGTTCGACGCCCAGCTCGCGGAGATGAAGAAGATCTGGTCTGGTGAGGAGCGTGGGATGGCGGGCGCGATCGGACCGCCGCCCGCTCGCGAGGGCGGCCCGGAGCTCGTGATCGGCGGCAACGTCTCGGCCGTGTTCCGCCGCATCGCCGAGCATGGCGACGGCTGGACCATGGGCGGCGGCACGCCGGATCAGTTCAAGGAGAAGTCCGCGAAGGTGAAGGAGGCTTGGTCGGAGGCCGGACGCGACGGCACGCCGCGACTGATCGCGCTGTGTTACTTCGGGCTGGGCGACGGCGCTGAGGAGGCGGCCAAGGAGGACCTCGGCCACTACTACGCGTGGCTTGGTGAGGAGATCGCCGGCCAGATCATCGCGAGCGCCGCCACGGACGAGGACACCATCCGCGGCTACCGCGACGCCTTCGCCGATGCCGGCGCCGACGAGCTCATCTGCTTCCCGACCTCGACGGACGTCTCTCAGGTGGACCTCCTCGCCGACGCGGTCCTTTAGGCATATCCGGTTCGCTCAAGCCTCGTCGAGAACCGCCTCAGCCCCCTCCGCTCGGCAGGCCCGGGCACCGAGGGAATGCGCGCAGGGTGTGGTCGATACCCCACACGGGTATGAGCTCCAATCGAGTGCGGACTTAGGGGCGCTATGGCGCCCTTAACTGCACACTCGATTGCCGCGACCGAATGAAGTCAGACATCGGGCACGGGCCCGCGATCCTTTCGGCACGAAGCCGGGCGATCGCGTGCGTCCTTGGGCCCGAAAACGCGGGGGTATCGCGGCCGCCGCCCTCTACTTGCCCATTCGCCGCCATGGCGAGCACAGCCCGGCGGAGTCACCCGGAACGCACGAGGCGAGAGAAAGACGCGCTCCGAGCGGCCTGCATACGAGCGCTGCATGAGTTCCATCCGGGCCGTTGTTAACATCGCGCGGCCTTTGAGCTGAGTCCCCGTCCAGCAATTTCCGCGGCGGGAAGGAACCCAGCCGTTGCCGTGCCCCGGCTCCGATCGGGGCCGAGTCGGTAGTCAGGACCGCCCCCGGGTCAGCGGGCCCGGACCAGGGGGCGGGAGTGAAGGCAGGCGGGTGCGCCCGGGGCCGCGATGCGGCCGCGGCCCCGGCGCAGCGCCCAGGCTCTCAATGCGTACGTGGTCTGCCGGCCGGCGTAATTCGGCCTAGCAGTGGCCCTTGCCGACCAGCCTCCGCCCCGAGTTCTGGCGGATCAGGATCGGCAGCGCGGTGGGCCTCGGCCCGCCGAGCGGGCTCAGCCTGGTGGTGTCGCCCGAGGCGATCAGCTCGCAGCCGCGCGGGTCGAGCGCGTTGGTGAAGAAGTCACCCAGGCGGCGGTCCTGACCCGTCGCGACGCAGGTCGTCCCGCCCTGGCAGACCGTGCTGTGCTTGTGGATGGGACCGCGCGACGCCCCCGCGTGGACGATGTGGCGTTTGCCGCGGCTCGCCGCGTGGAAGACGTGCGCATCGCCGATCGTCACCGTGACGTTCTGGCAATCCGGATCGCGGAGGCGGTCGGTGCGGTACCAGGTGACGGCGATGCGCCCGCGGCTACCCGCCGCGATCCACGGCCACATGACCCGGGCCGACCCGGGCGCGGCGACGGTGAACGGATGTGACCAGGTCTTCCCGTAGTTGCTCGAGGAGGCGACCTTGATCGCGTTCGGCAGGGGGCTACCGGGAGCGCCATTACCCGTCAGGGTGTTGCCGCAGCCGCCTTTGTCGTGACGGCGGGGGTCGGTGTCCCACACCATGTACGTGTTGCCGCCGCGATCGATGGCGATCGCCGGCCAGTGGGCGAACAGCGTGGTCGGGATCATCGCCCCTGGCTTGAACGCCGAGTCGCCGCGGTGCCAGGTCGAGGTGCCGAGGCCGATGATCTTGCCGTCGGAGTTCTGGAAGACGATCGGCTCGACGAGCTGGTCGTGTTTGCGGTCGTAGAGCAGCTTGCCGTCGCCCACGTAGGTCCGGCCGCCCGAGACGTCGCCCTCGTCCGGGATGCCGGTCGTCGAGCAGCTGTTGCCGCCGTCCGTGCTGCGGTAGACCTGGTGCCCCGCCTCCTGGGTGTTCGTCGCCATGAACACCTCGTTCTTGTGACCGCCCGCGAGCCAGGGCCGGTCGCCGTCGTGGCACTGCGCCGTTCCACGGCCCCAGTGCTTGCCGCCGTCGCCGCTCGAGAAGACCGAGTCGTTGGCGAGGTCGATCCCGGTGTCGTAGACGCGACCGCCCGTGTCCTGCGTCAGGTCCGGGTCGCTGAAGCCCGTGTTCTTCCCGGGGTTCGTCTGAAAGCCGGTGCCGATGTAGTTGAGTCGGTGCCAGTGACGGCCGTTGTCGTCGGAGCGCCAGAGGTTGACCTGGTTGCGATAGTTGGCGCCGAAGTCGAGCGGGTACTCGAGGCCCGGGCGGTAGAGGTGGGTCGTGCCCTCGTGCGCCGTGTAGATCAGGGTGTGATGGACGTTGTCGGCAAGGACGAACGGCTCCCCGCCTGCGAGCTTCGGGTCCACGTACTGGCGCTTCGCGAACCCCAGGTGCGCGGCGGACGCGGACCCCGCGACGACGAGCGCGAGCAGCGCGCCCAGCGCACCGGTGCGACGTGCGAGCGAAACCAGTCCCGATTGCACCCTGGCGAGCCTCCTCCAAACGCCTCGGTGACCTGCCCGTTATAGACCGACCCAGAGCGGTCTGCAACCGGGAACCGTCGCCGCGTGACCGCTAGCGGATGGCCTGCGCCTTCCCGTTGTGGTTGCCGAACCGGTCGCGCGCCGCGCCGGCCGGGACCTTGACGTCGGCGGCCGAGGAGGCGTGAATCCGGAATAGGCCGTCGGACCCGGCCCTAACGGTCCTGGGGTGGCCGTTGACGAGGAATGTGACCGTGCCCCTCCGCACCTTCTCGGGACGAGCTGTGAGGCTCGCGTTGGCGTCCGGCGGCGGCTCGCCGACGTCCTCGTGGACGGTCGGGCTCGGGTACCGGAGCTCCACCGCGACCTGTCCGGCCGGAGCGTTCACGCGGCGTACCCGCAGCTTGGAGGAGGGCAGAAGCCGGAAGCGACGTGAGGTAAGGCCGTAGTGGTTGGCGGTGATCCGGAAGCGATAGACGCCGAGGTGGTGGTCGTAGGTCGGCTCCCACTCGGCGCGATAGACGCCGTCAGCGTTCACTCGCCACAGGACGTCGAGGCCGAGGTCGGAGGTGATCGTGTGCCAGCGATGGCCGCTGCGGCGCTGGACTCGGACGAACGCGCGCTCGAGCGGCCGGTCGAACCCCCGCGGGGCGCCCTGCCAGACGACGGTCGGGTGGAGCAGCCGACTTGTGCGGCGCCTGGGCTGCTTCACGAGCTTGCCGTTCTTAGTGCCCGTGGGGAACTTCGGCGCTTTAGCGCCCACGCCGTTGCGCGGGTCGTACGGGTAGGGCTTCGGCGCCTTCCTTCCCGCCACCATGGCGTGAGTCAGCTTCACCAGGGTCTCCTCCAGGGCGACCGAGCTCGCGCGCCCGTATACGGTGGCGGCGCCCTCGTAGTGCTGGGCGTCGTACTCCTGGGGAGTCGTGAAGTAGTCCGCGTACTCGTTCGCCAGACCCGAGATCACCGCGCGCCGGATGCCGCTGCCCTGCGCCGCTTGTTCGACAGCATGGCGGACGCGCCGACCCATCTCGGCGGTCATCTCCCCGGGGATCGAGGCGATCAGGCGGTCGCCGACCCGCACCGTCATCAGCGGCACCGCCTTCGGGATGTTCAGCGGGATCGGAGTCTGGATCTTGTCGCCCTGTGCGCCCGCACCGACCGGCAGGTGGTCGCCCTCGAACGGGACGCGTGTGATGTCGAATAGCGGGCCGCGTCCCTCCTCCGATCCCGTGAACTCGGCCTGCCCGAAGACCCCGTTGTTCGCCACTGGGCCGGCCGCTGTGTCCTGGCCGCAGAAGCACATCCGCGTCCATCGCAGGTCGAGGTCCGGCGCGCGGTTCATGTGCCGGCCGGCCTGGCGCCATGCCGCCATGAACTTGCGCGCCTCGACCGTGCCCACGTGGTCGGCGACGGCCGGGCCCCAATGGTCCACGCCGGCGGACTGGTCGCCCTCGTCTGTGTTGCCGTACGCGTCGATCACGTCCTGGCCGCGCGTCACGTGCCCGCGGCGCCGGATCGCCCGCTCGACCAGGTGGGTGGCGGGGCCGTGGTGGTCCTCGTTGTAGAACGTGAACTGGAAGTGGTTGACAGTCCCATGGTTCGCAAACGTGGACCACATGCCGACCGGGACGTCATGGCCACCCATGATCTTGTCCACGCGCAGCACGTTCGCCTGGGGATCGATCGTGTGCAGGCGGCCCTTCGGGTCCTGGCTCACCGTCCCGGTGCCGTATGGCTCGTGGATGCCGTGGTCGTACAGGTGCGCCTCGAGCGAGCGGTTCTTGGTGAGGTTCGTGATCTGCACCTCGCCCCAACCGACCTTGCCGGGACCGAGATCGGAGTTCGCGCGCCGGATCGCCTTCGCGAGCTGGCGGACCTCGAATGCGTAGAGCCGCGGATCCAGACTGCCCGTGAGCTGGAAGTCCGTGGGCGAGTTGATCGTGTTGAAGACGGTGTTGTACGTCGGGAAGTTGTAGAAGCCGGTCGGCGCGGCGTGCGTGTGCGACGCCGAGTCGAGGACGTTCCGCTGCGAGAACCCGGGGACGCGGCCGGCGGCGGTGGCCATCATCCCGCCGGGGATGCCGTTCAGGTCCTCGCTGACGAGCGCGACCTTGCGGTCACCCCGCTTGAGCACGATCGCCCGCGCCCACAGCCGGGTCTGCTGTCCGATCACCCGGGCATCGGATCGAACCCAGCCCATCATGTAGTAGCCGGTCGGCGGCGTGATGTCGGCACGCCCGACACCAACCTCGAGCTTGGACGAAGCGTTGGCCGGCGTGCACGACGCAAGCACCACCAATCCGACCGCCAGTACGGCGAGCGCGCAGCAGTGTCGTATCCGTCGAACCGCACCCATCCGCCCCAAATCTAGGCCGCGACCGGTTCGAGCGCGCTGGTTGGTGCGCGGCGAGTTAGGGTGTCATCGACGACCACGTCCGCATCGCGAACCGAGGAAGGTGGAACATGCGATCCAACTTCGAGTCACCTCTGAAGATCGTCAAGGGCGCTGTGCGTGCCCACGGAAGGTTCGACTGGGACGTCGGGGAATCGGAGTCCCTGGTCTCCGTCTCGATCTCCCAAAAGCAAAACAAGGTCGCCGGGATGGCAACCTCGCCCCAAAAGTTCGAGAAGCCGAGAAAGACCTGGACCCTCGACATCCACCCCGGCTACACGGACAAAAAATACAAGCGTGAGTTCACGTCGGGTCCGGCAAACGCCGTGGGCATCGTCTGCGCGATGGGAAGCGACGTCCGCGTCTTCCTCTGGAGCCAGGAGGTCGAGCTGGAGCTGTGAGCTGCATGTGTTCGATCGCCGACCTTGACGGGCGGCCCCAGCCGATGGGAGTCTGGTCCTCGAGGATTCTGATCGGTTCGTCGTTCCCTCGCGGCGAAGGATCGGGCAATAGGAGGGGGTAGCGATGGCGACGCATGGTTCTGAGAGCTTCTTCGTCCTCGGAGAGGGCCTTCTTGACAAGACCGCCGGCGGTCGTCCGCCGACGCTGGCGGCCGATGTCGAGGCGGTAACGCCGCCGTTTCGCTTCTCGCGGCTTGGGCCAAGGGGCACCGGGCGACAGATTTCCGAGGCGATCCGGAAGAAGGTCGGGAGCCTGATGGCGGCCGGGACGGGCGGAGCGGGCCAGATCCCGGCCGGCTTCACCTATTTGGGCCAGTTCACCGATCACGACCTCACCTTCGACAAGACCGGCGTCATGCTCGGCGACCACGTCTCGCCTGCGCACCTCATTCAGGCCCGCTCACCGGCCCTCGACCTCGACTCGCTCTACGGCGCGGGCCCCGGGGATCCCGCATCGGCGCAGTTCTACGAGCCCGACGGGCTCCACCTGAAGACCGGGAAGTCGAAGGCGGACGGCGGGTTTGCGGCGATGGACGGCTTCGACCTGCCGCGCGGCGCGGGCACCACCAACGCCCAAAAGCGCAAGGCGATCATCCCGGATCCGCGAAACGACGAGAACCTCGCGGTCGCCCAGACGCACTGCGCGATGATCCGCTTCCACAACCGGGTCGTCGACACCCAGCTCGGATCGGTGCCTCCGAGCCTCAAGTTCATCACGGCCCGGGAGATCGTCACCAAGCACTACCAGTGGATGGTGAGGACGGACTACCTGCCCCGGATCTGCGCCCCCGGGGTCGTGAACGACGTCTTCAACAACGGCCGCAAGGCGTTCGAGGTGGGCGTGCCGGCGACCGACGTCCCGACGATGCCGATCGAGTTCTCGGTCGGCGCGTTTCGGCTCGGCCACTCGATGATCCGCGCTGCCTACAGCTGGAACAAGGTCTTCGACGACCTAACGGGAACGCTCGACTACCTGTTCACCTTCTCCGGGCTCAGCGGCGACCTCGGCGGCCAGACTCGCCTGATCAGCACCTGGATCGCCGACTTTCGCCGGCTCTATGACTTCGCGGAGGCAGGCAAGCCAAACCTCGAGGTCCCCGCGAACAAGTTCAATCGGGCGATGCGGATCGATACCTCGATCGTCGATCCGCTGCGGCACCTTCCCACGAACACCATCGATGCCCCCGCATCGATGCCGTCCAACGACCCTGACCGAAACCTCGCCTTCCGCAACCTGACCCGCGCGAACATGGTCACGCTGGCGACCGGGCAGCAGATGGCGACCTTCCTGAGGGGAAAGGGAGTCAACCTGACAAAGCTCACCAGCGCCCAGATCCGCGACGGCAGCGGCGGCATCGAGCTCGGCGGCCTGACGAAAAACCAGCGTCAGGCGCTCGTCCGGAACACGCCCCTCTGGTTCTACATCCTGCGCGAGGCCGAGTTCAACGCGGGCAGGCTGAAGGGGGTGGGCGCGCGAATCGTCGCCGAGACCTTCAACCGCGCGATCGAGGGAAGCCAATTCTCTATCGTCAACGACGCCGCCTGGCGCCCGACGCTCGGCCCGGACAACAACACGTTCCGGATGGTCGACCTTCTGCTCTTCGCGTTCGAGGGCAAGAAGAGCCTGCTGGCTCCGCTCGGGTAGCGAGCGCCGTTAGGCCGGGACGTGAGCCGCCAGCAGCGATTGGGCGCGGCGCATCCCGAGCCGGTTCCCCTTGCGGTCATAGAGCGCGATTGCCTTCTGGATCGCTCGCGCGGCATCCTCCGCCTCGCCGGCCGCCAGCAGCACCTCCGCATGCGAGATCAGCGCATCGGCGTGGTCGGTCAGCCAGTCGGTGCGGCCGGCCAGCTCCACGGCCTCGGCGCTCAACCGCTTCGCTCGCGCAACATCGCCACGTCGCGACAGCAGCCGGGCTCGCCCAGCCCGCCAGGCGATCTGCACGGACAGGTCGTCGTCGGCCGCGGCCTCCTCGGCTTCGCGCGTGAAGCGCCACGCCTCCTCGAGCCGACCCCGCTCGTAGAGCACCTGGGCCAGCATCGCGGCCGTATCCGCAAGGAGCGCCTTCTCACCCATCTCGGCGAGACGCTCATAGCCCGCGCGCAGCACGCTCTCCGCGCGGTCCGCATCCCCCGCCGCCAGCTCAACGAATGCCTCGTCGTGCGAGACGGCCGTATGCATGGAGATCCCGAGCTCTCCCATGATCGCCCGGCTGTCCGCGATCAGGCGACGCGCATCGTCGATCTCGCAGCGCATCGCCCGAATCGCGGCGAGGTGATCGAGGACGAGCGCCTGGGCACGCCGATGTCCGCCGAGCTGCGTCCTGATGCTCTGGCACCGGGCGACAGCATCATCGACGTGAAGCGGGCCGGTGAACGCCGACGATGCCAGCCAGCTCAGCGCGTCGGACCACCCTCGCTCGTCGCCGGCGCGTCGCGCGTGCTCGACCGCCTGCTCCCATGCGGCGTCCGCCTCAGCTGACTGCGCTTCGATCCAGTGGACGAGTGCCCGCAGGCGCCACAGGCGATCCAGACCGAGGTCGTCGCCGGACCCGGTGAAGGTCGCCAGCAGCGGCTCGAACCGCTCGCGCACCTCCCGGGTGCCGAGCTGGGTGTTCACCTGCAGTCGCAGGAACAGCCTGCCCACCGTTGCGTGGGCGTGGGCCACGTCGTCCTCGCGGCGGCCCGCCTCCTGAACGGCGCCTTCGAGGACGCGCTCGGCCTCCGCCAGCCGCCCCATTTCGGTGAGCGCCGAGCCGAGCTCCGGTAGCAGCGTGCCGCGGATCGGCTCGTCGTCGGGCAGGATCGCCGTCGCGCGCCCCAGGAGGTTGACGGCCGCGGGCATGTCGTCGCGCGCCAGCGCCACCCGCCCGGCCGCGCCGAGGTGGTCCGCGCCCCGGGCGGCCAGGTCCCGATGCCGTTCACGCGCCGCCGGCTCGAGGTCCAGGCGGCATCTCAGAGCCTGCTCAAGGTGATATCCGGTCACCTCCTCGTGCTCACCGAGCTCGTAGTCCGATCGGTGTTCGAGCCAGGTCGCGTGACGCTCGTGGAGATCCGCCCGCACCCTCTTCGGGACCAGGCTGTAGGTCGCGTCGCGGATGAGGATGTGGTCGAACCGGTACGCAGCTTCGTTGGTGAACTCCGCTCGAGCCGGGCCGATCAGCCGTCGCTCGGCGAGCGCTGCGAGGCTCGAATCGAGGTTGCTGCGATGCGGCGCGTCGATCAACTCCTCCAGCGCGCCGCGATGGAAGACACGCCCCTCGACGGCGGCGGCCGCGAGCACAGCGCGCTCGGATT
>Ga0066652_100002091_pt1 | contig 10766 bp, 8 predicted proteins | sample GraSoiAngelo_101_FD_71413 | JGI IMG/M metagenome (GOLD analysis project Ga0066652, IMG submission 71413) | Grasslands soil microbial communities from the Angelo Coastal Reserve, California, USA - 14_0903_02_30cm | ecosystem: Environmental > Terrestrial > Soil > Grasslands | place: USA... | reverse complement strand
TTTTTGGAACGGTATATGCATTAAAACGCGATGCAGTTGAGCGTTTTTTGAGGTACTTGCTGCAGTTCGCTCGATCCCCGCAGTACCACGAAAACCATCTTCTCGATGAGTTGGCTTCCAAGAGTCATTGGGTACAAGTGTGCCCGCAAAGGAAGCGGTTTATTTCCAATTTCATGAAACCTACAAGGAGGTTCATAAATGCGAGGTTCGTTTTTTAGGAATATTAACAATTTATTTGTTTTCGATTTTAAAAGGGTAATTTCACGTTACTCACCGATCTTGACGGTGGTCATGTTATTGATCACAAGTAGTGTTTTTGCACAATCATTTTCCGCCGTAACCGGTGTCGTTACGGATCCCGGCGGCGCACTGGTCCCGGGTGCTAAGGTCGTGCTGCTGGATACAAAGACTTCTCGTGAGCTGACCACGACCACCAACGATCAAGGTGTCTACACCTTCAACAACGTCCAGCAGGGCGTAGGTTACAGGATCACTATCACTGCTCAGGGTTTCCAGACCGCAGTGCTCAATGACATTGCTCTGGGAATTGGCCGGACGGAAACACAGAACGCGCAGTTGCAACCCGGGCAGGTATCCGAAACTGTCGAGATCACATCGACCGCCGGTGAAGCTACGTTGAACAGCACCGACGCCAGCGTAGGCAATGTGATCAGTGAAAGGCAAATCCGCGAACTGCCGATCCAGTTGCGCGACAACCCGGCGGCGCTAATCGGCCTTCAGCCGGGCGTAATTGGTGACAACGTCGGTACTGGCAACGTGAACCGCGTCGGCTCGGTAACTGGCGCCCGAGCGGACCAGGGCAACATCACCGTTGATGGCATCGATTCGAATGACGTTACAACTGGTCAAGCTTTTGTGACCATCGGCAATCTCCCGATCGACTCTGTTCAGGAGTTTCGAGCCATTACGAGCAATCCGAATGCCGTAGACGGCCGAAGCAGCGGTGGTCAAATACAGCTTGCGACAAGGTCAGGTTCGAATACTTTCCACGGATCTCTGCGAGAGTTTTATCGCGGCGAAAAATTCGCGGCAAACTCGTTTTTTAATAACCGAAGCGGAACGCCTCGACCCGCGCTTCAGCGCCACCAATTCGGCGGTACCTTAAGCGGACCGCTGCCATTCCCGCATTTTGGCGAGGGCGGACCTGTTTTCAACAGCGGCAAAGATCGCCTGTTCTTTTTCTTCGACTATGAGGGACGGCGCGATAATTCGGAAGGGACCCAGACCCGAATCGTCCCGCTGCAGCATTTCCGTGATGGTAGCGTCGGATTCATCCGCGCAACCTCCAGCACTACAGGTGCAGCATGCCCGTCCAATTCGCGATTAGACACCAGGCCAGACTGCATAGGTTTCGCGAATCAAGCGCAACTAGCTTCGCTTGACCCGCGAGGCGTCGGTTTCAGCTCCGCATTGCGAACGTTCATCAATGACCGATATCCGCTGCCGAACGATCTGAGCGGAGGCAATGGTGTGAACACAGGCATATTTCGGTTCAACGCGCCGGTTACTTTGGAAAATAATACCTACACGACACGGATTGACGGGAATATAAAGGACAATCAGAGGCTTTTCGGCCGCCTGACATTAACGCGAAATACCCAAACCAACGCTTTCCGGATATTCCCAGAGGACGAAGATGCCCAGCGGCTGGACGATAATAGCTATCAGCTTGTCGGCGGGCACACATGGGCTGTCTCATCGACGTTAACTAACCAATTCACGGCCGGCATTTCACGGCAGAAGTGGTTCTTCCCGCCCGCTCCTTCTGACGCCTACCCGATCAGCTTTACGTTTGGTGTGATCCAGGCGCCGTTCGCAAGCATTGTCTATCAGGATCGAGACGTGAGCGTGCCGACTTTCAGGGACGACGTCACATGGACGGCCGGACAGCATACCTTCCAGTTCGGAGGTTCGTTCAAACCGATACGTCAGAACACCACACTCACCAATGATTTCGATTTTCCGACGGTTGGCCTTGGCGGTGGTTTGACGGCATTGAGCAGCACTTTCCGGCCCGCAGGAATTAGGTCGGACACGACGACCGCAGCCAATTGGGACGCGGCGTACGCCCTGGCACTCGGCCATATCGGGGCATTATCGACGCGGTACCTGTTTGACACTGGCGGAGCAGCTCAGCCGCTTGGTACCCCGCGGAAACGCAATTGGGTATACAACGAGACCGAATTGTATGCTCAGGACAATTGGCGAATTCGCAACGACCTTACGTTGAATCTCGGGATTCGTTGGCAGTTGTACCCGGCACCATACGATAAAAACGGATTCCAAACCGGTACCAACGTTACTCTCGAAGATCTGCTTGCAACGAGGGTGGCCAACGCTGCGGCAGGGATCAGCGGTAATAATGCTGAACCGCGGCTTTCGTATACACTGACCGGGAAGGGAAATGATGCGGCACCGATGTACGAGACTGATTGGAATAATTTCGCTCCGCGCATCGGGTTTAATTACAATCCTTCGTTCAAGAGCGGTGTATTGGGTGCGATCTTCGGTGATCGAAAGACTGCTCTGCACGGCGGATATTCCCTGGTATACGACCGTGTTGGCGGGGCCGTTTCGTTCCTAGCCGATCAGAACAGCTACCTTTTTGACCAGATCGCTACCTTGCAATTCGGAAGTAGTACGAACGTATCGGGTAGCTTGCTGAACGATCCGCGGTTCGTAACCATCAACTCGTTGCCAGTCACTACAACTCCCGTACCTGTCACGAATCCATTCACGCCTAACATCGACTCAACGGGAAGGCCGATCGGGCTTGCAAACTCCAGCTCTAACTATCTTGCCGCCCAGAACTTCAAGATCCCGTACTCGCATCAGTTTAGCTTTGGGATCCAACGCGAGCTGCCGGGTAATATGATCCTGGATGTGTCGTATGTGGGCCGCATCGGTAAAGATCTTTTCGCTCTAGCCGATGTCTCTCAGGTGCTGAACTTTAAAGACACCGGGTCCGGACAGCTAATGTTTGACGCGCTCAACGCACTGCAGGCACAGCTGAATGCCGGCGTGCCGACAGCAAGCCTCACTCCCCAGCCTTGGCTCGAGAACCAACTGCTCGCTGGTATCCATGGACTACGAAGCCCGTCACAATCATGCGCAAGCTTTGTTGGCCCGGGTGGTACTTGTACACAGCTTGCGGCGCTCTTCTTCGGGGCGCTGGTTCAAGATGGCGGCACTTCCGACTTGGTCCAGCAGTTGTATTTCAATCGGCTGCTGCTTCCAAATGTTGGCATGAGCGCACAGTTTGCTCGTAACACGTATGTGTCGAACCTGGGCGAGTCTTCGTACAACGGGATGCTCGTGAGCCTCCGTAAGCGGTTCTCGAAAGGATTCCAGTTTGATGTGAATTACACATGGTCACACTCTCTGGATAACAGTTCGAGCGTCGTCAATGTTTCGAATGCCAACAACACGGGTTCGAATTATATTTGCGACCTCACCAACCCGGACGCGTGCTGGGGTAATTCAGATTTTGATCTGCGTCATCTGGTAAACGTCAACGGTATTTGGGAGCTTCCATTCGGACGCGGGCGCGCTTTCGGCACTGACATGCCGAAATGGCTCGACACCTTCATCGGCGGTTGGAATGTTGCCGGTATCTTTACCGCCCGCAGCGGGTTGCCGGCCAATTCCCTGACCGGAGCGTTTCCGGTAGTTTTCAGTGCTGAAAGTCCGGCAATTCTTACCGGTGACCCTGCACTCTTCGTTGCCGACATCCATGACGAAGCGTCCGGTATACAGTACTTCGCGGATCCGGATGCGGTGCTCGGGGCGCTTCGTTTCCCAATGCATGGCGAAACCGGCAATCGCAATATCTTCCGTAGTGACGGATTCTGGAAGGTGGATGCGGTTGTTTCGAAAAAGTTTGCAATGCCATGGTCCGAGCGGCACTTCCTGACATTCCGTGCGGAAGCTTATAACCTGACCAACAGCAACTTCTTCGCACCGCCTGCTTTGGACATTAGCTCGCCCGGAACCTTCGGACGTGTTACAGCATCCCAAAGCACCGCACGAGTATTCCAGTTCGCGCTTCGTTACGATTTCTAGCTCTAGAAATCTATAGGTAGCAAACTTGACCCTTTCGATTCGTTCGAAAGGGTCTTTTTTTAGTGGGCCGCGAAGGCGTCGTTGCCGGTGATGTGCATCAGATGGCGTGTGTCGTTAAGCGCGAGCACTCGAACATTTCGGCGTCCGCGTATCTCGAAGCGGTTGATGCCGCAATTGGAGGTCACGATCCAAGGGGTTTGACGAGTGTCGCGGCGGATGGCGCCCATTAAATGAAGCGTCATAAAACAGATGGCGCCGGTATGAGAAAAAATAGCGATGCGTCCGCCTTGGTGATCCCGCAGGATCTCCCAGAGCTCGGTAGTCGCACGTTTTAGAAGATGCCTGTAACTTTCGCCCTGTGTTATCACGTGGTGCACGTTTCGATTTACGAGGGCGTAATAATCTTTCGGATGATTCGCTTTCGACTCATCAAACGTCAGGCCTTCAAGCACACCGACATGTCGTTCGCGAAACGCTTCAGTCGCGTTAACTTTGAGTTCAAGCTCGTCGGCGAGCGGTTGAGCAGTTTGCAGCGCGCGTTCGAGATCGCTGGAGTAGATCGCGGTAATGTGTTCTTTTGCGAGGGCAGATGCAGTGATCTTCGCCTGCTTGATCCCGAGGCTTGAAAGCGGTGTTGGACCGTGGCCACCGAACCGCCCTTCGGCATTACCGGCGGATTGGCCGTGTCTGATGAGGAAGAGTTTCGTAATAGCCATGCTAAGTAAAAAGTAAAAGTAAAAAGTAAAAAAGGTAAAAGGCGAACAATGTAGTTTTCCTTTTTACTTTTGCCTTTTTACTTACGCCGTTACGGCTTCGGCTTTCAGTTTTTCAGTCTGGTAATGCGTTCGCAATGCATCGATGAACTCGTCGATCTGCCCTTCCATTACAAGATCAAGTTGGTGGACGGTCATGCCGATGCGGTGGTCTGTAACACGGTTCTCTTTGAAATTGTATGTCCGAATTTTCTCCGATCGATCACCGCTGCCGACCATCGATTTTCGTTCGCTCGCCTGAGCATCGTGCTGCTTTTGCTCTTCCAGTTCCTGTAGTCGTGCACGCAGAACACGCATTGCCTTTTCACGATTTTTGATCTGCGATTTTTCGTCCTGCATCGACACGACGACGTTCGTCGGCAAATGTGTGATCCGAACCGCCGAGTAGGTCGTGTTGACGGATTGTCCACCGGGGCCGGACGAACAAAACGTGTCGATGCGTAGATCGTTCTGATTTATCTGGACATCGACCTCCTCTGCCTCCGGAAGAACGGCCACCGTAATGGCAGATGTATGAATTCGACCCTGGGTTTCGGTTTGCGGGACGCGCTGAACGCGATGCACGCCCGATTCATAACGCAATTTCGAATAAACGCGATCGCCCTCTATCATCGCGAACGCTTCTTTTATTCCGCCGACACCAGTATCAGCCGCGTCCATGATCTCCATTTTCCAGCCTTGACGCTCCGCATAACGGGCGTACATCCGAAGCATCTCCGCAGCAAAAAGCGTCGCCTCGTCGCCGCCGGTTCCGGCCCGGATTTCCAGAATGACGTTCTTTTCGTCGTTCGGATCCTTCGGTAATAATAAGAATTTCAATGCTTCTTCTGCCGCTGGCAGCTTGGCTTCGATCTCAGCGGCCTCTGCCGAAGCCATTTCTTTCATTTCGACGTCGTCAGCCGAATCGGCAAGCTCCTTAGCGCCGGCAAGATCATCCTGCAGCTTTTTGACCTCGCGATATTTTTCGACTACCTCACCAAGCGAACGATGCTGCTTCATCAGCTTTGCGTACGTCGACATATCGTTCATGAACTCGGGCTGCGAGATCTGTTCGGTGAGCTCGTCGTAGCTCTTTTCGATTTGTGCAAGCTTTTCAAACATAGATCACGCGGTTTGCGGTTCAAGCTTTAGCGATTCATCCAGAGCTTTGATCGCGACCTCGAGCTGCTGTTCATCTGGTTCCTGCGTTGTAATGTTCTGCAGCCAAAGGCCCGGCTTGGTCATAAACTTAAATATCGCACCCGATTCTTTTTTTGCAGCGTAGCGAATTACTTCATACGAGAGTCCGGCCACCAACGGCATTAACGCAACACGAATTGCAACGTTCATCCACATTGCATCGAACTTGATCACCGAGAAAAGAACGATCGCGACGAGCATCACGACCATCAGGAACGAAGTCCCGCATCGCGGATGCTGCCGCCGCTGATGAGTTGCATTTTCAGGTGTAAGGTCTAAGCCCTTTTCCCAAGTGAAAACGGTCTTATGTTCGGCACCGTGATATTCAAAAACGCGGCGGATATCTTTCAGGTACGACATCGTAAAGATCATCGTCACAAAAAAGAACATCCGAACCAATCCGTCGATCAGGTTGAACGCGACCCATGAATACGGCTTTGCTTCCCAAATATAAGCTTTGGCGGTTTGGAGCCAGCTTGCACCTGCTGCAATAAAAGGAGATTCGGCCCAACCGAGATAAATGAACGCGATATTCGTCAGCAAAAGCGGTGCTACCAAAAATATAAAAATGTTAAAGCTGAGGGCGAAGACGATCGAGCCGACGGCACCAACCGACTGGGTCATTTTCTTTTCTTCTTTTTTCTCCGGCATCACGACCTTTACCGGCGCTTTTGTGAAATTGTCGTCCGTGGTGCCTTCGACCAAGAGCGGTTCGGTCTCGATGACGGTTTCCTTTGCAAGTTCTTCCTTCGCTTTGAGATCTTCTTCGTAAACACGTGCAGAAAAATTCAGAGCCTTAACGCCTAGCGCCAGCGATTGAATAAGCGTTGCTCCGCCGCGAAGCACCGGCCATGAAAGCCATTTGTGCGTGTCGCTCCATTTTGGGAGCGATTCGGCGGTCGTCACGATCTCGCCGTCCGACTTTCTACACGCGATCGCGTAGGCCGACGGCGTCCGCATCATTACGCCTTCCATCACGGCCTGGCCCCCAACAATTAGGTCGCGCTCCATCGCGAACACCGTGTGTAGAAATCTGAGTTTTCGTGTACTGCTTTTTTTCATGACTTCTTATTGACGGTCTGGACTATTCTGCCGTTGCCCTCTTGTTTACGTTTGTTCCGTCCTAGCACCCTGAAATGGCCGTTGTTCTCTAGATAGCATTTTCAATAAAAGACTAACGCCGACCCATTTTCACCTTTCGCGAGATGTGATCGTGTCACATCAATATCGAACGGCGCCAAAAGCGTCGGCGTCAAATTTTACGTAGCTAATATCGAGTGTTTTTCGACATCACGCTTCTGCTTCTGCCTTAACTCCGCGGGCGTAACGCTTGTTAAAACGATCGACGCGTCCGGCGGTATCGACCAGTTTCTGTTTGCCCGTAAAGAACGGGTGGCATTCTGAACAAATTTCGATGTGAAGCTCGCCGTTATGTGTGGACTTCGTTGTGAACGCGTTGCCGCATGCACAGGTGACTGAAACATCTTCGTATTTCGGATGAATTTCTGCTTTCATTGCTTCTCCCTGCTTGTCTCGCTGTTATAAAGACAAACCACTATTATGCCGCAAACACTACAGAATTGTCAAGATTCGGTGGCAAGACTACCGTTACCGCGTGATCTATTTCATACGATTCCGAGGGTCGAATTTACTGTAAAACTCGACCCACCGCTCCGGTGAGATCTTTGTCATCAGCTCGCCGATCAAGCCGAACGGAATTTCCTCGGGCTTTTTAAAGCGGACACAGCTCTTGCCCATGTCCAGCTTGTGTGGCGAAGCTTTTTTCCACTCGCTCGCGAACCACTCGAGCAACTTTTTATTCCCGTAAAGCCCCATGTGATACATCGCGATAAAATTCTTTTGAGAGGCGATGGAGACGAATCCCAGCGGTTTGCTCGGGTCACAGTGATAACCGGCCGGATATGAGCTGAACGGCACCACCCAGTTAATCGTTGCGTTAGTGCCGACCCGTTGTTCAAATCCTTTCGGTATATTCTTCTTAATGGTTTTGTAAAGCTGCGTCATCGCGGCCTTTCGTTCTTCCGGAAGGCTGGCGAAGTATTCAGAAGTTTTTGTGGCGTTTGACCCCATTGCACTGTCTCCTCTTTAATTTAGTAGATCCGCCAATTTTTGATGATCGATGTTGAATTCAGTTCGGATGTCATCGATCTGTTTGTTGATCTTCTCTCTGTTTTTAGGATTGTCTTGTTTTGTCGCTACAAGCAGATTATTTTTCGGCGTATGCGCGGTCGCGACGAACTCGAACATCTTTGTCTTATAGCCTTTTGATTCGAGCAGCATCGAGCGGAGACCGTCGGTGACGGTTTCAGCAGTGCGTTCGAGCATTACGGGATGTTTAAGGATGCCCGCGAGAAGCTCGGGCGGTTTCATTTGCTTCTTGATCTCTTTGTGACAGCAAGGAGCAGCGACAATGATCTCAGCGTTTGCGGTAATCCCCTTATAAAGCGCGTCGTCGGTGGCCGTGTCGCACGCGTGGAGCGCGATGAGAATGTTCGCATCATGGAGTTCGCTATCGGCGATCGTACCCTCGATAAAGTTGAGACCGTCGAAGCCGCACGCTCTCGCGATGTCGTTGCACAGTGCGACGAGATCAGGGCTGAGTTCTATTCCGGTAATTTGTAACGCGGATTCTGGTGCATCCGAGCGAGAACCACCCCCTTCGTAAGGACGGGAGCTTTTGCTTAAGTAATCGTAAAGTGCGAATGTCAGGTAGCCTTTCCCGGAGCCCATGTCGACGATCCTCAAATTGGTTTTATCCTTCAAAGAAGAATTTTCGATAAGGCCGGCAAGTACCTCAACGAACTTATTGATCTGTTTCCATTTATCGCGCTGGTCGGCGCGGATCTTGCCATCGTCGTTCGCGATGCCGAGGGCCTTTAAATAGTATGCATTCGGATCGACCGGATGTTTCTTTTCACGGTCATGCGAGGCGTAGGGTTTGTTTGCAAAGGTCGGTTTTGACGCCGTGAGACGCGCGTTCTTTTTTCCGATGATGAGTTGGAAATCGTTCCTGATAGTGAAAAGATGGGCGGAACGAAAACCGGCTTCCAGATATTTCGAGATCCGGCCGATCGCTTCATCCGGATCGAAGTTCTTCACAACGTCACGCGTGTCAAAACGGGACTGAAACGCAAGACCGCCGCCTTTTTTGGTTTCAACCCAGCGGACGGAAATCTTTTGCAGATGCTCGTCTTCGCCCTTATAATTGCCTAAAGTGAGCTTTACAAAGCTGTTTTCGGCGAAACTTTGCCGTAATTTGCCTACGAATTTTTCGATCTCTGCCCGCATCAGAATTGAGGTTAGTATAAATGGGAACTGCACAAACACAGAGTGAACAAAACATGATCGCCGCGAAACAATTTGCCGAATCGGTCGCGTTTTTGCTGCGAGAGACGTTCGTGGGATCGCCCGCGGGCCAGCCAAGCGCGTATTTGGACCGCGGCGTAGGATTATTTGTCACGCTTGACGCGTTGTCGGCCGAAGCTGCGTCGAGAGAATTTCATGGATCGACGATCGCCGCCCAGACGGAACATGCGAAATTCTATCTCGACCGCATTTGCGAATTTGTAAATGGCCGAACCGAGTTGGTCAACTGGGAAGACAGTTGGCTCATCGAAACAGTTAACGACGCCGAATGGAACGCGCTTCGCGGCAGCGTTCGTAAGGCTTACGAAAATACGCTGATATGCCTGGCCGAGGAGCGGTCGTGGACAGAGCTTCAGATCGGAATGGCGATCGGCATGATCGCGCATACGGCGTATCATCTCGGGGCGATAAGACAGATCGTTAAATCGGCAATGTCTTGAATATAAAGCGACTCCGGCGCAGGCTTAGAATATTTGCGGGCAAAGTGCGCGGCGCTGGAAAACTGCGAGTTCTTGCCGCCATTGTGGTTGTAGCCGCGGCGATCGCGTTTCACATTGCCATCGCCACCAACCTCGTCGATCAGCAACCCGGAGACACAAAGCTTTACGTGCAAATGGCGCGGAACGTACTTGAGCAAGGTATCTTCTCAGGTGAGTTTGAGCCTCCTTACACAGCTACGTTGATCCGCACTCCAGGATATCCTCTTTTTCTCGCGGCCATCTATGAATTCTTTGGGATCGCGAACGAAGGAGCCGTGCGCCTGGTACAGGCGTTTATCTGCACATTCACATGCCTGCTCGTTGCACTGATCGCGTGGCAATGGGTTGACGAGCGAAGCAGAAAAGCGAAGGCGGCATGGTCGGCATTTATTCTTGCTGCTTTTTGTCCATTCATCGTGATCTTTTCGCCAACGATCCTCACCGAAAACGTGACGATGTTTCTGCTGGCGGCGACGATCCTCGCTGCGACCTGTGCGATCAAGGCCCGGCGAAAAAGGCTCTCTGGTATCTGGTGGTTCATTGCGGGACTTTTGGGCGGTCTGAATGTAATGTTTCGTCCGGACTCGGGCCTTTTTGCATTCGGGATCGGCTTGACGCTCGTCTTTTCAGTTTTTTTTGGACGAGGCACATTTCGAACTCGGCTGATCGATCGTTTTTGGAAAGGCGTTGTCTTCAGCTTTGCGTTCGCCATTCCATTGATACCGTGGACGATCCGCAACGAGCAGCTATTCGGGGTGTTTCAACCGCTGGCACCGTCGCACGCTGAAATGCCGGGCGAATTTGTACCACGCGGTTATTTACTGTGGCTGCGGACATGGGTCGACGATTCAAAATATATCGACCC
>Ga0066652_100002090_pt1 | contig 10769 bp, 9 predicted proteins | sample GraSoiAngelo_101_FD_71413 | JGI IMG/M metagenome (GOLD analysis project Ga0066652, IMG submission 71413) | Grasslands soil microbial communities from the Angelo Coastal Reserve, California, USA - 14_0903_02_30cm | ecosystem: Environmental > Terrestrial > Soil > Grasslands | place: USA... | reverse complement strand
ACATATTGCAAATTGCAATGTCAAGAATCAAAACAGCAAATCACAGAACATGAACGTTTTCAACGGTTTAGGCGATCGCCAAGGCTGGCCCTGAAGGGCCGTTGCGTTCGCTGTGTCAGGCGCGCGGCGCGCCGAAGCTGCGGACCGCTTCGATCTCGTCGTCGAAGAGATCGAACACCGAGAGCAGTTTCGTGACGACGAGCAGTTCGTGGATCCGGGGCGTGACGCTCAGCAGCTTCACGGTGCCGTTCTTGCGCGTTGCGCTGGTATACGAGCGGACGATTTCGCCGAGCGCGGTGCTGTCGATATATGGGGCATCCCTGAAGTTGAGAATCAGCTTCGCGCGCCCGTCGCGCAGCAGGCCGCGCACCCGATCGCGAAAGAGATCGGCGCCGTCATCGATCGTGATGCGTCCGCTCACGTCGATGACGACGACGTCGCCGATGGTGCGGTCGTGGAGCGTCATCCGATCGGGTTACTGCTTCTTCCCTGTCCAGGTGCCTTCGCCCAGTCCGCCGAGGTCCACGGTCCCTTTCATCGCGTCCTTGCTCTCGACCGTGCCCTTGTAGGTCACTTTCAGCGCGGTCCCCTGCGCGTCGGCCGAGAACGAGAACTCGATCGCGTTGCCTTTGAGACTTCCCGTCAGATCCACTTCGCCAAACGTCTGCGACGAGTAGTGTCCGGTGAGTTTCTCCCCGTCTTGCTTCAGCGTCACCGTCGGTGTGCCGGTGCCGGCACCCGTTTCGACCGTGAACGCCCACTTTCCGGTCACGTCGACCTTCTGCTGCGCTGCGACGGTCACGCCGACGAGTGCCACGGCGACGATTCCGAGCGTTGCAACCGCCGATTTGAGCATGATTGCCTCCGGCCATATTGTGACCGAAGCTGATCAGTGAGACAACCTGCATCAGGCCTGCGTACTGGCGCGAGCAGCTCAACGGCCCCAAGTCCCGCGCCAACAGCGTCGTTCATTGGCACGAATTGCGAATCTCTCGGCGACGGGAGGGCGGGATGTCCCCCGCAGCACTCATGCAGTCATTCGCGCACTATCTTTCGGATCATTTTCCCGATCTCGATCACCCGGCATATCAGACCCTCGCCGAGCGCATCAGTTTCGTCGTGATCACGGCGATGCTGATCGGTTCGCTGATCGCCGCGCTCACGCTCGTCGCGTACGAACTGTAGTCGTCTAGTGTTTGACGATGTGGAGGGAAACGCCGACTGACTGCCGCTCGTTGAGCACCACGTGCGCCGCTTCGCGCGAAAGCGGCTCGAGAAACTCCGGCTCTCGAATCGCCTCGACGAGGCCGCCGTCCGGCAGCGTCGTCACCGCGGCGACGAAATAACCGCCGGACGGCAACCCCGCAGTCGAGAACGTCCCGTCGGATTGGACCGATGCCGTCCGCACGAACCGCGTGATCGGCGTCCATTTCGCTGAATCGTCGGCAAACACGATCACCGTTCCACCAGCCGGCGGGTTCCCGCGCCAATCGGCGACCGTTCCGCTGAGTCTCGTCGACTGATCGATCAGGACGATTTGAACGTCCTTCAGCGACTGACCGGCCGATCCGAACAGCACGAACGAGTCCGTGACATCGTTGCCGGCCGCGAGAATCTGCTTCACCGTCCATCCGGACAGATTGCCGCTGAATCGAAGCAGACGCGCACCGAAGACGTTCGTCAGTTGAAACGTTCCGTCGGGACGAATCGACGTCCGGTACTGCACCGCGACGGAATCCGGTTCCAGCGTCGTAGCGAGCAGCTCGCCGGCGATCCGCGCGGGCGGCGTGTTGCCCTCGAAAACGAGGCGGCCCTCGATCGTCGATCCCTTCTGCGTCTGCACGACGACGCCGGTGACGTCGGTCCCATCGACGCTGACGTACTGAAGCGCGCGCTCGTTGTTGTTCTGCGATTCGATCACGTACTCGCCCGGCGACACGCTGCGGAACTCGAAGCGGCCGTCAGGATACGTGTACGCGCCGACGGCGCCGAGGTCGACGCCGCTGCGATGACTCAGATGCATCTGGATGCCGCCCTGAAACGCCTGCCCGGTCGACGACAGCATCTGTCCGGCTACTGTCGCCAGTCGCGCCGGAGCGAGCGCGAAGTCGATGCCGGCGACGGTGTCCGATCCGGCGACGTGGACCACCTGGGCGTCCGCCGCCGATGCCGACCCCGGAAAGAACGTCCGGCCGTGGCCCGGCAGAATGGCGCGCTCCAGGCCGTTGACCGGGGCCGCGCTCGCGACGACGAAGTAGTCGCCGGGCGGAACGTTGTAGACGCGGAATTCGCCCAGGTCGTTCGTCGACCGCGCCGGGGCGGTGCCCGCCGCCGCCCTCTGGCCGCGCAGCGCACGCGGCGGAATCAACAGCGCGCTGACCAGCACGCCTTCGACGGGATCGCCGTTTCGATCGAGGATCCGTCCAGCGATCGCGCCGAAACGGCGCAGCACGATCGTGATCCGATCCTTCGTCTCGCCCGGACCAAGCGACAACGGCCCGATCGTCTGTCCGACGCGCTCCGGATAGCGCCCGGGCTGATAACCCGTTCGCGTAGCGAACAGCGTGTAGTCGCCCGGCGGGATATTCGTCGCCTCGAACACACCGGAGTCGTCGACACGAACAGGCGGCGGCTCCGGCCCGGATCCATCGCCCGTGCGCTGCAGGCGGACCAGCACCCCGGCGAGGGGACGGCTTTCGGCATTGGTGACACGGCCGCGGATTGCGGCGCCAGCCGCCGCGGCCTGCGGCGCCTGCACGGCGACTGTCAGCAGCAGCGCGCCAATCACGGCGTCGCCATTCGCAGCGTGATCGTTTTCCTGTCGGATTCCGCAAGGGTGACGTGCGCGGCGAGCGCGCGGAATCGGTCGAGGTAATCCGCGTTCATCCACTGCGTGTCGTCGACATCGTCGACGGCGACCGCCAGGTACGCGCCCGGCAGCAGATCCTCGATGGAGAAGGCGGCGCGCTGATCGGGACGCACCCATCGTGCGTAACGCCGCGGGCGCGCGGCAAGCGCGCGGTCTTCCGGAAACACGAGGATTGAACAGTCGACGCGAACGGCGCCTTGTGCGTCGACCGCAGTGCCGCTCAGCGCGGCCGTGCGGGTCGTGAGCACAACGCGCGCGCCGCCGATGTCGACGCCGGTGCGAAAATCGACAGGCACATCGGTCAGATCGCGATCGCCGGCAAAGATCCCCTTGACCGCCCATCCCCGCGGAAGATTCGGACCGACGCGAAACACCGTCGGCCCGATGAGACCCGTCAACCGGAATGTCCCGGCCGGCGGCGTAAGCGCCGTCGCGCGAACGCGGTTCGGCGCGATTTCGTTCGGACGCCCTTCCGCGACGGAAAACCGCACGCCCGCGGGCAACTCGCCGTCCGCTTCGATGACACCGGCGATGCTTCCGCCCTTCCCAAGCGTCAGCGTCGCCGATGTGTCGCTCGATCCGATCGAGATTTCGGCCGCCGCGACACCGTCGGAACCGCGGCCGACGAGCATCCATGTTCCGGGCTCCACGTGGCCGGAGACCTGTTCGGCTTGATTGGGCAGCGTCGTGAATTCCGGAATGGGGGTGCCGACGCTCGCCAGCGACGCCGTTCCGCTGACGGCTTTGCCGTCGGCGTCGACGAAGCGCACGGTCAGCGTCGCGAGCGCCGTTTCCGGCAGCGCGACGAAATCCGTCGACGTGTGCTGCTCGCCGGCGCTCAGCTCGATCGGCTGCGCGCGCGACAGGCCGATCACGCCGGGAAAGTACGTTCGCGCGATCGCCATCGGCGCGACGTTGGCATTCGTCCTCCAGACGTTGACGACGTAACGTCCCGCGCCGAGACCGCCGACGCGATACTCGCCGAGATCGTTCGTCAGCTTCGTCATCGTGCCGACCGAACGCGCACTGACGAAGCCTTCGGATCGAACGAGCTGCTCGACCGTCACGAGCATGCCCTCGATCGGCTCGCCGAATTGATCGATGATCCGGCCGGCGATCGCCGCGGCGCGGGGCATACGGACCATAACGTCCTCGCGCGCGCCGGCGTCGAGCACGACGTCGACCGGCGGCTCGCCCGGCCTGCGCGCTCCATAGCTCGTCGTCACGAAACCCGGCTTGCGCACGGCGATCCTGTAGCGCCCGGCGGAAAGGCCGTCCGCGATGAACCGGCCATTCGCGTCGGTAAACGTTTCCGGCGGCTCGTAGGATGGCAGCAGGCCGAGCAGAGACGCGTCGGCGGCCGGTCCGGAAAAACGGACGATGGGCGGCGGCGACGTGAGCGATTGGAGAGTCACACGCGCCAGCCGAACCGGCTCCCCGGTCTCGCTGACGACGCGGCCCGTGATGCGGCCCGTTTCCGATGCCGCGGATTGCGCAGCGTCGCGCGCCGGCGGCTGCAGGACTGCGGCCAGCGCGAGGACAAACGGTCCGATAATCAGCGCAAACTTCATCGACCGAAGATTCGGACGACGAAGGATACCACCTGGCCGTTAACATCGAGTCTGGCCGCACGTCCCGTCAAACTGGAGGCCGGCATTGGTATCCACCATCGTCGCGCTGGCGTCGATCGTCGCGACACAAGGCCCAGTTGGCTGCGCCGCCAGTCCGCCCGTCAACGCGCTATCCGTCGTAGGACCGATGGTCGGCACCGATCCCGTCTGGATCGTGGATGGTCATTCCATGGAACTCGGCACGCCGTCGAAGACGTTGTGGGTGGTCGCTCGGACGGTAGACGGTCCGCTGCGCGTCACCGGACGCCGACTCGACGGGGCTGGAGTCCTCAGTTTTCAGGACGGGTACGAGCGGCCGATCACGCGCGAGCTCGTCTTCGAGAATCCGGCAAAACAATCGGTGAGACCCGGCGGGGCGTCGGCGGAGATCATGCGCGCGTATGCGTTCCTTCCGAGCTACGTCATCTACCCGACCGCGGGATGCTGGGAGTTCACGGCCAGACTCGGGTCGAAGGAAGCACGATTCACGATCGACCTCACGACGCCGCCGCCACCCCGCTACGATCCGGGCACGCGGCGCTTGTCCATCTTCACGAGCACGGTGTATTCGGGATCGACGAGCTGTATGATCGGCGCGCGCGCGAGTTGCGACACGCATTGGTACGCATCGATCTCCGCCATGCCACTTTTCTCGCGCACCCAGGCGACCATCGCCTTGAACGCGACGCGCGCGGCGTCCTCGAGCGGGCGTCCGGAGCCGACGAACATCACGTCGTCTGCGTTTTCGATGCGCGGAATCGGTGTCGACTGGCGCTTGAGCAGCTCGACGTAAACCTCGACGTTCATCGCGCCTTCGATCGCGGCGCCCATGATCTCGCCGTCGCCCATCGCGTAATGGCCGTCGCCGAACGACAGCAGCGCGCCTGGCACGTTGACGCCGAGAAACACGGTGTTGCCCGCGCGCACCTCGGGGCAGTCCATGTTGCCGCCGAAGACCCCTGGCACGATCGTGCTCCGTACTTCTCCGTTCGGCGGCGCGACGCCCAGGCAGCCGAGGAAGGGCGCGACCGGCACGTCCCAGCCGTGACGGCCGTCCGCAGTCGACGCGCGCGCTGACGTGCGATTCGCGTTGAGGTCGTACCGCCACGTCGTCTCCGGCATGTCCGGACCGAGAATCGCCGTGCGATCGGTGCCGACGAGCGCGCCGAAGCCGGGACCGAACGACGAGACGGCGTACGCGCGCGCCGGCTCGAGCGTCAGGAGATGCACCGCGATGGTGTCCCCCGGCTCTGCGCCGTTGACGAAGAACGGTCCCGTCTGCGGATTGTCGTGCCCGGGCGCGATCAGCTTCGACGGCAGATCCTTCGCGGTCTTCACCATCCCGTCGAAGCAGTCTTCGGTCCACGAGACGATGCGCGTGCCCGATGCGATGCGGTGCTTCGGCGCCGCGCCGCCAAATGTGTAGACGAGATCCTCGTGCTTCGGCGTCCAGCGAAGCGTCGGCGCGTTCGGAGGAACCTCGCGCAGCGGCGCACGCTGCAGACCCACGACCGCCATGGCGGTCAGAAAATTTCGACGATCCATAAAGAAAAAGGGCGGCGGAGACTACATCCCCGCCGCCCAAGACGCTATCAGCGTTTAGCTGTCAGCCGTCAGCTAAAAGTCGAACTGGCCGCCGATCTTGAAGAACCGCGCCTGCAGCACGTTCGTCGGCTTCAACCAGTTGCTGGTGGTGGTCGAGGTCGAGAACGTCGTGTTCACGGTGTACGGCCAGTCGCTGTTGAACACGTTGTACGCGTCGAGGTCGATGCGGAAGCGATATCGATCCATGCGGAACCGCTTCGAGAAGCGCATGTCGAGCTGTTTCAGGTTGTCGTTCCCGTAGTTCTGGCCGACGGCCATGAGGTCGACGGACTTCGTCGTCGCAGCGTTGGCGTATGCACGGCCCAGCGTCGTCGCCGACGCCGGCGTGGTCGTCCACGTCGCCAGAATGGACGGCGCCGCGCCGCCGTTCTGGACGCCGCGGCTGAACTGGAACGTGCCGCTGATCAGCACGTCGTACGGCAGCGTGTACGAACCGGACGCCTTGAAGTCCGGCCGGTACGGCAGGTCCTGATGGCATTTCTGCGTGCCGTCCGGGAAGATCTCCGATACCGAGCCGCCGCCGGTGATCGAGCCTGCGATGCCCGCTGTCACCAGGTTGCACTGGTCGAAGATCCGCTTCTGCGAGTTGAGACCGGCCTGGAAGAACGCCCCGGCCTTGGGACGAGCGTTGATCGACGCTTCCCAGCCTTCGTAGATGTTCGTCTCGCCGCCGTAGTCCGACGAGAAGTGGATCGTGCTGCTCGCGGCCAGTCCGGAGCTGGCAACCGCGGGTTTCAGGTCGTACAGACCGCAGACCTGGTAGCCGCCGTTATTGGGCAGGTTCGGATCCGCCGGCGCGTTCGCGCAGAACGGACCGTCGAAGCTGCTCGACGTGAAGCCGCGCTGGCCGGCGAGGCCGTACCGGTTGTCCACCGTTACCGTCTGATTCGCGAACGCGCGGCGATACCAGCCGGCCGCCACCGAAACCTTCGGCGCGACCTCGTGCTGACCACTGAACGCCCATTCCGTGTTGTAGCCGCGGACGCCCCAGCCGGTCAGCACCGCCGGATCGGTCGTCGTCGTCGAGGGAATGTTCTTGCCGAAGTTCGGCGTGTTGGTCGAGTTTGCCAGCTCGTTCAGCTGAATCTGGCCCGCGCTGTTGAACGGCGAGCCGTTCTTGTCGACGTCGGTCCAGTTACGCGTGTCAGACGTGAGCGCCGTGACCTCGGGGTTGTTGTTGTCGGTGATGCTGCCACCGGCGAGACCCACGCCGGCGACGTAGCGCGCGAAGCTCGCCTTGATCGCCGTCTTGCCGTTGCCGAAGACGTCCCACGCCACGCCGATCCGCGGGTTCAGGTCCTTCCAGTTGGCGACCCGGCCGGTGCAGCCCGCATTCAGGTTGTTGATGCCGTCCGAGCAGTTGTCGTAGCTGACGGCCGGGTTGAAAGTGCCGGCCGGCAGCGATTCCGGATCGGTCGCGCTGAGGAACCAGTCCCAGCGCACGCCGGCGTTGATCGTAAAGCGGTTGATCGTCCAGCGATCCTGTGCGAACACGCCGCTGTCGTTCTTGATCGAGTTCAGGCGGTCGGTCGGGATACGGAGCGTGACCGACACGGGGGCACCCGCGTTGTACGTGACCGGCTGGACGTCGGCCGTGTACCTGGTCGCGAGCCGCCATTTCGCCTGGCTGATCGTCGCGCCGAACCGCAGCGAGTGCGAGCCGGTGACGTAGTTGGCCGCGAGCTGCTCGGTGAACAGCTTCGAGAAGTGATCGGCCGGGTTGTTCCATGCGGCGGCGATCTTCTGCGTGCTGCTGTCGCTGATGGTGACGAGCTGCGGATTGGCCGAGAGCACGTCAGGCTGGTAGTTCTCCTGGTACTCCTGGTCGTATACAGCGAAGCCAGCATCAAGGAACAGCCGGTTGCTCTGCGTGCGCGTCCATTTCGTTACGGAGACGAAACTGGTGGGCGTCGCCTGAATGGCCGCCGCTTCCGGCGGAACGTTCGACGCGATGCCCCAGTGGCCGCGGACTTTGTCCTGTTCGTCGTGGTAGTACGAGACCTTGTCCTTCTCCGTGACCTGCGCCGAGACGCGGCCCGCGAAGCTGCGGATGTGGCCGTCGTCAACGCCCGGCCGGTTGTAATCCGGCGAGAACTTGAACGGCGACGGATCCAGATCGTAGAAGCTGTCGACGACGGTTTTGTTCACGCCCAGGTACCGGTATGCGGCGTAGAACCAGACCTTGTCCCGCATGATCGGGCCGCCGATGCTCGGGTTGAAGTCGAAGTTCTTCGTCAGCACGCTGACGTTGGTCAGGAAGTTGTTCGTCTTGTTGTAGGTGGTGTCGCCCGTGAGGTTGGACTGCGTGCACGCCTGGCCGACGCCCGGCGATTTGCAGTTGTCCGACGCCCAGCCCGACGGCGTATAGTTGCCCGGCATGACGCCGTGGAACGTGTTGCCGCCGTCGCGCGGCACCATGTTGACGCGGATGCCGCCCTGGCCCATTTCCGCCGAGTCGGCGCCGGTGACGTAGCTGAATTCCTGGAAGCTGCCTTCATTCCAGTAGACGCCGCTGTACGCGCCGTTCGCGCAGAGGTTGTTGAGGCGCATGCCTTCGATCGTCTGCACGGTGTCGGCGGATCCGCGGTACTGGAGCGGCGACTGCTGGAGGTTGCCCGAGCCGCCGACGTCGCGCGACAGCGCGCCGCCGCCGCCGACCGAGATGCTCGTGCCTGGAATCATGATGCCGACCGCCTGAATGTTGCGGCCCGTCGGCAGCGCGTCGAGCACGTCGCGCGTCATCACCTGACGCGTCGTGATGCTCTGCGTGTCGACGATCGGCGACTCGGCCGCGACCGTGATCGTTTCCTCGACCGCGCCGACCTTGAGCTCGATATTGATCGTCGCGGTGAAGTCCGACGTCAGTTCGACGTTTTCCCGTTTGACCGTGCTGAAGCCGGGCAGCGTGTAGGTGACCGTGTACGTGCCCGTGCGCAGCTGCGTGATTTCGTAGCGACCGTTGCCGTCGGTCACGACCGACCGCGTCTTCTCGATCAGCACCGGACTGGCCGCTTCGACGGTTACGCCCGGGAGCACCGCTCCGGACGGATCCTTGACAGTTCCAGCAATGCCACTGGTCTGAGCCGACGCCGTCGCCGGCCACAGGGTGAGACACAGTGCAGCTCCCCCGCAAATTCGTGCAAGCGTTCGCATCCCCACTCCCTCCTAAAAACCGAATACCCGGTTCCGCGGAACGTTCGAGTTCGGAACCAAGGTAGCAGTCGCCGTGCCCGAAACTCTAAAGCCTTTTTCGGCCGAAAAGGCTCCGGAATTAGCGGCTGGGGCAGACAACCTTCCAAATTTCCGTATCCACATGCAGTTCCGTAAGGACGACCTCAGTGCCAACGCGTGAAAACCCGGAGTCCTTGACCCGCCGGTCAGGCCGGGATATAAGGCGCGGCGCACATGCCCTCGGTCACGAAGGCGGTCCCGTCGCCGATTGACGCACGTCGGGCGGAAATCTGCCGGACAGCAGCGCAAATCTTTCGCGACCGCGGCTACGACGCCACGTCGGTCAGCGACATCGCGCGCGCGCTGGGAATCACCAAGGCCGGGCTGTATTACTACTTCGAGAGCAAAGAAGCGCTGCTGCTCGACATCACCAACTACGGCCTCGACCGCGTTCGCGTGGAAGTCATCGATCAGGTGCGCGCCATTCGCGATCCCGAGGAACGACTGCGGCAGCTGTTGCTGCGCCACGCGCGCATCGCGACAGACGGCCACGGCGCCGTCGCACAGCTGACCGACGAGATCCGATCGCTGCCGCCGTCGATGCGGAAGAAGGTCGAGCAGCGGATGCGGGTCTATCTCGACCTGGTGCGCAGCACGCTCGTCGAGCTCCGCGGATCGGGCCGCCTGGGCGACGTCGACCCGACCGTCGCGACGTTCTCCATTGTCGGGATGATTCTGTGGCTGCCGCGGTGGTTCCGCCAGAACGGACGGCTGACGCAGGAGCAGGCGGCGAACGAAATCGCGAAGCTCGCGCTGCGCGGCGTCGTCCGGCCCGCAGGCGGCAAGCGCAAGCTGCGCCGAATCCGCTGACGGTCGATTTTCGGAGCGCGAGGCTTCAGCCCAGCGCTACTTCCGCAGACTCTGAATGTAGTTGACGACGTTCCAGATGTCGTTGGGCTGGAGACGCTCGCCGTACCCCTCCATGTCCTTCGACGTGCCGTCGTGAATCGCAGAATAGATTTCGCCGTCGCTGGACCCGTAATCGAGCTTCGTGCTCAGATCCGCGGGCTGTGCGCCGACCGCCGCTTCGCCGTCGCCCTTCCCCGCCGGTCCGTGGCACTTCGCGCACATGCGCGCGTAGGTCCGCTTGCCGGCCGCGATCGACTCGGCGCTCGACGCGACCGGATTCTTCGTCTTCGCCGCCTCCGGGTTCCCGCCTTTTCGCGGCGCCGTCGCCGATTGCGCGGCCAGCGCGACGCCGAACAGTGCGATCAGCACGCCGATCCCCTTCATATTCCTCCCATGCACAGGTATTTGATCTCGAGGAACTCTTCGAGGCCGTACTTCGAGCCTTCGCGGCCGACGCCCGATTCCTTGACGCCGCCGAACGGCGCGACTTCGGTGGAAATGATCCCGGTGTTGATGCCGACGATCCCGTACTCGAGCGCTTCGGCGACCGTCCAGATGCGGCTGATGTCGCGGCCGTAGAAGTACGCCGCCAGGCCGAACTCCGT
>Ga0066652_100002089_pt1 | contig 10770 bp, 12 predicted proteins | sample GraSoiAngelo_101_FD_71413 | JGI IMG/M metagenome (GOLD analysis project Ga0066652, IMG submission 71413) | Grasslands soil microbial communities from the Angelo Coastal Reserve, California, USA - 14_0903_02_30cm | ecosystem: Environmental > Terrestrial > Soil > Grasslands | place: USA... | reverse complement strand
GAGCCGGATCACCTGGGCGACGCCATGGTCGTCCTCGCGGATCCGTACAGCTTCGCCACGGAGGCGCTGCTCGCTCACGTGGAGGAAGCGAGCCCGGGAACACCGCTGCTCGGCGGGCTCGCCAGCGCGGCCGCGGCGGGCTCGGCCTCCCTGTTTCGCGACGGAGACGTGCTCGACGGCGGCGCGGTGGGTTGCTCCGTCTCCGGTATCCCGCTGCTGCCGTGCGTCTCGCAGGGAGCCGCGCCGGTCGGGCCGGAGATGACCATCACGGGCGCCGAAGGCAACGTGATCGCCGAGCTCGCGTCGAAGCCTGCGGTTCAGCGACTGCGAGAGGCGCTGTCGGAGCTCGATCCGCATCAGCAGCAGCTGGCGGCATCCGGGCTGATGCTGGGCATCGTCATCGACGAGAACAAGCCCGAGTACGAGCGCGGTGACTTCCTCGTGCGCCCCATCTTGGGGGCGGACTCCGAATCCGGGAGCCTCGCGATCGGCGAGCACGTGCGCGTCGGCCAGACCGTACGGATGCAGGTTCGTGACGGCGCCTCGGCCGACGAGGACCTGCGCGAGGCCCTTCGCGCCCAGACGGTTGCCATGGGAGCGGGAGGAGCGGCCGGCGCCCTCGTCTTCACCTGCAACGGGCGCGGCTCTCACATGTTCGACGGCCCCGACCACGACGCGACGGCCATCGCCGACACGCTCGCCGCCCCAGCGGGCGGCTTCTTCTGCGCCGGCGAGATCGGCCCGGTGGGCGGCCGCAACTTCCTGCACGGCTTCACCGCGACGATGGCCGTCTTCCCGGCCGATTAATGGACGCGGCCCTGCACGATCTCGTCGCTCGAGCGCTCGCCGAGGATCTCGGGACCGGTGACGTGACCGCCGAAGCGGTCGTTCCCGAGGACGCCAGCGCCACCGCCCGGATCGTCCAGAAGGAGGCCGGGATCGTCTTCGGGCTCGATGCCGCCGCGGAGGTGTTTCGGCAAACGGGCGCCGGTGAGCTCGAGCGCCTCGCGCCCGAGGGCGCGTGGCGCGATGGCGTTCCCGGCGACGTGGCGAATGTGTCTGGACCTGCGCGGGCGCTTCTGGCAGCCGAGCGGACGGCCCTGAACCTCCTCTGTCACCTCTCTGGCGTAGCCACCCTCACTGCCCGTTTCGTCCGAGCCGTCGACGGGATGGGAGTCACCATCCTCGACACGAGGAAGACCACCCCGGGCCTGCGGGCGCTGGAGAAGGCGGCGGTGGCGGCCGGCGGCGGCCAGAACCAGCGAATGGGCCTGTATGACGCGTACCTGATCAAGGAGAACCACGTCGCACTCGCGGGTGGTCTCGCGGCGGCCGTGAGCCGGGCGCGCGAGGAGGATCCGGATCGCGACGTCGAGGTGGAGTGCCGGGACGCCGCGGAGGTAGACGAGGCGCTCGGGGCGGGAGCCGACCGGCTCCTCCTCGACAACATGGAGCCGGCCGAGCTGCGCGCGGCCGTCGCCGCCCGCGACGAGCATGGGAGCCGGAACGCTCCCCGCCCCGCGCTCGAAGCGTCGGGCGGTATCACCCTCGACAACGTCGCCGAGGTCGCGGCGACCGGTATCGACTTCATCTCCATCGGCGCGCTCACCCATTCGGCGCCGGCGCTGGACCTGAGCATGCTGCTTGCGACGGGATAGAGTCGGTAGCCATGACCGTCACGGATGAGGTCCGGAGCAAACGCGAGGCGCTCGTGATCGAGCACATGGAGTCGGAGAACCGGCACGAGTTCGACGTCACGCTCGGCACCTTCGACCACCCTCGCTACGAGCTGATCGGCACCGGCGACGTCTACGACGGACCCGGGGAGGTCGCGCGCTACTTCGAGGAGACTCGCGCCGCGTTCCCCGATCAGCGGAACGAGCTGATCGCGATGCACCACGCCAACGATGCTGTGATCGTCGAGGCGAACCTCTACGGGACCCACAAGGGACCGTTCCGCGGGCTGCCGCCCACCGGCAAGAAGTTCGAGATGCGCTTCTGCGCGATCTTCGTGTTCGACGACGACCGCCTGGTCTGCGAGCGCGTCTACTTCGACTCGGCCACCGTCCTGCGCCAGCTCGGCATCGCGCACGACCCCCTGACGCTCTCCGGCCGCGTCGCAACGGTCGTGAACCACCCGATCACGATCGGCCGGGCGGTCGCCGGGCAGCTCCTTCGGCGCTGACCCCCACAAACAATTGCGGCGGCTTCGCCGCCTGACATGCGTCTGCGGCGACAAAGTCGCCGCCTTTCATTACTTGAGAAGCCGCGAGAGCCGGCGATCCTTCAGCACCCGGCCGCCGGTCTGCTCCTCCGGGCAGTAGGTGGTCACGTGCTCCGCGAAGTGAACGGCGGCGAGGGTCGCGCCGCACCGCGGGCAGGGCTCGCCCTCCCGGCGGTGAACGCGTAGCGGCATCGGGAGCTTGTCCGGCACCACATCGCCGATCACGTCCTCGTAGTGCTCGATCGCGTCGCCCAGGACGTGCAGGGACCCGTGGAGGCGCTCCACCTCCTCCTCTTCCAGATCGGAGCCCTGGCGGAACGGCGACAGCGCCGCCTCCCAGAGGACCTCGTCCACCCAGGAGCGGCCGATCCCCGCGATGACCCGCTGGTCGCGCAGCATCGGATGCAGGTGACGGGGGTGGTCGATGCGGCGGGCGAGATCCTCGACGGACGGCTCGGGCCAAGCCTCCGGGCCGAGCGTCGCGACCATCTCGTCGGCCTCGACATCGCCGGCCGCCATCAGCTTCGCCCACGCCCGCTGCTTCGTCCCGAATTCGCGCAGGCGCAGCTCGCGCCCGTCGGTCAGGCGGACGAGGACCCGCGCGGTCCGATCGCGCAGCGACGCCCGCTTGTCGAATAACTGCAGGCGCCCCGCGGACATCATGTGGACGAGCATCGCGATGCGGTCACCGGTGCCGTCTGTCGGCGCGAATTCGATCACGGGCATTTTCCCGATCCGCCTGACGCCGGAGATCCTGCGGCCCTCGAGCGCCGCCAGCGGCGGGTCGAAGGACTTCAGGGCGACCATGCCGGGCGACAGTGCCGAATCGACCTCGGCGTCGCGAAGGCCGGCATCGAGGCGCCGCGCCGTGATCTCGACCTCGGGAAGCTCGGGCATGAACTAAGCGTAGGCCCGCGCCCCGAACTGGCCACCGTGGGGCACTAGACTTGTGGGAGTTCATTCGCCCCGCGTCCATGGACCGGGCGAACATCAAACACTCGCCGCCGCCAACACGGCCGCGATTCGCATACTCGAATGCATCAGCTACCCACACTCCAAGCGCCGCCCCCGGAGGCGCTCGAGCCGCGGGACGTAGAGCGTCTCTCCGAGGAGGTCCGCGCCCTCGCGGCGGAGCAAAACGCCGTGATCCTGGCCCACAACTACCAGGTGCCGGAGATCCAGGACGTCGCCGACCTCACCGGCGACTCGCTCCAGCTCTCGCGCGAGGCGGCGGCCACCGAAGCGGACGTGATCGCCTTCTGCGGCGTCCATTTCATGGCCGAGACGGCGTCGGTGCTGTCGCCCGAGAAGACGGTTCTGATCCCGGATCCCGACGCGGGCTGCTCGCTGTCGGACTCGATCACGGCCGACCAGCTCCGGGCGTGGAAGGCCGAGCATCCCGGCGCGCTCGTCGTGATGTACGTCAACACCTCCGCCGATGTCAAGGCCGAGACCGATTACTGCTGCACCTCGTCGAACGCGGTGGGTGTCGTCGACCACATCTGGCGCGAGCACGGCCCCGACACCGAGATCCTCTTCGGGCCGGACATGTGGCTCGGGTCGTTCGCCGCGCGTGAGCTCGGCCTCACCGAGGATCCTGAGCGCTACGCCCGCTTCCACGTCTGGGACGGGGAGTGCCACGTGCACGCCGGAATCCGCCCCGATGACATCGAGACGATGCGGGCGGAGCATCCCGACGCTGAGTTTCTGATCCACCCCGAGTGCGGGTGCTCCACCCAGGCGATGGAGTACGTCGCGGCAGGCGACCTCGACGCGGAGGGCGTCCAGATGCTCTCCACCTCGGGGATGCTTCGGCACGTCTCCGAGCATCCCGACGGCGAGTTCATCGTCGCGACGGAGACGGGCATGCTCTACCCGCTCCAGCAGGCGGCGCCGCAGGCGCGGCTGATCGAGGCCAACCGGATGGCCTTCTGCAAGTACATGAAGATGATCACGCTGCCCAAGCTCCGGGACTCGCTTCGCGAGATGCGCTTCGAGGTCAAGGTTCCGTGCGAGGTCGCAGAGCGCGCGCGGCTGCCGATCGAGCGCATGGTCAGCATCTCCTAGTCGCGTAATCGACCAGCCCTGGTATCTCCTCCCCGCCAGTGCTAGCTTGCGGCGGGTGGTGGGGCTCGTCGCGCGGCTCGTCCTCGGAGCGGTCCTGGCTGGCTCGGCGGTGCTCAAGCTGGCCAGCCCGGAGTCAAGCCGGGCTGCCCTGGCAACGTTCGACATCTATGGCGAGCGACTGCGGTGGGCCGCGTGGGTCCTTCTGATCGCCGTGGAGCTGGGGCTCGCCGCCGAGGTGATCGCGGGTTCCGGGGGCGCCGCCTGGCTCGCCGCCGGCTTCCTGGTGCTCCTCGCTGCTGCGCTGCTGGGGGCGATCCTCCGCGGCCGCGCCGGGGCTCCGTGCGCGTGCTTCGGCGCCCGATCGGTGGTGGGCTGGAGCTCCGTCGGTCGCAACCTCGCATTGGCCGCCTGCTTTGCCGCGCTCCCGTTCCTCCCGCAGCACAATCCCTCAACCGGCGAGTGGCTCGCGCTCGGCCTCGTGATCGCGCTGCTGGCATGCGCCGCCCTCGGCATGGCGGTGCTGGCGCTCGCCCGCGAGGTTGGCATGCTCCGGCTTCGCCTCGGGCCCGGGAGCGCGCTGGAGATTCCCGTCGAGGGACCGCCAGTCGGCAGCCGGGTCGAGCTGGCGGATCGCCTTCCGGACGTCCCGCCCGCCGGGATCGGGCTCGCGGTGTTCATGTCCCACGGCAGCCACGTCAGCTACGGCCTGGAGCCGGCCATCGACGCCCTTCGCGGCGAACCGGACGTCGCCGTGGAGCGATTCGACGAGGTAGCCGATGCGGAGCTTTGGGGCGAGCTCGAGATCCCCTGGAGTCCCTACGCGATCGCCCTCGACTCGGGGGGAGTGGTGCTCGCGAAGGGCACATTCAACAACCTCGGCCAGCTCGAGAGCGTTCTGGCGACGGCCGGCCGGCGGCGAGCGAGCATTGAGGCGAGGCTCAACTGATGGCGCGACGAAGGTTCATTCGGCGTATCGCGGCAGGCCTCGCGGCCGGAGGGATCATCGTCGCCGGCGTCGCTCAGGTGAGCGCCGCTCCGGGCCCGTCGAGCCCGCCCACGGTCCAGACCGACGCCGCCACCGACGTGACCCTCCACACCGCGACGCTGCACGGGACCGTCAATCCCAACGGGGCCGAGACGACCTACTACTTCCGGTACGGTCGCGCCGGTTCCGTCACCCAAACCACACCGGTCCAGAGCGCCGGCGCCGGAACGACGGAGGTCGCGGTCTCGGCGCCGGTCGGCAAGCTCTCGTGGGGTCGCAAGTATCAGTACCGCCTCGTCGCGAAGAACTCCAACGGGCCCGCGACTGGTGCCACACGCGAGTTCCGGACCCACGAGCCGCGCGTGATGGGCCGATATGTTGTCCGGCTCAGGGTGACGTCGGGAGGAGACTCATTCGGCGAGCATCGCGGGATGCGCGTGAACAGGACCTATCGCCTTCACCCGCGAAATTGCGGGGAGGCGGTATGCGGGGCCCTGCGGATGAATCGTGAGGGGAAGCATGGGCATTTCCGTGACCTCCTGAAGCATCGCTCGCGGGGCGTCTTCGTCGGGACCGACCGATTCCGAGGCTGGTGCGATGACGGGCTGCGCTTTCGCTCGCGCGCGAGGATGCGCCTCGAGGTCCGCGGGGTTTCCGCAGGCCGAGCGAGCGCGCTCGCGGGTCGCCTTCGCGTCCGGGCAACCGGATGCATCCGCGGCAAGGAGAAGGCGAGGCTGAAGGGGACCGCCCAGTGAGCGAAGCACTGGCCCCGCTGGTCTGGACTCTCGCCGCGTTGCTCGCGATCGCGGGCGTCGCCAAGCTCCGTCACCCGGCGCCGGCGGCGAACGCGATGGAACGGGCCGGATTCGGTGCGGGACGGTCCGGGGCGCGCTTTGCCGGCCTGCTCGAATGCGCGGTCGGAGCCTGGGTCCTGGTGGATCCGGGGGTGCTCGCCCTTGGCGCCCTGGCGCTCGCGTACGCGACGCTCGCCTCCGGAGTCTGGGCCATGCGCAAGGCGGATGTCGAAGATTGCGGCTGCTTCGGGGAGTCGGCATCGCTTGAGCCGTCGCGCCTTCACCTCGCAGTCAACGTGTTGGCCACCGCCACCTGTGCCTTCGCGGCGCTCTCGCCGCCGCCGGGCCTGCGGGCGGCCATAGGTCGCGCGCCGCTCGAGGCCGTGGCCGTGATCGCCGGCCTCGGGGCCGCGATCCTTCTGTCGTACCTCGCGTTCACGGCGCTCCCGCGCGCGTGGAGCGCATACGGCTCCCAGGAGGCGAGATGAGCTGGCGGACCTCCCGCCGCGACTTCTTGAGCCGGGTGGCGCTGGCCGGGTCCGCGCTGTCGGTGGCGCCGCTTCGCTACCTGCTCCGTCCCGAAAGCGCCTGGGCGGTGATCGCGCCGGGGAACTGTCCGTCCGGGAGTCGCTGCGCGGACGGCTGGACGGAGTTCTGCTGCGCGATCAACCACGGCCGGAACACATGCCCGAGCTGGTCGTACATGGGCGGGTGGTGGAAATGCACGTATTACCCGGGCAGCAAGCTCTGCGGTGAGCAGAACGTCCGCTACTACGTGGACTGCAACGTGAAGCCGGGACATCACGCGCCCGGCGGATGCCACTGCGCCAAGGGGACCTGCGGCAAGCGGCGCGTCGCCTGCAACGTGTTTCGCTACGGCCAGTGCAACACGCAGGTGCACGGCACTACCGCCGTCGGCTGTCGCGTCGTCACCTGCACCAACCCGGCTGACATCCCGGGCTTCAACTGCAATCGCACCTTGATGACGGAAAACGCGGTCTGCCGGCAGGAGGCGGGCTGCCTGGACAAAGAGCACGTGCGCGTGCTCGGCAAGAACCCCGCCGCATGACCATTCTCGTTGCCGTCGAGACGCTGCTGCTGGTGCTCCTGTCGCTAGTCGTCGTAGGGCTGCTCCGAAGCCATGCGGAGATCCTTCGCCGCCTCGGCCCGGCGCAGGACGGCGAGCGAAACCAGGACGTCCTCGCGCCGGGCTTGCCGCACCCGCCGTCGCGCGAGGGGCTCCGCCGCGCCCCGAAGATCAGCGGCATGACGCTCGGCGGCGACGGCATCCAGGTGGGTTCCGGAAGCGGCCAGCCGATGCTGCTCGCCTTCCTCTCCAGCGGATGCCTCACCTGCGAGGGTTTCTGGGAGACCTTCAGCCAGGCTCAGCCGCCGACGATTCCGGGGGGAGCGCGCCTCGTGGCGGTGACCAAGGACCCGAGTCACGAGAGCCCATCGCGCCTGCGCGAGCTGGCAGGGGATGCCCTCGAGGTGGTGATGTCCTCCGCCGCCTGGCGTGACCTCGACGTCCCGACCTCGCCGTACTTCGTCTACGTGGGGGACGACGGCATGGTCCTCGGCGAGGGCGCTGCGAGTTCATGGACGCAGGTGGCGTCGCTGCTGCGCGACGCGATCGGCGACGCGGAGGAGGCGGCGCGGCTGATGGTGTCGCGAGCGGGCGGATCGGAGCGCGCGCGCCGCGTCGACGACGAGCTCGCCGCAGCGGGCATCGGTCCGGGCCACCCGAGCCTCTATCCCGCGGAGGACGGACCGAGGGAGGGCGAGTGACCGCGGGGACCGCGTTCGCGGTTCTCGGTGTGGCGACCGCTGTGCTCGCCGGCCTTCGCTCCACCTGGTCGCCGTGAGGCGAGTCGATGCTCACGAGCATCACTCCGCTCGGCGAGCGGGGCCGCGGATTCAGGTGGGGAGTCACCCTCGGCTTCCTGCTACTCGGATCCACCCTGGGTGGTGCCGCGGTCGGCGTGCTGCTGGGGCTCCTGGGCTCTGCGACCGTCGGCTCCGCGACCGGGGCGGACGCCGAGTGGCGGCTCTACCTCCTCGCGGCGCTCCTCGGCGCGGCATTCGTAATCGAGCTCGGCGTCGCCGGCCTTCGGATTCCGACGATCAGGCGTCAGGTGGACGAGCGCTGGCTGAACGCCTATCGCGGCTGGGTCTACGGATTCGGCTTCGGGGTTCAGCTCGGGGCGGGCGTCGTCACGATCGTCTCCACCGCCTCGGTGTACGTCACCTTCGCGGCTTGCTGGCTCGCAGGTGCGCCGCTCCCAGGCCTTTTCATCGGCGCAGTCTTCGGAGCAGCGCGAGCGGCCACCTTGTTCGGGGCGCGAGGAGTTCGCGATCCAGGCGCCCTCCAGGAGCTCGGGCGTCGGCTTGCCCGCTGGGCGCGCCCCGCGAGGCTCGCGACGCTGGCGGGCGAGCTCTGCCTCGCAGTCATTGCGGTCCTCGCCGCGATCGGGAGCTGACGTGAGCCTGAGCGCGCACGGGATCGAGCTGAGCCTTCCCCATTCATGGGACGGGCGCATCTACGGGCGACCGCGTTTGGTCGCGAACCCTGCGGAAAACTCCCTAGTTCCGGGCTTCGACGGCACCCAACGGGGTCACCTGGCGACGCTCCACGCGGCGAGCTTCCCTTTGTCGCGCACCGAGGGGGAGTTCGCGGCAGAGGCCACCATGAAGATGCCTGCCGCAGGGGCGTTCATGGCGCTCGTCGAGTACCAGCCGGACGAGAAGCTCGTCCCGGGCGAGGGATTATTCGAGTCCCGCGAGGTGCCGCGTGCCCTGGCCCCAGATGATTTCCACCCCGAGACGCTCATGGTGCCGCGGCCCGGTCAGGTCGGCCTGCAGCGCTTCTTCACCGCCGGGGTCCGACCGTTCTGCCTGTATGCGGTCATCGGCTCCCGAGGCGCCGCGGCGCGAGGCTCCGCGGCGATCACCGAGGTGCTCGGATCCCTCGTGATCATCTGAGGCCGAGCCGCGCAAATTGCGGCGATCGGCGCGAACGGTTCCGTCCATCCCCGCGCATACGCTGGGCTCGCTCGTGGCAAGTAACGCTAACCTCGCCGCCATGCGGCACCTGACGCCGGTTCCGGACCCAAAGCCGCCGCCGAAGCTGGCCGAGCGAGAGGAGGCGAAGCCGCGGATCGCCGAGCTCGAGCGCTGGGCGACCGTGCTGCGGATCGACTGCGTGCGGATGCTCGCGGTCGCGAAGTCCGGGCACCTGGACTCCTCGCTCTCGGCCGCCGACATCGTGGCCGCTCTCTACTACCGGGTCCTTCGCCACGATCCGGAGAATCCCGAGTGGCCGGCGCGCGACCGGTTCGTCCTGTGCAAGGGACACGCCGCGCCAATCCAGTACGCGGCGCTCGCCCAGCACGGGTACTTCCCGCTGGAGGAGCTGATGGGGCTGCGGCAGATCGGCGCCCAGCTTCAGGGCCACCCCGACATGCGCCGGACGCCGGGCATCGAGGTCTCCACCGGCTCGCTCGGCCAGGGGTTGTCGATGTGCGTCGGGATCGGCCTCGCGCTGCGACTCGACGGACTGGCGGAGACGGCGCACGTGTTCGGCGTGCTGTCCGACGGCGACTGCCAGGAGGGCCAGACGTGGGAGGCGGCAACGGCCGCCGTCCACTTCGGCGTCCCCAACATCACCGCGATCGTCGACTACAACCATCTCCAGACCGACGGGACCACGGAGGAGGTCATGGACATCCGGGACGTCCGGGCCAAGTTCGAGGCGTTCGGGTGGGACGCGGTCGAGATCGACGGCCATGACATGGGGCAGGTCGTCGAGGCGCTCGAGCGCAGCCGTACGCTCCGCAAGCCGGCCGCGATCGTCGCCCAGACGAAGAAGGGCAAGGGCGTGTCGGCGATGGAGGGCCGGTTCGGCTTCCACGGCAAGGCAGCGGTGAGCCCGGAGTTCGCCGCCGACGCGCTGGAGGAGCTGATGGCCACGCTCGAGGAGCAGACCAAGGCGCTTCACGAAGAGGGCGGAGGCGAGTCGTAGCGATGCCGGCCGAGGCGAAGACCGAGCCGACGCCGACCCGCGCGGGATATGGCGACGCCCTGGCGGACCTTGGCGAGAGCCATGACGACGTCGTCGCGCTCGACGCCGACCTCGCCGTCTCCACGCAGGCGATCAAGTTCGGCAAGAAGTTCCCGGAGCGGTTCTTCAACGTCGGCGCGGCCGAGGCGAACATGATGTCGATGGCCTGCGGGCTAGCCGCCACCGGCAAGGTTCCGTACTGCTCGACGTTCGCGGTGTTCGCCGCGGGCCGCGCGTACGACCAGGTCCGGCTCGGCATCGCGCACAACGAGCTCAAGGTGAGGATCGGTGCCTCCCACGGTGGCGTCTCGCTCGGCGAGGACGGAGCGTCGCACCAGATGATCGAGGACATCGCGCTGATGCGGGCGATGCCGCGGATGACCGTGGTGGTGCCTGCCGACTACAACCAGGCCTACCGGGCCACGGCGGAGTCATACGAGCGCGACGAGCCGATGTACATGCGCTTCGGCCGTCCGGCGACGCCGGGCGTCTACGACGACATTCCCGAGACGCTTGGGACCGGCGTCGACGTCCTGCGCGAGGGCAAGGACATCTCGTTGATCGGCACGGGCCACATGGTCTGGCGCGCGTTGGAGGCGGCCGAGTCGCTCGAGGCCGAGGACGGAGTGGAGGCCGAGGT
>Ga0066652_100002087_pt1 | contig 10771 bp, 4 predicted proteins | sample GraSoiAngelo_101_FD_71413 | JGI IMG/M metagenome (GOLD analysis project Ga0066652, IMG submission 71413) | Grasslands soil microbial communities from the Angelo Coastal Reserve, California, USA - 14_0903_02_30cm | ecosystem: Environmental > Terrestrial > Soil > Grasslands | place: USA... | reverse complement strand
CATCTGCACTGTTCCAACGTGCTTCAGCGTTCCAACGTGCTTCGGTGTTCCGACGTGCTTCAGTGTTCCAACATGCTTCACTGTTTCAACGTGCTTCACTGTTCCAACGTGCTTCAGCGTTCCGACGTGCTTCAGTGTTCCAACATGCTTCAGCTTTGCTCTGCTCTCATTCTCTTGGTCTGCCGATGTTGGCACGGCGTAGGCTGACTGCCGTGTTGATTGACCACACCCACCCATTATTAGAGGTGGTCATATTTTTCTTTTCTTTCGTGCAAAGTCTACAAAGAGTTAATTATTGAGCCGCTACCTACCTAGGTAGATACCTTTTGACATGATGAGTTCAGTTAAAGAAGTGTACCTGATTATTAAATTTCTCTGCACATGTAGGGATTAATGAGTGTTTGTATTCTCATTTAGAAAGAGATATAGAGCTCTTCATAAAGATCTGGTTTATTTAGATGATTTAATTCATCTTTTTTTTAACTTTTTTCTTCTTCTTCTTCTTCTTCTTCGTTGTTTTGGCTCGTGGAGTCCTCGTGAGTGATTAAATCGGTGATTATACTGGTATCCTCACACCTGCCGCCTTCAGCTCTAGCTTGATCATGTGGCTCGATTTTGGGGCTGTCGAATTCTGCCACCGCCCATCAGCAAACGAGATCGCCATCCCCAAAAGGAAATATATGGATGGACGCAGGATCCATTTCTCAGCCTTGTTGAAATGGCGGAGCGCCGAACATTGGAGAGCGAAAGCACATGCAGACGCACACGTACAAACTACTACGCAACAGCATAGACCAGCAGGCGGCATCAGCATCCTGGCCGGGAACGATGATTTTATGCAGAACAATATTGCAATGGTGTTGCAACAGCATCAACATTGCTTAAAAATCTCTCCTCTCCGTTTAACAGACTTCAGCTTCTGACACTACCTATGCAGTCTCTGCGGCCAAAGCCTCACCGGAAGAATTTAACCCCTAAAGACCTCATCTATATCTGTCTTTCCCCACTCTTACTGACTACCTTGCTAGAGGAGAAGCTTTCTAGCAACCTTGGAATGTCCCCAGGCAAGTTATTTTGATTTTGACTTGGCTACCAAGTGGTCTGTTGAACAAAGCAGTCCTCTAGAACCTTCTGCCAGTCTTGAATAAAATAGGAACCATTCACTTTCACATTCACTTCCACATTCACTTTACCTCTTTTTTCCTCTCTCTCAACCTGCTGATCATCTGGTCTGTTGAACAAAGAAGTTCTCTAGAACCTTCTGCCAGACTTGAATAAAATAGGAACCATTTACTTTCACATTCACTTTATCTCTTTTTTCTTCCCTCTTAACCCGCTGATCATCTGGCTCGTTCTTCTTGAACATTTCACGTTGATAACTTCTTGCAACTCTCCGCAATCCTGTTAAACAGCCCATTTTTTCTCCCTCTTAACCTGCTGATTATCTGGCTCGTTCTTCTTGAACTTTTCACGTTGATAACTTCTTGCAACTCTCCGCAATCCTGTTAAACGGCCTGTCGACATCCAGTAAGCAGTGCTTAAAAATATCCTTCAAATCTTTCTTCATTACTTTGGGTTTATTAAAAAAACTTCGGCTCTTTTACACCACAGAGTCTTCAAAAAAGAAAAAGAGCAAGAATTATCCACTCACCAGGTTGTATTATGCTCGAGTCTCACATCTCCCTCTCTTAGAGCAGGCCAGGTCAGGTTCACCTGACTTTCCGCACAACACAGCTGGTAAAAAAAAGGCTAAAATTCATTCGCTCTCATATTCCCTCCAACCATCTTCTCAAGTTTATTCATCTTTGTCATCTTCTTTCTCTTTTTGCCCAAACCCCATCTGTTTTCTTCTCTTCAGACTCTGTCTTCCCATATCCGGACCTTAAGACAAGTTGAACCGTCTCAGAAAAGAAAATGGAAAAAATGGCGACCCAAGAAGACTGGAATGAAGCTCTTCTCTGCCCCAGCAACAAAAAGGCCTCATTTCCTGCTGTATTAGAATCTGCAGACGGAAGCATCTTCGTGGGCATGTGGGCTCCAAAAACCGAACCGACCACTAAGATTGGCAACACCGACGGAGCTGTGGGAAAGCCTGATGACGCTGATGAAGCTGTGGACAAGACTGGCAACACCGACGGAGCTGTGGGAAAGCCTGATGACGCTGATGAAGCTGTGGACGAGACCGGCAACACCGACGGGACTGTGGGAAAGCCTGACGACGCCGATGAAGCTGTGGACAAGACCGGCAACGCCGACGGAGCTGTGGACAAGCCTTATGATGCAGATAAAGCTGTGGACGAAACTGGCAACACCGACAGAGCTGTGGGCGAGATTTGCAACACCGACAGAGCTGTGGACAAGCATCATGATGCCCATCCAATCGTCAACAAGACGGACGGAAACGACAGAAAATACAGCCGCAAGAATTACGAACCAGCTGGCATCAAACCTCGAGTAGCCTTTGTCCGGCAGCAAAAACACATCTCCTACCTTGAAATCACCTTTACGATCCGGTTCGCTGAGAAGGCTGGCGACACGCGGGTGTCTGCTGTTAGAGCTGGAATTCGCCTCACCCGGCACAACGTGAAGAGGTTGAAAGTGGAGCAAGTTACCGAAAAAACAGCATCGCAGGGCCTTCGCCGGAGTGATCCAGACCTCTCGACAATCATCAAGCAAAAGCGGCTTTGGGTTCTTCAGCTTGACATTCAACCGATGCCGTGTTATGCATACCACCTGTTCACTCCGTATAATTATGGGACTGAGAGTGACAATGTCAAAGCCCTCCAGAGACTGTTTAGTGAGGAACGGCGGCTCAACATCTACTTGCATGGAATCAAGGTTGACTGGTCAGCATCGCAATTGGAAGCATGCTTTGCGGACGAGGTCCTTGAGAACCCACTTGCAAAGTGGTACCCCGACCACCCGACAAAGATGTTCATCCAGGCCGGCGCGTACATCTCAGCTGAGGACCGTCCTCAATTCGCCCCCCTCCCGGCCTCGCCCAGCTACCTGTCGTTTGAGGAGTACACCACTGTTCTCGGGTTTGGACTGATAAACCAGCATGAGCACACAGTCCAATGCGCGGGGGAGCTTCCTGAACATGTTATGAACCTGAGGCTGATGACCATTCCGGGCGCAGGGGACCGTCGCTACCTGGGCTTCCTCGAGTGTCCGGACACGGTCAAACTTCGCATCCGGCCGGGAGATCAGCTGCAGATAAACTTGGACCCGGACACCGACGTAAGCGAAGATGCCTGGTTCGCCACTGCCATCGATCCCCTCCCCATGGCATCTCTACGGGACGTCACGATCCTTCTGACACGGCCATGGGACCGCGAACAGCAGGAGTGGACGAAGGACGGTGAGACAAAGATCAACGCCATCAAGACCGAACTTGTAGCATCGCTGCATGAAGCACGCCAAAAGTACATCGACGCCCAGCCCCTCGAGGTCAAGGTGAGGATGGTGTTGTCAGACAAGCCGTTCCGGTTACAGATAAATTCACTCCACATCATGTACCAGGAGTCCAACCGTCAGCTCCAGAGCATCCTTCTCGGCAACCGGTTCGACAACCTCCCCGCCGTCGATCTCTACGCGACCATCACCGACCAGCAACGCGACGAGGTCATCGACAGAGCCGGGCTCAACAGGCGGCAGAAGGACGCAGTCGACCTTCTGGGGAAGATGCCGGGCGGCTTCGCACTGATCCAGGGGCCTCCGGGCACCGGCAAGACATACCTGATGATTAACTGCATCATGCCACTGCTCGCCTATCCTATCCAGGACTTGAATCGGCGGCACCGGATATTGATCGTGGCGCCGAGCAACGACACCGTCGACCACATCGCCGTGACGCTGAAGCAGCTCGCCCAGGAGCGACTCTCAGGGTTTAGAAAGAGTGAGCCCATCATCGTCCGCTGCCATGCCAGGACGACCGAGGACGAGGTGGCGTGGCTGCCGGCCCAGCAGCAGCGTCCACGGGAGACCGGGAGCAGGCCGGACATATACGTAGCTGACGAGATCACCGTCGATCTGGATAACATGCTCATCGCCCGCATGGTCGACTCACTGTACAAGAGATCGACGGCACGACCACACCCGATCTCGGACCCACGACTGCAGCACATCGACCTCAGCCTGGGCCGGTGGATGAACAAGTTTGCCGGTGTTGAAGATTCTGTTCATGCCGACCGTGACAGCTGGGTCGAGTTCTTGCAGATGTTCGACCTCTACTCAAGCGGTGAAGACATGACATCTGATGACTTGAAGGCCTTCCGAGCTCACACCAAGGCTCTGCGTGAACATGTGCTCAGTAATGCTGACGTTGTGGTCGCGACCCTCTCGGCCGCTGGCGAGGACTACCTGCGCTCGTACTTCCACCCCGATGTGATCGTCATCGAGGAAGCGGCCAAGGTGCAGGAGCCCGAGATGTGGAACGTGTTCGCGTGCTATGAGGCAGGAAAATATATCCTGATCGGCGACCAGAAGCAGCTCGGACCGTACAACGCAAACTCAATAGCGCCCACCTTCGATCAACCCATGCGGCTCTCCCTCTTCGCGCGACTGATGCTGTGTGGCTTTCTCTATGTTATCCTCGAGGAGCAACACCGGATGAACCCCGAACTTGCTTCGGTCGTTTCCGATGTCTTCTATCAAGGCGAGCTTGTCAACGCCCGCGCTGTCGAACGCATACATCCTACCACGTCTAAGATCATGGCGGCCAATGTAGCCCTGTTCAAGAAGAGGAAGTCTCTGCTTTTCATCGACACTCCGCAAGCAAAAGCCTCCTTGTCTGGAGCGCTCAGGTCGTACCACAACACCGTCACATTGACCTTCACGGTCAACCTGGTGGCGAACCTACTCCTGACCGGCACGCTCAAACCGTCCGACATTGTCATCCTGACGCCGTACCACAGCCAATACCTCCAGTACATCTCGTCACTTCAGATCCTTCAGGAGCAGATGCCACAGGTCGACATCGGAGCGGTCCAGGTGCGCAAGATCGACTCGTACCAGGGAGAGGAAAGACCGGTGTACTTTCTCGACCTCACCATAACTGACCGCACGGGCTTTGTGAGGGAGGCCGGGCGACTCAACGTCAGCCTCTCACGCGGTCAGTACGGCGGATACATTATTGGTAATGTTGAGGCGATCGAGGCGACCATTCGGCAAGAGAAGCAACACGTGCTCAAGTTTCTCAGAAACGTGATATCACATTGCAAACGAGCCAAGCGATTGGTAAAGTACTCAGCAGACACAGTCCTATTCGCACAGAGCCTCGGCCCTGTCGACATCGACGGCAGCGGCACCGCCTCTGGCTCCGGGATGCGGCAGATTGGCTATCTCACGGAACACGTTGTGAGCAACAGCAACGTCAACATCGCAGCCAGTAAAGTGGGTGACGAAGCAGCAGCAGTCTTGAACCCGACAGATCAAGGAACCGAAGATGCCACGGACAACAGCATCACCCAGGGAAACCGGCAGATCGATAGTTCGGCCGACCAAGTCATGCAGACCGACAACGGTGCAACCGACACCAACATAACAGAAAATTGGGGCAGTAAACCACAAGTTGGGTCTTGGGGCACAACAGAGGAAGAAACTTCAGCCTGGTAGACAATATTGTTAGAAGAAAGAGTGAGCGGAGAGAGGTTAGGTTATTCCCTTTTCAACTTTGGAGAATTGGGGAGTCCACACTTTTCTGATGAGTTAGATTCCTACTTAATTAAATGTTCATTAATACATACATACATAGAGAGGTCGATCCAGACTCTTAGGGAAGGTAGAATAAGTAGCAATCTTAAAATATGAATTAAGAAGCCTAGACTTTTCCGTTATTATTTCTTGATTTTAGGGTTCTTAGGGTTTAAACATGCGGCATTCTATGCTGAGCAATGCCTGAACGTAAGATTTTTCTTTCTCCTGAAATTCTGGCTTTAGGGTTTACTTCAGCCAACCAATGGACGGCAGATCAACGCATGAAAGGCCAAAGAATGGTGCACTGACAGATGATAGACCAACAAGTAAAGGATACCGGTGCTTCGGCAGCGATATGGACTTAGGGTTTAAAGACTGAATCCGCTGGCGGATACAACAGCCGTGTAAGGGCATAGGAGAAAGAACAAGGAAAACCTTCTATTGGTGAATGTACGAAGACTTCAAGCTGAAGAAGGTTACGCCCGGTTGTCGGCAGGATAGCTAGTAGTTAATTGTCAAAGACACAAAGCCTGCTAGTGTAGTATGTTTTTGTATATAGCTACTGCGCTTTAGGTGATTGGGGGAGTGTAGGTACTCCTATCACTCAGTGCTAGTTAGTCACATGTGAGCCCATATTCTAGACGATACTGACGACTCTGGTTATAACGAGGGTTGATATCGTTATAACGCGAAAATTGTACTGACGACTCTGGTTATAACGATAGTGGCGTTGCACAGGGTTGATATCGTTATACTGACGACCCTGGTTATAATGATATTGGATATAATGATATTCGCTTTATAACGATACAAGGTCTGTGCAACAACTTAATGATTCTCATTGTAATGGCCTTGGCTATAACGATAATCGCTTTATAACGACACATACCCTGTGCAAAAACCATATCGTTATAACCAGGTTCGTCAGTAACGCGAAAATCGTACGTACTGTTGGCACTAGTGTCATGTGATACTCACGTGACCCATCGACCACCGAACTCCTACAGTTCGCGCAGTAGCTTCCTAGTAATTATTCGATGAGATAGTAGGTAAAAATCAACGTTACGATCAAAGCAGCGATTAGAGCTCAAAATCTTGTTGAATTCGATGATCTCTGAACTGGGCCCCCTGAAAATTTTCAAGAAAACCCCATACTAAAAGCCGGATATTTCTTTTACCGGCATACAAGCGAAATTGGCTCTTTTGGAGCCTTACTAATCTAACAGTAATCTACACCGCTATGCTCACACACCAACAGCTACAACTCCTTGAGCTTCGCCACGATCGGTAACATGATGACGCCTCTGTGGCGGCCACTTCTCTTGACGTTGACCCAACGTTCCCATCGGGACAACATGCCTGTTGAAACGGCATGTGCCGCTCTCTCCATGTTACAACTTGCAATCCCGAAACTCTCTAGACCTGCACTCTCTTTGTTTGGTTTATAAATGTTCATTTTTTTCCGTGGTGTTTTGATTGGCCATGATGCAAGCAGTACAAATGATTCTTCTAAGACCTTCTTCTGTCTACCCCTCACCCAAAACTCTAAAGAAATAGAGGAAATACAGAAAGAAAGTTATTAACTTATCATTCAGTCACTATACAAAAGGGCTTGGTGAGACAACCTAACGTTCATCTGTTTCTTATTCCGCGGAGGCGGGTGTTTGTGAATATACAAAATATTCCGGGAGACTTTCATCCACTACCCCATTCTTTTCTAGGGAGTTGCTGGACGATCTCATACCGTGTCACCTCGCCGGAGCTAGAGGTCGTTTTGCGGGCTCTATAGAGAGCCAACCAATTGATTATAACGCCTCATTTTCAATGAATCTTGAGCGGAAGAGGGTTCACTTGATTCCGACGCTCTCTAGAGATTTCGTGACCTTATTAATCCGACTTGCAGCATTCTTTGGGGTTTAACTTCAACGGGATATTAAACCCTAAGAGCTTGGAGTTTTTGTTAAATCCCTGTGGCTAAGAGCTTGGCGAATATGCCGGATGTTTCCAACACTCCCTGCCAAGCTCTACGGGTACTCATTCGTTATTTGATATCCCAACTCGTCTACATTCATCCGTTTGCCGTTGCCCTCGTCGTCCATTTGTTTAACCCCTAAAGAATTCGAATTCAGCGACATGGACGAGGTCCTTAAAGGCGGAGAATGATTGGAGATCGAGGTTGTTTGGTCAGGCCATCCGCTGCATTGAACCCGGAAGGTAAACGCTAAAGGTTCCGGGGGTGTTTCTGCTTGACTTCTCGTCGTTGCCGGTGATACTTGATGGGTTACTTAGGGTTTGCTCGGGAATGAGAGGCAAGATCTTTCGAGAGCTTCAACGCCGGGTTGTTATCAGCTAAGGTCCCCAACAGATTAGCAGTCAAATCTCTAAGACCCAATTTCTCCGGAAAGGACAGGATCCAAACCGCTTTTTTGCGAGCCGCATTGAATTGTCCAATAGATTGGGCCTCAGGGGTGCCGACTGCAACGACCGGATTGACGTTCTGATTGCGGGTGAAACTGCCCCGCCGCACAAAATCCTTGGGTTATATAACCCAAAAGTTGAACGCCTTCCTTCGTTATGAATTCTCCCTCCATGATCTGCGTTATCACACACGCGTTCTCGGTCTCAGTTCCGGCTTCATAGGGGATTCCAGCGTTCCTAGTGCCATTCGAATATCGCGGCACTTTATTGAGAGCTTGGGCATGGCGAGTCCGCAGAAAGGTGGCGAATCGAGAGCATTCCGACGCCAATGGCAATCTCTCAGGCTGGGTCCCCAGAGCTAGATATAACAGACACCCAACCGCTTGCTGAGAGTGATCATTGAAAGGTGGGTCGCTAGCGGATTCAAGGTCAAGGTGCAGGGCCTCACACCATAGGAGTTGGAGCTGAAGACAAGTTCTCTATCTCGAAGCATCCAAGAATTCGGTTGATATAGACAGTTTGGGTAAGCCTCATCTCATTTTTGTGGGGTCACGTGATCTCGATTCCTAGCAACCGTTCACAAGTCTGAAATCCGTCATCAAAGACTGATGATTTTAGCCGGGTAGGAGAGATTTCAAAGCTTCGAGTTCTATAATAGTGCAGATAGATTCATTTATTGCCGCAGCAGTCATCTTCTCCGTGTTTCAATGGAACAAAGCTGCGAATGTAAGCACACTGGAAACCTTCACTCTACCGCATTCTCTTCTTATCTATCAACCGGCCTGCCGATTTAAGCAGTGTTACATTGGGGTTTATCTTTCTACGCGTTTCTCTTCTTTAGGGAAAGATCTACGCGTTTCTCTTCTTTAGAGAAAGAGTTCTGACATGCCAGATTGATTTCGCCCTCTTCCCCAACGTGTTTTGTTTGTGCTATGGCCGGATACAAACGCATCCATCTTCCCTCTCTCTTCTTTTATCTCTTTTCTTTAACCGGCCTGCCGTATGGAGCAGTGCTTAAAATAAACTTCTTTGTCTATCTTTTTTGGATTCAACTCATCAAACTAGCACACAGAGCTTCTTGGTGTGGTTTGTCAACATTCACTCGCCTCTTGATTTAACGGCCACACAAACATCGCACATTCACTTAGATTTTAGATTCAAGAGCACCTGCTCCATCACAGCAACACAAAACACCCCACAAACCTTGCACGTTGATACAACCATCCCTACTCTCATGGGAATACAACCACTCCGTTCGTTCATCATTTCCAACTCCCTCTCAAGCTTTTCAAGTCCAAAGCCATGCGCCGGTCAGCCAAACACACATCTCGGAGCGCCAAACGTGTATCTTGGTCGGCCAAACAAGCAGCTCGGTCGGCCGAACGAGCATCTCAGTCACTAAACCCATCACGATGGAATGCGTCTATATTCACGAGAACTTTTGATCTCGAACCTGTCGAGTACAACCATGTTAGAAAACTGATGAAGAAGGTGCTCCAAAAGGATCGGATGTATGGTGACTATATGAACACTGAGATGGCAAAGAATTATCTCGATGACATGGTCGAGTATTTCCCTGTACCGCCTTGTCTTGAGGGGAAGACGTCTGAAGATGAGCTCAAGAATCAGCTCAAGTATCTTGCTCGACGTGTTAGCCTTAACGGGCGGCGATCATCCATCAACGATTCATCCGATTCGGGTTCTGGGCCGGAAGAAGACCCGCTTGGGGGGGTGCAGCATTTGAGCGCCGAACCTGGAGCACACAAACCGAAAGCAAGGCATGCTGACGCCGAACCTGTGAACCGCGAGCTGGTGGCGAAGCCCATTGACGCCAAACCTGCGACACGCCAATTAAGAGCGCAGGATCCGGGCGCCAGACTCGCATCATACGTACTGACGGTGAAAGGCCCTGAAACCCACGATTGGTCTACATGCCTCGCCACCGACATGCTCAAGTGCAAGAAGAATCCGGTAGATTTGACCCTTGACGACCTGGATTACAAAAAATGGGTTGGTTACCTGGAAGAGGACATTTCGTTTGATCCAGCAACGCAGTTCCTGGTTTGGAAGAAATCCGATAATGCGGTGCCCGTCTATGTCAAGAATGAGCGTAGTTTGAGAGTAGCAGTTCACTGCAATTTACTCGACAATCCGAGTCAGCAAGAGATTGTTTTCTCTGTTATAGAAGGCAAGGATTTTTTATTTTTATTTTTTTTAAACCATATATCAAGTCACCCGGCTAGGCGCTGACAGCATCACGGAGACAGGACGACCTGCCAAGAAGCAGAAATGCGAGAACAACGCTGACGATCATAATATCGGAGGTCATGATATCACCACCACACCTAGTGGTTACCCATGGAATCGTATGTTGCGTTCCTCCCCGGCCACTACAAGTCTCCCCACCCGCAGTCGCTCCGTCAGCAGAGCCATTTCCGAAAAGCCTAAAGAGAAAAATCCAGACCACATGAGGAAACCTGCAATCCCTGGCGAGATACGAAAACCAACGGGTTTGACGAATGATAAACCGGACGGCCATGAGGCAGGAGATGATATGATAAGCATTGAGTCCGACGGCAAGACACAAGGCGACAGCGATGTTGACACTGGAATGACGCCAGATGGAAATTCCGACGACGGCAAATCCGACGACGGC
>Ga0066652_100002086_pt1 | contig 10772 bp, 9 predicted proteins | sample GraSoiAngelo_101_FD_71413 | JGI IMG/M metagenome (GOLD analysis project Ga0066652, IMG submission 71413) | Grasslands soil microbial communities from the Angelo Coastal Reserve, California, USA - 14_0903_02_30cm | ecosystem: Environmental > Terrestrial > Soil > Grasslands | place: USA... | reverse complement strand
CACCGGCACGGCGGGACGCCGAATCAGCCTGAAGATCTCGGGCGGGATCGGCACGTCGGCCTGCTGCTCGTCCAAGGTCTCGATCGTGAACCCCGACGGCTCGACCAACCTCGTCAACCCGGCGTTTGTCGGGAGTGGGGGCGGCTTCGTGGACGTGCAGACGGTCGCCGCCGGTACGTACACGATCGTCCTCGATCCGCAGGACACGGCCACGGGGACGGCGACGATGACGCTCTACGACGTGCCGGCGGACACCGCGGGATCGATCTCCGTCGGCGGCGGCTCCGTCGTCGTGACCACATCGACGCCCGGCCAGAACGCGACTCTGACGTTCACGGGCTCCGTCGGCCAGAAGCTCAACCTGGCCCTGTCGAACGTGACCATGGGAACGAGCGCGTGCTGCAGCACGAAGATCTCCATCAAGAACCCGAGCGGCTCGACGCTCGTGAACCCGTCGTACATCGGCACGTTCGGCGGCACGATCACGATGACGCTCGTGCAGGCGGGGACGCACACGATCGTGATCGATCCTCAGGACGAGGCGGTCGGAAGCATGTCGGCGACGCTCACGCAGAGCGCTTCGTTCGCGGCGCTCTGGCACCACCGCTAGTCGAAGGCAGCCGCCCGGGCGGCGCGATCCGTCGCCCGGGCCGCTGCGTCGCTACATCTCGCGGCGCCCGACGAGCGCTCGGCCGAGGGTGACCTCGTCCGCGTACTCGAGGTCGCCGCCGACGGGAAGGCCGCTTGCGAGGCGCGTTACCCGAACGCGGCCGCGCAGCCGGTCGGCGAGGTAGGCCGCGGTCGCCTCTCCGGTCATGTTCGGGTTCGTCGCGAGCACGACCTCCTGGACGCCGTTCCGCTCCACGCGTCCGAGCAGCTCGTCGATCCGGAGGTGCTGTGGCTCGACGCCGTCGAGCGGCGAGAGCGCGCCGCCGAGGACGTGGTAGAGGCCGCGGAACTCGTGGGTCCGCTCGAGCGAGACGAGGTCGACCGGCTGCTCGACGACGCAGACGACGGAATGGTCGCGGCGCGAGTCGACGCAGATCGCGCACAGCTCCTGCTCCGTGAGGTTGCCGCACTCGCGGCAGAAGCGGACGCGCTCCTTCACCTCCTCGATCGCGGCGGCGAGCGCGAGCGCCTCGTCGCGGCTCGCCTGGAGCAGGTGGAACGCGAGGCGCTGCGCCGTTCGCGTCCCGATCCCCGGGAGGCGCGTCAGCTGCGCGACGAGGTTCTCGACGGCGGGGCCGAACACGGCCCCATTGTGCCTGGCTCGATCGGAGGGACCTCCGGCGCGAGTGCGACACTCGTCGCATGTTGCGCGTCGCGGCCACGGGCGCGCTCGCCGGCGGCGCGCTCGTCGCCATGGCGGCCGATGGCGGCGCGTACTTCCCTCCGAGTTGGGGCTGGGCCGGGCTGCTTTTCCTCGGCGCCGTCGCGCTCGTCCTCCTGCTCGCGCACGACGTCGCGCTGTCCTGGCTCGAGCTCGCGTTCCTGGCAGCGCTGGCGGCATTCGTCGCCTGGGTCGGCTTCTCCGCGATCTGGTCGGAGAGCGTCACGCGCACGGTGCTCGAGCTCGAGCGGGACCTCGTCTACGTCGCCGCGGCCGCCGCGCTGCTCCTCGTCGCGCGCCCGGGCTCGAGCCGCTGGATGCTCGGGGCGGTCCCGGTGGCAGGCGCCGTCGTCTGCGCGTGGTCGCTCGCGACGCGGGAGAGCTCCGGTGTCCGGTTGATCGGCCCGATCGGCTACTGGAACGCTCTCGGGCTCTTCGCCGCGCTCGGCACGATCGTCGCGCTCGGATTCGCGGTCGAGGGCACGCATCGGTCGATCGCAGCAGCGGCCTGCGTCCCCTGTGTGGCCACGCTCTACCTGACGTACAGCCGCGGCGCCTCGCTCGCGCTCGCAGCCGGGGTCGGCGTGACGCTCGCCCTGTCGCCGCGGCGCCTGACGCTAGCCGGAACGGCGACGCTCCTTGCGGCGCCGTGCGCCGCAGCCGCGGCCCTCGCCGCGCGGTCGGAAGGTGTCGGGTTCCGGCTTGCGCTGGCGCTCCTCGCGCTCCTCGCGGCCGCCGTGGCGCCCGCCGTCGACTGGATCGCCGCCCGCGTCAACGTCCCCGCGCGTACGCGCCGCGCCGTCGGGATCGCGGCCGCGGTGGCGGCGGCCGCGATCGTCGCCGTTGCCGTCATCCGCTCCGGCGGCCTCGGCGCAACCGCGTCACGCACGTACCGCTCCTTCACCGGACCCGCCCCGACGAGCGGCAAGCACGGCAGGACGCTGCTCAGCGTCTCGAGCGCGGGCCGCGCGGAGTACTGGCAGGTCGCCTGGCGCGACTTCCGGGACCACCCGATCGCCGGTTCCGGCGCCGGGACGTTCGCCCTTGCCTGGGATCGCGACCGCCACACGATCTACGACGTGCTCGACGCCCACAGCCTCTACGCGGAGGCGCTCGGCGAGCTGGGGGTGGTCGGCGGCCTTCTCGCGGCTGTCGCGCTCGGATTGCCGCTCCTCGCGCTCCGGCGTGTGCGAACGCAACCGCTCGTCGCGGCCGCCGCGGGCGCGTACGCGGCCTTTCTCCTCCACGCGGGCCTGGACTGGGATTGGGAGATGCCTGCGTTGACGATCGCCGGCCTCACGTGCGCCTGCACGCTGCTCGTGGCGGCGCGCCGCGACGCGCTGGAGCTGTCGCTAGGCGTACGCGCTGCCGCCCTGGCGGCGACGGGTCTCGCCGCCGCCTTCGTCGCCTTCACGTACGCAGGCAACCGCGACCTCGCGCACGCGAACGCGGCGTACGACGCCGGCGGCTACCCCGTGGCGGTCGACGGCGCCCGACGGGCGGCGCACATCCTTCGGTGGTCGGCGGATCCATGGCACCTCCGTGCCGATGCAGAGCTCGCCGAGGGCCTCCGCAGCCCCGCCCACGAGAGCTACCGCCGCGCGCGCGACCTCGACCCGAACGACTGGCGGCTCTGGTACGGCGTCGGGATCACGGCGCGGGGGGAGGAGCGGCGCGCCGCGCTCGCGCGGGCAGCCGTTCTCAACCCGCTCGCGCGCGAGATCCTCGCGCTGCCGAAGTAGCTTTTTGCGGAGACGGCGTGAGAGAATCCCCGCGTGGATCCAGCGCGGCTGTCGTCGGTCCCGCTCTTCGCGCCGCTCAGCGAACACGACCGCCAGCGGATCGCGATGTGGGCCGACGAGATCGAGGTGCCCGAGGGAAGGCGGCTCGCCACCGAGGGCGACTTCGCCTACGAGTTCTTCGTCATCCTCGACGGGACTGCGGAGGTCACCCGCGACGGCGAGACCCTCGCCGAGCTCGGGCCGGACGACTTCTTCGGCGAGATCGGCCTGCTCGAGTCCGAGCGGCGCACGGCGAACGTGACGGCGACCTCTCCGATGCGGGCCATCGTCATCTTCGGCCCGCAGTTCCGGTACGTCGAGCGCGAGATGCCCGAGCTCGCGCAGCAGATTCGCGCAGCGATCCGCGACCGGATCTCGCGCTAGCTCCTAGAGGCCGGGCAGGCCGAGTCCGCCCATCCCGCCCATCATCCCGCCGAGGCGCGCCTCCATCAGGCTTTCGGCCGAGCGGAGCGCCTCGTTCGTAGCGGCGAGGATCATGTCCGCGAGCATCTCGGGGTCGTCCGGGTCGATCGCCTCCGGCGAGATCTCGACCGCGACGATCTGGCGCGCGCCGTTCGCCTTCACCGTGACCATCCCGCCGCCGGCCGACGCCTCGACGATCTCGTTGGCCAGCTCCTCCTGCGCCTTCGCCAGCTCCTCCTGCATCTTCGCGGCCTGCTGCAGGATCTTGTTCATGTCCATGCCCACGGCTATTCCTCCACTTCCTCGGCCCCGAAGGTGTCCTTGAAGAGCGAGACGAACTCGTCCTCGGTCTGCGCTATCTCCTCCTCGGCCTGGGACGAAGCCTCCCCGACCTCGTAGGCGACGTCGAGCCGGCGTCCGGTCAGCTCGTACAGCGCGTCCTTCAACAGCGTCGCGTTCTTCGGCTCCTCGGCGAGCTCGCGATGGAAGCGGGCGCTCGGCGGGAACTCGAGCGTGAGCGTGTCGGCGGCGAGGTCGGTCGGCTGCGCCTCGCGGAGGACCGACGCGGCCGGGATCGAGCGTTCCTCGACGGCCGGGATCACCGTGCGCTGCCAGGCCTCCTGGAGTTGCTCGAGCTCGACGGACGGCGGCTCGGCGGCGGGCTCCCGCCTTGGCGCCGGGGTCGCCGCGGCGGTAGTCGTGGCCGCCTCCGGAGCCGGCGCGTGGGCCGCCGCGGGCCGCTGCTCGAGCTGCTCGAGCCGAAACGCGACCGACTCGCGTGAGAGATCGGCCGCAGGGTGCGTCACCTTCACGAGCGCGAGCTCGAGCGGGAGCCGCGGGTCGCCCCCCTGGCGCATGTCGTCGACGGCGACCGCGAGCAGGTCGCAGAGCCGGAGCACCGTCGCCTCGCCGAGCTGGTTCGCCTGCGCGTGCAGCCGCTCGCGCGTCTCGTCGGTCACCGGCAGCGACTCCGGGACCTCGCCGATGTGCTGCACGAGCATCAGGTGGCGAAGGTGCTCGAGCAGGTCGGTGACGAGCCGCCCGAGATCCTGGCCCTGCTCCGACAGCTCCTCGATGAAGGTGAGGGCGCCGGCCGTGTCCCGATCCACGACGAGGTCGCAGAGCCGGAAGAGCGCCTCCTCCTCGACGGTGCCGAAGAGCTGGAGCACCGACTGGACCGTCACCTGCTTCTCGGTCGCGGCGGCGAGCTGGTCGAGCGCGGACACCGCGTCGCGGTACGAGCCGCGCGCGCCGCGGGCGATCAGCGCGAGCGCCTGGTCCGACGCCTCGATCGTCTCTGGGTCGGCGATCCGCCGCAGCACCTTCACGAGCTCCTGGAGCCGCGGGCGCTGAAACACGAACGTCTGGCAGCGGGACCGGACCGTCGGCAGGACCTTCCCGAGATCGGTCGTGCAGAAGACGAAGACGAGGTGGGGCGGAGGCTCCTCGATCAGCTTGAGGAGCGCGTTCCAGGCCGCGTCCGTGAGCTGGTGCGCCTCGTCGAGGATGTAGACCTTGTACCGGCCCTCCGCGGGCTGGAGAACGACGCGCTCGCGGATCTCGCGGATGTCGTCGATCCCGCGCTGCGAGGCGGCGTCCATCTCGACGACGTCGAGGGAGGTCCCGGCCGCGATCGCCTCGCAGGCGTGGCAGACCTTGTCGGGGGTCGCAGTGGGTCCTTGGGCGCAGTTCAGCGCCTTGGCGAGGATGCGGGCGAGGCTTGTCTTCCCCGTGCCGCGCGGGCCGGCGAAGAGGTAGGCCTGGCGGAGCTGATCGTGCTCGATCGCGTTCTTGAGCGTCCGGACGACGGCCTCCTGCCCCACGACCTCGTCGAAGTCCAGCGGGCGGTACTTTCGGTAGAGCGCGGGCACGGCGTCGATCTTAGTTCAGGGCTCGCCGGCGCCCGGAGAGCCGACCGCCCTCGTGAACAGGTGCGTGTGGGCCGATAGGTGCCGATGACCATGCGCTCGGCGCAACGGTGGATCCTGTGGGTGTTCGCGACGGCCGGCAGCGTCGTCGTCTCGTACGTCGTCTGGTGGTTGTGGGGGATGGCCTTCTGCGGTGAGGAGGTGTACGACACGCCTCCAGGCTCTACCGGCGACGCGCTGTGCGGGGCGCTGGTCGATCCGGTGTGGCCCTGGGCACTGGTCGCCGCCGTTCCGGCGCTGCTTACGCTCCTCGGCGGCTTCCTCGGCCTCGTCCTCCGACGGCCGCGCCTCTACAGCCTCTCGCTCGTCGCGCCAGCCGCGATCGGCGTTCTGACGCTCTTCCTCGCACCGGCGCTCTTCTAGCGGGCGAGAGGCCCGACTTCACATATGACGAGTGCTACCGAAGCGACTGTTCTTGATGCAAGGAAGCCGAGTCAGCGCGCGTCGTAGCTTGTGCTCTTTCAAACCCCGACTTACAAGACCTATTGATGCCGCACATACAGACGGCCGTGCGGTACTCCGGCACCGACCCAGGTGAGATTGCTGCGTTTGGCTCGTGAACCCGGCGCGGCGGAAACGCTGAACCGACGGGCGGCGACGGACCCTCTGAGCAGGGGGGACCCGCGTTTGATAGCGGCGGGTCGGGTATGGGCTGCCGAGGTGGGGAGCGATCTTTGGTATCGGAATGCGGTCGTGTATTCGTTGGCGGTGGATGCGTTCATGGACGGTGATGGCGACGGCTGGGGTGATTTCGGGGGGCTGCGTCGGCGGCTCGATTACTTGGAGAGCCTGGGTGTCGACGCGTTGTGGTTGACGCCGTTTCAAACGTCGCCGAACCGCGACGACGGTTACGACGTCGCTGACTACTACTCCGTGGATCCGCGGTTTGGGAGCGGAGGCGAGTTTGTCGAGTTCATGCACGAGGCCGAGAGTCGCGGCCTCCGTGTGCTGGTCGACCTCGTCGTCAATCACACCTCAGACCGGCACCCGTGGTTCCTGCAGCACGCAGTGACCGCGGCTCGCGCTTCCACGACTGGTACGTCTGGGCTGGGAAGCGCCCTCCGAACTGGAAGAGCGGGATCGTGTTCCCAGGTGTCCAGGAGGAGACGTGGACGTACGCGTCCGACGTCCGGGAGTACTACTTCCACCGCTTCTATGACTTCGAGCCTGATCTGAACATGGCGAACCCGCGGGTCCGCGAAGAGGTGCGTCGCGTGATCGGTTACTGGCTCCAGCTCGGCGTCGCCGGTTTCAGGATGGACGCGGTTCCGTTCGTGCTCGAAAAGCCCTCGCTCGGACGCGGCGCGTCCGAGACGTGTTTCGAGTGGCTACATGAGTTCCGTGACTTCATGCAGCGACGTTCGGGCGACAGCGTCCTGCTCGGGGAGGCGAACGTCGAGCCGCGCGACTCCTCGAAGTACTTCGCTGGCGGCGACGGGCTGCACATGATGTTCAACTTCTGGGTCAACCAGCACCTTTTCTACGCATTGGCGAGCCGCGACGCGCGCCCGCTCGCGCGGGCTTTTCGCGCCACTCGGGCGCTACCGGCGGGCGCCCAATGGGCGCATTTCCTGCGTAACCACGACGAGCTCGACCTCGGCCGCCTCGGCGACCACGAACGCGAACAGACCTTCGCCGCGTTCGCGCCCGATGCACGGATGCAGCTGTACGGACGCGGGATCCGGCGCCGGCTCGCACCGATGCTGGGCGAACGAGCACGGATCGAACTCGCCTACAGCCTGCTCCTCTCGTTGCCAGGCACACCCGTCCTTCGTTACGGCGACGAGATCGGGATGGGCGAAGACCTCGCCCTCAAGGAACGCGACGCGATCCGCACCCCGATGCAGTGGTCACACGAAGCAAATGCAGGCTTCTCCACCGCCGAGCGCCTGATCCGTCCTGTCCTCGACCGCGGCCCCTACGGCTACGAAAGCGTCAACGTCGAAGCACAACGACGCGACCCGAACTCGCTCTTGCGCTGGCTCGAACGGATGATCCGACTCCGAAAGGAAACACCCGAAATCGGCTGGGGCGAATGGCAGCTCATCCCAACCCGCAACCGCCACGTCCTCGCCCTCACCTACACCTGGCGCGAGAACACCATCCTCACACTGCACAACCTCGACGACGAAGCGCACCAAGTCGCGCTCCGGCTCCCCCACGACGACAAACCGCTACTCACGAACCTGCTGGACCCGGAAGAAAACCGTCCCGGGGGCGACGGCACCCACACCTTGACCCTCGACGCATATGGCTACCGCTGGTACCGACTCGGCGGCCTCGATTACGCGCTCCGGCAGCCCTAGATCGCCATCAAACACAGACCGTACCGCCGTCACCTTGCCGAAGCTCGGCCAACGACGTCGCGCCGCAATCGCTACCTAAGGCGATCGGCGGTAGACGCTTCTCGAGGAACCGCGACGGCCACACAAAGCCGCCCGCTCGAACCGAGGTTCCCGCTCAGCGAGCATCGCGCACACTTGAAGGCGTGCGAGGCTGAGGCCTCCGAGGTCGTGGGCGGCGCTCAGGCGCTTACGAGCCGTTCGGTCGCGGGCGCGAGCGCGACCACGGAGGCGAGGATGTCGCCCTCGAGTCGCAGCGCGGTCCAGCTGTCGCCGCGGTCGCGGCTCTCCCAGAGCTTCCCGTCGGCGAGGCCGGCGAAGACGCGACCGTCGGTGGCGAGGAGCGCGTAGGGCATCGCCGGCAGCGGCTCCGGCAGCCCGCCCGTTAGCGGCCGCCAGGGCTCGCCGTCGCGCTGCCGATAGATCCGTGCCTGCGGGTCGCCTCGACCATGGGCGGCGTAGGGGCCGGTGCTTGCCGACACGTACCAGCAGTCGGGGTCGTCGGGATCGACGGTGACCGACCAGGTGTAGTGGCGGTCGCGGCCCTCATCGGCCGGCTGCCAGGTCTCGCCTGCGTCGGCGCTGAAGGCGGCACCGCCGCCGCCGGCTTCGTACGCCCGACCTCGGGCGCGCGGGTGCCAGGCGAGCGAATGCACGTCCGGTTGCGCGCCGGGCCGGTGGTCCTGCCAGCTCTTCCCGCCGTTGCTGGAGCGCATCAGGCCACCGAGCTCGATTCCAACCAAGAGGAGGTCGGCGTCGTGCGGGCTCGGGGCGATCCAGCGCACGTGCGACGTCCAGGGCCGCGGCGGGAAGCTCCAGCGGGGCCGCGACGGTAGCTCGAGCAGGGCTTTCAGTTCACGCCAGCTCTCACCTTTGTCGCCGCTTCGAAACAGCCGGCTCGGCTCAGTGCCCGCGTACACCGCGCCATCGGCGCCGCTGACGGCGAGCGAGAACACCGCCCGCTCCGACAGCTTGCAGTCGACCCAGGTCCGGCCGCCGTCGACGCTACGGTGGACACCGCCCTCACGCAGACCGACGAACACCACGTCAGGATCAGCGGGATCGACAGCAAGGCACTGCGCGCCCTTTCCAGACAACGACAGCTCGACCGTCCACCGCTCGCCCACATCGTCGAGTCGGGCGAAACCGTCGCCGGTTGCGGCGTAGAGGCGCGCCACCTGGCCGAAGCGTACGGAATTCCCGTGTTGGCGTGGACCAGCTCCGGCTGCTCGCCGCCTGCCAGGCGGCCGCGTCGGTCGACGCCCTATTCACCCGGAGTAGGCGTACCGCTCCGGTCACAAGGCCGCGAAGCGCAAGATTCCGGCTTGATCATTGGTGCTCACCCGCCCGGGGCCGCCGTGAGCGGCCCGAGCAGGTGGCCGAGAAAGGAGTCGTGAGATGACGCGGTACCTGATTTCGTTCCCCAGCGGCGCGATGGACGACATCCCCGATGAGGAGATGCCCGCCGTTGGAGAGGCTGCTCATGCCGTGGTCCGCGAGGCCATGGACGCAGGCGTGTGGGTGTTCGGCGGCGGGCTGGCCGAGGACGTGGATCCCGTCATGGTGGCGGGTGACGGGAGGATCACCGCCGGCACGTACCCGCAGACCAAGGAGCTCAACGGAGGCTTCGCCGTCCTCGACGTGCCTTCACGGGACGCAGCCCTGGAGTGGGCCGCGAAGATCGCCGCCGCCTGCCGATGTGCTCAAGAGATCCGCGAGTTCATGCCCGACCCAGCGGTGGGCAACTGATCGAAGCCGCACGGCGCGCTTCATACTCACGGAGCTCGAACAGAACTTTGGGTTGCGCCAGCGTTCGGGAATTTCCCCCGACGTTCCTCAGCCAAAAGCGTCGCCCTTGATCGGAAACGCGGCGACAACCGCTTCGAGCTGCCGCGCTGTCTCCTGGAGGTAGGACTGGTCCGTTCGCGCCCGCGATCGCACCGACCTGCTGATGTCGCGCGTGAATACGCCGGCATAACTATTCGCTCCAGCCGGTTTCCGATCCCGGCGAGCGGCGGCGTCAGCGGCGAGTCGTCTCTTAGAGAGAGCGTTTCATTCATGCCCGCCGGCTAGTCAGTGCCAACCTCGAGCACGACCTTGCCACGCTTCCCGCGGCCCGCGACTCGCTCGAACGCCGCCCGGGCCTCCGTGAGCGGAAAAACCGAGTCGACCTCCGCGCGGAGCTCGCCTGCGTCCACGAGCGTTCTCAACTCCAGCAGTTGCTCGTGGTCGGGTTCGACGATGAAGTAGATCGCGCCCGGCATTTCCTCCGCGATCGTGACCACGCGTTCGCCAGCGGGGACGTCGCCGCCGCGAGTGTCGAAGACCAGATCGACCGGACCGCTCTCCACGACCGCTGCGCCGGCGTGTCGCGCAAGCTGGACGGCGATGTGCCCAACTCCGCCCGAGGCGCCCGTGACCAGCACCCGCTCGCCTCGGGCGAGTCGCCCGTGAACAAAGAGTGCTTGCCAGGCGGTCAGCCCGCCCATCGGCAGAGCTGCGGCCTCGACGTGGCTCAGCCGCAAGGGCTTCGGTGCAAGCACATCGGCTGGGACGACGGCGTACTCGGCCGCCACGCCGTCGCGATCGAAAGGCGTGAGCGCATATACCTCGTCACCGCTGCCGACGACAACGCCCGAAAGCTCGTAAGACGGAGTCGCCGGCAGTCGATCGACCGGCCACTCCAGCTCGTCACGGGTAATCGCTGCCGCATGCACGCGCACCAGCAGCTCGCCCGGATCCGGCGACGGCGCCTCGATCTCCTCGACCTTCAGGCCGTCATCGTGCAGCCGTACCGCCAGCACACCGCTCCCCTGCCGCCCCAGTTGGACTTCGTTCCTCAGGGGATCTTGCCATCTACCACTCTCCTGCTCGGAGGCGCGGCCGTCAGGGGCCAGGCTAGGTTTGGAGTGACAGCACGACCGCGCCGTCCGCTCCCGCGACCACCTCGCGCAACGCTTGTGCTGCC
>Ga0066652_100002085_pt1 | contig 10775 bp, 7 predicted proteins | sample GraSoiAngelo_101_FD_71413 | JGI IMG/M metagenome (GOLD analysis project Ga0066652, IMG submission 71413) | Grasslands soil microbial communities from the Angelo Coastal Reserve, California, USA - 14_0903_02_30cm | ecosystem: Environmental > Terrestrial > Soil > Grasslands | place: USA... | reverse complement strand
TGGACCTCATCAAGTGTACGCCCACGTTTTATCGGCTCGATACGAACGATTCGGCGTCGGTGGGGACCTCGGATCGCTCACTGCACATGGCACAGCGGATGATTAGGGTCTTCTCGTCTGCCGACCGTCCGACGATTTCCGTTCGATGGTTCCCGCACTTCGGACAAAGAGGAGGACGCGCCTGAGCTGTGAATCGCGCGCTCGCTTTAAAGTAATGCACCATAGTGTCATATAGAGTCATCAATAACTACGCCAGCGCCAGCACTGGGCCGTATCACGTCGTGAATCAGCGGGTTACGCGGCTCCGTCCGGCATCGAACAAGGCCGATTCTGTGTCAAAACAGCACAAGGTCGCCGAAATCCGACGACATCGATAGAAGAGGCGCCTTCGGGCACGGTCGTTGCGCTCGTTTTTGTCAGAGGCGGATATGCATCCAATCCCGTCGGAAGTCGACGAGACGCCGATCGCCCACGGCACGCTCGGCGAATTCCGGGGCGACGCCGCCGACGACTGGGAAGCGTGGGCGGCGGCCCCGGTGTCCGCGGAGACGGACGAACCGTCCGATCTTGCGCACGAGCTGTCGCGCGCGGAGTTCGACCCCGTCCGGTCTTACCTCAGCGAGATCGGGAAACACCGGCTGCTGACCCGCGAACAGGAAGCGGAGATCGGACGGCGCATGGAGGTCGCTCAGCGCGAGCTCATCGCGGCCCTCGCGTCGGTTCCGTCCGCCGTCGGGACGCTGACGGCGTTTGCGGACCGCGTCCGGCTGCGCGAAGTCCCCGCGGAGGATCTCCTCGCGGTCGGCGACGCCGACGACGCCGACCGCGCGGCGGTGCAGTCCGCATTGCGCGCGTTCGCACGCATCGCCAGCCTCGAAAAGAGGCTCTCCACGCTCCGTCCGCGGCTCCGCGATCGCAAGCTCGGCGCCGCCACGCGCGCGAAGTACGCGCGCGAAACCGCGCGCACCGAGGCGCACATCGCGAAGCTGCTGCTCGCGCACCCGATTCGCCCCGCGGTCGTCGACCAAATCGTCGGCGATCTGCGCCGCCGCGGCGGGCGCGACGAGGGCGTCACGCGCGCGATCGCGCGAGACGACGACCTGCGCCGCGCGAAACAGGAGCTGATGCAGTCGAATCTCCGGCTCGTCGTGTCGATCGCCAAACGCTATCTCAATCGCGGCCTGTCGCTGCTCGATTTGATCCAGGAGGGCAACCTCGGGGTGATGAAAGCCGTCGACAAATTCGACTACCGGCGCGGCTTCAAATTCTCGACCTACGCCACGTGGTGGATCCGCCAGGCCGTCCAGCGCGCGATCGCCGACTTCGGCCGCACGATCCGCATGCCCGTCCACGCGGTCGACGCACTCGGCCAGATCGAGCGCACGCGCCGGAAGCTGCACGAGGAACTCGGGCGCCAGCCGACCCTCCCGGAAATCGCGGCGCGCGTCGAGATGCCGGCGGACAAGGTCGATTTCCTGATGCGGTCCGGGAGGACGCCGTACTCGCTCGAGACGCCGCTCGCCGAAGACCTCTCGCTCGGCGAAGTCCTGAAGGCCGACACGCCGTCGCCCGAAGACGTGACGATCCGCCGCGATCTCGGCCGCAAGGTCCGGCGCGCGATGGCGCCGCTGTCGCCGCGCGAGCAGCAGATCATCCGGCTGCGGTACGGCATCGGTGCCGATCGGCCCGAAACGCTCGACGAAATCAGCCGCCGCTTCGCCCTCAGCCGCGAGCGCATTCGTCAGATCGAGATGTCCGCGATGCGGAAGATGCGGGCCGCAAGGTAGAATTCTCTTCCGCATGCGCCGTGTCCCGATCCGGCTATCCGCTATCTGTGTCGCCGCGATCGGGATGACGAGCGTCGCCTTCCCGCTGCGCACGCACGCGCAGCGACCCGCCGCCGCCGATCGCGCTCCGAAGCTGATCGTGCTCGTCGCCGTCGATCAGATGCGGGCCGATTACGTCGATCGCTTCCAGCACCACTGGACCCGCGGTCTGCATCGCATCGTGACGCAGGGGGCGTGGTTCCGCCAGACAAACTACCCGTACGCGAACACGGTCACGTGCGCGGGCCACTCGACGATCGGCACCGGCACGATTCCCTCCGTGCACGGCATGATCCTCAACAGCTGGTGGGATCGGACGACGCGCAAGGAAGTCAAATGCGTGGACGATGAAAGCGCCGCGATCGTCAGCTACGGCCGCGCCGTGCCGACGGTCGGCGAGAGCCTGGCCACGCTCAAGACGACGACGCTTGCGGACGAACTGCGTACGCAGCTGAGTCCCGCGGGCCGCGTCATCGGGTTTTCCCTGAAGGCGCGGTCGGTGATCACGCTGAGCGGGCGCAGGCCGGCGGCGGTCGCGTGGTTCGACGACGTCGGCGCGTGGGTGACGTCGACCGCGTTCTCGAAGGGACCGGTGCCTGCAGTCGCGGATTTCGTCGCGCGCAATCCTGTCGAGCGCGATTTCGGGCGCCTCTGGGATCGCGCGCTGCCGAGAGACGCGTACCTCTTCGAAGACCCAGCCGTCGGCGCGCATCCGAGCAAGGGCATGTCCGCCGCGCTGCCGCACCTCCTCAAGGGCTCCGGCGGTAACGAGCCCGACGCCGCGTTCTACGAACAGTGGCAGATCAGCCCGATGATCGACGACTACATCGCGCGCATGGCGGTCGACGTCGCCGAGCGGCTCAAGATCGGCAAGACGTCGTCGACCGACATGATCGCGCTGAGTTTTTCGGGGCTCGACAAGGTGGGCCACGACTACGGGCCGAACAGCCACGAGGTACAGGACGTGCTCGTCCGGCTCGATCGCGCGCTCGGCGACTTCCTCGCCGGGCTCGATCGACTCGTCGGGCCGGAGAACTACACCGTCGCGCTGACGGCGGATCACGGTGTCGCGCCGCTCCCGGAGCGGTCGATTGCGGAAGGTCTGGACGCCGGCCGGGTCGCGCCGGCGGCGCTCACGGCGCGGGTGGAGCAGATCCTCGGCGACGCACTCGGCGGCGGCAAGTGGATCGATCGACTCGTCCACACCGACTTCTATCTCGCGCCTGGCGCGTACGACAGGCTGGCCGCGCAGCCGGCGCTGCTCGCGACAGTGCGAACAGCGATCCGGGCGCTCCCCGGAATCCGCGAGGTCTACACGCGCGACGAACTCGCCGCCAACCGGTTCGAGGACGATCCGACGGGAAGGAACCTGTCCCGGAGCTACTTCGCGTCGCGCAGCGGCGATCTGATCATCGCGCTGCGTCCGTACTGGATCGTCCAGGCGTCCGGGACGACGCACGGCACGAGCTACGCGTACGACACGCACGTGCCATTGATCCTGATGGGGAAGGGCATCGCCCGCGGCGAATACCTCGCGCCGACCGAGCCGACCGACATCGCGCCGACGCTGGCGTTTCTCGCGGGCGTGACGCTGCCCAACGTCCGCGGCCGCGTGCTGACCGAGGCGCTCGTTTCGCCCGTCGCGGTGCGCAAGTCGTCCGACTGACGATGAAACCGCTGACCGCGGTCGCCGCGCTGCTGGTCGTCGCCGGCGTCGCGGCTTTCGCCGCCTGGTCCATCCTTTCCCCCTCGGTGCGCAAGGCCGACGCCTATCGCGCCGCGGGCATGACGACCGAAGCGAGCGAGCGCGTCCTGCTGGCGAACGCCGCGGTCGAGGGCGATCCGCCCGCCGGATTCACGCCCGGCCCCCGACTCCGGCAGCCCGGAACGCTCGCGAGGCTGCGGTACGAAACGTTCGACGTGCGCGGCGCGCAGCTCGACTCGTGGGACGTTCGAGCGATCGTGCCGCCGGTGCCCGATCTTCCTTCACGCGACGGCGTGTACGAACCGCACTGTTCGAGCGAGTGTCAGGCGGAAGCCGCACGCGGCGCGATCGTCGTCTCGCGCAGCGGCGATCCCGGCATCGCGGCGGAGTGGGTGCTGCGCATGCCGCTGAATCAGCCGCTCGAGCTCGGGAGCCGGGCCTTCGCGACGCAGGATCTGCGCGATGATCGTCCGCGGCGCGTCTCGATCCGCCAGGTGCGCCGCGACGGCGTCGACGGCGTCGAGCCGTCGAGAATCACCGTCACGCTCGTCGAGGCATGCGTTCCCCGCGTGTACGCCGCGAGCGTGACGCGCCTCGAGTTCTTCCCCGACGCGATCCTGCCGGTCCCGAAAGGATTCCGCACGTATCGATGGACGCAGATGGAAGGATGCGGACCGCTGACGCCGCTTCCGCCTCCACCCGAGCCTCCGCCGCCACCGGCCGCGGCGCCGCCGCCTCCGCCGCCGGACCTGCGGTCGGTGATCCTTCGCCGCGCCACCGACCGGGGATTCACCACGCTCGAGGTCGAAGAGTCGTGGTTCGCCCGGCATCCCACGCCGATCGAGTTCGTCCTGCGCGACGTGTGCCGGTACGACGATGCCGCGGATCGATGGACCCGCATCGCCATGCCGCACGAAGCGGTGACGACGCGGATCCAGCCGCGAACGGATTCCGCAAGAACACCGCGCGTCGTCGAGCAGCTGCCGGAGGAGACCGCATTGTTCTACGCGCGCTGGGTCGAGCGCGAGCAGGACGAGATGCGCGCGCGGATGCAGTCCTTGCGCGACACGCTCGCGACATCGGGACCGATTCTCTGCGAGGACATCGACCTCGGTCCGGCGCCCGCGGGGCGCGTCGCTGCCTGCGTGCCGTTCGCAAACCGGGCTGAGGCACGCTTCGTCCCGGATCCGAAGGATCGCTGCGGCCGCTGATGGCGATCGCGCGCTCGCCGCCGCCATCGTCATCGTCGCGCTGGTCGCTGCGGGCGCGGCGCGCCGCTCGCGGCAGTCGAAGATTCAGTCGGTCGCGACCGGCATCGAGACGCTGCGGCGCATGAGCACGCGCGAGACCCATCGGCGGCTGGTTCGGCGCCGTGCCCGGCAACGGATCGGCGGGAACACTCCGGAAGCTGATGCTGTTCTTCTCCGAATCGGAAAGCGGCCAGTTTCTGACGACGAGCCGCGGCGCGCCGGAGATCGGAATCGCGCGTCCGCCGACGCTTCACCGGCAGTTCGTCGACTGGAGCGAAGGCATTCCGCGCGCGCTCGCACGTCACCACTCCCTGATCGACAGCGCGGCCGGCATCGCCGGCACATCGCCGACTGGCGAGCGAAGCAGCCGGCCGACGCGCTCCTCGAGGCCGACGCGCGCAACATCCTGCGCGAGCGGTTCGGCGAGCTGGGTCCGCAGGTCCTATCGTGCGCTGGAACTCGTCGACGCTCTTGTCCTCTTTGGTGTCTGAGAACCAGATTCACGCCACGGTGCCGACTACGTCCAGTCTACGCGTGTGGCGCCGAGGCGATAGCGACGATGGTTTCCGGGCGAGTCAGTCTGAAGTCTTCGGCGGCTGCGCCATCGCCTTTGCTCGTTCGCGAAGAGCGCCAATTCGCCGTTCCCAATCCTGCAAGCGGTCGTAAAACTTCTCGCGTCTCGCGCTCGCGTCCGCCTCGGTCAGCTTGCCAGCCTGAACCGCACCGTCCAGGAAGGTGTTGAGCTCACGCTCGGCCTTCTCCGCCCGCTCGTCGTAATCGCGGATTCTGGCGTCCAATTCCGTCAACGGCAAATCGTCGAGCGCGAGCGTCTCGTTCCAGAAATCGTCGTCCAGCGACATGGTGCGGAATGTTACACCCACGGGAGCCGTCTGCGTGTCGCGCAGGCGCGATCACGGTGATAACAGTCCGGGGAGCGCTCTCATGAAGAGGCGAATGTCGCCGATCCGGGCGGTCGTCGAGATGAACTCGAACGCGGTCGGGCTGACGGACGAGGTGCGGCGTTCGAGAACGGCAGTCAGCGCCGCCGGCAGGATGGGACATTCGTCCAGCAGGCCGAGCACGCTGATCCAGGCAGTCATGTCGAGCATCGTGAGCACGTCTGCGGCGTCGCGCGCGAGCCACGGCGTGCCGGCCTCACGCTGCTTCGCGAGCTCGCGCCGCAGCGCGCGGAGTCCGCGGCGCGTGTCGCCGTCGACACAACGAAGATCGGCCGCCGTCGACATGAGCTGATCCGCGACGAACAGGCTCACGTCCCGGTACAGCACCGACCAGCCCGTTTCGAACGCCGTCACGAGGTCGTGATCCACGAGGAACGCGTCGGGCAGCGACGATGCAAGGCATTCGAGACCGAGGTTGCACGTGCACGCAGCCGCGTCGGACGCTTCCTGCGGCGTAAACGGCCGCGACTGCACGGAGGATCCCGCGAGCAGCGTATTCGCGAGGAACGCAAGCTCACGGCTGCGCGTGAGGTACGCGGTCTCGTCGTGGTGCAGAAGAAACTCCATCAACCGCCTCAGGATGGGGAGCTTCGGGGCTCGAGGATTCTCGCCGGCGGCTTCGAGCAGCGCCCGCGGCCGCTCCACGATCACGCCAGTCTCGGCCAGCAACTCGATGACCGCGTCGATCGACTGGGGGACGTCGGCGTCGCCGCGTGGGGAGACTTCCGGCGCGTCGTGGTGTGTCGCATTTTCTTCTTGTTCGAGCGCGCGAAAGTAGGCCGTCGCGATGGGGTTGATCGCGATCGGTGCGATCGGGACCGCCGGCGCCGTCGGAGTCGACGCCGTCCGCGGCCGCCGCGCCATCTGAAGGAAGGCGCGCGCGTCGGCCGGCGTCGCGTGGCCGTGCGGCGAGCGCCGTCGCTCCCGTTCGATCGCGGCGTCGTGGAGGTGCTGCTCCGGTGCCATCAGCAGATCGTCGAGGCCGTCGATCTCGGGCCTGCAGTTGGACAGGCGGCGGCATCCCTGCATCACCGCGTGAAAGTAGTGCGGCTGTTCGATCTCGAGCGTGATGAGGAGCGTGACGATCGCATCCCATGCATCGGCTCTACGCGCCCGCACCAGATAGCCGCCCACTTCACACTCGAGCACATCGCCGCTCGTCTCGCTGTTCATTTTCTCGCTGCGATCCATCAGCTCGTCATCGCTCGATTCTGTCGGTTCGAACGTGCCCGGGTCGAAGACACGCAGGTAACGACAGAGGCCGGCGATCACCAGATGCGTGTCGAGGGCGGCGACGGTGCGTGCGGCCACCGAGTCTCCGGTGTCCACCAGCACTTCGAGCCATTCGCCGAAGCGATGGACATCGAACCGGTCTTCGTTTCCGCGCCACAAATCGAGGTCGAGCAGGGAGGTGAGTTGCTCGGGCGTCGCGGACGTGACGATCTCGCCGCACGCATCGAGTCCGCGGTACCGAATGAGCTGATGCAGCGCCTCCGGCGCGAGGTGCGGAATCACCCGCGCGAGGAACGGCGAATCCAGGAGACGCGCGAGCCGATCGTCCACCGAGCCCCTGTCGCGGGGCGGCGTTTCGCGCTTCGTGGTTGTCGACATGGGCCGGCGATGATACCCGTCCCACGGGCCAACGAACAGTCTTGAAGAGTGGGGTCGCGTGAGGCGATACTATTAATGGGATTGACGTCCGTCATCCCAATCCGAGCGTTCAGGCCGCGCTCGACGGCTTAACGCTCGATATCGTCCAGCGACTTCCCGCGCAACGCATCGCCCAGGCCGCCCAGCGCTTCGCGGATGACGAACCTTCCGGTGGTACTGGTGCTTGCGTCCGACGGGAGGTCGACGCCAGCATCATCAGCGGCGAATCAGGGAAGCGCCAGGCGCCAGGCCGACCGGCCGTGGGTGGCGGCGTACAACACCCGCGCGGACGTACTAATGGCGAGGCCCGCGACTTCCGCCATCGGCAATCCGCTTCCAGCCTGAGTCCAGGTACCGGCCGATCCGTCGCGGCGGAGGACGCCGAAATCGGTCGCGACGTAGAGATCCCCGGTGTGATCGTCGCGCGCGATTCCGTTGATCGGCAGATCCCCCGACGCGCCTTCGACGTTCAGGCTGGTGAACGACACGAGTTTGTTGGTGACCGGGTCGACCACGGCTTCGAAGACATGGCCGGGTGTGGCGGGCGTGGTGACGTTGTAGCCCGTGTAGCTGATGAACGCGTGGTTGGGATTCGTCGGATCAATCGCGATCCCGCTGACGAAGCGCCCCGGTGGACGCGTCGTGCCGGCAGGCGGCGCGTCATCGAGCCGCGAATATGCGACGGCGCCCGCCGGCACGGCATTCGCGTTGCGCGAGATGAACAGGCGCCCGGTATTGGTCGCCGCCCACAGCGTCGATTGATCGCCCGACGAACGGGCGACCGCCGCGATATACGAAAACACCGCCGCGCCGCTCCGGTCGCCGTAGACGGGATGTGTGAGATCGCCGGGCGCCGTCTGCCACGCGCCGCCCATCGGTTCCCAGTCGCCGCAGAGCGCCGGCGGAGGGGTCGGCTGGGCCGATCCTTTGATCTCCCAGCACCAGTACTGCAGCGTCGCGCGGTCGCCGCCATTGTCGAGCGTGCGCCAGATGTGCTGTTCGCCGAGGAACATCGAACCGCCGACCACCGGGTCGGGGATGATCGGCACGTAGAAGTTCCAATTCTCCGGGTACGCGATGAACGGATCCGAAATCCACACCCAGCCTTTCGGATCGGCGTTGTTGTAGTCGACGTCAACGTACGGACCGTAATAGGTGTGGAACCGTACTTTGTCGTCGAGTGCGTCGTATCCTGACTGTCCGCCGTCGCCGTTGATCGCCTGCGACCAGAATGCGCTCGAGCTGTTGTAGTCGAACGTGCCGTTGTCCTGCGTTCCGCCGAGCAGCGAATGGAGCGGCTTCTGCGGGTTGATCGAGAGGCTCTGGAACTGCAGCGTCGTCAGGTTGTCGTTGAGGCTCACGAGCGATCGCGGCACCCGTGACAGCAGTCGCTGGCATGCGATCAGGTTGCCGTCGGTCAGTCTTCGGGCGCCGGCGCACTGGTCCGAAACGTCCTGCCAGATGCCGTCGGAGCGCATGACGCCGCCGTCGGACCCTTCGAAAAAGATATTCGGATTCTCGGGGCTGACAACCAGCGCGTGCTGGTCGGGGTGAATGCCGTCGGGCTGCCAGTTGGGCGTGGCCGCCCACGTCACATCGGTGAACGTGCGGTTGTTGTGCGCCGGGTCCGGCTCGCCGGCCGTCGTCGAGAGAAGAACGCCGCGCGCATTCGACACGCGCCAGTACTCGCCGTACTGAAACGAGCCGAGGACGAAGACCGTGTCCGGATAACCCTTGGGCGTGACGATCCCGATGTCGTACCAGCACTGTCCCGTGCAGAAATCGAACGTCGCCCACTTCGGATCGTTCTTGTCGCTGGAGGTCAGCGAAATCCATGTCGCCGGCGTGACCGCGTCAGCGTCGTCGGTGCGCCACACCCGTGAGTACGGCGAACCGGTCTGGCCGTTCCCCGCGTAAATCCGGAGTTTGCTGTTCTTGACCGTGACCGCGAAGGCCGTGCGGTCGCTCGAGTTGGCCGGAGCCGCGGGGACAAAGATCTGCGTCAACGACCCGCCGCCGACGCGCCAGATGCCTTTGTGGAAGGCGGCGTAGTAGACGACAGACGGGTCGCGCGGGTCGAGCGAGAGATCGGTGATGCCGCGGATGCCCACCGGGCTGGCGCCGTCCGCCGAGCTGGAATTCGTCACGACGCTGGTGAAGGTGGCGCCGCCGTCGGTTGATTTCCACAATCCCCAGCCAGGGTACGCGGGGTTGAGCGTGACGCCGCCGCCGGTGACCGAGGTGATGCCGCGGATGGCGCGAGCCGAGCCGACCCAGAGCGTGTTCGGATTCGTCGGATCGACCGCAACCGCCGAGACGGCGCGGCCGTTGAACGCCGCGAGCGACCCGGCCAGGCGCGTCCAACTGTCGCCGCCATCGGTGGTCTTGTAAATGCCGACGCCGGCGTCCGAATCGCTGGACGCATTCGGCTCGCCGGTGCCCGCGTAAACCGTATTGCCGGTCGGATCGGTTGGATCAATCGTCAGGCTTCCAATCGCGTTGCTGGCAAAGGACCGCGACACGAACGTCCAGGCCGGCGACGCTCCGAGCGCGCGATCGGTGCGCCAGACGCCGCCGCCGGCGGCGCCGACCCAGAGGCGGCACGCGCTCGGCCGGCATGTCGGACCGATGGCGAGCGCGGTCACGCGTCCTGACGCGACGTAATCCTTGCCGGTATAGGTCAGCAGGCCCGGATAGCGCGCTCGGTCCGGTCCGATGATCTCCCAGAGGCCGGGGCTCGCGCCGTTCGCGGCTATCGCCTCGAACGTTTCGCGCGCGCGATCGGCGGCGTCCGCGGGAACGTCCTGATCCGGAAACGCGCGATTGGCGAACATCGCCTCCGCCGCGCCCTGCGGACCGCCGTCGAGCTCCCGCGCCGGCGCCGCACGCTCGATCCGATCGCGAAACATGCGAGGCTCTCGACGCTGCGGTGCGGTTGCGTGGCTGCACGCGGCGGCGAAACCGGTCGTGACCGCAATTCCGATGATCGTGATTGTCTTCACGGGATTCTCCTAAGATTTGCGCAGCGGCCGGCGGCCGAGTGGCCCCGGATACTACTGCACGCGCGCGTCGCAGATCAAACGGCAGGGTGATCTCGACGATACTGACGACGATGACGACGCTCACGAACGGCAGGCGCGGCCGATCGTCACGCGGACGACTCCAACCGCCGGGTCAATTCCGCGAGGGCCCGCTTCGCCGCGTCGAGATCGACGCCGGTCCACTCCGCCGCCGCTTCGAGGTTGGCGACGGTTCGAACGTTGGTCTCGCCCCCGGCGTCGCGCTGCGTCGCATAGAGCCGCGCGAGGTCGAACGCCGGCGACGCACCGATGAGGAACGCGCGGCGCGAGTGCGCGCCGAACACGGTGCGCGCGGCAAGGCTGCG
>Ga0066652_100002084_pt1 | contig 10775 bp, 11 predicted proteins | sample GraSoiAngelo_101_FD_71413 | JGI IMG/M metagenome (GOLD analysis project Ga0066652, IMG submission 71413) | Grasslands soil microbial communities from the Angelo Coastal Reserve, California, USA - 14_0903_02_30cm | ecosystem: Environmental > Terrestrial > Soil > Grasslands | place: USA... | reverse complement strand
CGGATCCACTCGTCGTGGAGCCGTTTGACGGCGTCGCGAAGCGCCGACAGCCGGTCGCTGCCACCATTCGGGACCTCCGGCGCGTAAAAGACAGCCTCGGCCTCGTCCCCTCCCAGGGTGATCGGCTCGGCGGTGTCCTCGATCAGCCGGAGCTCGATCGCGTCGGCGACGGCCCGAGCTCCCACGGTTCCTTCGGCGCCAGGCTCGTGCGCTGCCTTCACCCTCAGGTTCTCCGCCATGCGCGTCGCCGCCCGCTCGTCGAGCGGGTACCGCTCGTTGGCGACCTCGAACACGACATCCACGCGGCTGAGCCTATCCCCGGCATGGTGGGGTGCCGTGATCCTCCCGGGCGCCGGCCCTCGCGGGGCTTGGGCGGGTCGCAGCTCGACCTCAACCAAGGCGAGATCGACCCTGAGCATTTACGGCTGGATCGCGGAGGGTTTCGAGGGCCGCGCGGAGCTGCGTCTCTTCGTCTGCCACCACCACCTGATGCCGATCCCCGGTACCGGCCGCGATCGTTGGTACCGGTCGAGCCTCTGCTGCCTGGACGTGTAGCTTCATCTTCGCGCTTCGTCGCTCGGTAGAACATCCAGCAAACGCTGGCGAGAATCAGCGGGTACGACGATCGACGCGACGATGATCGCCTCAAGCGCAACGGCTCCTGAGTCGGTGCATGCTCATGAGTCGATCATTACTCCTTTGGCGAAACGGCCCGGGGCAGGCATCCGGGCCGCTTCGCTCTAGGAAGGCGATTCGCTGATCCCTTCCCATTACGCGCGCGTAGAGCGAAACGCTTTCACTTTGGTGGTGCGTGGATCCTTCAGTAGTCGCTTGTAGTCGCGCGATTCAACAGCGACCAGCGCGACCTTGCCTTCTGCGTCGTTATGGATTCCCCACCCGTAGCGCTTCGCCAATGCCGACACGCGAAGGTGCGGGTGGCCCTTGCTCAAGAACGTCTCGCGTTCCTTCGGCCGACTGGCTTTCGGGATGTCATGGAGGACCGCGTACACCTCAAAGGCGATGTCTTCTTCGGTGTACGTGTACGGATGCTTGACGAGCAGCTCGTACTCGACCACTGCCTTCGTCTTCTTCCCACCTCTTGCTTGCGGTACTTGACCTTCAGTAGCCGGACAGTCATCGGCGACCTCGATCAACGTGTCGTAGTAGTTCATACGGCCCCTCGGACAACCTCGTAGCTGAGATACGCGAGGTCGCCATCGATGGCCGTGCAGTCGACGAGCCGCATGGGTTTCTTGTCGCTGGTCTCGCCGAAGAGGCGCTCGCCGGCCCGAGCCACGACCGGGAAGATCATCAGCCGCAACTCGTCAACCAGGTCGTTCTCCAGCAGCGTGCGGACGAGCCGGATGCTGCCGGCGACGACGATCTCCCCGGCAAGCTCCTCCTTCAGCTTCGAGACCTCCCGCACGACGTCGCCCGCGAGCACCGTCGAGTTCCGCCATTCGGGATCCTTCAGCGTCGAGGACACGACGTACTTGGGCATCTCATTCAACCTGTCCGCCAAGTCGCCGCTCCGGGAGGGCCAGCGCGCGGCGAGGAACTCGTAGGTTCGCCGACCCAACAACTGGGTCTCGGCGCACAGCGCCTCGTCGAGCAGGACCTTGGCCGCCTCTTCGCGACCCCGCTCACCGACACGACCGACCCAGCCGCCGCGAGCGAAGCCTTCGGTACCGGCCGGGTCCTGGACGACTCCGTCGAGCGTGACGTTCTCGCTGACCACGATCTTCGCCATACCGGGGCTCCTTTCGCCTGCCTCAGGTACCCGGCCGCCCGGGCTCGCCCACAATTGTCTGTCGGCCAAGCTCGCAAACAAACGCCGCTCCGTGGCGACGAGCGCATACGGCATCGCCGGAAGCGGCTCCGGACGCCCGCCCGTGAGTGGCGATCACGCATCGCCACGTCGCCGGGTCGTCGGCTCGATTGCCACGGCCCACATGTAGCGATGCGCTTGAACCTTGACGCGGAGTTGACTGGACGCGTTCGGTCACCGCGGAGCGTGCCACTAGGCGAGCGACGGCCCGGAGAGAATAGGACGCCACGGCCGGACGCCGGATGGAATCAGGGGGTCGCGGCCAGATCGATCTACCTCGAACGGGGTCGTCCGTTGATTTGTTGATGGTCGACCGCGAGCGTCAGCGCGAGTGGTGGCCGGCGGCCGCGCCGCTACCCTGTACTGGTTGAAGCTCCTGATCGGAGACTCGGTCGTGTACGGCTCGCATGGGCTTGGCCGGATTGTCGCGCGCGAGGAGCGGGTCGTCTTAGGCGCGATGCAGGAAATTCTCGTGCTCGACCTTCCGGGCGGGCTCTCGGTAACGCTGCCGGTCGCTCAGGCACGGGACCTTGTGCGACGGCCACTTGCGAAATCGGATTTGGTGGCGGTGCAAGAGACGCTGCGCGAGGAACATTCGCTGAGCGAAGAAGGCTGGTTACAACGACGAAGGGCAACGAACGCGAAGCTGACAGGAGATCCGCTCGCGCTCGCGGAGGTCATTCGTGATGGCGCACGCCGGCAGCAGCGACTGATGCTGAGGCGCCCGCCATCGCAGCTTTCGCCAGGCGAAAAGGACGCTTGCCTGCAAGCGCGGAGACTTCTTTCCGATGAGATTGCCCTGGCACGGGGCTCGGACCTGGACGACGCTGATGCTTGGATCGAGCAGCAACTCGTAGCTTCTGCGTAGCCCGAGAGCCGACAGGGTCACGAAGCCGAGGTAATGCAGGCTCGCCGCGGAGGTGATCACCCTCGGCGCCGACGGAGCCACACTTCGCGGCCAAGCGCGATCGACGCCGGCGGAATCCCGGGTCAGCGCCACTGGTCCTGGACGGCCGCAACGGTTCCAAATACGGAAGGCTCGGAATCATCCCGAATCACCCCATCGACTCGTCACAGCTCACCCATCACCGGGAGCGCCTTGATCTGAACGGCTGATTCAGGAAGCGTCCACGCAGCGGGTTCGCACCGTGATTCAGGACGGTTGCACACAGACCAGCAGTCCTCACTGCATGAGCCCCGAAGTCGCGGAAATCATCAAGGCGCTCTAACGGCCTGCACCGACTGGGCGTCGTCTCGATCACCGAGTCGGCGCTCTCCCGCCAGAAGCCCGAACCGGCCAGTGTCATTGGCCCATCCCACCGAGTTGGAGAAGGACCGCTGCCACAGTTTTGGATCCCACGGCGGCGGGGAGCTGGAGTATGTTCGCCCCAACGGGAGGAGGTGTATGAGACGTCTGTCCGTTGTTGCGCTCTTTGTCCTTGTGCTGGCCGCGATTCCCGCGTTCGCGACTGCCACGCATAGTCCCGGGAAAGGGCCGAAGCATGACCTTGTGGTCGGCTCGGCAAGGTTTACGACTCCCGTCGCTAGCGTCCGCATCACCGCGAAGAGCGGACCCAACAGCGAGAACCCGCGCGGGCACTTCTTCCTCACGGAGTTTGGCTGGCAGTTCAGGGGCTCTGTGACCTGCGTGCAGGTGGTCGGCAACCTGGCGAGCGTAGGCGGCAGGGTCACCAGTTCGAGCGGCGCCGGCGGTCCGCCCGTGGGGAGTGGCTTCATCCAGCTCACCCAGGACAACGGTTCACCCGGCCGGAACGACAGGTCGCAGACGATCCGCGTTCCCAGCCCGCCTATGACGTGTCCGGCGCCGACGACACCGGCCTTCGTGCTTGCTAGAGGCAACTACGTCGTCAAGGACGCCACCTAAGTAGAGAGCCAAGTGCTGCGCCCGCTGCGTCCTACCGTCCTGACGACTGGCAACAATCAAGCGGATACGGAGGTGGAAACATGAACGTCCTCTTTATCGCCAGCGTCGCCGTGGTTTCAGCCGACCCGGCGAAGACCCGGAACCTCTTCGTCGACGCGCTCGGGCTGCCGCTCGAAGCGAGCGAGGGCAGTGACTACTTCCACAGCGAGCGGATTGGCGGCAGCAGGCACTTCGGCGTCTGGCCGCTCGCCCAGGCCGCGCAGGCGTGCTTCGGCACCGAGGAGTGGCCTGCCGACCGCCCGGTGCCGCAGGTAAGTCTTGAGTTCGAGGTCGAGGACGCCGATGCGGTGGCGCGTGCGGCCGAGGAGCTGCAGGCAAACGGCTTCCCGCTCGTGCACGGTGCGCGCGAAGAGCCCTGGGGCCAGACGGTCGCGCGCCTGCTCTCGAGCGAGGGCTCGATCATCGGCATCTCGTACGCGCCGTCGCTACACGAGGCCGACTAGCAAGGAACTTCCCAGCAACCGTGACGGGGCGCCTCCGCCGCCGCTCGCGTTGACCCAAAGCGTGATGACAAGGCGAACGACGGGCGCGATGCGCGCCGAATGGTCACTAGGTCTGGGTTCGGCGGGAGAACGTGCCTGCAATCACGCCTCTTCTGCACTCCAGCGGGAGCAGACCTCCGGCCACCTCGGGACTCGAACCCGCGACCTCCGCCGTGACAGGCCGGTACGGGCTCGACCGACACGGCGGGCTGCGACCCGGAATTACCGACTACGCAGGCATTTTCCTGACTGAGCTAACCGGCTGTGACCGGCTACGACCGGCTACCACCCGGCAGGGCCTGTGTAGTACGTGTGTAGCTGACTAGTTGCCGCATCAGGCAACAGAAATAACCCCTGCACTCAAGAGAGAGCCGCTGGGCCTCAAGATGATCGACCTCCTCCTTACCATCCAGCGACGGAGCGGGAATCGCGAGCAAGGGTTGGAAGTCGCGGGAAGAAGATCCCGCAAGTTCAATGAATCGGCCGAAGACGAGTAGCCGCGCGTGGACGCTCGTGCCTGCGGTGGTGTTCCCTCAGTGTTCCCTTGGGCCCTCGCCGAACATCTCGGGCGAGAGTGCGCTCGGTAAGCCCGGCCCAACGCCTAGCCGACATGGGCTGCCAGCTTCTGATACGGAGGGACGAGCTCTTCCCAGCGCGCCTCGACATCGCCGGGCTCTCGGCCGGCGACGTGCGCAGCGAGGTTCTCGGCGTGGATCTGCCAGCCGCTCCCGTAGAAGGCGATCTTGTCCACGGGCATGCCCTTGACCTCGATGACCAGGATGGTCTGATCGCCGTCTCCGGTCAGCGTCGCCTCGATGCTCGCGTCGAACGGAGGCACGCCCTGTCCTCTCCGGTAGGACTCGTCCGTTTCCCTCGTCGTCACCAGCAGCCGCCGAGGCGGCTCGCACGCTTCTACGCGCCCGACGCGCTCGTTGTCGTCGGCTTCGATGTAGACGCGGAACTCGCCGCCCGGGCGGAGGTCGCCCTCGACCTGGCCGTGCCAGCGTGCCAGGCGAGCGGGATCGGTGATTGCTGCCCACAGGTCGTCGATGTCGGTGTCATAGCGGTCTTCGATGCGAACCACGCCCACGCCGTCTTCCGATCGCAGGCTGCCCAGGATGCGGCTACTCGGACGCGCGTTCCCACTCATCTGGCGCTCCTTCGTTTGCGTTTTTCGGGTCACTTCGGTTTGTAGGGAATCAAGCCGCTGTCCCACAGCGCACCGGCTGCCGATATTGGCGCGGAATTCATGACAGGCCGAGCGACTGGTAGGCCGGTGTGAGCTCCGTCCAGCGCGCCTTCCAGTTCGATTGGCCTCCAGCCAGGTAGCGTCCGAGATCCTCGATGTGCGCCTGCCAGCCGGCCCCGTGCTTGTACAGAACGTCGAGGGGAAGGCCGCGCTCCTCGACGACGAGCCGCGTCTGCTCGCCCTCCGCGGTTAGTACAGCCTCGATCACAGCCTCGTCGTCGGTCGCACCACGGTGCTCGTCGACACGGCGCATGCTGCCGAGGATCTGATTCATGCCGTCCTCCTCTTCTCCCGCTTGCCGCGGGCGACCTCGGTGTGTAGGGCGTCGAGGCGCTGCTCCCACATGGCCCGGTAGCGGCCGAGCCAGCCGTCGAGTTCAGCGAGCGGCTCCGGCCGCAGCCGATAGATCCGCCACTGAGCCTGCTGCTCGACCTCGACGAGCCCTGCCTCTCGTAGCACCCGCAGATGCCGTGAGACGCCGGGCCGCGCGATCGGCAGCGCCTCGGCGAGTTCGCCGACGGTCGCCGGGTGGCTGCGCAGGATCTCGAGCATCGTGCGCCGACTCTCATCCGCCAGCGCGTGCAACACCTCGTTCATTAGTTCAATGTACCCGAATGGGTAGATAACCGTCAAGGTACATAAGCCCAAGACGGTCAGGAAGCTGATCTCCCGGTAACAACGCGCGCCGCGCGGCTCGCGTCCCGTTGCCACCTTGCCATAGGCTTGGTGCCACAGACGGGTCGAGGCGCTGCCGGCCGCCTGGAGCGCATCGGTGATGCGCGCTCGTAGATCGCCGCGGCTGTACTGCGCCTCGATGGCGGACGTGCCGCTCACTAGTTCTGTCTCGGGTCGAGTTTGGACGTCGCGAGCGGGCGGCCGTGCGAGCTGTGCCAGTCCGACGATCATGACGTCCTCGGCGGCGGAGCCTGTAAGTTTCTCGTCCCTCGGCATCGCGCTCGCAGTGTTGATCGACCCCATGAGAAGCGAAAGGCCCCGTTTCCAGGGCCTTTCGCAGTAGCGGGGGCAGGATTTGAACCTGCGACCTCCGGGTTATGAGCCCGGCGAGCTACCTGACTGCTCCACCCCGCGTCGCAGGGCGCAGTATAGCTCGCATCGCCTGAAGAGCCTGAGAACGTAGCCTGAGATGATGCGTGTAGCCGCAGTCGACCTCGGGACCAACTCTACCCGCTTGCTCGTGGCTGATGTCGACGACGGTCGCCTTGACGACGTCGTCCGCCGCGTGAAGATCACTCGGCTCGGCGAGGGCGTCGATGAGCGGAAGCGCCTCCTCCCCGGCCCGATCGCGCGCGTTCGCAACGTCCTCGTCGACTTCCGGCGTGAGATCCAAGAGCTCGGAGCCGAGCGCACGCTCCTCGTCGCGACGAGCGCCGTCCGCGACGGAGAGAACGGCGAGGCATTTCTCGGTGAGATCGAGTGGAGCTACGGCTTCGCCACGCGACTGCTCTCGGGCGACGAGGAGGCGCACTTGACCTTCCTGGGCGCGGCGCTCGGACGCGACCTCGCCGCGGAGACGCTCCTGCTCGACATCGGCGGCGGCTCGACTGAATTCGTCGTCGGCGGCGCCGACGGCCCGCGCTTCCACGAGAGCCTCGATTTCGGCTCCGTCCGGCTGACCGAGCGCTTCCTGCACACGGATCCCCCGTCCGCGGACGAGCTGGACGCGTGCGCGCGCGCCGTGCGGGAACTAATCGATATGCGCATCCCGAGTGACTTGCGCCCGATGACGGCGATCGGCGTCGCGGGCACCATCACTTCGATCGCGGCGCTCGACCTGGGGCTCGACGAGTACGACCCCGAGCAGGTGCACGGCCATCGGCTCTCACGCGCGGGCGTTGCGGCGCAGCTCGAGCGCCTGGCTGCGCTCCCGCTGGCCGAGCGCCGCGAGGTCGCCGCGCTCGATCCCGAACGCGCGCCGGTGATCGTCGCCGGCGCCGTGATTCTGCAGGAAGCGCTCGACCGCTTCGGCCTCGACGGAATCGAGGCAAGCGAGCACGACATCCTCGACGGAGCCGCGCTGGAGGCCGCGAAGCTCCCCGAGCCCGAGGAGGGCGCCGCCCCGCCGGGCGCCTACACCTGCTGCTGACTGAGCGAAAGCCCTAGTACGCCGTGCCCGGGTCCTCGTCCAACCGGGGAGGCTCGTCCTCGGCGAGGCGCCGCTGCAAGGAGCTTCGGGAGAGCACCCCGACGAGCCGGTCGTCCTCCGTCACCGGCACGCGCGCGAGGTCGTGGTCCTCGAGAAACCGGAACGCCTCGTCGAGAGGGAGCTCCGGGTCGAGCGTGTAGCGCGGGGGCTCGGCGATATCGCGCACGGGGGTCGTCGCGGCGTCGCGGCCGGCCGCGACGACATCGCGCACCAGCGTTCCGCGGGTGATCACGCCCGCGAGCCGCTCCTCCTCGGCCACAAACACGGCGCGCACTTCCGGACGCGAGAGGAGCTCGCCGGCTTCCTGCGCGGGCGAGTCGCCGCTCAGCGTCCGCGGCTCCGGAACCATCGCGTCCCTGACGCGGTCCATCAGGGGTAGATGCCGCGCGCGGTCAGCGCGGCGCCGACCTCGCGAATTCCTGCAACGAGCGCCGCGCTTCGCAGCGAAAGCCCCTGCTCGTCGGCCAGCCGCCACACCCGATCGAACGCGTCCGCAAGCTTGTCCGCAAGCTTCGCCCTGATCTCGTTGCGGTCCCAGAAGAGCCGCCCGAGATCCTGCACCCACTCGAAGTACGAGACGGTGACGCCGCCTGCGTTCGTGAGCACGTCCGGCAGGACGAGGATGCCGCGGTCGGCGAGGATCGCGTCCGCCTCGACCGACGTCGGCCCGTTCGCGCCCTCGGCGACCACGCGCGCATGGATCCGGCCGGCGTTCTCGCCCGTCACCTGATCCTCGCGCGCGGCGAGGACGAGGATGTCGCACGGCAGCTCGAGCAGCTCCTCGTTCGTGACGCGCTCGCAGCGTTCGTAGCCGGCCAGCGAGCCGTTCGCCTCCGCATAGCCCCGCAGCGCCGGGATGTCGAGCCCGCGCTCGTCGTGGAGGCCGCCCGAGAGATCGGAGACGCCGACGACGATGGCGCCCTTGTCGTGGAGCTCAGCGGCCGCGATTCCGCCCACATTGCCGAAGCCCTGGACGACGCAGCGCTGTCCGGCGAGCGGGATCCCGAGCTTCGAGCAACAACGTTCGACGACCATCACGACGCCGGCTCCGGTGGCCTCGTGCCGGAACAGCGAGCCGCCGAGCGCGATCGGCTTGCCGGTCACGACCTCGGGCACGGCGAAGCCCATCTGCATCGAGTAGGTGTCCATCATCCACGCCATCGTCTGTTCGTTCGTCGCCATGTCCGGAGCGGGGATGTCCTCCTGGGGCCCGAGCACCGGCAGCAGCTCGGACGTGAAGCGGCGCGTGATTGCCTGGACCTCGTTCGAGGAGAGCTTGTGCGGGTCGCAGCGGACGCCGCCCTTGGCGCCGCCGTACGGCAGCCGCAGCAGGGCGCACTTCCACGTCATCCACATCGCGAGCGCGGCGCACTCGCCGAGGTCGACCTCCGGGTCGTAGCGGATTCCGCCCTTCGTCGGGCCGAGCACGCTCGAGTGCTGGACGCGGTAGCCGGGGAAGACGCGCCAGGTTCCATCGTCGAGCTGGACCGGGACGCTGACGACGAGCGATCGCTCGGGATAGCGCAGCCGCTCGGCCACCGCATCGCCGACAGCCGCGTGCGGAAGCGCCTGCTCGAACTGCGTGATCGCCTGGCCGTAGAGCGGGGTCTCCCACTCCAGGTGCCCCGAATCGTGCGAAACGTCCTGCAGTTCGGCCATCGAGCCGCAGTGTAGTGGGGGCAAGATTGCGGGAGGCCGAACCGTTTTCGGCGCCGACACGAACTGTGTACGCGAGACCTTGACGCGATGGACACGCACGCTCGCCGCGGCCGCGGCGCTCTCCGCGGCCGCGGCGGCGGCACCCCCGGCGTGGGCGCACGCGCGGCTCGTCTCCTCGACGCCCGCCGACGGCGAGGTGCTCGCGAGCCCGCCGCGGCAGGTGACGATCCGCTTCGACGACACGGTGCGCGCGCTCGGCGGGACGACGGTCGTCGCCAACTCGGACAAGCGCTCCGTCGTGGCCGGGAAGCCGCTGGCACACGGGCGCGTTCTGACGATTCCGCTGCGAAAGCTCCGCGACGGCGACTACACGGTCCGCTGGAGCGTGCTCTCCGACGACGGCCACACCGTCGACGGCGTCCTCGCCTTCGCGGTCGGCGCCGGGCGTGCCCCGCCGAGCGCGGCGTTGAGGGCCGGCGGAACGGGCCTGACGCGCGACGTGATCTCCCGCTGGTTCTTTTTCGCGGGCCTGCTGGTGGCCGTCGGCGTTGCCCTGTTCGTGCCGCTCGCGTGGTGGCCGGCGCTGCGCGCCGCAGGGGCGGACACGGACGAGCGCGCAGTCTGGCCGCTCGCCTTCGTCGGGTTCCTGATGGCGTTTCTCGGCGCCTCGGCGCTGCTCCCACACCACGGCGCGGGGACGACCCGCTTCGGATTGACGTACGAGATCGGCGGAATCGTGGCCGTCGTCGGCGCGACCATGTCCGCGATTGCCCTCGTCGATCGCCGCTTCGGACGCGGGGCGTTCGTCTGCGCGTTGGCGCTCTTGCCGATCCCCTCCGTCGCCGGGCATGCGCTCGACCGCGGCGGGTGGCCGCGGCCGCTCGAGATCGTCGCGGACATCCTGCACGTTGGCGCGGCCGCGGTCTGGATCGGCGGCCTGCTCGCGCTTGCTGTCGCGCTGCCACGAGCGTCGCGCCGGCTCTCGCCGGACCAGCGACCCCTCTTCGCTGCCGCGCTGGTGCCGAGGCTGTCGGCTCTCGCGCTCGTGTCGGTGCTCGTGATCGCGGCGACCGGGCTGATCCGCGCGCTCTCGGAGCTCTCCGCGGTCAGTCAGCTCTGGAGCACCGGGTACGGACGGGCGCTCGTCGTCAAGACCGCCTTGCTCGTCGCGGTCGTCGCACTCGGCTGGGTCAACCGTTCGCGGCTCGTCCCGCGGCTGCGTCTCGGCGCGCTGAGGCGCAATGTCGTGGCCGAGCTCGTCCTCCTGGCGGGAATCGTCATCGCGGTCGCCTTCCTGACCGACCTCGCGCCTGGCAGGCAGTTGGCCCGTGCGGTTGCCCGCCCCCAGGCGCCGCGGCCAATCGCGGCGCCGCCGCGCGGCGCGACCGTCCTCGCCGGCGAGTCGGGGGATCGCGCCGTCGGCCTTGCGGTCCTGCCCAGCGGTCGTC
>Ga0066652_100002081_pt1 | contig 10778 bp, 8 predicted proteins | sample GraSoiAngelo_101_FD_71413 | JGI IMG/M metagenome (GOLD analysis project Ga0066652, IMG submission 71413) | Grasslands soil microbial communities from the Angelo Coastal Reserve, California, USA - 14_0903_02_30cm | ecosystem: Environmental > Terrestrial > Soil > Grasslands | place: USA... | reverse complement strand
GTGCTCACGAGGGTTTCTAGGGTCGGTTCAGATCTAAAACTGGACGAGGGGGTCGGGACCTGCGGCAAGGATGGCCAGTCAGTCCCGGTTGGGGTTGGACTGCCCACGATAAAGATCGATGGTTTAACAGTCGGCGGGACGGCGGCGCAATAACCATAATAAAGTTCAAATCGTCCAACGACTTGAACCATTTGAACGGCTTGAACTTGTTGAACGGGTTTTCACAAAGACTATGGAACGCTACGATTTGAGTCAAGACCTGGCCGGGGACATTCTCGCCGACGCGAAAAAGAGGGGTGCAACCGCCGGCGACGTGGTGATGGTTGAGAGCGACTCGTTTTTTGTTACGGTGCGGCTGGGTGAAGTCGAGAAAATCAGCCAAGCGCAGGAAAAACGTTTAGGTTTGCGTCTGTTCTTCGGATCGAGTTCAGCCTCAGCCTCGACCTCGGATATTTCCAAGCAATCGATTGAACGACTCGTCGAGGATACCGTGCAAATGACTCGAGCGACGGCCCGGGACCCGCACAGTGGGTTGCCCGCGCCAGAGGAGCTCGCGCGCGAGATTTCCGATTTGGATCTTTTGGACGACGAGTCACGATCCATATCTGTGGAAGAAAAAATCCAAATGGCTCTCGAGACCGAGAAAGTCGCCCTGGACTTTGACCCGCGAATCACCAACTCCGAGGGAGCCGAGTTTTCCAACCAGTCCGGTCGGATCATCTATGCCAGCAGCCAGGGCTTTTCCGGTGAGTACCAAGGGTCGACGTTCGGACATTCCGTGGCTCCGGTGGCCAAATCTAATGGATCGATGCAGCGCGACTATTGGTATTCCTCGAATCGGAAATTCGCTCGGCTGGAATCTCCCAAGAGTGTTGGCGAGAAAGCGGCGCAGCGGGTTTTGAGACGACTGGGCGCGCGCAAGATCAAAACTTGTGAGGTGCCCGTAGTTTTCGATCCCGAGATGGCCGGCTCGCTCTTGCGCAATCTCTCTTCGGCACTATCCGGCTATTCATTATATAAGCGCGCGTCATTCTTGATCGGCAAGCTGGAAACGAGCATCGCATCGGAGTGGGTGACGGTCATCGACGACGGAACCATTCCCGGCGCGGTCGGCTCTAAACCTTTCGATGGCGAAGGGCTTCCGACGAAAAAGAAAACCATTGTCGATAAAGGGCGGCTGCAGAGCTACCTACTGGATACCTACAGCGGCAAAAAGCTGGGGTTGGCTTCCACCGGTAATGCGTCGCGGTCGGTGGGTGAACCGCCGGGAGTGGCGCCGTCGAATTTTTATTTGGCTCCCGGCGCACAGTCACCGGACCAAATTATCGCTTCTGTTAAAACTGGCCTCTATCTTACCGAGCTGATCGGCTTCGGCGTCAATCTTGTCACCGGCGATTACTCGCGCGGCGCCGCCGGTATCTGGATCGAGAACGGAGAGTTAAGCTATCCTGTGGAAGAGGTGACCATTGCCGGTAATCTGAAGGAAATGTTTCAAAATATTGGAATGGTCGGTAATGATCTGGAGATGCGGGGAAGAATTGCGGCGCCAACGATCAAGATCTCCCGCATGACCGTGGCGGGCAACTGATAACAGTATGCAGTTGGCAGTACGCAGCAGTTGAATTCTCTTGCCGACTGCGTTCTGCCCTCTGCTTGCTGCACTTAAAGTACCTTGAATCCCGCCTTCAGAACCGCCCGCAGAAAGTCGTCGATGTGAGACTGCTGCGGGTCAAACTCGATCACGGCCACACTGCGCTCCAAACTGAATTCCACGCTCTCTACACCGGGAACTGCCTGAAGTGTTTCGCGCAATTTCGGCAAATCGTCCGATTTTAGATTCTCGACGGAAATGATCGCGGTCTTGGTGTGCATGCTTCCGTCTTTGTGACAAAGATCATCCTGCTTTTCAACCGGCGTTGTGATTCCCGCAGCCTGACCTAGCCACTTTGCTACAACGCGATCAAAAAATTTTCTTGACATATAAATCGTCGTGTGAGATTAGAGCGTTGCTGCAACTTGTCGGGACCGCCAACTTCACGCGACGCCTGCATAGCATCTCAGGCGCAGTTTAATTCTGATCACGCCTATTTCTTGGATGCAACCCGAAGTGCGTTTGGTCTTTCGAGCGAACGTTTTAGGATGAGTCGTTCCCCCAAAGCCTCTATACGATCGTTTACGCTGCGTATCTTTTGTTTACGGTCGCGTTCTTTTTATCTCGACCTGCAACCGAGAACCGTCAAAATTTCTGCTGATAATTTAGCCGATTGTCTTTGACCATCGGTTGTGGAGCGCAATTGGTATAGCCCTTGCTCTCCGTTGGGACGGAGATCTGACGAGTCAACAAGTGGAGAGTGAAACCAGTAGTCCGTGGCCCATGCGGGCGACGGCGCAGGGGAAAGCATTGGCGAGTTTCCGACGACCTTCATAACACGAGGATCTATGACTCTTCGAAGAATCGTTTGCGTTTGTTTTATTCTTTGTGTGGCGGCTTTGAGCGGCACGATGCTGCTGAATTGGTCGCCCGCCGCGGACCACAACGATCCCAACGCGGTCAATTCCATTTTCTCCGACATCGACGTGAGTGCGGCCGACCTCTACGACTTGTTCGGATAGCCCAGCGACGATACGAGCGGCGGGGAGAAGGTCGTCATCGCGCTCACCTTCGCTTCGGTTCCGAAAGCCGGCGTGCTCGACCCGGACATGCTCTATCGGATCAAGCTGTACGCCAGTCCGCGCGCCGCGCCGCCGCTCAAAGACGACCACAGCCTAGAGGCGCTGCTCAAGTATTTCGAAGCGGTCAAAGAGAAGTATCTGCACATGAAGCCGGGGGAAGTTCGGGTCAAAGTCGATCAGGCGGGGCATGCGAAGATCGATTTTATCGATTTCCCAAGCGGCACTTTGTCGAACACGATCGATACGAACAAGCCGGTCTCGGTCCAGGCCGGCGGCGCCACGATCAAGGTTTTCGTCGGCGGGCGCGACGACGCCTTCTTCAACGACCTGCCGGGATTTTTCCGCTCGATCAATTACGCGCCCCAGTTCTATCACGTGCCGCACACGATGACCGATGTGCGGGAGCTGCCGATTCCCAAGACGCTCATTGAGCTGGAGGGCAACAAGCTTTTCAATTTCGACCCGGTGAATCCCAAGCACGGCCAAGGCGTGAAGCTCGATCTTCCCAAGGGGCCGCTGACCTGGAGCGGGAAGAGTTATCACAAAGACGCCAACGGTAACTACCGCTTCGTCTACAGCGGCAAGGACGCGCAGGCGGGGAAGAACATCAACGCGATCATCCTGGAAATCCCGCTCGCCTTCATCACGCAGTCGCCGCAAAACGACAGGATCGTCAACGCCTGGGGCGAGAGCTGGGTTTTAAAGGCCTCCCACAAAGTCGCGACGATCCCCGACGATCGCCGGCCATTCATGAGCCGTCTTACCGGATGGTTCACGGGGCTATTTTCCTCGAAGACCGGCTTTGAGGAAGAGCTCGGACAGTACAAGCTCGTCGATACCGACGGTCAGGCGTTCGCCGACGCGGCCTTGAACGAGCGCGAGGACGAGCGGCAGATCGGCGGCAACAACTTCTGGCTCGCGCCGCACTTCGTCACGCGCCTCGCGCATCTCGGCTGGGGCTTCGGACCTTCGATCACCGCGCTGGGGCTGCGCACTTCGTTCGACCACGACAACTCGCCCATCTCTGTCCACCGGACCTACGATTCCCCGATTCTCGCTTTTCCACGAGCGAAGAAAGTTATTTTTCAGGAGCTCAACATGCCCGACAACAAGTGGAACAAGAAGGGGCTCAACATTCCGCTGCGGCGCTCGTTCGAGATCTTCGTGCCCAACGTCAATTACATCGACATGGACACGACCGGCACCTGGCCCTACGGCAGGCGGCCGGAAGATCAGGTCGCGACGCGCTTCCTCTCGCTGTTTCTCGACATGGAAGCCGAGATCAATGGGAAGAAATACAACATCGACATGCTCGGCGATCAGAGCTTGTGGGACAAGGTAAAGATCGAGCCCAAGACGCCGCCGAATCCGCTCAAGAACGACAAGCCGTTCCTCAAGCAGTTTCCATATCTGGCTGAACCATGGTGAGGGCTCCGGGGCGCAGCGGCGCATTCCGCAGGTCGCAATGCGATTTCTAAAACCGATATTGATCGCCGTCACAGCGATCGGTCTTTCGTTTCCCCTGGTCAGCATGACCGATCGCAAGCCGGGAGCGCCGACGGCTTACGAAGCCGAGCTGTCGCGGATTCAAAAAGACATCTCCGATCTCAAAGACGGCGCATCGTCCGCGCCGTCCGATATGGAAAAGGCGGCTCGGTACGTCCATCGAATCTATGAGCGCGCTTTGCTCACGGGCAGTTATGCCGATTTACATGCCGCGCAAGCCGCCATCGATCGTGCTATCGGTGAAAGCGGGCCGCTCGCCGATCTCTACCTGCTCAAGGCCAATCTGGATTTCCGGCTGCACCGGCTGGAAAAAGCCGATCGCGACGTCCAAGCGCTTGCGCGCTTCGCCGGCAACTCGCAAATCATCGCTCTAAAAGCGGGCATCGCCTTTCAGCAGGGCGGATACGAAGAGGCGAAAAAAGGGTATCGCCTCGCCATCGAGAAAAACTCGACCTGGGACAATCTCGCGCGCCTCGCCTATTGGGAATCGAAATTCGGCGATATCGAGCTCGCCGACAAACTCTACGGTCAAGCCGAAAATGAAATCTCCGCCAAAGAGATGCGCTCCTACGCTTGGGTGGAGTTGGAGAGAGGGCTGCTGGAGTTCAACCGCGGGCGTTATCAAAAAGCGGCGGCCCATTACGATCAGGCCGACAAAGCCTACTCCGGTTATTGGCTGGCGGACGAGCACAGGGCCGAGCTGCTCGGGGCCGAGCGCAAGTTCGACCAGGCCGTCGCGCTTTACGGAAGAGTCGTCGGGCGCGCGCCGCGGCCCGAGTTCCAGCAAGCGCTCGGCGATCTTTTCGCGTTCATGGGAAAACCGGATCAGGCAAAGCCCTGGCACGACGCCGCGCTGGCCGGGTATCTCGAATCGACCGCGCGCGGCGAAGTTCATTACTACCATCATCTCGCAGGATTTTATGCCGACTCGCGCCAGGACGGCGCCGAGGCCGTGAAGTGGGCGCGCAAGGATATCGAGCTGCGGCAAAACTTTCTGACCCAAGACGCGCTGGCCTGGGCCCTTTACCGCAACGGCCAATTCGCCGCAGCGCTGGAAACGATCGAGAAGGCGCTCGCGTCCGGCGTGAAAGATTCGCATCTGTTTTTTCACGCCGCGATGATCCATCTGGCCGCCGGCCGGACCGGCGAAGGCAAACGGTTGTTGCAGGCGCTTTCGGAAATGAACCCCGGCTATGAGAATTTTCATGTTCATCGCTAAGCGGCTCCGGTTGATCGTCGCGTGCTCGCTCGCGTTCGCGGCTTTTGAGGCGGGCTCAGCCGGTGCGCATCCGGTTTCGCAAGGTGCGCTGGAGGTCGTGGTTTTTCCCGAGCGCGTCAGCGTGACGGCGAGGGTTTCGATGGAAGAAGTGCTCGTGGCCGCGGCCTATGCCGGACGGAAAGATCTGACGGCGCTCGAGATGGTGCGGCAACACGGCGACTATCTCATCGCACACCTCCGCCTCGCGGCCGATGGCCGGCCGCTCGACGGGCGGGTGGTCAAAGTTCCCGCAGAAGCCGACGGGCGGCCGGTTTACGAGATCGAATATCGAATCGCCGGCGGCGCTCCAGCGCGCATCGCTTTCGAGGAAGACGTGCTCCGCGAGTTCGAGTTCGCGCCGGGGAATCCCTGGGAGGCGAGTTACGTCGTGCGCGCCCGGCGCGACGGAGAGTCTCCGATGGAAGGGCTGTTGCTGACTTCCAGAGAGCCGCTCGTCCTCGACGTGAACGCGCTCGCCAGCGACTCGGCGTCGCGGCTCGACAAAGCGCGCATGGCGAAGGAGTACATCCGCCACGGCATCATGCATATTCTCTCGGGCTACGACCATCTGCTTTTCATCGCCGCGCTCGCGCTGGCGGTAGCGACGCTGTGGGACTTGGTAAGAGTCATCAGCGCCTTCACCTTCGCCCACTCGATCACGCTCACCCTCTCGGTGCTGAATATCGTCAGGCTGCCGTCGAATATCGTCGAGCCGATGATCGCCGCCAGCATCGTTTTCGTCGCGCTTCAGAACGTGATCGTGCCGGAGAAGAGCCGCGGCGCCGGCAGGCTCTTGGTCGCTTTCTTTTTCGGTCTTTTCCACGGCCTCGGCTTTGCCGGCGGACTGCTCAGCGCGATGGAAGGAATGGCGGGTCTTGCCGTAGGGCTGGCCATCGTCGCGTTTAGCCTCGGCGTCGAGATCGGCCACCAGATGGTCGTGCTGCCGATCGTCGGCGCGCTCAAGGCGGCGCGCCGCGCGGCGCCGCAAGCCGCGCAGATTCCGCTGCGCGTGCTGCGCTACGGCTCGGCGGGAATTTTTGTGGCCGGACTATTTTATCTGGTTTCGGCGTTGCTCGAAGTGATGAAAGCGTAATCGACGAAAAGGCGGCAAGGAGGTAGCTTATGCGCATTTTGGAAGGCGGGCTCGGCTTTTTATCGGCGGCTCTGCTCTGCACCGTTATTCTCGGCGCTTGCAGAGGTCCGCAGCCGGGCTCCGTAGTGGACGAGGCGATGACGGCGGGTCTCACCGCCAAGGACCTGCCTGGATCGGATGATGACTACCTGCGCGCCATGGACCGCGGCCTGGACTCAGAGGCGGTGCACAAAGCGCTGCCCTTCCTCTCGAAGGAAGAAGCCTGGAAGGCTTATAACAGAGGGCACAACAACTGGGTCGTCTGGACCGCGGGCAACGATACGTTGTGGGATTTTTTGGCCAACAACACCTTCGGCGCCTTCGATCTATTGAAGATCGTCTCGTCTCATCCGGGCATCAGGTATTGCGGGAACAAAAACCCCGTGTACGGCTACGGCGAAGGGGGCAAGGGCGGCTACGCTAAAGGCGAGCAGTCCGGATACGCCAAAGACAAATCTTCTCCGGCGCCCTATCCGCCCGGCTACTACGCTTACGACGAAGACGACGAGTGCAAGGGCGAAGACCGCCAATTCTACGAAGTCTCCCGCCAGAACCGCTGGAAATATCTCGGCCTGGTGAACGAGCCGGGTTTTCAGCAGTGGGACCTCAAGGGCTGCGACTGGAAGAACGACAAGAAGAGCGAGGCCGAACCGTACGGCAAGTGCGGCGATCCCAACCGGTTTGGCCTATGGCTGGACAAACGCGTCGGCTCTCCCGACCCGTTCGAGGACGAAAAAAAATATCCGGGCGTCAAAGTCGGCGCGCGCGGTAAGACGGTGCCGTTAGGCTCTTACTACGGCTACGCGAGCGGAGTCGTCGGCCTGCGACTCTTTCCTAACCCCGCCTTCGACGAGGCGGCGAAGAAAAAATGGGATCCGGTCAGGTACTACAACGACCCCGACTACTACAATGACAAGAACCTGGTGCGCCCGTATCGGGTCGGGATGTCGTGCGGCTTTTGCCACGTCGGTCCGAGCCCGATCGATCCGCCCAAAGATCCCGAGAATCCGGAGTGGAAGAACCTGAACTCGAACCCCGGTGCGCAGTACTTCTGGCTGGACAGAATTTTTTTCTGGAATCCGTACAAGCGGCACGAGAACTTCATCTACCAGCTCTTCCACACTTCGCTTCCGGGATCACTCGACACCTCGCTTGTCTCGAGCGACAACATCAACAACCCGCGCACGATGAACGCGGTCTACAGCATCGCGGCGCGTCTCAAGATGGCCGAGTTTCACCCGGAAAAATTGACCGGCGGCGAGCTGAACAACAAGCAATTCAACGACTACGACAGGACCAAGGTCCTATCCAAATTTTTCACACCGCCTGACACGGTTCTTACCGCCCACGTCCTCAAAGACGGCGCCGACTCGGTGGGCATCCTCGGAGCGTTGAACCGCGTGTATCTCAATATCGGTCTCTTCAGCGAGGAATGGCTGCTCCATTTCAAGCCGCTGATCGGGAATCTCCCCGGAAAAAGGATCACGCCGATCGAGATCGCCGTGTTGGAGAAAACCTCTACGTATTGGAACGCCAACGTGGCGCAGACTCCCGACGTGGCGCTGTTTTTCCTCGCGGGCGCCCGGCCCGATTACTTGAAAGACGCGCCGGGCGGCAAGACGCATCTCGCCACGGATCAAAACAAGCTCAATCGCGGCAAGATCGTTTTCGCCGAGACCTGCGCGCGCTGCCACTCGGGCAAGCAACCGCCGGCGCCGCCCGAAATCGACTACGCAAAGTGCGGAGGGCCAGGCTACCTGGATTGCTGGAACCGCTACTGGGCCTGGACCAAGACCGAAGCGTACAAGAAGCCGATGCGCGAGATCGTCATGCGCTCCGACTTCCTGGAGGACAATTTCCTTTCCACCGAGCTGCGCGTTCCGGTCACCTTGCTCGACACCAACGCGTGCAGCCCGCTCGCGACCAACGGCCTGCGCGACAACATCTGGGACAATTTCACCTCCACGACCTACAAAGACCTAACGGCGGTCGGCAAGTTCACGGTGCATAATCCGAAAACGGGCGAGGCCTGGGAATATCCGATGCCAGGCAACGGCCGCGGCTACACCCGGCCCGCTTCGCTCATCAGTTTGTGGTCGACGGCGCCGTACCTGCTCAACAACGCCGTCGGAACTTTCTACGGGGAACCGAGCGTCGAGGCGCGCATGGCGTCTTTCAACGATTCGATCCAACAGATGCTCTGGCCGGAAAAGCGTCGGAAGGACTCGCTGCTGGGAGATAAAGTTCCCGGCTATATGCAGCGCACGACGACAGACAGCTATCTCAGAGTTGCATGGGGATATCTGCCGGGGAAGTTCGCGGTCTTTATGGACTGGCTGAGCGACTGGCTCCCCTGGCTCTTTAGCAAAAACGGGCTTGAAGTCGGTCCGATTCCCGCGGGGACGCCGGTCGGCTTGTTGGCCAACCTGCCGCTCGTCTCTGATGGGACGCGTTTCCCAGAACGGCTCGACCACTTTGAACGGCTGAAACAGTTGCTTAAGAAAGCGACGAAGGATTTGAAGGCCGCCGAAAAGGAGTCACCGGAAAAAAAGCGCGAGGCGTTTGCCAATCTGGTCGATCCGCTAATCGAGCTCAGCAAGTGCCCCGACTTCGTCGTCAATCGCGGGCACTATTTCGGCACCAGCTACTTCAAGGACAAAGACGAGGTCCCGCTCAGCAACGACGACAAATTGGCCCTGATCGAGTTTTTGAAGACTTTCTAGCTCGATGTGCGACAGCACGGTGAAAGGGGATCACGGATGAAAAAGGCAAGTATCTTGTCGCTCGCTCTCGCGCTGCTTCTCTTTCCGGCAGCCATTAACAGCTCGGATCACGCCGATCCTATCAACCTCGAAGTGTTGGAATCCGGCATCACCGATCTTTTCGCGTTTCCCGACGGCGATCAGATGATCGTTATGCTCAACGCGCGGCGGGCGCTCACGGCCCCACCGCCGTACCAGCTCGAGCCGTTCGAGTTCGCAATCTATATGGATCTGCACAGCAAAGTGACCGTGGACAACAAGGAGGAGCGCGCGCGCTACGGCGGCTCGATCGCCAGTCCCGAGGGGATCAAAGAGGATGTGACGATCAAAATCCGGCTCAAAAACGACGCCAGCTTGAACAGCGTCAAGTACGAAGGCTTACAGAACCCCGACCGTATCAAGGTCTTCACCGGGGTGCGCGACGACCCGTTCATCTTTCCGCGCTTCTTCAAGCGGAACACGATTGCGATGGTGCTCGCCATCCCGTTCTCATCGTTTCCCAAAAGCCAGCGGGACTGGATTTTGTGGGGGACATCGACGCGACTGAAAGACGGCGTGCAAATCGATCACGTCGGCCGCTCGAATCGCTCGCAGCAGGGCCGGTTCGACTTCCTGAACACTCTCCATCCGAGCCAGCACGCCGCCGCGATCAAGGCGCACAATCAGACCAGGGCCCGGATCGAGAAGACCCTGATGCAGTACCTGCCGCCGCTCGTGAACGCGTATCAACCACTGTTCAAAATCCGACCTTACGACGAATTTCCCGACGTGATGATCTACACCAACCAGTATCCGATCGGATTTCCCAACGGGCGAAAGCTGACCGACGACGTGGCGGCGCTCACTTGCGACCAGGGCGACTGCGCGCTGGTCGAGGGTGCCTACATTGACAGTCCGCAGTGGCCGCGCGCGACGGTGAACGACAAGCCGTTCCTGAAAGAGTTCCCTTATCTCGCCGAGCCGTGGCCAACGTCACCCCCGCCTGCGCCGCCCAACGTCGGCCTCTCGGGCGCGCTCGCCTCACTCAGCGATACCGTGGCGTTCTTTAAGGAAGCAACCGCCAACTGCTGCGAACCAATCAAGATGACCGGGATGGTGACGATCATCGCAGTGATCCTGATCATAGTCATCGTCGTCTGGCTGATTACGCGATGGCGCTATAAGCGTGCGAATGCCTGATTTTTATGGGGGCGTGATATGGAGCCGAAGTTTTTTGGGATCGAAGGAATCACCGATGAAGATCGCGCCTATCAAGGGTCGCGGTTCTCCGAGGTGCGTGACGCGATCTTCGCCAATCCTTATCAAAAAGTATGGGGGCGCGCCGGCGAGCCGCCGTTGCCGGTCTACGAAGTGACGACGCGGAGTGTTTTGCGCGGCGTCCTGCCGTTCGGCGCGCCCTATCTTTTTCGCAAGGCGACCGAGCGCGCCGTCGATTCCCATGCCGATT
>Ga0066652_100002079_pt1 | contig 10783 bp, 10 predicted proteins | sample GraSoiAngelo_101_FD_71413 | JGI IMG/M metagenome (GOLD analysis project Ga0066652, IMG submission 71413) | Grasslands soil microbial communities from the Angelo Coastal Reserve, California, USA - 14_0903_02_30cm | ecosystem: Environmental > Terrestrial > Soil > Grasslands | place: USA... | reverse complement strand
CGTAGCTCGTCGTCTTCGAGCGCCCGTCGACGTAGGTTGCGACATCGTTCTTCGAGTTGTACGTCCACGTCTGCGTGTGAGAGAGCGGATCGGTCTCGGTCAGCTTGTTGCCCGCCGAGTCGTAGGTGAAGGTGGTTGTCATCGAGCGCGCGTCGGTGATCGAACTGACGTTCAGGCTCGCGTCGTAGGAGTATGAGGTGGTGTGCGAGAGCGGATCGGTGCGGCTCTGCAACAGGCCGTTGGCGTAAATGTCAGTCGTCACCTTGCCGAGCGGGTCAGTGACGGTCGTGGTTTGTGTGGAGGTGTCGTAGCCGTAGGTGGTGTGATTGTCGAAGGCGTCGTACTGGCCGGTGACGCGCCCGGAGGCGTCGTAGGTGTTTCGGAACGCCTGCTTTCCGCGCGGATCTGTCTCCTTGGTCAGTAGGCCGCTCGAGCTGTAGGTGAACGACCAGACCTTCCCGCGCACGTCGGTAACGGTCGCGAGCTGCCCGCCTGCGGTGTAGGTGTAGGAGACACTGCGCCCATCGGAAGAACTCAGACCGGTGAGCTGCGAGCTCGTGTTGTAGCTGAGCGTGATCGTCCGGCCCACGGAGTCAGTGGCAGTGTGAAGACGACCTGAGCCGTCGTATGCGAACGTCAATCCTTGGCCGTTTCGGTCTTTGATCGAGCTCAGCTTCCCGCTCGAGTCGAAGTCGAGCTTGACCTGGTCGTTGCGGGTGATCTCGTAGCCGCCCGAGATCGTCTGAAGCGTCGCGCTAACGCCAGGATCGCCGAGGAATGAGCCGCCTAACTGAAGTGTGTAGTGGAACCGGGAGCCGTCGGCGGCACGGAAGGTGACGTCGCCGTTTGCGAGCAGGTCGAGCGAGTCGCTCCAGCTTGAGATCCAACCGAGGCCGAGGTTGCCAGCAAGATCCTGCATTGAGTTGTACGAGCGCGTGAAACGGAACGGCACCCCGACCGTTTCAGAAAAGTCGATGTCGGTCTCTGCGTGATAGAAGTTTCCGTCCGCGGTGTTGACAGGATCGTTGAGGAAACCGGATCCGGTCTTGCCGTACTCACCCGAATTGGCCCCGAGCAACTCCGATCCCGGCACGGACGGGGCGCCTGCGAAAGGCACCCTCGAGAACTCGCTAGGCCCGATGAACGTCTTGTCCTTCCAGCACGGGGTCGGCCCTGGCGGGTTCGGATGACCGACCGCAAGGAACGCGCCCTGGACAAGCGGGCCTGGCTGCGTCTCGCTCTGCGGAGGCCCAACCGTGAACGTCGGGCCAGGAGACGTCGCGACATAGCCGACCGGGCCGCTGCACTCCTTGGAGTTGAAGTAGAAGTAGGCGCTCGACGCCCAGTAGTTGTTCGCCCAGTTGCCGCGCGGGCTCGCGTTCGTGTCAAACAGCTGAAACTGGTCGTACGGGGTCGATCCGTTTGCGTAAATGTTGTTGCGACGGCCGTAGGGCCAGCTGGCGGCCGGGAGCGACGTGGCCAGAAGCGTGTAGACACCGTACGCATTGGCGGTGATCGTCGAGTCAAACAGAGAGGTCGCCGGGGAGCCGTTCGTCAACGAGCTGACGTTCAGGCCTTTCCCTGCATTGGACGAGATCGCTGTGTGGCTGATTGCGGCGCTGCCGTTCGTGCCGGTGACCTTGATTCCATCGCCGCCGTTGTGGTCAACGCTCGAGTCCTCGATGGTCAGCGTCGACCCGTTGTCGGAGATGCCGATAGCGCCGCTGGCCGTAATGGTCGTATTGGAGAGGGTGAGCTTCGGGCCGGGGTTGCCGCTCGTTGTGATCATGTTGATCGCGGTCGTGCAGCTGCCCTTGCCGGCGTAGCGCACTGTCGCGTAGCTCAAGCTCGAACTCAGACCGACGTTACTGCCGCTGTTTGTAAAAGCGAGGTTGCACCATGTGCCTGCGGACCCCGTAGTCGGCCCATCGCCGCCGGTGTCGCCGCCGACCGAGTCATCCGCGATCGAAGTGAACACGATCGGATTAGCGGCCGTGCCGGCTGCGTTCAACTTGCCGCCGCTCATCAGGAGCTGGGCAGCGGTGCTGTTCGAGAACTTGACGATCACACCCGGCTGGACGGTCAGCGTGGCGCCGTTGTTGACGGTGACGGTGCCCGTAACCCAATACGGGCTTCCGGCGCTCGTCCAGGTCGTGTTCGACGAGTAGGTGGTCGCACCGATCGTCGTCGTCGCTAGTGCCGGCGTTACGTGCGCCAGCGCGACGAAGGCAGCGAGCAGGACGAGCAACCGGCATCTGGTGGAGGTCGGCCCAAGTGGTGGATGCCGGAGGACACTCATCCGACGAACGCAGCAAGCAAGCGCGGCGGCACGAATGAGCGCCTCGGTCAAGCGCGGCGTCACCAGCAATCTCCTCTCGATCGGTTCGGTGACGGGCCGCACCGCCCCGGCCAACAACTAACGCCCGCGAGGCTAGAAGACACACCGGACGTTGCCTCCAGGCGGCTCTAAGCGTCTTTATCAACCGGCGTAGCGACGAAGTGTGTTGCATAAGCGCGACCGGCCGGCGGCGAACGCTGCGTCCAAACGACGTCTTCGCGAATAACCCCCCGGCTACTGCGCCAGCGGGTCGTCTCGGGTGACCGTTCTGTGACCGTGCTGTGACAGCCGCAACTCCGCTGTCACTTTTCAGCGGCGTTTTGCGCATTGGTCCTGTGGATGCCTCCAAAGACCAACCAGCGCGCGCCCGCGAGCCCAAACGCGTCGGGGCAAGCGCGTAGCCGCGAGTCCCGCGTCCGGGCGGCAGGGCCGCCAGTGGACTTGACGAGTCCGCGGAAGGACGGTCTCATGGATGACCTGCCGCGGCTCCGATCCCTAGGAGGTCAAGCCGATGCCGAGGAGGAGCGTTTGCATCACGAGGTCGCCGAGTTCGTCCGCTGGTTCACGAGCTGGTGGCTCACGCGCGGGCTTGAGCGCGTCGCACAAGCAGAGGCCGAAGAGCGAGATGCCGCCTGAACCGTCGCCGCGCGCGGTCGCGTACGTGCGCGAGTCGACCGAGGAGCAGGGTCAGGGCTTCTCGCCGGACGCGCAGCGCGAAGCGATCCGCACCTTCGCGGCCGAGAACGGGCTCGCGCTCGTCGGCGAGTACTGCGACTTCCACTCCGGCTGGAAGCGCGCGGATTCGCGGCCTGGGTTCCAACGACTGATGTCCGACGCTGCTGCGCGGCGGTTCGACGTCGTGCTCGTGTACCACACCTCGCGGTTCGCACGAAACCAGGTCGAGGCGCGGCGCTACAAGCAGATGCTGCGCGAGCGGCTCGGGATCAAAGTCATCTCCGTCACGCAGCCGCTGGGCGAGGACCACAGCGACCCGTCGGCGTTCCTGGCTGAGTCGATCCACGAGATGTTCGACGAGTACTACTCGGTGTCGCTCTCGTTCTGGACGCGGACCGGCCTGCGGGAGAAGGCACGGCAGGGACACCTCGTCGGCGCGCTGCCGTGGGGGTACGTACGTGATCCAGAGACCAAGATTGCCGTGCCCGACTCACAGAAGGCGCCGTTTGTGCGCGAGCTGTTCGAGCGCTACGCAGGCGGCCAGGAGACCGACCGCTCGCTCGCCGCGTGGCTGAACGCGAAAGGAGCGCGCTCGGCGAAGGGCCGACCGTTCACGAGGGACACGGTGCGGGAACTTCTGCTTAACAGCGCCTACTGCGGTTACGTCGGAGGACTACGCAGCAAGGACCGCTCCGTCCGCGGCCTGCACGAACCGATCGTCTCCGAGGAGCTGTTCGACCGCGTGCAGGAAGTCCGCACCTGGCGGGCCCGTGTCGTCAAACCCGGTCCACCGTCGGACGAGTACCTGCTGCGCAAGCTTCTGCACTGCGAGCGCTGCGGCGCGCGCATGCACGGGACGCGCGGCTCGCGCCCGCCCGTCCGCCGCTACCTCTGCTCGACGCGCCGACATGGCGACGGCTGCGACCAACCGATCACCCGCGCCGAGCCACTCGAAGAACAGCTCGTCGAGTGGATCTCCGGATTCCGCCGCGACGAACAGCTGCGCACGACGATTCTTGCCTCGATTCGAAGCGCCGCGCGCGAGTCGAACGACGACTCCACGCGACGACGCGAGCTGGTCGGACAGCTCGAGCGCCTGCGCGACCTCTACGTCATGGCCGACCTCTCGAAGAGCGAGTACGTGCTCCGCCGGCAGGCGCTCGAAGAAGAGCTGTCGCGGACGCGGCCGCCGTTCGACCCGAGACTCGACAAGGCCGACGAGCTACTCGACGACTTCGGCCGTGTGTGGGCGCTCGAAAACGACCCCGCGAAGAGGCGACGGCTGCTCGCGACGCTCTTCGACCGCGTCTGGCAAGACCGCGGCACAATCGTCGCCGTTAAGCCAAGAGAAGCCTTCCTGCGCTACTTCCAAGCGGCCGAGGAACTGGCCCGGCGCCGCGAACGAAAGTGCGGTGTCAAAAGCGGGAGCGACGGGGCCTTCGACCCGCGAACGACACCGCATCGAGATTCGCTGCTAATCGCGAGATTTACTCGTTTTCCGTGGTGCGCATCACGGCGGCCTTCAGGCACGTGTGGTCTCGTCTTGGCGTGTTGAACGCGCGCCCCGTCGGAGTCTGAGCCGGGACGAATTCCGGCAGATCAGCTCCGCGCGAGGTGATCACTTCGGACGACGTCCAGTCGCCGCCGGTGGCGCGAGGATGAGTCAGGCAGGGACCGCTGTGCTATGCGGAACGGGCATCTAGCTGGCCGCCTGCGTTCCCCTCAACGGGCGATCCTTACCTCGAAAACCACGACCTTGCTGAATGTGGTGCCATCGATCTGATACGCGAAGCAGCCTGGCGGATCCAGAAAGAAGAAGGTGTGCGTTACGCTTTTTGTTCGGAATGCAGGTATGCGAAGCGCCGGGCCCGGGTTGGGTAGTCGTGGGGCTCCAGGGATTTCGTTGCTGGCGAAGCGAATGACTCCTGAGCCATCAAGTTGGCGTCCGCGAATGAGGACCGGCCCGCGGTAGCGCGGCAGAATAAGAATCGCATGCTTGCCGCTATGCCAGTCGCTCGGAACGGTAAACGAGTTGAGAGGTTGAGTACTGTTGGCGCTGAACGGCGCCGGGTACACAGGACCATCGCCGATCCCTGAACCTACCCCATACGCGTGAAAATTGATCTCACGCGAAGCCGGGCTAATCGGGCACTGAGTTGCAGCGTTAATCAATGGAATGTGGATCGGACGAGCAAGGCGGCGCCACATCGCGACGAGGACGCCATCCCTGCAGCTAAAGCCATAACGACGGTACTGGCGCTCAAACCTAGAGCGACAGCGGTTGAGGTCAGCGAGGCATTGGTGGCGGCCAGCGATCACGGCAGGCACCGAGTAGGTCCCGCATTGACCAGCAGAGGCTAGGCGTGACTTCAAGGCCTCGGAGGAGTTGGGTGTACCTGTCCCATGGACTGCAATCAGTGCGGCTACTGCCGTGGCCGCTTGCATCTTCATCATCAGCCGACGACCCCAACAACAACCATCGACACTCCCCACAGTAAGAGCACCGCGCCCGAGAAGGGCCGGGCTATCCGCAGCAAAGACGTGGCCTGCAACGGATGATAGTCCCGCGCCTCTCCTCGAGGCAGCGCAGCCACACCGACGGCTACGTTCGCAGCCAGACCAACGCCGAAAGCGCCCATCAGAAGTCCGATCTGCGATGACCCCTCTGCAAGAACGGCCAAGGCTGCGGCCCAATAGAGAGATGCCACCTTGATCGTAGTGAACCCGACGCCGAGGTCGGCTCCCCAGATGAGTGATGCGGCCCAGGGGCCTTTCCGCCACCACATCTTCCGCGTCTGCCGTCGGGTCGTCGGTGTTTTTCCTTTTAGATCTGCGATTGCAAGTGCGACCGCCGCGACTCCCACGACAAGGAGTAGCCACGTCGCTGAGGCAGGAAGAAGCATTCCGGCGATTCCAAGGACGATGCCAACGGCGGTGGAACTCGCTATCGCGCCAAGTGCAAAGGCACCAACTGCCAACATGCCCTTTCGTCTTCCTTCATCGACGATGAAGGGGCTGATCATTCCGATCAGCGAGGCTCCTCAAGGGCTGGCGAGTTGGGCGAAACCGGCAAGGAAAGCCACGAATACGATTGAGATTTCGATGTTCACTCAGGCGACCCCCGCTGGGTCGTGGTCTTCGCGCAGTGAAGCGCCGCCTACCGCAACGGCCTGGTGTAAAGAAGTTCCTTCGCGGTGATCCCCTCCATCTTCTTTGCTGTCTGGGGCGAGCACGGGCAGCCCACGCCACAAAGCGGGTACGAGTACGAGCACTTGCAGGTCTGGCTACAGCCGTTTCCTCCGCATTGGTCAGCGCAGCATTCGCCGCAAATCCAATGACAGCTGCCGCTCGTGCACATCCATTCGTAGGTAGTGCAGCCAGCGGGACAAGAGTCGGCTGAAGGACAGACTGACCAACCACAGCAGTCGGAGCAGAGGTTGCAGCAGGTCGCGGAATATGCCGGCTTCGCAAGTACTCCGGCTCCGACTGCTGCTGCGGCTAGGCCGAACGAGAACTTCGCTGTCCGGCCGATCAGGGTGCGCCTCGATAGGCGACCGGGGCTGGCGACGTGATGTTCCACTTTCTCGAGTGCAGTCATTTCTTCCCCCCTATGTGGCTACGAGTTCGGGAGTGTCGCTCGTCGAGCGGTCACCTCCGATACTCGGCTCTGAACTCTCTTTCTCGAGCAATGCTTCGAGTTGGTAACCGTCGTTGACGATGCCTGCAACCCCGGCACGGCCCTTTCGAATCGTCAGCGCCGCCGGATTGACCGTGATGCCGAGACGGCTTGCAGTCGTACCAGCAGGATCGAGAACGGCGATGCCATACGGAAGGTTGGCGTCTTGAACGAATGGCAGCAATTCCTCATGGCGCCCTTCGATTACTGCGACTACATCAACCCGATCGTGGACGGCACGCCACAGCCGACCCAAGTCTTCGGCGACTTCGCGACACTTGCCGCATCGAGTTGAGAGCAGCGCGACGATGCCAATGTCGTGGTGAAGGTAGTCATCCCATTGCGCAGGATCGCCGCTAGTAAAGGAGCTACCGACGAGTTCTGGAAGCGAGGTTCCTGCCTTGATTGCTCCCGGAAGAAGTGACGCGCCTTGATCGGGACCGACTCTGCGCCGTAACGATGCCATCTGCCTGAGGAGTTCCAAAAACGCGAGGCTTTGGATCGCGACGACAGCCCAGAGGAATGCATAGCTGACCCAGAAGATCTCCTTCATACGTCGGCCTCCCCCTTTGCTATGAATTTGTTGCTTCTCGTTTCAGACGACGTGCTCAGCGATGGCCTTGCAACAGGGCGATTCGGAACATCGACGCTCGTGAACCACGCAAACAGAAGCGCAGCGCCGAGGCCTGCCGTGACTGCCGACACCCAATCCTCGACCGAATGAGGGATCCACGGTGCTGCGCCAGAGACGAGTGACGCGGCGAGATACGCGGCCGCAGAAATCGCTAGTAGCGCCGCTCTGACGGACGTCCGTATCCCCAACCGCGCTCCCGCAACGCCGAAGCATCGACAGTCGATCTCGGCCCCTTTGATTGCTGCGACTGCAGCGATGGCTGCAAAGACTGCAAGAAGCGCGATCGCAACTACGGCGACGGCCACCGGAGAGACTCCGACAAATAGCGCGATCGCAAGCGCGGCCTCGAGTGCGACAACGGTGATTGCTGCACTCGAAGCACCACGCCGCCAACGGAACCCAGCCATCGTCTGAACTTCGTTTACGGTCTCGCTGAAGGCCTTGAGGTTTGCGGCCTTCCCGCTGGCGCTCGTGGCGAAGATAAGGCCGAGCATCAAACGTAGGACGAATCCCGCTTCCTCCATCATGCGCTCACTGCGTCAATCCGGCGGGCGGAGGTCCAGGCCTTGGTCATGTGGCTTACGCCGACAGCCTCGAACAAGCAAGACCAGGTTGTGGCACCGCTACGGAACGTCCACCGAACGAGGGCTAAGTGGTCAGGCACCGCCGTCGCGAATTCGCCGATGGCAGTCTCATCGGCCCACAACGTCACGATGACCACTTCACGCCCGGGTCGAATGGCAATTGCGGCATCAAGAAGTCCGGCTACCGCGCGGCCGCTTCGCCTCATTCGTCGGAAGGCCAAGACCACGGGCAAGACGTGCCAAGGCTTTCTCAAACGGATCCGAGTGACCAGGCAAAGCTCGGGGGCGAAACCATCCCTCACGCGCTCGGTTGCGCGCGACTGCGAAGTCGCGCTAGTACGAGTCATCGAGCATTGAGGTCGCTCAACTAGCTCCCCCCTCTCTACTACTCTCGGTCGGGATGGGCCGGTGTGACGCACACTGAGTCCCGCCTGGCAACGGGTAGATGGTCTCCACCCCGGTCATACGCTGCGACCCTCGAGTTGACGTCGAAGCTCAACGACTGCGCGATGGAAGCGAGCGCGACATGCGGGCTCGGGCACGCTGAGTTGTTCGCCGATCTCGGCGAAGGGAAGGCCTTGAAGGAGCCGTGCGGCGCAAACGCTCCTCTGGGCCGGAGACAAGGATCTGAGGGCATCAGAGATGGTGGCGGTGAAGGGTTCGGGCGCAGAGACGAGGGCGGCGACAATGGGTTCTTCATAAGGAACCCGGCCTCGCTCCAACCGACGCTGTCGCATCTCGTCGACGTAACGACGATGCGCGACGGCATATAACCACTGAAGGAGAGGCCGGGGGTCTAACTGCAGCGTAGATGCCGCACGTGCCGCAGCGAGAAAGACGTCCTGCGTCAGGTCAGCAGCCGCATCGGCGTCGCGTAGACGTGAGAAGAAGTAGCGGTAGATCTCGTCGCGGTGTTCTGCGTACCCTTCAGCGACGAAGTCGGCTGCGGTTTGGTGTCCGGAGGTCGGCATTTCCCCGCGGACCGGAGGCGGCGCCCACCGCAGGAGGCATCCGCTGACGGCACCGCGACTCTATAGCTGTCGTTGCCGTATGGCAAGAAGGCGAGGACCTTTAGTGCCTAGCGAAAATGGCCGTAGCCGCGGGGCGCAGCGGAGGGGGCGGGGCTTCGACCCGCGAACGACACCACATCGAGATCCGTGCGTAGTCGGCGACCGCGCCGGCCTCACACGGCCGCCATCTCCGCGCTTGTGTGGCCTCGTCTCGCCCTAATAGCCGGGCCTCGGGCAATCTCGGCGCGCTCGGGCGCGAGGTCAGTTGGAGGCGCGCCGGCGAGCTGCTTGTTGCGTGCGGGTGGGACGGGCTGCGGCGCGACGCGGAACGAGTTTGGCCGTGGAGGCCTCGGCCCGGTCGAGCACCTTGAGGTTGGCCTCGCTGTGCAGGATCGCCGCTTCGATTAAGAGCGAGACGAGTTCGTCGTCTCGGTGCTGTGAGCGGAGTTGCGAGAGCGCCGCGAGCTCGGCGAGGTAGGCCTCGCGCTGTTTGCGCAGCACGGCTTTCAGCTCGCTGCGTCCGAGACGCGAGGCTGCGGCGAGCTTGAGGAAGAAGTCGTCGCGGTAGCCGCCCGCGCGCACGAACGGTGTCTGAAGCCATTCGTCGAGTTCGTCACGGCCCGTGCGGGTGATGCGATAGACGACCTTGTCGGGACGTCTTTCCTGCTCGACTTCGCGCTTTGTAACGAGCCCATCGCGGACGAGCCGCTCGAGCACCTGGTAGAGGTGGCCGATGTTGAGATCGCCCCATTGCGGTCCGACGAGCTGCTGGAACTGCGCGCGCAGCTCGTACCCATAGGACTCCTTCTCATCAAGCAACGCCAAGACGGCGTGGTGGATCGGCAGGGCGGCCTCCTAACTGCCTAGCTTGTCACAATATAATATTGCACGCCGTGACCTCTTCTCAGACCGCGCGCATCGGTGCTCGGGGAGCCGGTGTGCAGATCCGCGGGCTCGCCAAACGCTACGCCACCGGGGAGACGACGGTGGCGGCGTTGGACGGGGTCGATCTGGCGGCGGGGCCGGGGGCGCTGGTCGCGGTCATGGGCCCGTCGGGCTCGGGCAAGTCGACGCTGCTGCACCTGATCGGTGCGATGGACGCGGCCGACGAGGGCGAGATCGTGGTCGGCGATCGCGCCGTTACCGCACTCTCGCGTGCTGAGCAGGTGGAGTATCGGCGGCGGATCGGCTTCGTCTTCCAGCGCTTCCACCTCCTGCCGGCCTTAACCGCGCTCGACAACGTACTGGCGCCGGTCTTGCCGTACAAGACCGTGTTCGACAAGGATGCTCGGGGGCGCGACTTGCTCACTGCGGTGGGTCTCGGCGGACGCGGGGAGGCGCTCCCATCCGAGCTCTCGGGAGGTGAGCAGCAGCGCGTTGCGATCGCCCGGGCGCTCGTGAACGACCCAATCTTGGTGTTGGCGGACGAGCCGACCGGCAACCTCGACTCCGAGACGAGCGCTGAGATCGTCGACCTCCTGCTCCACCTGCGCGAGCAGCGAGGCATGACCGTATTCATCGGCACGCATGACGCCGTCGTTGCGAGCCGCTGCGACCGGATCGTACGCCTCTTGGACGGCCGCATCGTCGAGGAGGTCGAGGTGCCTCGCGGTCTCGAGCCGGATGCCGTGCTTGACCGGATCACGCGCGTTGAGCCAGCTTGACAACTCTAGTCAGCGGACGTACATTTTGCGGCCGACTAGATAGGGACAAGCTATAGCTGCGGCAGGAGGGGGCCTGCGGTCAGGTGGAACTGTCGCTGCTTGGGATCCGCTTCTTCCTCGGGCTTGTCTTCCTGACCGCGAGCCTTCCTAAGCTCGCGGCACCGAACGACTTCAGCCGCGCTCTCCGGAACTACGAGTTGCT
>Ga0066652_100002078_pt1 | contig 10783 bp, 11 predicted proteins | sample GraSoiAngelo_101_FD_71413 | JGI IMG/M metagenome (GOLD analysis project Ga0066652, IMG submission 71413) | Grasslands soil microbial communities from the Angelo Coastal Reserve, California, USA - 14_0903_02_30cm | ecosystem: Environmental > Terrestrial > Soil > Grasslands | place: USA... | reverse complement strand
AGCGGCAGCCAGCAACGCCGCAGTCCATGTCACACGAGCCAATGTCGTAATGGCCGCGGGGCCGACGATTCTGAAGCGTTGAACACGACATCGCATGGCGGCCGCCCCCCGGCGGTTAGACAGTCGGGGAAATCCCCCAATGCATCCGTAGCGCCGTTAAGGGCGGGTAGACAGTGCAAGTCGTTGTGGCCACTGGAAATAAGCATATCACGCTGCTGTTGCCGTATCTCGTAACTAGGTACTCGACATTCGCCGTCCAGTTCGGCGCAAATGCGTACTCGACGCCGAGGCCCGCCACCCAGCCGAGTCGCCACAAGAAGGGGGAATCGGTCGTGCCGTCGGCCAGCTGCGTCAGCGTCAGTTGGTCATAGGTCCAGGCGAAGCCGCCGGTCGCATAGAAGAGCCAGTCGCCAGGAGCGTAGCCGACGCGGCCGCGCACGGTGCCGGAGAGCAGCACCGACTCGCTATAGGCCACCAGGCCGAGCGCCGGCGTGGAGAAGATCGAGATGCCGCCGATGGAGACGCCGTCGAGATTTGGAAACCCCGGAAACGAGGAATCGATCTGGACGCCGAGCACGACGCGGTTCGCCAGCATAACGTCGTAGCCGATTTGCAGTCCGCCGAAGTAGCTTCCCGAGCCGTTGAAGATATCGGAGGACTGGTCGAGGTCGAGCGAGCTGGAGAGATCGGGCGGCGCGCTCCAGTTCGAATGCCCCCAGGCATAGCCGAGATGACCGCCCACATAGAGCCCGGTCCAGTCGTAAGCTTGGACGACCGGGGCTTGCCACGGCGCTTTCACCGGCATTTCCGCCGCCATGGCAGGAGCAACAGCCAGAACCGCCGCGCTCCACCGCGTGGGCATCGCCAGCGCCAGCCACAAGGCCGCGAGGAGAAAAATCCTGATCCGCGACATCGGGCCCCCGACCCAATTAAGTCCGCGATGATGACGCGACAAATTGGGATTTGCGAAGGAGTTCGGGTCGGTCCGCGTGGAATAAAATCGACTGTTACGGATGTACAACCGGTTGTACCAATTATAAGTCACACAAGCTCGCGCGGTGGCGCTCGCTGTCCGCGGCGGCCAAGACGCTTCATCACTCGCAGAAATCGACCAAAGCAAAGCCATGGCGGCACTCCTCCGCTCGACAGTTCCCCTCTGTCACCGCAGCGGAAGACCGCCCCGCGCGCGCGCCCCGCGCGGCGGAAGGATGACGTGTTCAGGCAGGTCTCCTGGCTCGCGGGTCCTCATCCTTCTCCGCCTTCCCAAGCTTTGATGCACAAAGCCCAGTGGCAACCTGAAGAAGGACTCGCCGCCGACAGTTGCGGGGGCAGCTCCGGATTTGACTCGCCACCGAAATGGCGGATCGCACCGGATTCCCTTTTGGCCGATCAACGCGACCGGCGCACCTGAACGCCACCGATGGAAGAAGCCCGCGCCGTTTTTGTCAACGCCCGCCATTCATTTCCTTGTAAGGTGTGACATTTAAGTGAGCATCGTCCAGCCCTGGGCGGATGCGTCAATTCCAACGGCCGTTGATCTCAGACGTCATGGACACGCGGATATTGGACTGGAATTGGTGGGGGAAAACCATTCGCATCGGCGCCGACGCGAGCGGGAACGGGCCGAAGGTGCTGCTGCTCCCCGCGCTGAGCTCGATCTCGACCCGGCGCGAGATGCGCCCGCTGCAGGAGCGCCTGGCGGCGCGCTATTCGACTCTCGCCGTGGACTGGCCCGGCTTTGGCGAGGCGCCGCGGCCGCAAGTCGACTGGACGGCCGACGCCTATGACGCATTTCTGGCGTTCCTTCTGAGCTCGGTGATGCCGCACCCCCACGCCATCATCGCCGCCGGCCACGCCGCCACCTACGTTCTCAAGCACGCCGCCACGGCGCCGGCGCAGCCGACGCGGCTCGTTCTGGTCGCGCCGACCTGGCGCGGACCGCTGCCCACTATGGCGGGCGGACACCGGCCGTTGTTCGATCGGCTGTGCCGCCTGGTTGATCGCGCCACCGTCGGCCCGCTTATTTATCGTCTGAACGTCAACCCATTCGTCGTGCGGCGGATGGGCGCCGGCCACGTCTATTCGGATGCTGCGTTTCTCAACGAGGAGCGGCTGCGGCAGAAGCTCGCCGTCGTGCGCGCGGAGGGTGCGCGCTTTGCGTCGGTGCGCTTCGTCACCGGCCGGCTCGATCCGCTTGCAAGCCGCGAGCCCTTTCTCGACGCCGCCCGGCGGGCAGGCGCTCCGATTCTGTTGGTTTACGGCGCCGACACGCCGCCGAAGTCGCGCGCGGAAATGGAGGCACTCGCCGCCGTTCCCGGCGTTCGCACCGCTCGGCTCCCCCGCGGCAAGCTCTCGGTGCACGAAGAGTTTCTCGACGCGACCATTAGCGCCATCGAGCCGTTCCTTGCCGAGGACCCCGCCGCCTAGCCGCGCCACTCCAATCGATCCATCGCGCCTCACACGACGTGATCGGGCGCGAGGTGGCAGGCGGTTTGCTCGCTGATTTCGATCTGCAAGGTCGTGTGCCCGATGCCGAAGCGCTGCCGCAGCTCGGTCGCGGCCGTCAGCAGGAATTCATCCCCGGGATGGCCGGCAGGGAAGACGAGGTGCGCGGTCAGGGCGTTTTCCGTCGTGCTCAGCGGCCAGATATGCAGATCATGCACGGCGGCAACGCCGGCGCAGGATGCAAGATAGCTCCGCACCGTCTGCGGATCGATCGATGCCGGCACCGCGTCGACCGACATGGCAAGCGAGTCCCGCAACAAGCTCCAGGTGCCCCATACGATCACAGCGACGATCACGAGGCTGGTCAGCGGATCGAGCCAGAGCCAGCCGGTGTAGAGTATGACCAGGCCGGCCACGACGACACCCGCCGAGACCGCGGCGTCCGCGATCATGTGCAGGAACGCCCCGCGAATGTTGAGATCGCCTTTGCGGCCGGACGCGAACAGGGCGGCGGTCACGCCGTTCACGATGATGCCGACGGCCGCCACGATCATGACGATGCCGCTCGCCACCGGTTCGGGGTGAAACAGTCGCAGCACCGCCTCCCAGGCGATGGCGCCGACCGCGACGAGCAGCAGCATGGCGTTGAACAGCGCCGCGAGGATCGAAGAGCCGCCCAGGCCATAAGTGTAGCGCGACGAAGGCGCGCGCCTGGTCAGAACGGTTGCAATCCAGGCAATGACCAGGCCGAGCACATCGGAGAGGTTGTGCCCGGCGTCGGCGATCAGCGCCACCGAATTGGCGATCACGCCGTAGGTGAACTCCACCGCGACGAAAGTCAGATTGAGGCCGATGCCGACGGCGAAGGCCATGCCGAAGCTTGCGGGAGCGTGGACATGGGCGTGCCCGTGATGGTCATGATCGGCGTGTTCATGCACGCGATCGCGATCAAGAGCCTGATGTGGGCGCATGGGGAACATGAAACATCGACGCGACGCGTCATGATATATGCATCCGTGCCATATATGCATCCGCCCTGCGGTCACACAGCAGTTTCGCCCCGCCGCACGCGTCTGTGACTTGGCGGCAACACATTCGAACAGAACGCGCCGGCCCGGTTTCTCCGCGGGGGATAAGGTGGCAAAGTTGGACAGGACTTAAGGTCAAGGGGCACGGCTTGACTTCCTTAAGGATGCGGCGCTTCGGCCCGTGGCTGCTTGGGCTATTTTTGATCGCCCAGCTTGCCGGCGTCATGCCCGTGATGTTCGACCACGCCGTACACGTGTTTGAAAGTCAGCCCGCCTTTGCCGACGCCCACGATCATAGCGCGCCCGGCCGCCATGGCGATCATCGCCACGGCGTAGGTGACGTGAAGGATGAATGCTGCTCGCTGCATCACCATCTCGTAGGGATCGCTCATGTCTCGATCCCGACAGCCGTGTTCTCTCTTGCAGCCATGCCGTTGCTCGTGCCGCCGTTGCGCACGCTCGCAAGCGCCGATCCCATCCTGCTTGAGCGGCCGCCGAAATCCTCATCGCTGATCTGATCTGAGACCGTCACGCCCACGGCCGCCGCCGTGGGCATGCGCTGGATCGCGATGGGATTGCGCATCAATGTTGCTACAACGCCGGCCGATCTACGCCTTGGGATTTCGCAAGGCGTCGCTCAGGCTCCTTTTAGGGCTGGCATTCATATGGTTGGCAGGCCTCGCGGCGGCCGGCTCGGCCTCGGCCGAGAACCGTAAGCCCGCGGACAAGGCAGGCGAAGTCGACACCGAACACATGTTCGGCTTCACCGAAGGCAGCGATATCGGGGAAGCGGGAGAAAAGGAACTTGAGACCGATTCGACCGGCCGTTTCGGCAAGTTCGACGGCTCTTACAACGCGATCGCGACGGCCCTCGAGGCCAAATACAGTTTCTCGGACAGATTCCGTGTCTCCGCCGTGGCGACGGTCGCCTATTACGACGTCGCGGGCGTGAGCGCGTTTGACGATCGCCGCCAAACGGCGCTGCAGTCCGTTTCGTTCGATGCGCGATTCCGCCTGCTCGATCGCGAGCACGCGCCGGTCGGGCTGACGCTCAGCGTCGAGCCCCATCGGGGTTTCACGGATGAGATGAGCGGGGAGGGCGCCGACCAGTACGGTGGCGAATTTCGCCTGCTTGCGGATCGTGAATTGATACCCGGTCGTCTATTCGCCGCGCTCAATGTGAGCTACGAGCCGGAACAGACGCGGCTACGGGCGTCCGGAGAGACATTGCGCGATTCGATGCTCGGGATTGCAGCGGCGCTCGCCATGCAGGTGATGCCGAACGTCTTCATCGGCGCGGAAGCCCGCACGCTGCGGCATTACGAGGGGCTCGGCCTAAACAGTTTCGCCGGGCAGGCGCTTTACGTCGGCCCGACCTTCTACGCGACCTTCGGCCAAGGATATTTTCTCTCGGCGGCGTGGAACGTGCAGGTCTGGGGCGCGGTGGCCGGAAGTTCGGGCGCGCTTGATCTGGTCAATTTCGAGCGGCATCAAGCGAAGCTGCGCGTCGGCGTCGTCTTTTGAACTAGGTGCTCGTTCCCTCGGAAGCGTTGCGCGCGGCGAATTCTGCTTCACCGGAATGCCAGCTTCATACCGGCGATAAAGGTCCGCGGCGCCCCGGCATAGATCGAGCCGGTTCCGGTCGTCGCGAGCACGCTTGCGGGGTTCTGCAAGCCCGTCGCCGCGCTGATGCTGTCGGTAACGTTGTTTGCGGAAGCCACGTAGGTCTTGTTGAGCACGTTCTGGACCTCGAAGAAGAAGATCGCGCCCTTGAGGTAATCGTGCGTCACCTCGGTGTCGTAGTGGAGGTTGACGTTGACGAGGCCGTAACCCGGCGCCTTCAGGAGGTTGGCGTTGTCCATATAGAAGGCGTCGAGCCAGACATATTCCACGTATGCGCCCACGCCTTTCCACGGCCCAAACGGCTCGTCATATCCGAGACGCGTAAACAGCGTGTTCGGGGCCACCCCGGGAATTTTATTTCCGGCGCGGTCGAACCGCGTCGTCAGCGCGCCGGCGCTCAGCTGCTCGGTATAGTCGACATAGAACTGGTCGAGCCAGGTATAGGCGGCAATCAGCCGCCAGCCCGGAGAGGGCTGCCAATTCGCCGCGAGCTCCACGCCGCGGTGCACGGAGCGCGGCACGTTGAAGGTGAAATTCATAAGCCCGGCGCCCGGGGATTGGGTGACGAGCTCGTTGCGGAAGAATTCATAGAACCCCGTCACGCTGAGCTTCACGGTCCGGTCCGGCGTAAAGTCCGCGCCGACATCGAGGCCGACATTGGTCTGCGAGGCGAGCTGCGAGTTGTTGCCGCTCACGCCCTGCGCCGTGACCGTCAGATTGCTGATCTGCGGCGTGCCGTAGCCGGTGGCGGCGCGGCCGCGAAACTGCCAAGCCTCGTTCAGCCGGTAGAGGATGCCGGCTTCCGGCGCGTAGTTGAGAAAATCCCGCTGGACCGGGGTATAGGCCGGCACGGCGGCGCCGCCGGGAAAGCTGAAGATCGTGTTCACCGCGGCAATGGTGGTCGATTCCACTCCGGCGGCGACATAACCGATCCAATTGGGCGCCAGACCGATCTCTTCGCGAAACCGGCCGCCCCAGTTGACGTGATGCCCGCCATCATAAAACGACGACAATGACCCGAGGCCGCCGCCAGGAGTGACGTTCCAGGTGTAGTTGGTCAGACGTTCGCGCACGTAAAACAGTTCCACAAAATGGACCGCGTCGAAACCGAAGAAGCTGCCGCGTTGGGTCACATTGGTCAGCAAGTTGTACGACGGGCTGTCGCCGACGGCGCTGGTCGCCCCGGTCGGTTGGTTGATGTTCTTGTCGTCGAACACGGCCTGCGTTCGCCAGGTGGTTTGTTGGTCGAAATCATGCTCCCAGCGGATGCCCCCGATGTTGCGCCAATCGTGGCGTCCGAAGGCGCCCTCATCGGCAGTCTGTAGGGTCGTGGCGCCTGCGAAGCCGTTGACGAGAAGAGGGACCGTTCCGCAGCCGGGCGCCGCGCTGACGGCATTGGTGCACCCGCGCTGAAAGGGATTGTTCATGAACTGGTTAAGTGAGAGCCGCAACGACAGGTTGGCAGTGAGCTTGTTCTCAATGGCCTTGAACGTCACTCGATCGTCGGGCGTGATGGAATAGGTGCCGAGCGCGTTGAACGTTTGAGTGTTGTACGCGCTGTGGCTGATGTAACCGTCGCCGCGCACGTCGCTCATGAACGCCGTGCCTTCGGCCCGCTCGTTCCGTCCGCCGACGATCGCGTAATTGTTAACGTAGCCGAAGCTGCCGCTCTCGAACCCGTATCTCACCCCGTTGATCTGCTCGCCGCGCCACAGGCGGAAATTGATCGCGCCGCCGGTCGCGTAATTGCCGAACATCGCAGACGACGGCCCGCGATAGATGTCGACGGCGCCATAGGCATGCGGATCGATGAGGTCGGTGCGGGAGAGGCCGTCCGGCTGCGTTACCGAGAACCCGTCCTCCAGCACCACGATGTTCCGGATGCCGAACCCGTTGCGCGCGTTCGAGCCGCGGACGGAAATGCCGATGTCGCGCGGGCCGTTTCCCTGCTTGAAGTTGACGCCGGGACTTTCCTGCAACAGATCCTTGACGGTGAAAGCGGGCGAGTCCTTGATGCGCTCGCCGCTCACCGTGGTGATGGTTTGTCCCGGCGGCTTCGGCAGCGCGCCGGGCCCGCCGTCGGAAGCGGCCGTGCCTTGCGATGCGGCTGGTGCGCCCGATTGCGTCGCGGCGGGAGCGGCGGCAGGCCTCGCACTCGTCGGCGGGGATACGGCCGCGATGACGCGCCGAGGGGCACTTGCGGGTGCAGCCGGCGCGGCCCGCGCAGGTTTCGGCCGCGGTGCCGACACCACGACTTCGGGAACGCCGACCGCGGCCGGCGCCGGTTCTGTCGGCGGGTTCACCTCGGCGGGAGCGGGAGCCGATTGCTCGGCGTCAGGCTTCGGCGCTTGGTCAGCCTTTGGTGCCTCGTTCGATTCTGCTGCGGGCGCGGACGGCTCTTGCGATCGACCTGGCGCAGGGATCGCCAGCGCGGCCACGAGCAGCACGGCGAGCGGCAGTACTGGCCGAGTTTCGCATGTTCGGGTACGCGGGTGGCGCAATGCCTTTGTGGCGCGGACGGGGGCGGTCGCCCAACTCAAGGCGAGCAACGCTTCGAAACATCGGCCCAATGACATGACACGCTCTGCGGCATTTGCCGCGCACGTCTCGGAAAACTGAAACGGGATGAGCGGCGAGGACGTCGAGGCCTCGCGCGGGCTCGGCCGATCGACCTCTAGTTCGCGCGGATCAGCCGAAGACGAAATTGCTTAATGGGGGCCCACGCTGATATTGGCCCGTGGGCGAATGAAACGCGATGACGCGTCCGTCGCTTTGCAGCGCGGCGTTCGAAATCCCCATTGCACGGCTGATCACAATGCCATGGTCGGGCGGCAGGATCGCACACGTCGCTTTTGCCAAGGTGCAGAACATGCACGGCGATTGGGCAAGCGGCTGCTTGTCCGGCAAATCTTGACCGTCCGACGAACCATCGCCGTGGCAGATGACGAATAGACTGGTTGCCGGCTCGTTGCCGCCAGGCATCGCGTGACCGGCGGCGACGCCGGTCAGGAGAACGTGGAGTGCGAGCGCGTAAGCGGCGAGCGTGGCGATCCACGGCCGCATACGCTTTGCAGATTTGCGCCGCGTCCACACAGAGCGATACCTCCAAAGGCAATGTATCGCGACAGGAGGGCGGAAGGCGGGCATCGCGCCTGGGCGGCGCGTTTCGCAAGTGAGTGTGATAGATCGGCAACAACAGCGTCAGGCGACGGTTCGCGCACAGGCGAGCGCCATCGGGCGGGTGAAAGGTTTCACCTCAGATTGAAGCGGATCGGCACGGTGAGATCGACGCGCGCGCCCGGCAATTCCGGCGGCGGCGGCGGGAAAGGCTCCGCACGGCGCAAGAGCGCCAGCGCCTCGTCGTCGAGCGCGCTCGCCCCCGACGAGCGCACGACGCGGCTATTGAGCACCCGCCCCTGCCGGTCGATGCTGAAGAAGACCTGCGCAACCCCTTGCTGGTGGCGTGAGTGCGCCGCCTCCGGATAACGCTTGTTGCGCTCGAGCAGCGCGAGGATGTGGGTCTTCCACGTCGGCACCGCGTTCGACGGCGTGGGGGTGAGGCGGCCCTGCATCGGCGCCGCCGGCACCGCCGCGCTCTGCTCGGGAATGGCCTGCGGCGCCGAGGTGGTCGGCGCCGGCGTGCGCGGCTCTTGCGGTAGCAACTTTGCGACCTCCTGCTGCTGCTTTGGCTCGACCGCGACATCAGGATTGGGCGCCGGCTTGATCTCGGGCGGCGGCTCCTCGACCGGCTTCGATGCGACCTTCTCTTCGATCTTCTGCTCGTCCTCCACGTGCTCGACCGGCCTCTCGGGCGAAGCTTCCGACATCACCTGCTCGGGTCCGGGGGCAATCTCCGTAGGCGGCGCATCCGGCGCGACCGGCAGCGGCGCAAACTCGACCACGATCGCGGCCGCGGGCTCCGCCGGCTCGATGTCCTCGCGCCAGGGGACCATCCCCGCCGCGATGGCACCGTGCGCGAGCACGACGATCGTAGCGCTGATCGCCCAGCGGCGCAGGTCCGCGAGCTCTTCCGCGCTCACCGCCATCACTGCGTTTTCTCCAGCCCCACCAGCGCGACCTTCAGGTATCCGGCCGCGCGCAAGAGATTCATCACTTCCATCATTTCGCCGTACGGCACCGCTTTGTCCGCGCGCAGGAAAATGCGCGTGTCCTTGTCGCCGTTTGCCGCCGCATCGAGCGTGCCGCCGAGCAGATCGCGGCTGACGGGGGTCTCGCCCAGCGCGAGGGTGAGATCGGACTTCACGCTCAGATAGAGCGGCCGCTCCGGTCGCGGCTGCGGCTCCGCTGTCGAGGCCGGCAGGTTGACCGCAATGTCGACGGTGGCAAGTGGCGCAGCCACCATGAAGATGATGAGCAGCACCAGCATGACGTCGATAAATGGGGTGACGTTGATCTCGTGCACCTCATCGAGCGTATCCTCGCCGTGATCAAGCCGCACGCTCATGGCGATCCTCGTGGTGCTGCACCCGCATCTGCGAGCCTGACACGACGGGCGATGACCGGATCGGTCAGCGCCCGCTCAGCCGGGACGGCGGCGGCGCGTTCGAGATCGCGGCTGACCAGCCGCAGCACCTCCGCCGCGGCATCGCCCAGCCCGGCACGATAGCCCGCGATCGAGCGCGCGAACATGTTGTAGATGACCACAGCCGGTATCGCGGCCGCGAGCCCGAGCGCGGTGGCGAGCAGCGCCTCGGCGATCCCCGGCGCGACAATGGCGAGATTAGTGGTGTGCGCCTTCGAGATGCCGATGAAGCTGTTCATGATGCCCCAGACCGTGCCGAACAGGCCGACGAAAGGCGCGGTCGCGCCGATGGTGGCGAGTACGCCGGTGCCGCGCAGGATGCGCCGGCCGCAGCTCGCTTCGATGCGCTCGAGCCGCGACGCGATCCGTTCCTTGATGCCGTCGTTGTCGGGCAAACCGGGGGAGAGCTTCAGCTCGATTGCGGCCGCGCCGAGGAACTGCGCGACCTCGCCCTGGATTTGGGAAAGTTGCTGGACCTTTTCGAGGGAATGTATGCCGGCGAGCTCCTTCGCTGCCGCCCGCACCCGCCGCTTTGCGAAAAAGATCTCGATCGACTTGGCGAGCCACACCGTCCAGGTGACGAGCGAGGCGAAGGCAAGCCCGACCAGCACTGCCTTCACCACCGGGTCGGCGTTGAGAAACATGCCCCAGGGGCTGAGGTCGCGCGGCAGCGTCGCGGTGCCAATGACGTTGTCCTGCGCCCACGCCGGCAAAGCGCCGGCGAGCCAGACGAGCAGTGCGGCTGCGCTCACGCTGCCCCACATCCCCCGCGGGGCGCGAACGCGTCTCCTACGAAGTTCCATTTGCAATCGGCCTCACCCGCCGTCCCCCGGCAGCACGCAGCACATCGTTACAATGTAACAGCGTCGAGTTCTAGTGGACATTCCCTTCGCGCACGCCATGCGGGCTCACGAGAGCGAATGTGTCAGGACTGCTCTGGTTGGAATGATTCCAACATTCGTTCGCTGATCGCGCTGGTTCACCTCACAAAAATACCACTGGTACGTCTAGATGTCGTTCGCATCGAATTCGTAATGGCGGGACGCTATTCGAGTCTGAAAGAACGGAGCCATTGGACTACAGCACGGAACGAACCCCTACCGCTGGCGGTAGCCGAGAGTGAGGCTGTCGGTAGACCCTCGAA
>Ga0066652_100002075_pt1 | contig 10791 bp, 12 predicted proteins | sample GraSoiAngelo_101_FD_71413 | JGI IMG/M metagenome (GOLD analysis project Ga0066652, IMG submission 71413) | Grasslands soil microbial communities from the Angelo Coastal Reserve, California, USA - 14_0903_02_30cm | ecosystem: Environmental > Terrestrial > Soil > Grasslands | place: USA... | reverse complement strand
TCCACGCAGGCGGTGTCTTTTGTGCCGATGCAGGGCTCGGCGATCACGTAAGCCATTCGAGGTCTCCTTTTTCAAACTTCAGGCCGGGGCTTTCTGTGAAATCGGCACGACCGGCAAAAAAGTCCTTATATCATGAGGCTGCTTGCAGCGACAAGCGGCTAACGTCATTGTACGCGGGGGGATTGAGTTTCTCAACCGGCAGGGCAATGGATAGAATGAAGGTGAGGGGAACGATGATAGGAATGCGAAGCGGGTTTGTAGTGTTGTGCTTTCTGGCGGGCGCGAGTGCACTTGCCGCGCCACAAAGTCCACAAGCACCAAAAACCGTGGCACCGCGCGATCCTGCGCTGATCGACGCGCGGGGATACCAGAAACTGGTGCAGCAATATCGCGGGAAACCGCTGGTGGTGACGTTTTGGGCGACGTGGTGCGAGCCTTGCCGCGACGAATATCCCATGCTGAACGAACTGGCAAAGCAGTATGCGCCGCAAGGATTGAAGGTCGTGGGCGTGAACCTGGATGATGACGGGGATTTGATCCTGATGCGGCGCTTTATGGCACGGTACAAACCGATTTTTCCCAACTACCGCAGGAAACCGGGCGAGGAGGAACCGTTTCGCCAGGTGGTGCTGCCGGGGTGGAATGGTTCGCTGCCAGCTTCGTTTTTCTATTCGAAAGACGGAAAGCAGGTGGGAAACTTTATCGGCGAGCGCAATCGCGAAACGTATGAAGGGGCGATTTGCTCGCTGCTCAACTCTGGCCCCAACTAGTGCCGACGGGAAGCGCCGTCTAAATTCTCCTTGTTGAACTTCCTTCGGAGGTACCCGTGCTCAATACCAAAGGCAATCGAATCACGTATCTTGGCCACAGCACGTTTTCGTTGACGACGCCATCGGGGCAGGTGGCGTTGATCGATCCTTGGACGATGACGAATCCGTGGTGTCCAGAGGAGCTAAGAAGTGTGCAGCGGCTGGATGCGATCTTCCTGACCCACGCGCATACGGACCACCTGGGCGACTTGCTCGCGCTGGCCAAGCAGCATCGGCCCAAAATTGCAGCGATGTTCGAGACGTGCCTGTGGATCGAGAGCAAGGGATTCACGGAGGAAACCTGCCCGATGGGAAAGGGCGGGTCGCAGAAAATCGGCGACTTTGAGATTACTATGACGCACGCGTTTCATTCGAATTCGATCGATGACAATGGCGTGCGCCACTATGGCGGAGAGCCCGCAGGTTATGTCATCCGCATGCCGGGCGGATTCACGGTGTATCACGCAGGAGACACGGCGCTCTTCGGCGACATGAAATTAATCGGAGAACTGTACAAACCGGACCTGGCGATGCTGCCCATCGGTGACCGCTTCACCATGGGGCCAAGGGAGGCCGCATATGCAATCCGGCTGCTGGGAGTGAAACACGTCATTCCCATGCATTACGCGACATTTGCTTTTTTGACGGGAACCGTAGAAGAGCTGCGAAAGGAAACGAGGAAGACCAAAGGGCTGAAGATTCACGCGTTGAAACCGGGGGACAAACTATGATTCGCAGCGAAAATCTGCGCAGCGGGTACATCCACGACGATGTCGAGGAATATCTTTACAAGCTGCTGCCGGAGCGCGACGCGGTGGTGTCCGAAATGGAGGCCTATGCCCAGGAACATCGCGTCCCCATCATTGGGCCGGCAGTGGCGCGCCTGCTGGCACTGCTCGTGCAGGTTTCGGGCGCAAAGCGAATCTTCGAGATGGGGTCGGCGATCGGATACTCGACTGTGTGGCTGGCGCGCGCGGCAGGAACGCAGAGAAAGGTTTTTTACACGGACGGAGATCCCGAAAAGGCGAAGAGAGCGCAAGTGTACTTTCGCATGGCGGGCGTGGCCCAGCGAATTGAAGTCAACGTAGGGGACGCACTGGCGCTGGTGAAGAAGACGCCCGGCAAATTCGACATGATTTTCATCGACATCGACAAGCACCAATACCCTGCAGCGCTACAGGCGGCGCTGCCAAAGCTGTGCCGAGGGGGCTTGGTGATTGCGGACAATACGCTTTGGTCGGGCAAAGCTGCGCGGCCCGCGGCGGAGGACGACAAGGACACCAAGGGAGTGCAGGAATTCAACCGGCTGGTGTATGCGTCGAAAGAGCTTTATCCGGTGCTGATTCCGCTGCGCGATGGGGTGACCGTCTGTCGCAAACTGTAACTTAGATAGAGACAACTACGATCGAAGGAAATTGCGGAGGAGGAAGCCGACGTTAGCGGGGCGTTCGGCCAGGCGGCGCATGAAATAGGGGAACCAGTCGTTGCCAAACGGGATGTAAATGCGCACTCGGTAGCCATCCTTCACCAGCCGGCGCTGCAGATCGGTGCGCACACCATAAAGCATCTGAAACTCGAAATCGTCTTTGGAGTTTCCCTTCTCGGCGGCATGGCGAATCGTGGCCGCAATCAGCTGCGGATCGTGCGTGGCAATCGCATGGTAGAAGCCACTGGAAAGCAGAATCTTCATCAGGCGGACGTAATTGGCATCGACATCGGCTTTCCTCGGAAACGCGACATCTTCCGGCTCTTTGTAAGCGCCCTTGCACAAACGGATGCGGCAACCGCATGCCAAAAGATCCGCGACGTCCTTCTCGCTGCGATAGAGATAAGACTGGATCACGGTGCCGACAGCCGGATTGCGCGCGCGAACGCGCTTGACGAGGTCGATGGTGCGCTGCGTGTAGGCGGAACCTTCCATATCAATACGGAGAAAATTATCGAAGTTGGCCGCGCGCTCTACGATAGAGAGCACCAGGCCGGCGCAAAATTCGCTGTTGATATCCAGTCCGAGCTGCGTGAGCTTGCAGGAAACGTTGGCCTGGAGCTTTTCCTGGGCGATGGCCTCAAAGATTTCGAGATATGCGTCGTGTGAACGTTGCGCATCCGAAGTGTTGGCGACATTTTCGCCCAGATAATCCAGGCTGGCCATCATGCCCACTTCATGGCAGCGGCGGGCCGCGGCGATGGCTTCCTCCAGCGTTTCGCCAGCAACGAAGCGGCGCGCCATGCGGCGCGTGGTGCCATTGGAAATGACCCAGCTGCCGAATTTCTCGTTTTCGGAAAGCATCAGAAGTGTGGACCGAAGCATGCGGGTTAAGTATCGCAGCCTGGGAGAAACGAAACTAGTACCGGTCCGACCGTTGTTGCGTAGACCAAAAGGGATCCAGCCGCCGGATCGTATTGCGTGATTTCTCCCGGTAAGTCTGAGCGGCTCTAGTGTTTGTGCTCTTCCAGGAACTTTTCGGCGTCAATCGCGGCCATGCAGCCCGATCCCGCAGCGGTGACCGCTTGGCGATAGCGATGATCCTGCACGTCTCCGGCGACAAACACGCCGGGAATGGAAGTGAGGCTGCCATGCTTGGCGATGAGGTAGCCGTTCGAATCCATTTCCAGCTTTCCTTTGAACACCGTGGTGTTCGGTTCGTGGCCGATAGCCACAAAAACGCCATCCAGAGGGAGCTCCCGGGTGTCCTTCGATTCCGTGCTGCGCAGGCGCACGCCTTCCACGAGGCCGTTGGGGGCAAGAATCTCTTCGACAACGGCCGGGATGATAAATTCAATCTTCTCGTTTTTCCTTGCGCGATCGATCATGATTTTTGAGGCACGAAACTCCTTCCGGCGGTGAAGCAAATAAACCCTGCTGGCGTAACGCGAAAGAAAGTTGGCCTCTTCCATCGCGGAATCACCGCCGCCCACGACCGCGATAGGCTTGCCGCGGAAGAAATAACCGTCGCAGGTGGCGCAGGTGGAAACGCCGTGGCCAATCAGCTCGCGCTCCCCCTTGAGGCCGAGCAGACGTGCCGAGGCTCCGGCGGCGACGATCAATGCCTCTGCTTCGTAAGTATGTTTCCCCGCTGTGATCTTGAAAGGGCGCTTGTGAAGGTCGACTTCGGTGACTGCTCCAGCCTTGAATTCCGCGCCAAATTTCTGCGCTTGCTTGCGCATGTTTTCGATGAGCTCCGGTCCCAGGATACCGTCGGGAAAACCGGGGAAATTCTCAACGTGCGTGGTGAGAGAGAGCTGGCCGCCGGGCTCATGCCCATCGAGGACGAGCGGCTTGAGGTTCGCGCGCGCAGCATAGATCGCGGCGGTGAGACCAGCGCAGCCGCTGCCGATGATAACGACGTTGTGCATTCCCATTTTCTCCAACCATTAGATTCAGCACTGCGCCCGCCGGATACAACGGGCGGTATTGTAGCATTCCCCCCTAGGCATTTCGGAATCCGCGCAGCAGCCAAATTGGAGAGCGTTCTTATTGAAACCACGTTGACGCTTAGGAATGCGCGTGCGTATATTGCAGGAAACGTGGTTGCCCGAGGAGATGATCACGATGGACCCGCGCTATCCAATTGGAAATTTTGAAATGCCCGCCCAGGTTACGCAGGGGCGGCGGCAGCAAGCCATGGACGAGATTGCGTCGTTGCCCGCCAAGATGCGCGCCGCGGTGAAGGGCCTGAGCGAGCAGCAGCTTGATACTCCTTATCGCGCAGGAGGCTGGACGGTCCGGCAAGTGGTGCATCATGTCCCGGACAGCCACTTGAACGCCTACGTGCGCTTGAAGCTGGCTCTCACAGAAGAAAAACCAACGATCAAACCCTACGACCAAGACGCTTGGTCTAGACTGGCGGATTCGAAGTCAACGCCGACCGAGGTGTCGCTTACGCTTTTGACCACCGTGCACGACCGCTGGGACAGGATCTGGCGATCGCTGAAACCGGAGCAGTTCGCGAGGCCGCTGATTCACCCGGAGAACGGCGAGCGAACTGTCGACTGGCTGCTTTTCCTCTACGAATGGCACGGAAAACACCACACCGCACACATCACGGAGCTGCGCAAGCAAAAGGGCTGGTAAGAGCAACCGCCTGAATGGCGTAACGACCCTCGCGCAGGCAACTCATCCCTATTTTGCCACGTTGCGATTCGTCGGGAGCGCGGAGTGGCGGGGCACAGTCTGGCTCGTGTAGGATGATTCGGCGCACCATCATTTGACTAGGGAAACGGAGAACGCATGAGCCGACCGGCAGGAACGTACGCCATTTTTGAAACTTTGCAGGGAAACATTGTGGTGCGGCTGCTCGAAAAAGAAGCGCCCAAGACGGTGGCCAATTTTGTCGGGCTGGCCGAAGGCACGAAGGAATTCACCAACGAAAAAACCGGTCAAAAGGAAAAACGTCCGTTCTACGACGGGCTGATTTTTCACCGCGTGATCCCGCAATTCATGATCCAGGGCGGCTGTCCCCACGGCAGCGGGATGGGCGGCCCGGGCTACAAGTTTGCCGATGAGTTTCATCCTTCGCTGAACCACTCGAAAGCGGGATTTCTCTCGATGGCCAACGCGGGCCCGAACACAAACGGCAGCCAGTTTTTCATCACCGTGGCGGCAACCCCCTGGCTGGACAACCGGCACACGATTTTTGGCGAAGTTGTGGAGGGGCAGGACGTGGCCAACAAAATCTCAAATGTGCCACGCGACTCGAGCGATAGACCACGCACCCCCGTCACCCTCAACAAGCTGCGGATCGAACGCATCGCCTGAGCGAAAGCGAAGGCCAGGCTATGCTCACGCCAGAGCGGATGTTGCGCGCCACGGTCGAACTGATTTTCGTCCTGCTCGGCACGCTGATCGCATGGCTGGCTTTGCGTGGACGTATTCTGGTGGACCGGCACGGCAGAATGTGGCTGGTCCTCAGCGTCGTGCTCATCTTGTGCGGCTTGCGCGCACTCTACAAACCCGGCCAATGGTGGGCGCGATGGGAAAACTGGACGCGCGGGCTTTCTCTCGTGCTCCTGGGAATCCTGATGCTGGCGATTACCCGCGTCCCCTTTGCCTGGGTAGGACCAATGCTCGTGGCAGGAGGCGCAGTTCTGGTGCTGCGCGGAATCGTAGCGATAACTCTTCTCCTCCGGCCAAGCTGAAATATTTTTTCCGCCGTCGGCCGTTCATGCTTCTGCCCCCCATAGCGATTTCTCTGCTTTTCTTCTCTTGTTGGATATAATCCGCGCAAAGACGGCCCTCTCAGAACCGGGGAACTCGCACAGGGCCGCCATTCGCCTGCATCAAAGAAGCAAAGGAGAAAGACCGTGCTGAAGGAATTCAAAGAATTTGCCATGCGTGGCAGTGTGGTGGACCTGGCGGTCGGAGTAATCATCGGCGCGGCGTTCGGCAAAATGGTTTCCTCGCTGGTGGAAGACGTGATGATGCCACCGATCGGGCGTCTGCTAGGACACGTCGATTTTTCCGGCCTGTTTATCAACCTGGGCGAAAAATCCTATGAGACGTTGGCAGCAGCGAAGGCCGCGGGCGCGCCCACACTCAATTATGGTCTCTTCCTGAATGCCATCATTAATTTCCTTATCGTGGCGTTCTGCGTGTTCCTTGTGGTGCAGCAGGTGAATCGCTGGACCAAGAAACCAGCACCCGCGGCAGCGCCAACCACAAAGGAGTGCCCGCAATGCGCGATGACCATTCCCATGGCGGCAAAGCGCTGCGGCCACTGTACTGCGCAGCTTGCTTAGATCACGATACGGAAAGAATGAAATGACTACGCTGTGTACGTTTAGGAGGAGGCTGGCTTGCGTTTTGTCTGATTCACTTCGAGATGCGTACGCAGGCGGCAGACAACGTCATCTTCGTGCCCCTCTTCCAACTCTTTCTGGACTTCTTCCAGCGCAAAGTGAACGACATCGTGATGGTGAATCTCCAGGGGAGCTACGGAATCGCTGAAACGCAGCCATAGCCGGTGCAGGAGATTGATTTCGTTCGCCGTCAGGTTCGGAGCGTGGGGACCGAGAACTTTATAGAGCTTCTCCCCATTGGGCATGTGAATCTCAAGGTTGAATTGGGGCTTCTGATCGCCAAGCTTTTCCCAAGCCTCGCCGACGAGCCGGGCGTGTTCTTCTGTGCTTTCTCGCGACGAGCGGCCAACCACAATAGTGCTGGATTGCAGTGAAGTTGCAGCCCGGAGAATGCCGTCCCACAGGTCGTTTGCGGCGACAACTGCAAGGCGAATGGATTTTCCTCGTTTTTCGGCGAGCGCCAGCGCTTGCGAGAAAAGCTGTTGCTCGATGCTGCCGAAAAGTTGTTCGGCTTCCAGTTCGTATTCACCGGAGGCCGAACGCCGCAATAACCGGACGTGCAGAACCACGACATCCCGGCGGCCAGGTTTCACGCGGTCGAGAACATTGCTCAGATGGTATAGATTGAACTGGTTGCTTACGGGAACGAGTATGTTGCCCGGGCGTGCTCCGACCGCCTCGGGAGTGAGCTCGCTTTCCGATTCCAGGTTGAACTGGTCCATCTCTACGTGCCCAGCGCCTACCCTCTTGCGATGACGCTCCGAGATGACAAATACCATGTAGAGAAGGACGGAGAAAACTCCACCGGCCATCGTCGCCACGGGCTTGGTGAACAAGTTGACGACAGCGATGAGGAAAAGTGTCAGCGTGATGGCAATGAGGCCCAGCGGAACCTGGACGCCGGCAATCCGGGGGTTGAAAGGAACCTGAAACTCACGCTCGCCGGGGTGCGTGTAGCGCAAGACGAGCACGGCAAGGCCGTTCATTGTGAAGCTCCAGATCACGCCGAAAGCATAAAGGTTCGCGAGAAACGTAACATCGCCGCGGCTGATGATGATGGTGATGATCTGGAGCAGCACGATAATGTTGATGATGCGATAGCTGGTGCCGAAGCGCGGGTGCGGTTGACGGAACCAGTCGCTGAGCACTCCGTCTTCAGAGACGCGGTTGAGGACGCCGTTCGACCCCACGATGGCAGTATTGACCGCACCGGCAAGAATGAGCGTGCCGACGATGACAACGAAGCCGTGGAAGATCAGGCGCGCGAGAAACGGCCCTTCCAGATTCATCGCCAGGCCGCCGATCAGGTTCTGCAGGAAACCCTGACGTATATCGTCGGGAATGATCATGACGGCAAAGAATGAAACCAGTGAAGTAAATACCAGGCTGTAGATGAAGATGACCAAACCGGCTTTTTTGAGGTTCCGCAGCTTGGGAGACTCCATTTCGCGGTAGACCTGGGCCAGTGACTCTTCGCCGCTCATCGCGAGGACGGAGTGTCCGAGAGCGATGAATATGGCGAGAACGCCAAGCGTGTGCGGCAGCGAGCTGTGGGCGAGCCAACCAAGCGCGCCAGGGCTAAAGTGAAGATTGCTGGGATACGGAAGTGGTGGAAGCGGAGAATGCCGAATCATGATCGTTCGGACGCACCAAACGATGAGCACGATGACCATGACCGTCACCAGCTTCATGATTTTGAGAGCTTTGTCGCTGGACTCGTGGACGCCCTTGGTGTTTTGCCACCAGAAGTAGACGGTGACGAGGATCGCAAAGGAAGAAGCGGTCAAATTCACCACGCCCGGCGAAAACGGACCGCTGAAATGAAAGTGTTGTGACGTTTCGCTCAGAAGTCCCGCCAAGTATTGTCCGGCGGAAACGCCGCTGATCGGCCCCGTGAGGATGTAGTCGAACATCAGGGCAGAGACGCTGAACTTCGCCAGGCTGCCCCCCAGTGCCTGTTTAACGGCGCGGTAGACGCCGCCGCGCACAAACATGCTGCAGCTTTCGATATAGACTGCGCGCACGGCATAGGAAAACAGCATGATGCCGAGGATGAACCACGGTGCGGCCTTGCCGATGTAGCCTTCTGCTTCACCTCCGGCGTAATACGCGGAAGAAGCTAGATCATTGAGGACAATTGCGGCGGCGCGCCAGAAGGAAATGAAACTCAGCAGCGCGGTGGTGGCCACCAAAACGCGCGGAATTCCATTGCCCCGGCTGCCTGCAGCAGCAGGGTTATTGGGGATGCTGCTCATGTGTGGATTGCTTTAGCTTGCAGGCTAAAATGCTCGCATTTTTCGAGCGGGAAGTCTAGCGCATCGCAGGCTCGACAGGCTCGATAAGCTATCTCTTGCGCAGCAAGTCTTCAATGTCGCCGATTTTTTCGCCAAGCAAATTGAGCTTGCGGGAGAGTCCCTGAATGTCCGAGGCGGCCCGGCGGTTGACGTCGTAATCCAGCTCACCGCGCAGGCGGTCTTTTGTGTCCTGGCGGTTCTGGCTCATCATGATCACCGGCGCTTGAATGGCTGCGAGCGTGGAAAGAAAGAGATTTAGCAGAATGAAGGGATAAGGATCCCACCCGGACTTACCCAGGATCACGTTCGTGGTCGTGTAGAGGGTAGCCACCACCGCAAAAAGGATGATAAACGTCCAGGAACCTCCAAATTGCGCCACCTTATCGGCAATCCGCTCACCGAAAGTGGCTTCGCCCTCGATGACTTCGTTGGGATGGCGATTGGCGCGCACGCGAACGAGCCGCTGCGAGGCGTGGAACTGTTTGCCGAGAACGGTGAGCATGTCCATGCCGGCAAGGGGCTTACGCTGGAGAAGAACGGCGATGTCGTCGCGCGAGACTTCCAGGCAAGCGGTCTCTTCCAGCGCGATGGCATCGGTCTGATGAGGCGTCTTTTCCAGCATGGAGGCGAAACCAAAGAATTCTCCATGTCCCGGCTCGTCGACGACCACTTCCTGATGATCCTCGTCAACGGTAGTGACGCGCACGCGTCCGGAAATCATGACGTAGGCTTGACCGGTCGTGTCGCCAGTTTTGTAAATACGCTGCCGTGGTGCGAAGCGTTTCAATTCGACCTGGCTCGCAAGAACGGCCGCTTCGTCGTCGTCCAGGAGGGCGAAAAGCGGAACGTGTTTCAATTCGTTGATGTCACAGGCCATAGATCACCTCGGTCGTAACTATGAACTAATGAGTGTCTGACCTGAGCATTCCACAAAAATACGGAAAGGTTCAACCTGCGAGGCATGCGTAAATGCAGAAAAGATCTAACTCGCGGAAGCTGTGCGGAAGGCTTTGGCACACTCTTCGCAAGGGCAGATGCTGCGGAGATGGTCGTAGGCATAGATGCCCGTAGAGTGGCCGTCGCTAAACGTGATCTGAATGGCATAGTTGCCTACTTGCGTGGCGGCTTTGGCGCTGGGCTTGGGCTTGAACATGGGCAGCACGGGAGAGGAGGCCATTCCCGGCGCGAGCGACTTAAACGCCTCTTTTTTCCCCCGTTCGTCATTGCAAGTCGCACAGGGACACTCGTCACGCAAATACGCAAAGTCGTAATGGCTGGCGTGGCCGTCGGCCCAGGTGATGTCTACACCGGCGCCGCTGGAAACGTGAATCTTGACGCTGGTCGGTTTTTTCCGCGGGTCGAGGGGAGTGGGCATAGGGAAAGTTTGCAGTGGTCAGCGTCAGTCTTCAGTTCATGCGCATGCGTCCGGGGTAATTCGCTCTCCCCGTGGCGGAGGTCACCACTTTCCCTTTCCTTCGCAGCAGTCGCCCGGAGGAATAGGATTGCCGTGCGGGCAGGTTTTCGGGTGGCCGAGGAACGTGCAGATGCGCGCATCCAGTTCCGGGCTGATGACGTGCTCGAATTTGCAGGCCTGCGTGTGCGCCTCGGTTTCATCAACGGAAAAAGTATCCTTGAACAGACGCTCGGCCAGGCGATGGCGGCGCACCACGTCACGTGCGCGCTGGCTTCCTACCGGAGTGAGTTGCACTTCCCCGTTTTGCAACGCGACCAAACGCAGCTCCGCCATGCGCGAAAGAACCTTTGCGGCGGTTTCCTCAGGCACGGTTGAAAGTTTCCCTGAGGCCCCGGCGGCACGCAAGCGCTCAACCTGAGCGGGCTTCCCTTCCTCGCCGCAAACCCAAATTTGCTCGAGGAGGTGGTCAAAGCGA
>Ga0066652_100002074_pt1 | contig 10792 bp, 7 predicted proteins | sample GraSoiAngelo_101_FD_71413 | JGI IMG/M metagenome (GOLD analysis project Ga0066652, IMG submission 71413) | Grasslands soil microbial communities from the Angelo Coastal Reserve, California, USA - 14_0903_02_30cm | ecosystem: Environmental > Terrestrial > Soil > Grasslands | place: USA... | reverse complement strand
CCCGACTCGATCCCCGTCGTCAACGCCGATCCTGCCGTCGCCGAGCGCGAGGCGCTGCACAACTCGAGCACCGTCCAGCAGAACGAGCTCGACGAAGTACAATCGCGGTACGGGATCAGCCGGGCGCGCGCGGACAATCGATTCAACGCCACGGTCGCGGCGAGCGTCGGCTTCAACCAGACGGCATCGGCGTTCGGCGAATCGTATCAGAGTCCGCTCGGTCGGCAGCAGGTCTCCGTCGGCGTGAACCTGCCGATGGTGCAGTGGGGCGCGGGACGCGCAGCCGTCGAGGCGGCGAAGTCGACGAATCAACGCGTCGTGACGAGCAACAAGATCCGTCGCGATGTGCTGGCCGAAGACGCCCGGTTCTCGGCGCTCCAGCTTCAGCAGGCGCAGCGGACCGTGCTCCTCGCGGCGAAAGCCGACACGGTCGCCGGCAAGCAGTTCGAAGTGGCCCGCAACCGCTACATCATCGGCAAGATCGCGAACGACGCGCTCTACCTGGCGCAGAACGAGAAGGATGCCGCTGTACTGGCGTACGTCCAGGCGCTCCGCAGCTACTGGACCTCGTACTACTACCTGCGCCGGGTCACGCTCTACGACTTCGCCACCGGTCGCGAGCTGGCCGACGACCGCTAGGCGGCGGGCGCGGCCACGGCTTCCGCTGCGCGGCGCCGCGCCACGCGCGTGAGCCGCCACTTGAGCGCGGGCGGCGTCACGAGCGTCGTCATCATCACCGCGACGACGACGGCGGCGAAGATGCGCTCGTCCACGACGCGCTCGCCGCGAACGGTGAGGCCGAGCCCGATGTTGGCGAAGATGAGCCCCACTTCCCCGCGCGGGATCATCCCGATGCCGATCGCGGTTCGATCGACGGGGGCGCCGATGCCGCCCAGCGCGCAGACCTGCTTCCCCGCCACGGCCACGATCGTGAGCAGCGCGGCCAGGCCGAGCACGCCCGGCTGCAGGAAGGCGCCGAGCTCCACGCGCATCCCCATGAGGACGAAGAACACCGGCACGAGAAAGACGGAGATCGGCCGGACGAGCTCTTCGAGGCGATGCTCGCCCTTGTCCGCGAAGTCGATGTAGTGTGCCTCCTCGAGAATGAGCCCCGCCGCGTACGCGCCGACGATCGGCGCGAGTCCGATCAGCGACGCGAGCGCCGAAAGGAGGAAGCAGAACGCCAGCGCCGTGGTGAGAAGCGTGCCTCGCCCTGGGAGGCGCGCCGCGACCGAGAAGACGCGCGGCGACGACAGGGCGCCGATGGAGAACGCGCCGACGAGGAACGCGAGCGCCTTCGCGAGTACCAGCATCGCGGCGCCGAGCGACAGGGAGGTGCCTCGATCGGCGGCGGAGATGATGCTGCCGACCACGGCGAGGATCACGAGCCCGATCACGTCGTCGATCACCGCGGCCCCGAGGATGATCCTCGCCTCGAGCGTCTGCGCATGTCCGAGGTCCTTCAGCACGCGAGCGGTGATGCCCACGCTCGTCGCGGTGAGCGTCGCGCCGAGGAACACGTGCACGTACACGCTGTGCTCGGGAAGCAGCATGCGGCCGACGAGGAATCCGAGCACCCACGGCGCCACCACGCCAAGCACCGCCACGGCGAGCGATCGCATGCCGACGCGCAGCATCTCGCGCAAGGTGGATTCCAGTCCGACCTCGAACAGCAGAATCACCGCGCCAACCTCGGCCAGCATCCCGATCATCGGATCGCCGCGCACGATGGTGGAGAACTGTCGCGCCATGCCAGGCAGATTGCCGAGCAGCACGCCGACGAGCAGCTCACCGAGCACCGCTGGCTGCTGGAACCGCTCGGCGACGCTACCGCCGAGCCGCGCCGCGGAAAGGATGATCGCCAGAACGAGCAGCACCATGGCGATCGGTGCGATGTGAGAGACGTTCGGCACGGGGAGGCGGCGAGAGCGGTGGCTGACCAACGCAAGTTGCACCCTACTCGATCGTCGCGCCACAGCGAAGATCACGCCGATTATGCCGCTCGCGCTGACAAACTCCGCGTCGTTCGGCTCGCGCGCTTGCGACTACGCGTGGAAGGTGCGCGCGTCCTGCGCCGCGACGAGCAGCGCGACCGCCATCTCGTTGAAGGGCGTCGCGATGCCGTGCTTCCGGCCGAACCGCACGACCGCGCCATTGCGCGCGTCGATCTCCATCGGACGCCCCGCCATCCGGTCGGCGATGAGGGAGTTGAGGGAATCGGGAGGTGCCTTTCGAGCGCCTTCCACGACTGCCTCGTCGATGCCGTCCTCGAGCTTCGCGCCTTCCGCACGACCGACGGCCAGGCACTCGCGCACGATGCCGCGCGTGAGCTCGGGAATCGGATCGATCTGAATCACTCCCGTCGGCTTCATGAGGATCGCCGAGATCGCACCGGGCGCGTTGATGCACAGCTTCGCCCACGCGCGTGTCGTGAAGTCCCCCGTCGACACCTCGAAGTTCGTGCGGCGGAACAGCGGGACGAAGGCGCGGCCGTGCGCCATGTCGGGCACGACGATCCACGACGCGCCGCGCTGCCGCATGCGACCCGGAGCCGTGCGTTCGGCGGGACAGTCGATCACGGCCGGGACGATTCGCTCGATCGGGACGTAGGGCGAGAACCGCTCCACGTGCTCCACGCCATTCTGGAGGACCACCACCGGGGTGTCGTCGCGACAGACGGCGGGCAGCCAGCGCGCCGCACCTGCCGCGTCGTACGCCTTCGTGGTGACGAGCACCCAATCCGCCGGTCTCGCCTCCGACGGATCGGTGACGACGCGCGGCGAAGCCGTGATCGTCCCCGTTGGCGTCTCGACCTCCAGTTCGCGGAATGGCGTCCGCGCGCACACCGTCACGGCGTGGTCGGGATCCTGCGCGAGCCACGCCGCGAGGACGCCGCCGATGGCTCCGGGTCCGATGATCGCGATCGTCGTCATGCCCGAACGTAGTTTGTCGGGACGAAGCGGACAATCGAATGTCTCACGCCACCTCGGCCGCGGCTGCAGCCGCGCTCTCCACCCCGCGCGGACGGTAGCCGATCGCCTCGGCGACATGCGCCGACGCCACCCCCGCACTGTCCTCGAGGTCGGCGATCGTACGCGCGACTCGGAGCACGCGGTGGAAGGCGCGCGCCGAAAGATGGAGTCGATCGGCCGCGTCCTCCAGCAGTGCTCGCGCAGCGCTGTCGAGACCAGCGTGCACATCGAGCCAGCGACCGGGCGCGCGGGCATTGCACGCCGTATCGGCCCCGTACCGCTCGCGCTGTCGGCGACGCGCGCGCTCGACGCGCTCGCGAATGGACGCGGAGCGTTCGCCGATTGACCGGCTCGCGAGACGCGCCAGACTCACCGCCGGTACCTGCACGTGCAGATCGATCCGATCGGAGAGCGGGCCGGAGAGTCGGCCGCGATAGCGCAGCACGTCGGCGGCGGCGCAGCTGCACTGGTGCGCGGGATCCCCGGCATGGCCGCATGGACACGGATTCATCGCCGCCACGAGCGCGAAGCGGGCGGGGAATCGAAGCGATGCGGAGGCGCGCGCGATGGAGACCGCGCCATCCTCCATCGGCTGCCGGAGCGCCTCGAGCACGGAGCGAGGGAACTCGAGCAGCTCGTCGAGGAAGAGGACGCCGTGATGGGCGAGACTCACCTCGCCCGGCCGCGGCGACGAGCCACCACCCACCAGCCCCGCCGTGGAGACCGAGTGGTGCGGTGCGCGAAACGGCCGACGCATCACGGTTCCGAGCGTGGGATCGAGCAGTCCCGCCACGCTGTGGATCGCCGTCACCTCGAGCGATTCGGCACCCGTCATCTCCGGGAGAATCGTCGGGAGGCGGCGGGCGAGCATCGTCTTGCCCGCACCCGGTGGGCCGATGAGCAATGCGCCGTGTCCGCCGGCGGCGGCGATGGTCAGTGCGCGCTTGGCGCTCTCCTGTCCGGCGACGTCGGAGAAGTCGACCGTGTCCTCGCACGTGGACGAGGGGACCTCGCGTCTGGGCGCGGGGAGAACACCGCCTCGCGTCAGCCACTCGACGAGCTCCGCCAGCGTCTCGGGGGCCGCGAGTGGGAGCGTGCACACGAGCGACGCCTCGGCGACATTCGCGCGTGGCAGCACGAGCGCCGAGTCGGCGGCGGCGTTCCGGCGCCCGACGAGCATGCGCGCGATCGAGAGCGCGCCGCGCACCGGACGAACGCTCCCGTCGAGTCCGAGCTCGCCGACGAACGTGTGGCGGGCAACGGCTTCAGCCTCGATGACACCGGTACCGACGAGCACACCGAGGGCGATGGGGAGGTCGAACGCGGTGCCCTCCTTTCGCACGTCGGCCGGCGCGAGGTTCGTCGTGATGCGTCGTGGCGGAACGGTGAAGCCCGAGTTGAGCAACGCCGCGCCCACGCGCTCGCGGCTCTCCTTCACCGCGCTCGCGGGCAATCCAACGGTCGTCCATTGCGGGAGTCCGAGGGCGACGTCGACCTCGACGGTCACATCGTACGCGTCGATGCCGAGGACGGCAGCGGAGTGGATCGCGGCGAGCACGCCGGATGATGGGGCGGCGAGCGATCATCGTCGCATCGATCGAGCGCGGCGCGTGTCGTGGCCCCGCTTGCAGAACCGCCTGCTCCGGCCGGGTCGGCTTGCAGTCGACCGAATTGCGGCTGACGTTTGCTGCACCACGCCGCGGCGCTACACATGCGGCGTCCGACGGCGCTGTGGCGTCGCGACCACTCTGAGGTAGTTGAGGCGAATGCCGACTCACGCGTTCGAGTCCGCTCACGATCACGACGCGAACGCATGGTGAATGGACCAAAAGGCGATGTGCCGACCGCCCGGCGATTCGATGACGAAGCGACGACTGCCGCCCGCCCGATCGCTGATGCGGCGAAGCCGATCGGACCCTCGCCATCGCAGGACGACATCGCCTTCCTCGTCCTCGACCACCGACGTCGGCAGGAAGCACAGGAGGTCCTCGCGGCCGCGAGCGCGGTGCTCGGCCGGTCGCTCGACCTGGGCGAGACTGCCGACGCCATCGCGCGCGCGGCCATCCCTCGCTTCGCCGACTGGGCAGTGGTCGATGCGCTCGACGAGAAGGGCCGGCTCGCGCGGCTCGCGCTCGCCCACGTCGACCCAGCGCTCCTCGCCGCCGCCGAAGCGATAAACCAGCGATGGCCACCGGACTTCGAGGAGGAGGCGGCCACGAACGCGGTGTTCGACACGGGCGAGCCACTGCTCCTGAGTGACTTCCGCGACGAGATCTTCGCGCCTTACGCCCGCGACGCCGAGCATTTTGCCGCGCTGTGCGCGTTCCGCGTGCGCTCCTGCGTGGCCGTGCCACTCGAGGCGGCCGGGGAGCGCCTCGGCGTCCTGACTCTCCTCGCCACCGAAGGAGGTCGCCGGTACACCGCCGAGGATCTCCCGCTCGCGCTCGAGCTCGGACGGCGCGCCGCGACCACGCTCGTCAATGCGAGGCTCTTCGCTCGCGAGCGCCGCGCCCGCGCCGAGGCCGTGTCGGCACGTGACCGCACGGAGCGGCTGCAGAGCCTCAGCGCGGAGCTCACGCGCAGCCTGACGCCCGACGCCGTGGTCGACGTCGTAGTCCGCCACCTGGTCCTCGCGCTCGGCGCCCTCTCGGCCGGGGTCTTCGAGCTTTCGGAAGACGGCCTCGAGTTCCGGCTCCTCGGTACCGCTGGCGTGGACGAGGCGACGCGAGAGCGCGTCGCTCGCCTGCCAATCGACACGCCTTTCCCGATCGGCGAGGTCGGGCGGACGGGCGAGCCGATGCTGATCGAGGATTCTGCCGCGTGGCGCACCGCTCCTCCCGACGTGTCGGTCAGCTCAGTGGAGGACGTACGCGCCTGGGCGGCGCTGCCGCTCAGCGTCCCGGAGGGGCCGATCAACCGCTTGCTCGGCGCGCTGACCGTGACGCTCCCCGGTCCGCATCCCTTCGCCGACGAAGAGCGTCGGTTCCTCCAGGCGTTCACTGACCTGTGCGCGCAGGCACTGGATCGAGCGCGGCTCTTCGAGGCTGAAGCGACGGCCCGCGTGCTGGCGGAACGGCTCCAGGCGCTGATCGGCGCGCTCGCAGGAGTGCGCAGCGCCGACCAGATCGCGCAGACGATCGGCCACAAGGCGCGCGAGGCGCTTGGCGCGTCGGTCGCCGGCATCGCGCTGCTCGCCGAGGATGGGCGCGCGTTCACCATGAAGAGCCTCGAGGGTGTGAACGACGCCGTGCGCGACACGTGGCGGACCTTTCCGAACACCATCGACCTCCCCTACGGCGTCGTGGTCGCCGACGGGACACCGCTCTTCTTCCCCAGCCGCGCCGCGTACATCGCCCGCTTCCCGCATCTCGAGTCGGCGCTGGAGGCCGGAGGCTCCGAGGCGTGCGCGGTATTGCCCCTCGCCACCGGAGACGGGCGGGCGATCGGCGCAGTGCACTTCGACTTCGCCGCGCCGCGTGCATTCGGCACGGCGGCGCGTCAGGCGTTCGTCAGCGTCGCGCAGCAGTGCGCCGCGGCGCTGGAGCGTGTGCGACTGTACGAGGCGGAACGGGCCCAAGTCGTGGCGGTCGCGGCCCGACTCGAGGCGGAGACGGCGCGCGCCGTCGCCGAGGCGGCGAGCCTCGCCAAGGACGAGTTGCTCGCCTTCGTCAGTCACGAGTTGCGGGCACCGCTCGCGCCGGCGCGGGCGCTGGCGCAGGTACTCGCCCGCGCCGACACGCTCGCACCGGAGCTGCGCGCGACCGCGGCGGAGATAGAGCGGCACATCGCCGTCGAAGCGCGACTGGTGGAGAATCTGCTGGAATACGAGCGGGCTGGCCGGGGCCTGCTGACTGTGCGCTGCGGCCGCTGCGACCTCCGAGAGGTCGCCCGTCGCGCGCTGCGCGACGCCAATCCGACGTTGCGGGAGAAGAGGATCGACGTCGAGATGGCCCACGCCGCCGACGAAGCGGTCGCCTGGGCGGATCCGCTTCGTGTGCAGCAGATCATCGACAACCTGCTCACCAACGCGGCCAAGTATTCGCCTCGTGACACCGCGGTCGTCGTCCGCACGTGCTACCCGGCTCACGGCTGGGTCGAGCTCGCGGTCGCCGATGCGGGGTACGGGATCGCGCCCGAGGACCTGCCGCGGCTCTTCACGCCGTTCACGCAGTTGGGGGGCGCTCGGAGCCGCCACGCGGGTCTGGGGCTCGGGCTCGCTCTCAGCCGGCGCCTCACGGAGTTGCAGGGCGGCACGCTGACGGCCGCGAGCGACGGCCGGGGTCGCGGGGCTACGTTCACGTTGCGACTTCCGACGCGAGCGGGCGTGAGGGACGCGATCGAACCGGACGTCCGGCCGGAGCTCGCGGTCGCGCCGGAAGCGGCGAGACCCGAGACAGCCGGCGGTGTCGACGCCCGTTCGCTGCGCATCCTCCTGATCGAGGACGATGAGGACACCGCGGTCGCGCTGCGCCGGCTCCTCTCCGCCCACGGCCATGTGGTCCACCTCGCCGCCAGCCTGGCGGCGGCCGAGGAGATCGTCGACACCGAAGCGCTCGACGTGCTGCTCAGCGACCTCCGGCTGGCTGGGGAGAGTGGTCTGGACGCGCCGCGCCGGGTCGCCGAGGCGGCGCGGCGCTCCGGGCGCCCGGTGCCGCCGGCCATCGTGTTGAGCGGGTTCGCCCGCGAGAGCGACGTGGTGCAGACACGCGCTGCCGGCTTCGCGGCGCACCTCGTCAAGCCCGTCAACGAGGAGACGCTGTTACAGGCGCTGCGACGCACGGTCGACGTGGGCGACGCGGCGCGTTGACGATCGACGAACGCGCGGTGGGCGAAGCCCAGTGCTTCGCCCACCGCGCGATGCGCTGCTACTTCGGCTGCTTGTCGAGCAGCTGCTGCGCCGCGGCCATGTGCGCCTGAAATGCCGGCGCGACCTTCGTGACAAGCGCTCGCGCTTCCTCATTCTTGAGCGCCGGCAGCAGCGAGGTCGTCACCGCGTCGATCACAGCCTTGTGGTACGCCACTTCGTGCTCGAGGAACGCGCGATCGAACGCCTTGCCGCTCGCCGAGTTGAGGGTATGCAGCGCCTTGGCGTGGTCCTTCGCCAGCGCGAAATCCTTCGGGGGCGTGGGATGGACGCCGAGCTTCTTCACGAGGTCGCGTCCCTGCTGGCGCACGGCCTTGTGGTCACGCTCGAGCATCGCCCCGAAGTCGCGGACCTCCTTCGTGCTCCCCTTCTTGGCCGCGAGCGATCCAGTCTCCATGTCCCACGTGTTCGCCGCGTCGAAGATCGCGATGATCGTCGGATCGTCGAGCTTCGCGGCCTGTGCGGCGATCGGCGCGGTGGGTACGAGCATACCCGCGCCGACGAGCGTGGCGGCGAGGAGAGTACAGAATTTCAGTTGCGAAACCTTCATTGATGACCTCTGGGGTTGGACGTATGGTGGCCGCCAGGAGGTGGCAGCTTCGCGGCGGAGAATGGGCAGCGCACCCTAATTTGTCAACGATTGCTTTGACTTATTGGCATCGGCGTTATGTTGTTGCTTCATGCGGAGGGTGGGTATGCGCTGGTGGGAACGTCAGATCGGCGGCTCGATGCGGGGCCGAATCATTGCTCTCCTGCGCCGAGGCGCGTCGACCGTGGAGGAGCTCGCCACCGCTCTCGATGTCACCGACAACGCGGTGCGATCCCATCTCGCGCTTCTCGAGCGCGAAGGGGTCATCAGCGCCACGGGGACCCGCCAAGGCCCCGGCGCTGGTAAGCCAGCGACCACATACGAGATCGCCACCGAGGCGGAACCAGCGCTCTCCAGCGCCTACGCCCCGGTGCTCCACGCCCTGCTCCAAACGCTGGCGGAGCGTACGCCACCCGATCAGCTCGACGAGCTGCTGCGCGAGGTTGGGAAGCGGCTCGGGCCGGACAAGCCAAAGGGCGGCACTCTCGACGGCCGGGTGCGCGCCGCAGCATCTCTGCTGTCCTCGCTCGGCGCGGAGCTCGACGTCGAGCGCACACCCGGCGGTTACCTCCTCCGCGGCTTCGCCTGCCCACTTGCCACGCTGGTGCGGGACACGCCGAACGCATGTCACGCCATCGAGGAGCTCGTTTCCGCCGTGGTCGGAGTCCCGGTGCGCGAGTGCTGTGACCGGACATCGGGCGCTCGCTGTCGATTCGAGATCCTCCGCCCCAGCGCCTGACGCGGGCGTACCCGAATCAGTCGCCGATCGGGCGCGACATCCGCACAAGCGGAACTCGCGTGCCATCCGGCAGTGCGAGCTCGATGCGCTCGTCGGCGGAGAATCCGAGCGCGCGATACAGCGGCTCCCCGGGTAGCGTCGCCATCAGCTCGAGACGGCTGAATCCCGCCGCGCGCGCGTCCCGGGCACAGGTCTCGAACAGTGAACGCCCCAATCCGCGCCGAGCCCATGATGGATCGACGAAGAACGCGCGAATCCGCGCCGGCTCTCGCGACGGATCGAGTGGCTCGTCGACGCCGTGCTTCCACTGGTCGCCGCCGAACAGGGTGCGGCGACGACTCCAGCCTCCGGCCGCCACGACGTCACCATCGGCCTCGACGACGTGATACGTTCCGTCCTCGACGAGCTGCGAATCGACGCCGAACATGAACCGGAGCGCGCTCTCGATCTGCGCGTCGTCGTAGTACCCGACGCTCAGCGTGCGCACGGATCGCTCGATCAGGCGCTCGATGCGTGGAATGTCGTCGCGGTGCGCGGCGCGAAGGAGCAGGCGATCGATCCCGGTCATGCGACAAGCATCGCCGGCTGCCGCGTCACGCGCTACAGCGGCAGCGGGAGCTGCATGGAAGGCTCGCGAGTGACCGCCGCCGCGTCGTCGTCCGATGCATCGTCCGCGTCGTCCTCGGTCTTGTAGTAACGGTCGTAGACGACGCCGTGCTCCGCGCAGAGAGCGCGGAAGTGGTCGCGCAGCCCCTGTCGATAGCGTTCGCCGACGAGGGTGCTGCGGCCATAGGTCGAGCGATACCGCGGCGCGAGGTGCGGGAACTCGGCCTCGATGAATGGCAGGTAGCGCTGCCGCGCGGCCGACTGAAGTCTCAGCGCGCACGCACCGAGGTACGACGCCTTCGACTCGGCGACGGCGCGCACGAGCGACTCGAGAAGCCGAGGCGCGTCCGTGATGCCTGGCAGCACCGGCATCACGTTGACACCGACCTCGATGCCGTGGGCGCGAAGACGGGCGATCGCGCGCAGGCGTGCCTCCGGCGTCGGGGCCCGAGGCTCGAGACGACGCGCCAGCTCACGGTCGGCGGTTATCAGCGAGACGTGCACCGAGAGTCGCGAACGCGCGGCAATGCGGACCAGCAAGTCGGCGTCGCGCGTGACGAGAGGACTCTTGGTGATGATCGTGACGGAGAGCCCGTCGTGTTCAGCGAGGGTCTCGAGCACTCCGCGGGTGATGCGGAATCGTCGCTCCGCCGGCTGGTACGGATCGGTTGCGGTACCGATCACGACCGTCTCCCGATGGAGTGCCTGCAAACGCGCCGGGCGACGGAGCTCGCGACGCAGAATGGCGCCCGCTTCCCGCTTCACGAAGACTCGGCGCTCGAACGCGAGCCAGGGCGGGAGGTCGGCGAGCTGTTCCTGGGCACCATCCGAAGTCGCGTTCGCCGCGGTGAGACGCTCGGCGACGTAACGATGGGCGTACCGGGCATAGCAGTATGCGCAGCCGAACGCGCAGCCGACGTAGGGATTGATCGACCAGAAGCTCATTCCCGTCGTAGCCGGGCTGTTCAGCAGGCTCCTCGGATCCGTGCCGAAGTATCGGATGTCCTTCTGCTCGCCTAGGA
>Ga0066652_100002073_pt1 | contig 10795 bp, 9 predicted proteins | sample GraSoiAngelo_101_FD_71413 | JGI IMG/M metagenome (GOLD analysis project Ga0066652, IMG submission 71413) | Grasslands soil microbial communities from the Angelo Coastal Reserve, California, USA - 14_0903_02_30cm | ecosystem: Environmental > Terrestrial > Soil > Grasslands | place: USA... | reverse complement strand
ATCACGCCGCGGATCTACGAGCTCGGCGGGACGATTCCCTACGACATCCGCACGTTCGCCGATCGTGCCGGTTGCCCGGATGCCTACCTTCCTGGCACCGAGGATGGTAAGCGCGCCGGAGGGCGGGACGAGGTCCTTGCCGACGCCAGCCCGGCGGCGATCCTCGAGGTTCTCCTCGAGGCCGAGCGGTGCGCGATTCGCACATGGTCCGAGGTCTGCGACCTCACCCTGGGGAAGGACCCGCGAACCTACGAGCTGGCGTCCCGCATCCTCAACGAGGAGATCGAGCACGAGGCCTGGTTCATCGAGCTGCTCTCAAAGGAGCGTGACGGGGTCGTCCGCCCATCCGGGCACTTCCGGCGCGGGGAGCCGGGCGATGCCCCCTTCTCCAAGAACAGAGGCTTCTACAACCCGTAGGGCAGCCGCTTGGCGCGCGTCTATCGGGTCGAGTTCGAGTATCCCGACGGGCAGGTTCGCTGTGCCCCCATTCGCGCCGACGAGCACGTCCTCGATGGCGCGCGCCGAGCCGGGTTGGTTCTGCCAAGCGCGTGCGAGCAGGGGTGGGACCTCGCCTGCGCCTGCCGGATCAGCGTTGGTGAGCCACTCGACCAGTCGGACTCGCGGCGATACTTCGCCGAGGACCGTGATGCTGGCTTCGCCTTGATCTGCACCGGTCGCCCTCGGTCCGATCTGCGCCTGCTCACGCACCGCACCGAGGAGATGCGCCGTAACCGCGATGCGCACGGCCTGCCCGCGCCGCGCGGGACCTGGGGCCTGCGCTAGCTTGCGCCCGTGCGGCGCGTCACCTTCTCGCGCAACTACACGCTGTCGTTGTCGCGCACCTGCCGCTGCTACTGCAAGTACTGCGCCTTCGCCACCCACCGCCCGCACCTCTACGCGCCCGATGAGGTCGAACGGCGCCTTTCCGACGCAGTCCGCCGGAACGCCAAGGAGCTCCTCGTCCTGACGGGCGAGGCGCCCGACGAGCATCCGGAGGTTCGGGCGAAGCTGCGGTCGCTCGGCCACGAGGACTTCGTCGCCTACGTCGTCTGGGTCTGCGAGCGGGCGCTCGAGCGCGGATTGCTTCCCCACACGAACCTCGGCGTGCTTAAGCCGCGGGATCTCGCTCGGCTGCGGGAGGTGACCGCCTCGCAGGGCCTGATGCTCGAGTCCATCTCCGAGCGGCTGATGGAGACGGTCCACGCCGGCTCCCCCACCAAGCACCCGCGGGCGCGGCTGCGGACGATCGAGGCGGCCGGCGAGCTGCGCATCCCGTTCACCAGCGGGATCCTCGTCGGGATCGGTGAGACGCCGGAGGAGCGGATCGCCTCGCTGGAGGCGCTCGCCGCGGCGCAGGCGCGGCACGGGCACCTCCAGGAGGTGATCATCCAGAACTACGTCCCGCACCCGCGCTACTACGGGCGCGAGGTGGCGGAGATCGCCGATGAGGCTTCGAGGCGGGGGTGGCAGGACCGAGACGGCAGACCGCAGACAGCAGACGGCAGTGAAGTTGGGCCGCTGCCTGCTGTCCGCGGTCTGCTGTCTGAGCCGCTGCCCGAGTGGGCCACGCCGATCACGCTCGACGACATGAAGGCGCTCGTGAGCGCCGCCCGCGAGCTCATGCCGGACGTCGGCGTCCAAGTGCCGCCGAACCTCTCCGACCGGTGGGTGGAGCTCGTCGAGGCCGGCGCGACCGACCTCGGCGGGCTGTCCGCCAACGGCGACCACATCTCGCCCGAGGAGCCGTTCCCGAGCCCTCACCAGGTGCGGAAGGCGCTCGCGCCGCGCGCCTACGCCCTCACCGAGCGCCTGTGCGCCTACGGGCGCTACCTCGATCCGGAGTGGATCGGCCAGGGCGTGCTCGACGTCGTCAAGCTCAAGTACTGGTCGTTCATTCCCCGCGGCGCTTCTGGGCGCCGGCGGGAGAGCCCACCCGCGGCCGACGCCGCCCCTCGCGCCATCGCCAAGGGGCGGGAGGGGCTGGCCCTGAGCGAGGAGGAGCTTCGCGCGCTGTTCGCGGAGACGCGGCCGGAGGTGATCGCGGAGATGCGCCTGGCCGCCGACGAGCTGCGGCGGGAGCTGGCCGGCGAGGTCGCCACCTTCGTCGTCAACCGCAACATCAACTTCACCAACGTGTGCGTCGTCGGCTGCGCGTTCTGCGGCTTCGGCCAGGGTCGCCGCTCCCCCGACGCCTACCACGTCGACGTCGCGGAGTTTCAGCGCCGCGTTGCGGAGGCGGTCGATTTCGGCGCCACGGAGATCTGCATGCAGGGCGGGATCCATCCCGACTACACGCTCGAGCACTACGGGCGCTGGCTTCGGCTCGCGAAGGAGGCCGCCCCGCAGATCCACCTCCACGCGTACTCCCCGATGGAGGTCCACTACATGTGCGAGCGCTCGGGCGGCTCGCCGGAGGCGGTGTTCGACTACCTGATCGAGTGCGGTCTCGGCTCGACACCCGGCACAGCCGCAGAGGTCCTCGACGACGGAGTGCGCGCGCGGATCTCGCCGAACAAGCTTCCGGTCGCCCGGTGGGTGGAGATCATCGAGGCCTGTCACCGGTCAGGGCTTCGCTCGACCTCGACGGTGATGTTCGGCCACATCGAGGAGCCGTCGGAGCTCGCGCGCCACATGCGCGTCGTGCGCGAGCTCCAGGAGCGAACGGGCGGGATCACCGAGTTCGTCCCGCTCTCGTTCATTCCCTACAACACGCTGCTCGGGCGGACCCACGGGATCGAGGAGATCGCCGCCCCCGACAACCTCAAGCACACGGCCGCGTTCCGCCTCGCGCTCGGCCGCACGATCCCGAACCTCCAGGCGAGCTGGGTGAAGATGGGTCTCGACGCGGCGACCGAAGCCCTGCGGTGGGGCGTCAACGACCTCGGCGGCACGCTCATGGAGGAGAACATCTCGCGAATGGCGGGGTCGCGCCACGGCGTCCGCCTCGACCCAGCGGATCTCATCGCCGCCGCGCGCGCCGCCGGGCGGGTGCCCGCGCAGCGGACGACGCTCTACGAGATCGTCGAGCGGTACTGAGGCGCTCGTCGGGCGGCCCGCCTCCCACTACCGCTTCGCGCGCACGTCGAATGGTTCGAGCCCAGCGCGCGAGAATCCGGGCCATGCGCGCGATGGTCCTTCGCGAACAGGGTCGCCCGCTCGAGGCGGCGCGCGTGACCGATCCCGAGCCCGGCCGGGGGCAGGTCGCCGTGCGCGTAGTCGCCTGCGGCGTCTGCCGCACCGACCTCCACGTCGCCGACGGCGACCTCCACGAGCCGAAGCTCCCGCTCGTCCTCGGCCACCAGATCGTCGGCGAGGTGGTCGAGGCGGGGGAGGGGGCTGAACGCTTCGCGCTCGGCGCCCGCGTCGGGATCCCGTGGCTGGGGTGGACCGACGGGGAATGCCGCTACTGCCGCACGGGCCGCGAGAACCTCTGCGAGCGAGCGCGCTTCACGGGCTACGACATCGATGGCGGCTTCGCGGAGAGCGCGGTCGCCGACGAGCGCTTCTGCCTGTCGCTCCCCCCGGATCCAGGCCCGGTTCACATGGCGCCGCTGTTGTGCGCTGGGCTGATCGGCTACCGCGCGCTTCGCGCTTGCGGCGACGGCGCGCGGGTCGGCCTCTATGGCTTCGGGGCCTCGGCGCACATCGTCTGCCAGGTGGCGGCGCACCAGGGGCGGCGCGTGTTCGCCCTCACGCGCCCCGGGGACGTCGAGGGGCAGGCGTTCGCGCGCGAGCTCGGCGCCGAGTGGGCCGGGGATTCGGAGGCCGGCCCGCCCGAGCCGCTCGACGCGGCGATCATCTTCGCCCCGGTCGGCGCGCTCGTCCCCGCGGCGCTGGGTGCCCTCGATCCGGGCGGGGTCGTCGTCTGCGCGGGGATCCACATGAGCGACATCCCCGCGTTCCCCTACGAGATCCTGTGGGGCGAGCGGCAGATCCGCTCGGTCGCGAACCTCACGCGCCGCGACGGCGAGGAGCTCCTGGCGATCGCGCCCGAGGTGCCGGTGCGCACCGAGGTCACCGCGTATCCGCTCGAACGGGCGAACGACGCGCTTGGCGCGATCCGCGACGGGACCCTGCGCGGCGCTGCGGTGCTCGAGATCGCAGACGCGACGAGCAGCTAGCGGAAGAGGTCCTCGCCCTCGGCGCGCCGGAGCGCGGCAGCGCCGGGGCCGTCGTCGGCGGTGACGAAGCGCTCGAGGCCGCGCGCGACGACGACCGGCTCGCCGGAGGCCTTGTCGCGCACCAGGTCGGCCGCGGCGGCGAGCTCGTCGGCGACCGCGACGGCGGTCGCCGCCAGCGGGCGCCCCTCGCGGTCGCGACGCCCGCGCCAGTCGTCCAGGGGCCGCAGCCCCGCGCATCCGATCGCAACATCGGCTTGCCCGTGGCGCCAGGGGCGGCCGAAGCTGTCGGCGATGACGACCGCTGGACCGACGCCCGCGGCGGCGCGGATCTCCGCCCGCAACCTGCGGGCCGAATGGTCGGGATCGATCGGCAGCAGCGTCACGCGGTCGGCCCCGGGCACGTTCGACGCGTCGATGCCGGCGTTCGCGCAGATGAGGCCCGAGTGCGTCTCGCAGATCAGCACCCCGCGCTCGGCCCGCACGATGTGGCGGCTCTCGGCGACGATCAGCTCGACGAGGCGCGGGTCCTTGCCGAGGGTGGCGCCGAGGTCGAGCGCGTGCGCTCCCGGCTCGATGCCGGAGAGAGCGCGGGTTCGCCCCTCGGCCTTCGAGACGACCTTCTGCGAGACGACCACGACCGACCGATCGTCGATCGAGACTTCGGCGGCCTGGCCGGCCGCGGCGATCTCCTCGCCGAGCGGCGTCCCCGGGACGATCTCCGGGAGCCCCGGCACCGCCTGGAGCCGCACCGCGGCCATCAGCGCGCCGTCGCCGGCATCAGCCCGAGTCGGTCGAGCTCGCGCGCCGTCGCCGGTGCGCGGTCGGGGACCGACGCCAGCAACTGGGCGAGGTCGCGCAGGTCCTCGGGTGTGTCGACGTCGAGGGCCAGCGACGGGAGCTCCTCGACGGCGGCCTCATGACCTGCGCGGCGAGCGCGGTCGATGTGGCGGTCGCGGCTCCCGGGCCCGAAGGCGGGCCCGATCGCCTCGGGCGGCGCCATGATCAGGGCGTTCGTGCCGGTTCCGTGCCGATCGGGAACCACCGCCACGCGCCCGATTCGCGCGAGCTCGAGCGCCGTGCCGAGCTCGACGGGATCGAGCAGCGGGCAGTCGCCCGGCACCAAGGCGACGCAGCGGGCACCGAGCGCTCGGGCGCGCGCGATCCCGAGGATGGCGGCCTGCGGGTGCCCGCGGTCGTCGGGGTCCCGCAACACCTCGATCGGGGTGGCGAGGCGCTGCGCCGTCCGCAGCGCGATTCGCTCCGCCCGGATCTCGCCGGTGACGACGATTATGCGCTCAATCCCGCGGGCGCGGCCGAGCGCCGCGAAGACGTCGGCGAGCATCGCCTTCACGAGCGCGGCTCGCTGCGGTCGGTCGAGCGCGTCGAGGAGACGCTGCTTCGCGGCGCCGAAGCGCTTCACCGGGACGATCGCCGTCGCCTTCACGACGTGAGCTCCGTCCCGACGGCGAGGACCCGGTCGGCGAGCTCGCGCCGGCTCGCGGAGTTGACCATCAGCGTCGGGCAGCGGTGCACCGGAACGTCGCTCGGGTCCGCGCCCGGATCGCGCTCGTCGACGACCAGGAGATCGAGGAGCCCCTCGTAGAGCGAAGCGATGCCGGCCGGCGTGGCGGGGCGTCCGGCCGCGGCGATGCACGCCTCGGTCGGCCCCTTCACCGACCGCCCCGCGACCAGCGGGCTGACGGCGAGCACAGGCACGTCGCTCCCGGCGACCGCCACGCGGATCTCCTCGATGGCCAGGATCGGCGCGATCGAGAGGACCGGGTTCGACGGCGCGATCACGATCAGCTCCGCGGCCGCGAGGGCGGCGCTCACCTCCGCCGTCGGGTGCGCCCGCTCGATGCCGCGGACCTCGACTCGCTCGATCGGTGCCTCCCCGTGGTCGAGGATCAGGAACTCCTGGAGCTCCCGCCAGCCCGCCTGGGTGAGGATCCGGGTCGATACCCGCTGCTCGGTCATCGGCAGCACGGCGGCTCGGGCGCCAAGCGCTCGCCCGATCTGGCCCTGCGCAGCGGTGAGCGTGCCGCCCTCCGCGATGAAGTGGGTGCGGTAGAGGCAGGTGGCGAGGTCGCGATCGGTGAGCGTGAACCACCCAGGCGCCCCGAGCCGCTCGAGTCGCTCGTGGACGACCGTGGTGTCTGCGCGAATGCCCCAGCCGCGCTTCTCGTCGATCTCGCCGACGAGCCAGTAGGTGACCAGGTCCGCGTCCGCCGAGACCCGGAGGCCATGGACGTCGAAGTCGTCGGCGGTGTTCACGATCACCGCGAGGTCGGCTCCGAGGTGATCCTGAAGCCCGGCGGCGAGCTTCCCGCCGCCGGTTCCGCCGGCAAGCAGGACGACCTTCCCGTGGGCTCTATCAGCCATCGATGACGTGGTCGATAGAGCCCACGAGGCCAGCTAGCTCCAGTGATCGCCGACCGGCAGCCCCGTGATCCGGATGCCGGCGGCGGAGCGGTAGCGGGCGTTGATCGAGATCAGGAGCGCCGTCAGCCCCTCCACGATCCGCGCCGTCTCGAGCGGCCCGGCGTTCACCGCCCGCAGCCCCTCGATGAGCTCGACGAGCCGCGCGACGCGCGCCTTGTCGGCCTTGCGCTCGCCGCAGACGAGCACGTCCTCATCCAGCCGCGAGCCGTCGCCGAGCGAGCGCGCGCTCACGGTGTGCAGGGCGGACACCACGGCGACGCCGTCGGGGACCATCTCCTGCGCCTGCTCGGCAGCGGAGCCCTGCCAGACGCCGAGCAGCCGCGTGGCCTTGCCGCTCACCGCCGCCGCCGTGGGCACGGTTGCGTCGACGAGCAGCTGGCCGGCGCGAAGCGAGGGGTGGATCGCCTGGAGGATCTCCGACTGGGCGCGGAACGGCACCGTGAGGAAGACGATCGGGCCGCGGCCGGCAGCCTCGGCGTTCGCCAGCCCCTCGACGTCGGCGTCCGGGACCGCGTCGCGAACGCGGTCCGCCGTCTCGGCGGCGCGCCCGGCATCGCGCGAGCCGATCACGATTTGCTGCCCGGCCCGTGCCAAGCGGAGCGCGAGCCCGAACCCGAGCGCGCCTGTACCGCCGATGATGGGGATGGCTTCGTCACCAGGCATGAGCGGCGGAGCATATGCTGAGCCGCCATGCGCTTCGAGGGGCGAAAGGCGCTCGTCACCGGCGGCGCTGGGGGCATCGGGGCCGCGGCCGTGCGGCGGCTCGCTGCCGAAGGAGCGGAGGTCTGGGTGGGCGACCTCGACTCCGACCGCGCCGAGGCTGTCGCCGCCGAGATCGACGGCCACCCCGTCCACCTGGACGTCACCGATCCGGAATCGGCGCGAGCGGCGGTCGAGGCAGCCGGCGGAACCGTCGACGTCCTGGTCAACAACGCCGGCATCGACGAGTTCGGCTTCTTCACCCAGACGACGCCCGAGCAGTGGCAGCGCGTGCTAGCGGTGAACCTCGTCGGCGTCCTCGCCTGCACGCGCGCTGCCTTGCCGGGGATGCAGGCGGCGGGCTATGGCCGCATCGTCAGCACCTCGTCGGAGGCCGGGCGCGTCGGGTCGAAGGGCTCGGCCGTCTACTCGGCCGCCAAGGGAGGCGTGATCGCCTTCATGAAGGTGATCGCGCGCGAGAACGCCCGCTACGGCATCACCGCGAACTCGGTCGCGCCGGGCCCGATCGAGACGCCGCTGTTGATGGGCGCGATCGGGCTCGGCGAGATGGGCGAGCGCATCATCGAGACGATGAAGTCGGCGACGCAGCTTCGGCGCCTCGGCCAGCCGGATGAGGTCGCCGCCGCGATCGTCTTTCTCGCCTCCGAGGAGGCCTCGTACATCACGGGCGAGACCCTCGGCGTCTCCGGCGGCCTCGGGATGGTATGAGCGACAGCCCGACGATCGACCCCGAGGGAAGCGTGCCGGGCACCACGCGATCCGACTACCGGCGCGCCTCGGAGGCCGAGTTGCGGCCCGGCCTCGAGCGCAGCCACGAGTTCACGGTGAACGAACGTCTGCTCACGGACGTCGGGGGAACGATCGGCGTCCGGGTGCTCTCGACGCCCGGGATGATCGCGATGATGGAGCGAAACGCGGCGATCCTCGCCTACGAGCACCTGCCCGAGGGGATCGCGACCGTCGGCTTCGAGGTGTGCGTGAAGCACGTCGCGGGCGCTGCGGAAGGGGCCGTCTGCACGGCGCGGGCGCGGCTCCGCGAGGTGGTGGACGGCCGCAAGCTTCGGTTCGACGTCGAGGTCCGCGAGGGCGAGCGCACGATCGGCGTCGGTACACACGAGCGAAGGGTGATTGAGGTCGGCAACCTGGGACCGTCTTCCTAATCTTGATCGCGTGACCGAGCTTCCGCGAACCGTCCGCATCCGCGAGGTCGGCCCCCGGGATGGGTTCCAGAACGAGCCCGAGGTGATCGCGACGACCGAGAAGGTCCGGCTCATCGGGATGCTCGCGTGGAGCGGCCTGCGGCGGATCGAGGTCACCTCCTTCGTCCGGCCCGACGTCATCCCGCAGCTGGCCGATGCCGAGCAGGTGCTGGCGGCGATCGAGCGCCGTGATGGGGTCGGCTACTCGGTGCTCGTTCCGAACGAACGCGGGCTGGAGCGGGCGCTCGCGCAGCGCGAGCAGTTCGACGAGGTCAACCTCTTCCTATCGGCCTCCGAGACCCACAACCGCGAGAACGTCAACCGCTCGATCCCCGAGTCGCTCGCCGGCATCGCGCGGACCGTCGGCCGCGCGCGCGCCGAGGGGTTGCGTTGCGAGGGTGTCATCGCGACGTCGTTCGGCTGCCCGTACGAGGGCAAGGTGGCGCCCGAGCGAGTCTTCGAGATCGCTGAGCGACTCGCCGCGGCGGGGTGCGAGGAGGTTGCCTTCGGCGACACGACCGGGATGGCGAACCCACGCCAGGTCGCGGAGTTCTTCGCCGCCGCCCGCGAGCGGCTCGGGGACGTCGAGCTCACCGCCCACTTCCACAACACGCGCGGCCAGGGGCTCGCCAACGCCCTCGCGGCGCTCGAGCAGGGCGTCGACAGCTTCGAGTCGAGCTTCGGCGAGCTCGGCGGCTGCCCCGTTCCGCCGGGATCGACCGGGAATGTCGCCACCGAGGACCTCGTCTCGATGCTCCACGAGATGGGGATCGAGACGGGGATCGACCTGGCGGGGCTGCTCGAGGCCTCGCGGGCCGTCCAGCAGGTCCTCGGTCGCCCGCTCGGGGCTCACGTGCTGACGGCGGGACCGGTCGAGTGGAACTTCGTGAGCTAGCGAGCGGCGCTATTCGCAGGGGCGCCCGCCGCGGTGGCCGGAGCACCCGCGAAGCGCGGCGAGCCGCGCCTTGAGCGCCTTCCTCGTGGCGGCGTAGGCGTGGTCGGCCGCCACGTTGTCGAGCTCGTTGGGGTCCCGCCGCAGGTCGTATAGCTCGCGTTCGCCGTCCGCGTACTTGGCGTACATGTAGCGGCGGGTGCGGATCGCCGAGTAGTGGATCCCCGCGTCGTTGAGCTCGGCAAGGACCCCGCGGCGGGCCGGAAAGGTCCGACCGCCGCCGAGCAGCGGGCGGAGGCTGCGGCCGTCGATCACGCGGCAGTGCCTCGCGCTCGCGCACGAGGGGACGCCGCCGGCGTAGTCGAGGAGCGTAGGGGCGATGTCCTGCTCGGCCACCACGCGATTGGAGGTGCCCGGCGGCGAGTGGCGGCGATACCCCGCCGGGACGCGCACCGCGAACGGGACCCGAAGCGCCGGCTCGTAGGGGTAGGACTTGCCGAACTGGATGCGGTGCTCGCCGAAGAAGAAGCCGTTGTCGGAGAGATAGAGGACGATCGTTCTCTCCAGCTCACCGCGGCGGCGGAGGGTGCGCATCACCTGATCGACTCCGCGGTCGACCGCCGCCATCGTCGCGACCGTGCACCGGTAGCGGCGGGCGAGGTAGCCGTGGTGCGGCTTGTCGATCGCCGGCAGCGACGCTATCGCGCGCGGCTTGTCTGAGACGTTCGCCTCGTTGTACGACGGCGGGCGCGGGAGGGGGAGGTGGTCGACGCGCAGGTACGCGGCGGGCGTGGGCGGCACCGGGTCGAAGCTGTCGCAGTGGGGGCGGTGGAAGTGGGAAGTGTGCGGCGCGTTGTAGGCGAGCCAGAGGAAGAACGGCTTTCGGCTCGGCTCGCGGATGAATCGCAGCGCCTGTTCGGTATAGACGTAGGTCGAGTAGTCACGACGGTCGCTCCCGAAGAAGCGCGGCATCCCCTGGTCCGACATCGTGTAGTCGAAGTAGCGGGTGAGGCCGTCGTAGGCGAACCAGAAATCGAATCCAGGCGCCGGTGCGTAGCCCCGAACCGATGAGTAGTTGTTGAGGAACTTGCCGGCGAGCGCGGTGCGGTAGCCGGCGCGCTCGAGCCAGGCCGGCAGCACGTCCCGCTTGTGGGTGAGGCTCGTGTACCCGGGAGTGTTCGAGAAGACGCCGTCGTTGTGCGGGTACTGGCCCGTGAGGATCCCGGCGCGGTCCGGGCAGCAAAGCGGGGGCGCGGCGAGGCCGTCGACGAACCTGGTTCCCGGGCGGACGATCCAGCGGAAGGTGTGCGGCATGAACCGCCGCTTGAACGTGTTCATCGCCTGGTCGTCGACGAGGATGAGCAGGAAGTTCGGCCGCTCGCGCGACTGCGAGCGCTGGCCGCCGGCGCGCCCGGCCGCCC
>Ga0066652_100002071_pt1 | contig 10802 bp, 13 predicted proteins | sample GraSoiAngelo_101_FD_71413 | JGI IMG/M metagenome (GOLD analysis project Ga0066652, IMG submission 71413) | Grasslands soil microbial communities from the Angelo Coastal Reserve, California, USA - 14_0903_02_30cm | ecosystem: Environmental > Terrestrial > Soil > Grasslands | place: USA... | reverse complement strand
CGGACCCCGACGGACGTGGGCTGCGTGCACCACATCGCCTTCGCGGTCTCGAAGGCGAGCTTCGACCAGGCCGTCGAGCGCCTGGACGAGCGCGGCGTCCGTCACAGCGAGATCAAGGACCGCGGCTTCATGGACTCGATCTACTTCGAGGACCCACTCGGCCTGCTGATCGAGCTCGCGTCGTACCGCTTCGAGCCGCCGCACGGCTTCACCCACGCCGACGTGCTGCTCGAGGCGCACAAGATCCGGGTCGAGCGGGGCGACTACAACATCGCCCCGATCCACCTGGCCGATGCCATCGAGGCGCTCGTGAAGCGATCGCGAGCGTCGCTGTCGGAGGAAGCGGAGGAGCCATGGCCGCAAACACGCTGAACATCCTCACCCCAAGCGTCAACAACCTCACCGCCCGCATCTTCGTGCGCGCCGCCGGTCTCGACTTCGAGGAGGTCGACGTCTGGGGCCAGAGCACCGGCCCCGAGTACGTGGCGAAGTACCCGGCCCACCTGACGCCGACGCTCGAGGAGGAGGGCCTGCCGCGGGGGATCGTCGGCGAGAGCTGCGCGATCATGGCGTACCTGTGCAACAAGCACGGCCTGGACGAGCTCTACCCCACCGACCCCGCCGAGCGGGCGATGGTCGACAACGCGATGTTCTATTTGATCGGGACGGTCTATCCGCTCGTCGCGCGGGCGACGTACCCCACGCTCGGCTTCCCGCAGTACCCGGGCGAGGTGGCCACGGCGCCCGACGCCAACGCCGAGATGAAGGAGCAGGCGCGCAAGGACGCCGAGGCCGCGCTGGCCGAGCCGCTCGAGGTCTACAACACGTTCTTTTTGGCGGGCAAGCCTTTCATCGGCGGCGAGCGGCCGACGATCGCCGACATCCGCTTCGCGGCCACGCTGGAGTTCCTGCACTCCATCGACTACGCCTTCCCGCCGTGGGCGACCGAGTACCTGGAGCGGATGGAGTCGACGCTCGGCGACGCATACACCGAGCCGGCCTCCGACGTGCGTGGGTTCGTGGCACAGGCGAAGGGCTGATCAGCAAACGACCGGAGGAAGACCGATGGCACTTCGAATTGGCGACACCGCACCGGACTTCGAGGCCGAGACCACCCACGGCCGTATCCGCTTCCACGAGTGGATCGGCGACTCGTGGGCGGTGCTGTTCTCGCACCCCAAGGACTTCACGCCGGTCTGCACGACCGAGCTCGGCTACATGGCGAAGATCCAGCCCGACTTCGACCGGCGCAACACCAAGATCATCGGGCTCTCGGTGGACCCGACAGGCGACCACGAGGGCTGGGCGCGCGACATCGAGGAGACCCAGGGCTACGCGCCCAACTATCCGATCATCGCCGACGCCGACTTCGAGGTCTCCAAGCTGTACGAGATGCTGCCGGCGGAGGTGTCAGGAGACCCCAAGGAGCGCACCCCGGCCGACAACCAGACGGTCCGCAACGTCTTCGTGGTCGGGCCGGACAAGAAGGTCAAGCTGATCCTGGTCTATCCGATGACGACCGGGCGCAACTTCGACGAGGTGCTGCGGGTCATCGACTCCCTGCAGCGCACGTCGGAGCACAAGGTCTCGACGCCGGTCAACTGGCGGCCCGGCGACGACGTGATCATCGCCGGCTCGGTGTCGGACGAGGCTGCGAAGGAGATCTGGCCGGAGGGCTGGGAGTCGCCCAAGCCCTACATCCGCATCGTGCCGGACCCCGCCGGGAAGACGTGATCGCCTAGGAGGGCGAGCTCATCGTCTCGAGCGCCACGCCGATCGCCCGCCACTCCTCGCGCGGGAGCGGCTTCCCCGTGCGCTGGCCGCCGGTCAGCACCTGGATGCTCACGTGGTCGGCACCGGCGGCGTGGTGCTCGGCGACCCGGGCGAGGATCTGCTCGGGGTCGCCCCAGGCGACGATCGCGTCGACGAGCCGATCGCTGCCGCCCTCCGTGTAGTCCGCGTCGGTGAAGCCCAGGCGCCGCAGGTTGTTCGTGTAGTTGGGCAGCGAGAAGTAGAGCTCGAGCGTCGGACGCGCGTTCGCCCGGGCGGTAGCCGGGTCGGTCTCGAGGACGACCTTCTGCTCCGGTGCGAGCAGCGCGTCCGGACCGACGATCGCGCGTGCCGTGCGCGTGTGATCCGGGGTGACCAGATACGGATGCGCGCCGGCGCTGCGTGCGGCGGCGAGCCGCAGCGCCCGCGGCCCGAGGGCGGCGAGGATGCGATCGCCGGGCGAGAGCGTCTCGGGCAGCGCGTCGAGTTCGTCGAGGTACTGCTCGAGGCGCGTGACCGGCTTGTCGTAGCGGATGCCGGCCGCCTCGACCTGCGGGCGATGGCTGGCCCCGAGGCCGACCAGCAGCCGCTCCCTCCGCTGCGGATCGATGCGGTGGTAGGCGGCGGCGACGTCCGCGGCCGGGTGCTTCCAGATGTTGACGATAGCGGGCACGACGGCCATCCGTCCGCTCGCGCCGAGCAGCGCGTCCGGCAGCTCGAGGTCGCCGCGCGGGCTGCCCAGCCAGACCGCTCCGAAGCCGAGCTCCTCGAGCTCAGCGATCGCCTCGTCCCGGTCGCCGGCGTTCTCCCAGATCGACGAGGGGGTCCAGGTGCCAATGCGTCCAATCTCCGGTGCCATGCTCACATGGTACGACAGTCATCGAACAAACGGAGGTGGGAACGGCTCGGGTGCGGGGGATGTATCCGGAGCATGAGCAGACCGCTCGTTGCTCTCATCACCCTGTCGGCGCTCATCGCGGTGCCGGCCGCCGCGCCGGCCAAGGAGGTCACCTCCGCCACCGTCTGCGGCGCCGGCGGCTGCAAGAGCTCCGACGACAAGGCCACCGTGGCCGCGGCCGTCGAGAACGGCGGGCCGCCGACCACCCCGCCGCGCCAGCGTGCTGCGTTCTACCGCATCACGGTCCACATCAAGGGCGACCCCGAGCCCCTCCGCCTGCTCGTCGCGCCGCCGATCGGCCGGTTGCGAGGGCCCGATGGCACCTGGTTCTCGCTCCCCCAGCGCGCCGCCAACGCCTGGCGCGACATCGTCCGCGGCGTCCGTCCGTTCGAGGGCACCTCCACCGCTCCGCCGGCGCCGGCGAAGCAACCCGCCGGCGGGGCCTCGTGGGAGCTGATCACCGCCCCCGCTGCCGCCTTGGTCGCGGGCCTCGCGCTCGCCGCGCCCCTGGTGATACGCCGACGCCGCCGCGGGAAGACGTTTCGGCCGGGCTGACTCTGGCAGGATCCGCCCCGGTGGATCCGGTCGTCATCGCACCCGGGCAGGGACATCGGCTCGGCAACGTCGAGTTCCTCGCGCGCACCGCCGACACGCCGCGTTTCAACTTCGGGATCATCGAGATCGCGGCGGGACGAGTGCTCGAGGAGCACGTCCACGACGGCGAAGACGACGCGTTCTACATCTTGGAGGGCGAGATGACGTTCACGTTCGGCGACCGCGAGGTGGTCGCTCCGGCCGGGACCTTCGTGCTCGTGCCGCCCGGGCTCCTGCACGGGTTCCGCAACGACGGCGACCGCCCCGTCCGCATGTTCAACATCCACGCGCCCGCGGGCTTCGACCGCCGGATCGGCCTTGGCGACTGACCGGTCCGAGCTCGCCCGCGCCATGTACCGGGCGTTCGCGGCGTCCGATCGGGAGGCCATCGAGCGGATCCTCGCCGCCGACTTCGCCTTCTCCAGCCCGCCGGACCCCAGCCTCGATCGCGCGGGGTACTTCGAGCGCTGCTGGCCGAACGCCGGCGGGGTCGAGTCATTCGACTTCGTGCGGCTGATCGAGTCCGGCGACGAGGTGGTCGTCACCTACGAGGCCGCGCGAACCGACGGCACCCGCTTCCGCAACACCGAGGTCCTGACCTTCGCCGGCGACAAGCTCGCCCGAGCGGAGGTCTACTTCGGCTGGGTGCTCGACGGCGAGGGTTGACGGCGACGGCCCGGATCGCGCGGGCGCGCGATCCGGGCCGTTCGTCCCTGGCAGCCCCGGTTGTCAGCTCTCGGCATACGCCGCGTTCCTGGCCGGCGCGCCCTTGCGATCCGTCTGCAGCACGGTGACCGCCACCACGATCGCGGCCAGCACGAGCGCTGCCGCCACCACGAAGGCCAGCCGATAGCCGCCGGTCAGCGCCGCGGCGGGATGGTCGCCGTGGCCCAGCAGGGTCTCGGTGCGGGTCGTGGCAAGCGTCGCCAGGACGGCCAGGCCCAGCGCGCCACCGACCTGCACGGTGGTGTTGACCAGGCCCGACGCCAGGCCGGCGTCGCTCTGGGTCGCGCCCGACATCGCCAGCGTCATCAGCGCCGGGAAGGCGGTGCCGACCCCCGCGCCGATCAACAGCATCGTCGGCAGCAGGTCGGTCACATAGTCGGCGTCGGTCGGCACCTGCGTGAACAGGCCCAGGCCGGCGGCGATCAGTACGAGCCCCGGCACCAGCGTCCGGCGGGCGCCGAAGCGGGTGATGAACCGCTCCGAGTAGCGCAGCGACAGCGTGCCCATGACCAGCGTGGTCGGCAGGAACGCGAGGCCGATCTGCAGCGCGTCGTACCCGAGCACCTTCTGCAGGAACAGTGCGCCCATGAAGAACATCCCGAACATGCCGGCGACGGTCAGCGCCTGGATCGCGTTCGCGCCCGACACGTTGCGCGACCGGAAGATCCGCAGCGGGATGAGCGGGTTGCGGGCCGTCGCCTCGCGCAGCACGAACACCACCAGCAGCGCCACGGCGATGCCGCCGAGGACGAGCGTGCGCGTCGCCCCCCAGCCGTAGTCGGCGGCCGGCTTGACGATCGTGTACACGCCCAGCATCAGGGCGGAGGTGACGAGGACGGCCCCGATCACGTCGGCGCCCTGGCCGAACCCGATCCCACGGTCGCGGGCGACGTAGCGCAGCGCCAGCGCCGCGGTTGCGATCCCGATCGGGATGTTGACGAAGAAGATCCAGTGCCAGTTGATGGACTGGGTGATCACGCCGCCGGCCAGAAGGCCGATCGAGCCGCCGGCGGAGGCGACGAACGAGAAGACGCCGATCGCCTTGGCCTGGTCCCGTGGCTCGGGGAACATCGTCACGATCATCCCGAGGATCACCGCCGAGGTCATGGCACCGCCGATGCCCTGGACGAAGCGCGCGCCGACCAGTATCTCCTGGCTGTCGGCGACGCCGCACAGCAGGGAGGCGCCGGTGAAGACGGCAAGGCCGACCATGAACACGCCGCGGCGCGAGATCAGGTCGCCGAGGCGCCCGGCCAGCAGCAGCAGCCCGCCGAACGCGATCAGATACGCGTTGACGACCCAGGCCAAGCTCGACTGCGAGAAGCCGAGATCGCGCTGGATCGACGGCAGCGCGACGTTCACGACGGTCGCGTCGAGGACGATCATCAGCATCCCGGTGCAGAGCACGATCAGCGCGATCCAGCGCGATCGGGGGGTCGAGTTGGCGGGTGTCATGGCGGTGTCGGCTCCTCTCGGGTCGCAGGCTTTGCCCTTACGACCAGCGAGCCGGCAGAAATTCATCGCTTGGCTAGACTCGGATTTCTCGGGGCGTGGCGCAGCCTGGTAGCGCGCACCGTTCGGGTCGGTGAGGTCCCCGGTTCAAATCCGGGCGCCCCGATATCCCGCCGCCGCGCTCACGACCGCGAGCAGGCGGTCCAGTTCCTCCTCGATGGTGAAGTAGTGGACCGATGACCGCACGACGGCCTCGATCCCGCGCGGGTCGAACGCCAGGCGGGCGTGCTCGGCGGGAATCGTGTTGACGTTGACGGCGGCGCGCCGTGCCGCGGCCGCCACCGTGCCCGCGTCGACGCCGTCGATCGTGAACGTCACGATCGCGCCCTGCCGCGCGCCGGTATCGCGGATGCGCACCCCGGACAGCTCGGCCAGCGCGGCGCGCAGCCGCGCGGCGAGCGCCACCACCCGCTCCTCGATGTGCTCGATCCCGACCGCCTGGGCGTACCGGGCCGCCACGCCCAGGCCGATCCGGCCGGCCACGTAGGTCTCCCACGTCTCGAAGCGGCGGGCGTCGGGCAGCAGCTCGTACCCCTCGCCGCCGGGCGACCAACGCGCGCCGGCCAGATCCATGAAGGGCGGCTCGAGCTCCGCAAGGCGGCTCGCCCGCACCCACAGGAACCCGGTACCGCGTGGCCCGCGCAGGAACTTGCGCCCCGGCGCGGAGAGCACGTCGCACCCGATCGTCTCGACGTCGACCTCGAGCTGACCCACCGACTGGCACGCGTCGAGGAAGTACAGCGCCCGCGGGTGCTCGCGGACGATCGCGCCCACCTCGGCGGCGGGATTGATCAGCCCGCCGTAGGTCGGCACGTGCACGAGGTTGACGATCCGCACGCGGTCATCCATCGACGCCGCCAGGGCCTCGAGGTCGATCTGTCCGTGCTCGTCGTCCCCGATCACCTCCACGCTCGCGCCGGTGCGCTTCGCGAGCTGCAGGAAGGCGAGGTGCTGGGAGACGTACTCGGCCCGTTCGGTCAGGATCCGGTCGCCGGGGCCCAGGTCGGCCACGGCATAGGACGCCATGTCCCAGGCCCGCGTCGCGTTCTCGGCGAGGGCGATCTCCTCGGGCGCGCCGCCGATGAGCTCGGCGAGCGCGGCTTGGGTGTCGGCGATCGCCGCGGCGGCCTCGTCCTCGGCCTCGTAGCCGCCGACCAGCGCCTCGCGCTCGAGATGGCCGCGCACGGCGTCGTGGACCGGCGCCGGCATGAGCGAGGCGCCGGCGTTGTTGAGGTGGGCGACGTGGGCGCAGCCCGGGGTCTCGGCGCGATAGCGCGCGACCTCGTCGGCCGTGAACGCGCTCACGGCGTCATGTTCTCCCGCGTCAGGCGCTCCGCCTCGGCGGCGTCGCGAGCAGCGAGCGCGGCGACGATGCCCTCGTGCTGGTCATGCGAGGCGAGCGCCGGGGCGGTCTTGGCGAAGTGCGCCAGCTCGTAGCGCCGGACGAGCGAGCGCAGCGGCATCAGCGTCCGGCGCAAGTGTGGATTGGCCGCCTGCTCGACGATCACGTCGTGGAAGCGCTCGTCGGCGGCGCGGGCGCCCTCCGCGTCGTTGCGGCGGATCGCTCGGAGCAGCTCGTCGTTGTGCGCGCGCAGGCGCTCCAGGCAGCGGTCGCCCTCCGGCCATGGCGCCTGGGCGAGCCTGCGCGCCGCGGCGGCCGCGGCCACGCCGTGCAGCGCGGCGTAGGGCGCGAAGACCAGCTCGAGGTCCTCGAGCCCGGTCACCCGCGTCCAGCGCGCCGGGGCGATCTCGATCAGCCCGTCGCGACTCAGGCGCAGCAGCGCCTCGCGCACCGGCGTGCGGCTGACCTCGAGCTCCCGCGCCAAGGCGGCGTCGGCCAGGCGCGTGCCGGGAGCCAGGTCGCCGCGTTCGATCCGCTCTCGCAGCACCTCCTCGACCACGTCGACCGCCGTCATCCCGGCGAAGATATACCGGTATATCGGTCTCCGCAAGTGGTCAGTCCGGCAACCACCGGCCGCAGAGGCGACCGCCTCACGGGTACTCGCGCAGTGAACCCAGGAAAGGAGCGGTCATGACGACGCCCGACACCCCCGAGAGCAGCGACCCGACCCGGGGCGAGGAAGTGGAGCAGGACAAGCAACGCACCGACCCGACGGGCGGGATCTCCGCCAAGGACCCGAGTCGCCGCGCGCCCGATCCCACATCACCCGCCGCCCAAGAGGAACGACCGGCGGAGGAGGACGACTGACCCTCAGCCCGTCCCCTCGATGACCGCCTGCACGCAGGCGCAGAACGGGTCGACAAGGTCCATCAGGTCGCTCGACCGGCCCGTGCGGATGCGGTCGGCGGCGACCTGCTCGGTGCCCGCGCAGACGATCAGCAGCACGTCGAGCCCCGGGCGGTGCCCGGCATGCTCCGCCGTGGCCGCGTAGCGCTCGGCGAACCTGCGCAGCGCGTCGGCGCGGGCCTGCTGCGCCGCCGGGCCGGCCGTCGCGATCTCGAGCAGATAGGTCCGCGCGAACAGCGGCTCGGCGCTCAGCGTCTCCAGCCAGGTGCGGATGCCGGCGCGCAGCTGCGCCCGCCAGTCGTCCGAGCCGGCCGAGCGCACGGCGGCACGCACGCGCTCCACGAGCACATCCACGCCGTGGCGGTAGGCCTCCAGGAAGCACGCCTCCTTGCCCTCGAAGAGCTCGTAGAAGGTCGAGCGCGACACGCCCGCCTCACGCACGATGTCGGCGACGGTGCTCGCGGCATACCCCTTCTCCGCCACGACCAGCGCCACCGCGTCGAGGATCCGGGCCCGCTGGCGCTCGCTCGCCGGCGCGAGCCGAGCGCCGACCTCCGGGTGCTCGGAAACGAGGGAGCCGGGGCGCGCCATGGCGCTTCGAGTGTACTCATTGAGTACGATTGCCGTACCCCCCGTTCTACCGACGCGACGAAGCGAGGCCGACCGATGGACCTGACCTTCTCCGACGAAGAGCTCGCCTTTCGCGACGAGTTCCGCACCTGGCTTGCGGACAACCCGCCGCCTCCCGACCCGGGCGAGGTCGCCGACGAGGCCCGCAACGCCTGGCGCGCCGCCTGGCAGCGCCAGCTCTACGAGGGCGGCTGGGCGGCCCCCGGCTGGCCGGCCGAGTACGGCGGCCGCAGCGCCACCCTGACGCAATCGGCCATCTACTTCGAGGAGCTCGGGCGCGCCCGCGTCCCCCTGCCCCTCAACGTGCTCGGGCTGCTGCTCGGCGGCCCGACGCTGATGGTCTGGGGCACCGACGAGCAGAAGGACCGCTACCTCGCGCCGATCCTCTCGGCCGACGAGATCTGGTGCCAGGGCTTCTCCGAGCCCGACGCCGGCTCCGACCTCGCCAGCCTCAAGACCAAGGCGGTCAAGGACGGCGACGACTGGGTCGTCACCGGGCAGAAGGTCTGGACCAGCGCCGCCCAGTACGCCAAGTGGTGCATGCTCGTCGCGCGCACCGATCCCGACGCCCCCAAGCACAAGGGGCTGACCTACTTCCTGATGGACATGGAGCAGGACGAGGTCCAGGTCCGCCCCCTGCGCCAGATCACCGGCGAGGCCGAGTTCAACGAGCTGTTCATCGAGGAGGCGCGGATCCCCGACGAGAACGTTGTCGGCGGCGTCGGCAACGGCTGGAAGGTCGCGCTGACCACGCTGATGAACGAGCGTGCCGGCCTCGGCTTCACCCTCCAGATCCGCCTGCGCCAGCTCCTGGACGATCTCATCGGGGTCGCCGCCGAGCGCGGGCTGCTCGACGACCCCCGCTACGCCGACCAGCTCGCCGAGCTGCATGCCCGCTGCGAGGCGATCCGCCTGATGGCGTGGAAGGGATTGACCGACGTCGAGCGCTACGGCCAGCCCGGCCCCGAGGGGTCGCTGGTCAAGTGGCTGTGGTCGGACACGAACCAGCAGGCCACCCAGCTGGCCGCCGACATCGTCGGTGCCGACGCCCTCGTGGCGGGCACGACCTGGAGCTACGAGCTCCTGCGCGCCCGCGGCAACTCGATCGAGGGCGGCACCACCGAGATCCTCAAGAACATCGTCGCCGAGCGCGTGCTCGGCCTGCCCCGGCTCAAGCCGGCGACCGCCTGAGAGGAGCACCCATGGACTTCGGATTGACCGACGACCAGCGCGACATCCAGCGCACGGCGCGCGAGCTCCTCGCCGACCGCGCGAGCCCCGAGCGCGTCCGCGAGCACGCCGAGGCCGGCCGCCACGACGACGGCCTGTGGACCGAGCTGCGCGAGCTCGGCTGGCCCGGCATCGCCATTCCCGAGGAGCACGGCGGCCAAGGGCTCGGCGGCGTCGAGCTCGCGATTCTGTCCGAGGAGCTCGGGCGCGCCGTTGCTCCCGTCCCCTTCCTGCCCAGCGTCATGGCCGCCGCCGTCATCGAGGCCGCCGGCTCGCCCGAGCAGCGCGAGCGCTGGCTGCCCGGGCTCGCCGGCGGCGAGCTGGTCGGCGCGGTCGCGGCGGCGACCGACGGCGCGGCCGGCCTCGTTCCGAGCGGCGCGGACGCCGATCTCGTCGTGCTCGTCGAGGACGGCTCGGCGCGCGTGGTCACGCGCGACGAGGCCGACATGGAGGCCGTCGCCGCGATCGACCCGACCCGCCCCGCGGCTCGCGTGGCCGCCCCCCGCGATGCCGGCGAGCCGCTGGCGGGCGACGTGGCGGCCGGCGTCGCCCGCGCGCTCGTTGCCGTGTCGGCCGAGCTGGTCGGCGTCTGCGACCGCGCGCTCGACATGACGGTGGCCTACGTCAAGGAGCGCAAGCAGTTCGGCACCCCGGTCGGGGCCTACCAGGCGGTCTCCCACCGCTGCGCCCAGATGCTGTTGGACACCGAGATCGCCCGCGCGGCCACGAGCGAGGCTTCGTGGACGGCCGACGCCGACCCCGACCGGCTGCGCGAGTGCGCGGCGCTGGCCAAGGCGACCGCCTCGGACGCGGGCCGCTCGGTGACGGCCAGCGCGATCCAGGCCCACGGCGGCATCGGCTTCACGTGGGAGGCCGACGTGCACTGGCTGTTCAAGCGGGCCCAGATCGACGCGGCCCTGCTCGGCGGGGCGAAGGAGCACCGCGCGCGGCTGGCACGGTTCGTCGGCGAGCGGGCGGCGGTGCGCGTCTAGACCAACCGCGTTGACGGCGGCGATAAAGGGGTGGGCCCGGCCGGGTGCTTGACCGTAAGCCCAATAATCGGGGCTAAGGTCAAACACTCCGTTGCGGCCGCACCCGCCTTTATCGCCGCCGTTCCGACGCGGACCGCACACCAGCGCGACATGCGCTCTGATCTCCTAGTGACCTGAGTCGGAAGTTCGGGCTCAGCTTCCC
>Ga0066652_100002069_pt1 | contig 10808 bp, 7 predicted proteins | sample GraSoiAngelo_101_FD_71413 | JGI IMG/M metagenome (GOLD analysis project Ga0066652, IMG submission 71413) | Grasslands soil microbial communities from the Angelo Coastal Reserve, California, USA - 14_0903_02_30cm | ecosystem: Environmental > Terrestrial > Soil > Grasslands | place: USA... | reverse complement strand
GTGCCAAATGCGGTAGCACCGGCCGCATGAGCTAATTGAATTGCTGCGGTTCCAACTCCAGAGCCGGCAGCGTGTACTAGCATCGTTTCACCCGGCTGCAACTGAGCTTGCGTAAAGAGTGCGTCATGCGCGGTGATGAAAACTTCAGGCACGGCGGCAGCTTCTACCCAGCTGAGATTTGCTGGTACTGCCGCGAGGTGATCTGCCGGAACTGTTAAGTATTCTGCGTGGGCACCACCCCCGCAAATTCCAAACACTCGATCACCCGTACGCCACTGCCTGACCTCGTCGCCAATTTGATCAACTTCTCCAGCGAACTCCAATCCAGGGATGTCGGGCGGTACTCCCGGAGGCGCAGGATATCTTCCCATTCGTTGATACACATCGGCTCGATTGAGTGCCGACGCTCGGACGCGAACGCGAACTCGATTCGCTACGGGAGGTGCGGGAGCCGTCATTTCTCTTAATTCCAGCACTTCAACGCCACCGGGTTTTGTGTTCACAACTGCTTTCATGGTTTTTAGATCCTTTGTGTTTTGCCTGCCCAGCAATAATCGGAGAGAATCGGCGCCTTAGTTTGAAGGCATTATCAACCATTTCATGCAGACCTTGATCATCGTCAACAACGTTGCTGCAAAAGCCCGCAAAGCCTGGCCCATTATTGAAAAGGAACTCAAAGAAGCCAACCTCGATTACCAGGTTTACGCAACGAATGCTAAAAGCGATGCAACCCAAAAGACCCGAACTGCGCTTCGGGAAGGCGTAGGCACGATTGCAGTAGTCGGTGGCGACGGGACACTCAGCGAAACGGCGGAAGGTTTTTTTGAACTTGCCGAAAATCTTAATTCCACCCCCCGGAGCATTAATCCGAACGCTCGGCTTGCTGTTTTCCCGGCAGGGACAGGTGATGACTTCGCGCGAGGAATGCACGGAAAACGAGTTCCACTCCAACGCTGGATCGACTCGTTCCTGGCTCGCGGCCAGCAGACGAAGAATGTAGACGTGATGTACGGACGCTGTGATGGCTTTCAAAAACCGTTCATCTGTCTGAACGCATCGACCATGGGTATTGGCGGTGAGACTGCTGCTCGAGTAGCAGCGCAGGGAAAGTTCATGCGCAACTTCTCGGGTGAGTTTAGATTTCTGTACGCAGCACTTGGCGCTCTCGCAGTTTGGCGCGAGCGACGTGTTCGGGTGACGGTGGATGGACAAGTGTTCGCTGATGGGCCAATGAACCTCGTAGGCGTCGCAAGTGGATTGTATGCGGGCGGAGGAATGATGTTGTCGCCGGATGCACGTAACGACGACGGCAAGCTGGACGTGGTAGTGGCTTCTGGATTGTCGCGCGGCAATGTGATGACTGAACTCTCTCGTGTCCATCAAGGCGGTCACGTTAACAATCCCAAGGTGAATATTACGCAAGGCGAGATTGTGCGGATTGAAACTTTTATGCTGAAGGATGGGATGCCGATCGAAGTCGATGGAAACGTTCGGGGTGTAACACCGGTCGAGTTTCGCGTGCTGCCCGGCGCGATAAAGTTTGTAGTGTAATGTCCGATAAACTTTAGTTTGTCGTGATCTGCGCTAGAAGCTACTAAGGGGCTTTTTGCTCGGGTCACGACAAACTAAAGTTTATCGGACATTTTGGCGGACATCTCGTTTTCGATCGCCCGGACCTTTTCCAACCGGCGACGATGGCGCTCTTCCCCGGTGAAACGCGCCGCGACAAAAGCGCGAACAATCTCAAGAGCTAATTCGATTCCTACCACCCGCGCTCCCAAGCAAAGAACATTACAATCATCGTGTTCACGCGATTGGTGTGCTGAATAAGTATCCCCGCAAAGAGCCGCACGTATGCCACGAAACTTGTTTGCCGCAACAGCGGCGCCTACACCACTACCACAAACCAGGATTCCGATTTCAGCGGTGCCACTCAGTATTGCGTCAGCAACTTTACGGGCGTAGTCGGGATAGTCGTCAGGGATGGAACCGTCGTGAGTACCAAAGTCGGTTAAGTCGTGACCTGCATTGCGCAGTTCAGCGATCAGGGTTTCATTGAGAGGATAGCCGCCATGATCTGCCCCAATCGCAATTCGCATAAGTTTCTTTCAGTCTTACAACAAACTTCGTGCGCTGTTCAGAACATTCTCGACGCTAAATCCCAACTCCTTAAGCGCGACATCACCCGGAGCTGAACCCCCAAAACGATCCAAACCAATTACGATCCCAGCCGGTCCAACGTATCGATCCCACCCTTGTGGAACTCCAGCTTCTACCGAAACGCGCGCGGCTACCGAAGGCGGCAAAACTTCCTCGCGATACTCGCGCGGCTGCTCTTCAAATAACTCCCAACACGGCATCGACACTACGCGTGTCGGCACTCCGTCATTTTGCAACACTTCGCGCGCTTCCAAAGTTAGGGAGACTTCGGAACCGGTACCGATGAGAATAATCCGCGGAGTGGTCGTCGCTCCGTCTGCGGTCGTCGCTTCGGCAAGAATGTAAGCACCACGTCGCAACCCATCTGCTGCTGCAAACTTATTACGATCAGCCGGCTTTACTTTCTGCCGCGTTAACGCCAGTGCTGTTGGCGCATGCCGACGCAAGATTGCGATCCTCCAGGCCTCGCTAACTTCAGCCGGGTCAGCGGGACGAATTACAAACAGATGTGGAATCGCACGGAGCGCGGCGAGGTGTTCGATAGGTTGATGTGTCGGTCCATCTTCGCCAAGTCCTACCGAGTCGTGAGTGAACACATAGATGACTTGCACTTCCGAAAGCGCAGCCAAACGAATTGCCGGTCGCATGTAATCGGAAAACGTCATGAACGTTCCGCCATACGGAATCAAACCGCCGTTCAAGGCAATCCCCGTCAGCGTTGAGCCCATCGCGTGTTCGCGCACACCGAAGTGAAAAATGCGACCCTGGTACTCGCCAGCTTCAAAACTCCCGCCTTCCTTGATGTCCGTATTGTTCGAAACTCCAAGGTCAGCGGAGCCCCCAATCAACATTGGCATTACCGGCGCCAGGGCATTTATCACTTCGCCACTGGCGACGCGCGTTGCGATCTGTTTCGCGTCTTCAAACTTAGGTAAATGATCTTCCCAACCGGCAGGAAGCTCACCGCTCAAAGTCGAATTCAACAACGTTCCGTCTTCAGGATAAGTAGACGCGTAACTCTCAACCAGGCCGCGCCATTCGGCTTCCTGTTGTTCGCCCCGTTCGACGGCTCTGCGGAAGTGGGCCAACGCTTCATCTGGAACATAGAAACTCTTGTCTTCCGGCCAACCGAGATGTCGCTTCGTTTCTCGCACCGCTTCTTCACCGGGTGCGTCGCTGTGTGCTTTGCGCGTACCTTGGGTCGGCATGCCAAAACCGATGACAGTCTTAACTGAGATCAAACTCGGCCTTTCAGTTTCGGCTTGAGCTGCTCGAATCGCAGCTTCAAGCTCCTCCAGGTCGTTACCGTCGTTGACCGTCAACGTGTGCCAGCCATACGACTCGAAACGCATCGGTACATCTTCACTAAACGCCAAACTGGTAAAGCCTTCAATCGTGACGTGATTGTCGTCGTAAAGATAAATGAGTTTTCCGAGTTTTAGATGACCCGCCAGCGACGCAGCTTCCGACGCAACTCCTTCCATCAAGTCGCCGTCAGAAACAATTGCATAGACATAATGATCGATGAGGCTCTGATCGGGCTTATTAAATTTTGCGGCGAGATGAGCAGCACCCATAGCCATTCCGACACCGTTGGCAAAGCCCTGGCCCAAGGGACCGGTGGTTATCTCGACGCCGGGTGTCAGTCCGTACTCGGGATGGCCGGGAGTTTTCGAACCCCACTGCCGGAAGTTCTGAAGTTCTTCCATTGGCAGGTCGTAGCCGGTCAAATGAAGCAACGAGTAGAGCAGCATCGAACCGTGGCCGGCCGACAACAAAAATCGATCGCGGTTTTCCCATTTTGGATTTCGCGGGTTGTGTCGAAGAAAACGGGTCCACAACACATAGGCCATCGGCGCTGCGCCGAGTGGTAAACCAGGATGACCCGACTCTGCTTTTTGCACAGCGTCAAGCGAGAGTGTCCGAATCGTGTTGATGCAAAGTTGATCGAGTTTTGGGTTGGAATTCTCTTCCTGCACGGGTGCACTCATAGTTTTGTCCGATAAACTTCAGTTTGTCGTCTTTTAATTGGGAGTAGTGTCAATTTCATGGAGGTCTCTGTCTGATCCCGACAAACTAACGTTCGTCGGACATTTATCCCACTAACTTCTGATAGAACTGTTCCTGGCGCTCGATTGCTTCCTGGTAACGAGCGTGACGATGCATGTTCGGTTCAAACACCTCATCGACTGAAACTGAAACCTCTTCGATGCTTCCTATTTTGCCCACCGCCTCCAGCGCAAGCAAGGCAGCACCTCGAATGGACGCCTCGGGAGTTCCGCCAAACATTAGCGGCTTGCCAAGGACATCGGCAATAATCTGAGGCCATACGGGTGAAGAACGAAGTGCATTGCCAGTCGCAATTACTGTCGAGCCAGGTGCAACGGTTTCAAGCGCTTTCGCAATGAGTGCGAATCGATAAGCAATCCCTTCAAGAGCAGCACGCACAATTGCTACGGGTTTCGTCTCTTGTGTTAGCCCGAGGATTGCCCCGCGTGCGTCGCCGGTCCAACCAGTGCTTCGTTCACCTGACCAAAAAGGAAGGATAGTGAGTCCATGTGAATCAGGATCGATCGCTGCCAGTTGGGCCTGAAGCACACTCGGGTCTTCATCAATCCTCATCGACTCCGTTAGCCACTGGTAAAGCCCACCACCGTCAGATAAAGCTCCCCCGACAACGACTCGCTGGCGATCGATTCGGTAGGACCACAACGAAGATGGTAACGACCGTGGCGGATCACCTCGAAAAGCAACACGCATTGCTCCAGAAGTGCCGACCATTAATGCGCACTTATTCCTTGTACTGCATCCTCCTCCAATATTGTTTGCTGCGCCATCGCCGATAACCGCCGCCAGTTTTGCGCCGGCAAGCGTTGGCCAGCGATTATTAAACTCTTCCGTCAGAGATGGTTGTTGATTCCGTTCCATGATCGGTGGCAGCGATTTCGGATCGAGTTCGAGAGCATCAACAAAATCCCAGTCCCAATCGCAAGTGTGTTGATTGAATAAGCCCGTCGCCGAGGCCATCGATACGCTCGCTTGCATGCGCCCAAAAAGTCGCAGGGAAAGGTACTCAGCAAAACCCAGCCAATGACTTGTCTCAGCAAAAGACTTGGGCTGCGTCTGTCCTAACCATGAGAGCTTTGCTGGCCAGTAGCTCGAGTGAAATCGGCAACCCGTACGCAGATGAATTTCATTTTCCTGGAACTGCGAACGAAGTGACTTTGCTTGCTCAGTAGCTCGAGTATCAGCCCAGGTGAGTAGAGACGTAGTCAACTCGCCTGTCGAATCGATTCCAACAAGGCTGTGCCAAAAAGTTGAAATAGCAATTATTTTTACGGGTGCTGGCGATTGGTTGAGTAGTTGATCAATCGCCTCGATTACTTCCGCGACGAGGCTCTTTGGATTGAGTTCGTCGAAAGCGGTTTGACCGAGCGCGCGGCTAATCTTGACTCCGTTAAGTTCATTGCCTCGCTCGTCGAAGTAAGCGGCTCGAACTCCGGACGTGCCCACGTCGATACTCAACAAGACTGGTGGTTCAAGTTTGGTAACGACTGGAACCATTTCCAACCCAGGTTCTACCCCGTCTAGAACTTCATCGAGCAGGCTGCTCATCTGTTTATCCGGAATGTTTGCAGTTGGTGGCAGGACGATGTTGAGGATCGCATGGCGAATGGTCACGCGTCCAGTTAAAGTTATTTCCTGTTAGAATGCTCGACGAATGGAAGCCGGCACAATCAACTGCCCAATGTGTGGCGCTGCAACTTCAACTGACTCACCTCAGTGTCGGTACTGCGAGGCCAAACTCGCAACGGTAGCTTGTCCTTCATGTTTCTCGATGATGTTCATTGGCAGTAAACACTGTCCGCATTGCGGCGCTGCGGCTGCGCGCCAGGAAATCGACAGCAAGGGCAAGAATTGTCCTCGATGCAAAACCGAAATGCGAGTGGTAGCCATCGGCAGTTCGAAGGTCCTCGAATGTGCGTCATGTCTTGGTCTATGGCTCGACACTCAGTCTTTCGAAAGAGTGTGCGCCGACCAGGAGCAACACGCGGCGATTCTCGGAAATGCTTCGATTGGTAGTCTCGATCGTTCCACGCTGCAAGCTAAAGTCAATTACGTTCCCTGCCCTGAATGTTCCCAATTAATGAACCGTGCGAATTTCGCTCGTTGTTCGGGAGTCATCATCGACCTCTGCAAGCAGCACGGCGTCTGGTTTGACCAGAATGAGCTGAGCCGGATTGTTGAATTTATTCGCGCGGGTGGGCTGGATCTGTCGCGGTCAAAGGAACGACGAGCACTCGAAGAGGAACGTCGTCAACTTGAACAGGAACGACTGGCCCAGGACAGGCACCGGTCAGGAGCGATTGGCTTTGTCGACTCTGATCGCGCCTCGGGTATAGCTTCTGCTGGTGACCTACTGAAGATGCTGCTCGGCTAACCTAACGTGTCTACCACCCCCGCACCGCCAACAATTCGTCATCGTTTGTCACAGGTCACACCCGTTCAGTGGTTGATCGTTGCCGGAATATTCCACCTTGTTTTTACACTCCTCATTTTCCTGATTGGTTACTTTCGCCTCTGGCCTTCGGTTTTCGATCAGTATGGAATTGGAATCGGTTTCGCCCTCGACGGGGCTGTGTATCGTTGGTGGATTCCAGAAATTTCTGATTTGTTGTGGTATCGCGGTTTCTCCGCGTGGTATGCGTTGCAGGCACCACTTCATTGTCGACTTTACTCGCTCGTTTTCATTTTTCCGGGATGCCTGGTGGGTTACAACATTCTTGCAGCAGAGCCGCTAAACCTCATCTACTATCTTGCCATTCTCGTTTTCGTTTACCGGCTGGCAAAAGAATTATTCGATTCATGCACCGGCCTGATAGCCGCTGGAATTGTCGGCGTCTGGCCCTCGCTCCTGATACATACAACGCAGTTAGTCAGAGATTCATTTTCGATCGCCTTGATGCTCGCCCTGACATGGATCCTGGTCATGGTCTTGCAACGAAAGCCGTCTTGGCGTTACGGACTAAAGATGGGATTCGCCGGCGTAGTGATCGTGATCATCTTCTGGCTTACCCGTGGAAACTTTTGGAATATTGTGATCGCCGAACTCCTGTTGACTCTATTCCTTTTAATAATTCGAATTGTGCGGGAAAGAAAGTTACTCGCTACGAACTTTCTCGTCGTGGTCTTAGTCTTCGGTGCCGTACTGATCGTCCCAACTCTAGTAGAGAGCACAACGATCGCCGGCACTCCGCCAGCAATCGCAGTTATCACGATTCCCAATCGTAACGATTCAAAATCAAAGACTCTGTTGAGTCGTTTAGTTGCGCAGATCCGGAGTCGACGAGCAGGATTTTCTGTCTATGGGGCACAAGCTTCGAACGTAGACAGCAACGTTAAGTTCTACGACGCCGGCGACATTGCGCGTTACTTGCCACGTGCCTTAGCCGTTGGGATGTTCGCGCCGTTTCCAGGAATGTGGTTTGAAAGTGGCAAGAGTGGACTGGCAGGGCGACTACTAGCGGGCGCGGAAATGCTGGTGATGTATCTACTTTATGGACTGGCGATAGTTTGTCTTTGGAGGGAACGGAAAAGGCCGCCGGTTTGGTTGTTAACGCTGGTGGCAGTGACTGGATTCCTCGCGCTTGGCCTGGTGGTGGTAAACGCCGGTGCACTCTTTCGCTTGCGTTATGTGTTTTGGGTTCTGGTGATCGTACTGGCGAGTGAGACGATTAAGAGAGTTTGCGTCAACACTACTTCACAATCCGTTTTACCAAATCAATAAACTCGGCGATGTCATCCTCTGTAGTATCGAACGAGCACATCAAACGCACTTCAGAAATCTCTTCATTCCACACATAGAAGAAATATTTCTTCTGCAATTCCTCGATGTACTTTTTCGGCACGACCGCAAAAACTCCGTTTGATTCGACCTTCTGAGTGATCTCTACTTGCGGTACCTGCTCCAGTTCGTTTGCCAGCAACCTGGCCATCTTGTTCGCGTGAGTGGCGTTTTGTTTCCACAAGTCACCGGAAAGAAGTGCATCAAACTGCGCCGAGATAAAACGCATCTTGGAAGGCAAATGCATTCCTTGCTTGCGAATGTACTTAAAGTCAGCGGCCCGTTTCTTATCGAGGAACACAACCGCTTCGCCGTACATCATCCCGTTCTTGGCACCACCAAAAGAAAGCACATCGACACCAACATCGACCGTGATCTCCTCAAAGGTCGCGTTCAAACTCACTGCCGCATTCGAGATGCGTGCGCCATCAACGTGCAGCAACATGTCGTTCTTGTGCGCAAACTTTGCGAGCTTCTTCAATTCGGCCTTTGAGTAAACAGTGCCCATCTCGGTCGCTTGCGAGATGGAGATCACCCCGGGCTGAACATGGTGTTCAAAACCAACCCCGTGCAGAAATTTTTCGATTAGCTCAACTTTTAGTTTGCCGTCCGGCGTAGGTACCGAAAGAAGTTTGGAGCCCGTGAACTTTTCCGGCGCACCACATTCGTCGACATTGATGTGCGCAGTCTCAGCGCAGATAACTGCTTGATAAGACTTTGTGACCGCCTGCAATCCCAGGACGTTTGCGCCTGTTCCGCCAAACACAAAATAGACAGCCACATCGCGACCGAAGTGTTTCTGGAAAGTCTTGACGGCCTTATCCGTAAAAGGATCTGCGCCGTAAGCGACAACGTGACCTTCATTCGCCGCCGTAATGGCTTCGATCATTTTCGGATGAACCCCGGCATTATTATCGCTGGCAAAACTGCGTGAAGCGCTAGGCGCCTTTTTCATGGAAGGTATCCTTGTCGTTACCGTTTCAAAGTTTACCGACTTTGAAATCTTTCACTATCTCTTTCGCCGCATTCGCGCCAGGCAAGCCGGTGATGCCACCTCCCGGGTGAGTTCCGGCGCCGCAGAGATAGAGTCGCTTGAGTGGTGTTCGATACTGGGCCCAACCAATCAGAGGTCGGAAAGTAAAGAACTGATCGAGCGCGTGTTCACCGTGATGTATGTTTCCGCCACTGAGTCCGTAAGTCTGTTCTAAGTCGGCTGGAGTGATCACCTGGCCTTCTATAATTTGATCTTTCAACCCGGGAACAAACTTCGACAGGTGATTGATCACCGCGTCAGCAAATTCCTGCCCTCGCGAGTTCCAACTCCCGCGTTTCAACTTGTGAGGAGCGTACTGGACGTGAATGGACATCACGTGTTTTCCGGCAGGCGCAAGTGACGGATCACTCAACGAAGGGATCGTAATGTCGAGATATGGTTCGGTCGAGAATTCACCGTACTTCGCTGCGTCAAAAGCGCGCTCGAGGTAGTCGATCTCAGGTCCTAAGTGAATTCTGCCGGCAAGTTTGGTCTGCGGATCATCAACTCCCGAGAAGCCTGGCAGACTCTCCAAGGCCAGGTTTATTTTCGCGACACTTCCAAAGGCGCGATAGTTGCGCATCTTGAGCAGGAACCCGGGTTCCAGATCTATCGGATCGACAAGGCGCAGGAAAGTGGTTTTCGGATCAGCGTTCGAGATTACAGCTCGTGACTCAAACTCAGCGCCGTCTTTTAGAATTACTTTCGCCTTCTCACCTTCGCCTGCTTCAACGCGTGCGACTTCTGCCGACGTGCGAATCTCGACTCCTGCTGCTTTTGCTGCTGACGCCAATGCCTGTGTCAAACCACCCAATCCACCTTTTACAAACGACGCCGGCGAAATGGGGTTCGAGTCGAGTGCTGCCTGCATGATTAAGCCGAGACTTGTACCCGCCGACCATGGGCCAGCAAAAGTTCCCGAAATACCCCGGGCAGCGACAGTCGCTCGCAAGGGTTCACTGTCGAACCACTCGGCAGCAAGATCAGCTACAGCCATCGGCCCCCAACGCAGTAATCGATACTCATCCTTCTTGCCCAGGCCGCGAAACGCCAGGCCAATCTTGCCCAACTGCCACGCATCACTCGCTGTCGGATGATCAATCGACGGCGGCGTCATTGAAAGCAAGGGCGCAAGGACGCTTCCAATTCGCGCAAAGCTGCTCAGGAACTCGGAATAAGTCGTAGCATCCTTCGTGGAGAACTTTTCTATTTCGCTGACCGTGCGAGCCGTGTCGTTAAAGATGCAAAGCGAACGCTTGTCATTAGTCAGACTCAGAACTCGAACATCGCCAGTGCTGAACTCGAGACCATGTTGATGAAGAGCTAGATCGGAAACTACCTGGGGCGACATTGGACCAGTCGTATGATCGAGCGTGGAACAACGAAAGCCCGGGTGAAACTCTTCAGTGATAGCGCCACCGCCAACGATTTCCCGCCGTTCAAGCACGAGGATCTTAAGCCCCGCCTTTGCGAGGTAGCAGGCCGTGACAAGTCCGTTGTGTCCGGCACCGATGATGATTGCGTCGTGAGTCATAAGCATTCCCGATTGCCAATTTCCGATTGCCGATTGCCGATTGATGAAAGATCCCATCGAGTCCAACGGGAAATTGGCAATTGGCAATTGGAAATCGGCAATGGTTCTTACGTTAAGTCTTTCAACATTTGAATCGCTGCGTTTCGTCCGGGTGCACCCATGATTCCTCCTCCCGGGTGTGTGGCAGAGCCGCACATGTAAAGGCTCTGAATGGGCGTGCGGTATTGGGACCAACC
>Ga0066652_100002068_pt1 | contig 10808 bp, 8 predicted proteins | sample GraSoiAngelo_101_FD_71413 | JGI IMG/M metagenome (GOLD analysis project Ga0066652, IMG submission 71413) | Grasslands soil microbial communities from the Angelo Coastal Reserve, California, USA - 14_0903_02_30cm | ecosystem: Environmental > Terrestrial > Soil > Grasslands | place: USA... | reverse complement strand
ACCCGACGTCGGTGATGGGAGCGACCAAGCGCGTCGCGGAGATGGTCGTCCGTCGCCTGAACGAGACGAGCGGAACACGGTTCGTCGCGGTCCGGTTCGGCAACGTCCTCGGGAGCCGCGGAAGCCTGATCCCGATCCTGGAGGAGCAGATCCGCCGCGGCGGCCCCATCACCGTCACGCACCCGGCGATGGAGCGGTACTTCATGACGGTCACGGAGGCGGTGCGCCTGATCCTCAAGGCCGCGTCGCTCGGCACCGGCGGAGAGGTGTTCGTCCTCGACATGGGCGATCCCGTCCGCGTCCTCGACCTCGCGGAGGCGCTGATCCGGCTTTCCGGCCACGAGCCCGACGTCGACGTGCCGATCCAGTTCACCGGTGTCCGCCCGGGGGAGAAGCTCAAGGAGGAGATCCTGCTCGCGGAGGAGGGCACGATCGACACCGGCGTCGACAAGATCTTCGTCGCTCGCCTCGGGGAGGAGCCCGATCCCGCTGCGCTCGAGCGCGGCGTGGGCCAGCTGATCGAGGCCGCGGGCGACGGCGAGCAGAGCCGGATCCGTGCGGTGCTGCGTGACATCGTCGCGACCTACGCGCCCGCTCCCGGGGGCGAGGGTGACGAGATGCTCGTGGAGCTCTTGGACGTCGCCCCGGAGGACTCCGCGTGAGCCTCCCGCCGGTATGGTTCGGCGTCTACCGCCCCGCCTAGAATCGAGCCTCCGGCCCGGGTGTCGGAACTGGCAGACGACGGCGCCTTAAAAGCGCCCGCTCCCCAGGGAGCATGTGGGTTCGAATCCCACCCCGGGCACATTTCATAAGCGATGGCCATCGTGCCCCAGCCTCACCCCGAGAGATCCTTGACGTCCATCCCGCTCCTCCGGGCGAAGGTGGAGCAGCGGATCCACGTTTTGCGCGTGCCTGGGAGCGACGCTACGGTGAGCGCTTCGAACGGGGAGAAGAGGCGTGATGGTGGGCCTAGTTCGAGCAAGTGTTCCCGACTCACGGAGGCTCTTGCTCTTCGTCGCGCTCGCGTGCGTGGCGATCGCGGGGACGGTCGGTACGGCATCGGCCGCTTCGCCGGGCGCGACGATCTGGCTCAGACGCTACGACGGTCCGGTTGGCGGGACCGATGAAGCCACCGCCATCGCCGTCAGCCCCGACGACAGTACGGTCTTCGTCACGGGAAGGAGCCTCTCGACGGGATCGTCGACCGACTACGCGACTCGCGCCTACGACGCCTCGACTGGCGCCACCATGTGGACGAGTCGTTACGACGGGCCCGCTCACGAATCCGACGAGGCGCTCGCCATCGGCGTCAGTCCGGACGGGTCGATGGTGTTCGTCACCGGTGACAGCACCGGGATCAACGGCGCGTTCAACTTCGCGACCGTCGCGTACGATGCCGCCTCCGGGGGAACTCGCTGGGCAGAGCGATTCACGGGGATCGTTGGCGCCGCCGCGACCGATCTTGCCGTCAGTCCCGGCGGCACCGAGGTCTTCGTCACCGGGTCCGATATCGGGAGGGTGGATAACAACTATGCGACCGTCGCTTACGACGCCGCGACCGGGGCAACGGTCTGGCAGGAGGACTACAACGGCCCGGCGAACGCGTGTGATTCCGCGAGCTCCATCGCTGCGAGTCCGGACGGAGCGACGGTCGTCGTCACCGGAACGAGCGGTGACTGCGCCAGCAACGACCAGGACTACGCGACCGTGGCTTACGACGCGTCGTCGGGCGCGAGGGACTGGGCGAGGCGGTACGCGGGACCGTCGACCGACTTCGACGAGGCGACGGCGGTTGCCATCAGTCCCGACGGGACCGGCGTCATCGTGACGGGGGACAGCCGGGGCGCGTCGACCTCCTGGGACATCGTGACGCTCAGGTACGACGCGTCATCAGGGGCAACGATCTGGAGGCGCCGCTACAACGGAGCGCCCCACAAACGGGATGTCGCATCGGATGTGGGCGTGTCTCCCGACGGAGCGACGGTCTTCGTCGCCGGGGAGAGCGCGAACGGGACCGTCGGCGCTTACAAGACGCTTGCCTACGACGCCGCGTCAGGTACGACGGAGTGGGCGAGGCGTTACACATTGGAGTCCCAGTCCGGGGCGACGTCGCTCGCGATCGATCCGAAGGGCGATGTGGTTTTCGTGACGGGATGGAGCGATGGCCCGACGGGCGCCGACTACGCCACGATCGCGTATGCGGCCTGACGCGCGGTTTGGGCGACCTGGACGTGGCACGCGGGACGTCGACGAGAACGAGGAACGGGTGGACGCCGATGAGCTCGCGCGGCAGCTGAAGGCAGCCGTAGGGACCAGCTAGACGCCGGACATCAGGTTCACGGATCGACCTTCCGGGAAGGGATCCTCCGAACGAGGAGGGATGCAGCATGGCGACTGTAACCGGAACGTTCGAGATCACGTCGATGGGAGAGGACACGCTCCGCGAGCTCGACGGCGACGGAAAGCTCACGCACGCGAACGGAACGCAGCGCTTCTCCGGCGACATCGAGGGAGACGGGTCCGTGGAGTGGCTGATGTGCTACGTCCAGGGCGGCGCGAGCTACGTCGGGCTCCAGCGGATCGAGGGTTCGCTCGACGGTCAAGAGGGGAGCTTCGTGATCGAGGCCGTCGGACGGTTCGACGGCGGCTCCTCGAGCGGCTCCTGGGCCGTGATCGAGGGCACTGGAACCGGCAAGCTTGAAGGCATCACCGGAGAGGGCCGTTTCGAAGCTCCCGGCGGCCCGAACGCGACCTACTCGTTGGAGTACCGCCTGCCGTAACCGGCTTGCCCGTGCCGTCCCGTACGCTGGAGCGCATGGCGGGATCTCTCCGGCGCACGTTCGCGTCGCTCCGCGTCCGGAACTTCCGGTTGTTCATCGGCGGCCAGCTGGTCTCGGGCATCGGGACATGGATGCAATGGGTGGCCTCTCCGCTCCTCGTCCTGCATCTCACCGGGAGCGGCACCGCGCTCGGCTTCGATACCGCCCTGACGTTCCTCCCGATCCTGCTCTTCGGCGCGTGGGGCGGCGTCCTCGCCGACCGGTTCGACAACCGCAAGCTCCAGATCCTCACGCAGGCCGGGTACGGAGTCGTCGCGTTCTGCCTGTGGATCCTCGTCGTCACTGGCGTCGTCGAGGTGTGGATGGTCTTCACGCTGTCGTTCATCTCCGGACTCGTGAGCGCCGTCGACATGCCGACGCGCCAGAGTTTCTACCTAGAGATCGTGGGCCCCGAGGAGCTCACGAACGCGATGAGTCTCAACACGGCGACGTTCACCGGAACACGCATCGTGGGTGCGGCCGCCGCCGGCGCGACCATCGCGGCCTTCGGGCTCGCTCCGGCGTTCCTGATCAACGCGATCTCCTATCTGTTCGTCGTGGCGGCGCTGATCGCGATGCGGCCGAGGGAGCTCGTCCCACGCGAGCGCGTTCCGCGGGCGAGGGGGCAGATCCGGGAGGGCGTGCGCTACGCGTGGCGGAGGAAGGAGCTGCGGATCCCGCTGCTGGTGATGCTCTTCGTGTTCACGTTCGGCTTCAACTTCACGGTGCTGCTGCCGCTGCTCGCGGAGCGCACCTTCGGTGGGAACGCCGGCACCTACGGCCTCATGCTGTCGCTGTTCGGAGTCGGCTCACTCTCCGGAGCGCTGTTCATGGCCGGTCGCTCCTCCCGTCCGGCGATCGGAAGGCTCGCCGTGCTCGGCATCGCGCTCGGCGTCCTCGGGATCCTCGTGGCCCTGGCTCCGACGCTCGTGGTCGCGAACCTGCTGATCATCCCGCTCGGCGCGGCGGGCATCGCGTTCGCGATCACGGGGAACTCGACGCTGCAGCTGCTCTCGAGCTCGGAGCTCCGCGGCCGGGTGATGGCGCTCTACACCGTCGTGTTCCTGGGCAGCACGCCGATCGGCGGCACGCTCGCCGGTTGGGTCGGCCAGCATCTCGGCCCGCGGGTGGGCCTCGCCGGCGGAGGCGTGATCGCGATCCTCGCGGGTCTCGCGGCTCTGCCCACCCTGAAGGATCTCCGAACAGCAGAGCCGGCAGCCTCCGGGAGACAGGCGCCGGCCAGGGAGGCCGACCCGCTGTCCGCCTAGCCCTGCTTGCTCGGGGTCAGGTTGGGCCCCAATCCGGTCGATGACTTATCGAGAAACCAGACCGGAGTGGAGCCGTGATCGGAGCCAACTTCCCGGCCGTGCTCGACCTCGCCCAGCGCCAGGACGAGCGGGCCCTGGAGGTCCTCTACCGCGACCTGGCGCCCGCAGTGCTCGGCTATCTGCGTGCGCAGGGGGCGGCGGAGCCTGAGGACGTCGCGTCCGAGGTCTTCATCTCGCTCGTCCGAGGCCTCGGATCGTTCGAGGGTGACGAGCGCGCGTTCCGGTCGTGGGCGTTCACGATCGCGCACCACCGGATGGTCGACGAGCGTCGCCGGACGGTCCGCCGCCCCGAGGAGCCGATGGAGCTCCCGAAGCTCGCGCTCGTCGCCGGCGGCTCCGCGACCGTCGAGCAGGAGGTCCTCGCGCGGGTCGGAGGCACGCAGGCGCTCGCGGTCCTCGACTCCCTCACGGAGGACCAGCGCGCCGTCGTGCTGCTGCGGGTCCTGATGGACCTCTCCGTCGCGGAGGTGGCCTCCATCCTGGACAAGCGCGAGGGAGCGGTGAAGACCCTCCAGCGGCGGGCGCTCGCTCGCCTCGCCACGTCCGTCTCCCCGGAGCCCGTTTCCTGATGGCCGGGCGGAGCGATTACGAGGACATGGAGCGCAAACTCACGCCCGAGCTCGTGGACGCCATCCTCGACGGGGAGACCCCGGGGGGGAACCCGGCGGCCGAGCGGCTCGAGACGATCCTCGCGGATCTCCGCTCCGAGCTCCTGCTCGATCCCACGAACGACCTCGCGCATCGTCACCTCGACTCCATGGCGGCCGCGATGGCCGAGGTCGCGGGCGGCGAAGTCGCATCCGAGCGACAGCCCGGAGGCGCGGAGATTCCCGCCGGCGCGATCGAGCTCACGCGGAAGGTGCCGATGACGCTCGAGCGCAAGGGCTCCACGGAACTCGCGTCCTCCGGCAACGTGACGCGGCTCGAGCGTAAGACTTCTCGCGCGTTCCCGGCGCGACGCCGGATCGTGGGCGCGGCGGCCGCGGCGGGGGTGCTGCTGACCGGCGGACTCGCAGCCGCGGGGGAGCTCCCCCCGCCCGCACAGGCCGCAGTCTCCAAGGTCGTGAGCTTCGTCGGGATCCACGTGCCGGACGGCCACGACCACTCCGAGAACCACGGATCAGACGTGTCCGGAGCGGCGCACCATCAGGGCGTCACGGGTTGCGAGAAAGGCGCGGCGGTGTCCGCGACCGCCTCGTCGAACGCGGCCGATCATCGGGCGAACGACGGCAACGGCGACTCCTGCGGCGCGAATGGCAACGGCGCCGGATCGAGCGGTTCGAACAACGGCTCCGATGACGGAAACGCCGGCGGCCAGGGTCACGGGAACTCCGGCGGAACGGGCAACGGCTACGGCCAGGGCGGCAATCCGGCGCATGGTTCCGGCTCGGGTCAGAGCGGGGAGCACGGCTCGGGCGGCGGAGTCCCGTCGGGCGGCGAGGGCGCCGGAAACGCCGAGGGCTCGGGCGGTCACCAGGGTCAAGGCGGCGGAACCACCGGAGGCAACGCGGGGGGGTCGGGCGGACATCAGGGTCAGGGCGCCGGAAACGCCGGGGGCTCGGGCGGTCACCAGGGTCAAGGTGGCGGAACCACCGGAGGCAACGCCGGGGGCTCGGGCGGACATCAGGGTCAGGGCACCGGAAATGTCGGCGGCTCGGGCGAACATCAGGGTCAAGGCGGAGGGGCAACCGGGGGTTCCGGGGGTCAGGAGGGCGACGGCGGCGGTTCCGGCTCCGGCGGAGGCGGCGGATCGACGGGGGGAGGCGGGCCTTCCGGCAATTCCGGCAAGGGCGATCCGCCCGCGGGAACCGGCGGGAAGCCTTCCGGCACCGATCCCGGCAACTCGGCACTGACCTGAAACCCCGCGCGTCGACCTCGACGCGCCTCCGAGTGACGCCGATCGCGGGACCTTCTCCTTTTCTCGAGCCTCCTCGCTAGACTGCTCGCCCGTGGTCATCCCCTGGAAACGACTCCTGCTTTGCGTTGTCCTCCTCGCGTCGGCGACCTGCACGAACTCGCCGAACATCCAGGCGGGTCTTGCAGCTGACGCGCCGAAAGGCCTCGACAAGATCGACCACATCATCACGATCGTCATGGAGAACCGCTCCTTCGATCACTACTTCGGAACGTTTCCCGGCGCGGACGGCATCCCCATGAAGAACGGCGTTCCCACCGTGTGCAATCCGAACCCGCTCCAGCACGAGTGTCAGAAGCCGTACCACGACCCGTATCTCGTCAACGACGGAGGGCCGCACACGTACGCGGACGCTCTCCGCGACGTGGACGGCGGCAAGATGGACGGCTTCGTCCGCAGCAACACCCGGCGGCAGACGGCGTTCTGTACGCAGCACTGGAACTCTCCGAGCTGCGCCGACCGGGTCGGACCGCAGGGACAACCCGGGCTGATGAGCTATCACGACGCGCGAGAGATCCCCAACTACTGGGCGTACGCGGAGCACTTCGTCCTCCAGGATCACATGTTCGAGTCGGCGGAGTCCTGGACGCTCCCCTCGCACATGGCGCTCGTCTCCGCGTGGTCGGCGACGTGCTCCGACGCCTACGACCCGATGAGCTGCCACACCGACCTGGTGCTCGACCGCACCCTCGCGCAGCAGCGCGGCGGACAGCATCCGGCCTACGCGTGGACGGACATCACGTGGCTCCTGCACGAGGCGGGCGTCTCGTGGCGGTACTACGTCGCTCCGGGCACGTGCATCACGTCGCCGTGCACCACGACGAAGCAGGGAACGACACCCGCCCAGAACGTGCTCCCGGGGTTCACGGACGTTCACCAGACGAACCAGCTCGGGAACATCACCTTCTACCCGCAGTACTACCACGCCGCGCAGACCGGGAACCTTCCGTCGGTGTCGTGGATCATGCCGGGCCGCGGGTTCAGCGAGCACCCTCCGCAGTCGATCGCCCCGGGACAGGCGTTCGTGACGAGGCTCATCAACGCCGCGATGCAGGGACCGGACTGGAACTCCACGGCGATCTTCCTCGCGTGGGACGACTGGGGCGGCTTCTACGACCACGTTCCGCCGTTGAAGGTGGATCCCTGGGGATACGGCCTCCGGGTGCCGGGGATCCTCATCAGCCCGTGGGCGAAGCAGGGCACCATCGACCACCAGGACCTCTCGTTCGACGCCTACCTGAAGCTGATCGAGGACCGGTTCCTCACCGGGAACCGCCTCGACCCGAAGACGGACGGGCGCCCCGACTCCCGCCCGAGCGTGCGGGAGAACGCTCCGCAGCTGGGAGACCTCACCAAGGAGTTCGACTTCAACCAGAAACCGCTCCCTCCGTTGATCTTGAAGCCGTATCCTTCGCCGGGCCCGGCCTCTCCCCTGGAGAGCTCGTCGAACGGCGGGTCCGCCGGAACACCGTCGCCGGATGCCGGCTCGACGTCACCGACGCCGAGCGGCTAGAGGAGGAGCCCTGAGAGCTCGACGCCGCTCGCACCTCGTCGTCTCGGTCATCGCGGCGGGGCTCGTGCTCGCCGCCGCCTGTACGAGCGGTGGCGGAGGATCGAGCTCCTCTCCGAGCGCGTCCCCGAGCGGCGGAGGATCGGCGTCCCCGGCGACCTCCGCCTCCGCGAGCCCGGCGAACTCGAACGCGAAGGGCATCGACAAGCTCGATCACCTGATCTTCATCGTGCAGGAGAACCGCTCCTTCGATAACTACTTCGGCACGTTCCCGGGAGCCGACGGGATCCCCGCGAAGCACGGGAAGTTCACCGTCTGCGTGCCCGACCCGGTGCTGGGCACATGCGACAAGCCGTGGCACAACCCCGCGTTCAGGGGAGACGGAGGGCCGCACGCTCAGCCGGACGCGATCCAGGACATCGACGGGGGCAAGATGGACGGTTTCGTCCAGAGCGTCATCGCCTCTCCGAACGTCTGCGCGAACGATCGCCACGCGGCCGGGTGTCCGCCGTCCTACATCGGGCCCCAGGGGCAGCCGGGCACCATGGGCTATCACGACGCCCGGGAGATCCCGAACTACTGGACGTACGCGCAGCACTACGTGCTCCAAGACCACATGTTCGCGGCGGGCGACTCCTGGACGCTTCCCGCACACCTCTATCTGGTGTCCGCGTGGGCCGCGACGTGCCCGAACGTGAACAACCCGATGAGCTGCTACTCCGACGTTGCCCTGGGCGACACGCTCAAGGTGCAGCGAGGCGGACCGCAGAAGGCGATCTACGCGTGGACCGACATCACGTACCTGCTCAACAAGGCGAACGTCAGCTGGCAGTACTTCGTCGGCAAGGGCACCTGCATCGACGCGTGCAAGAACTACACGAAGGCGCCGCATGGGACCGTGCCCGCGCAGAACCCGCTGCCCGGCTTCGTCGACGTGCACGAGGACGATCAGGTGGAGAACGTCATGGAGTACCCACGGTATTTCTCGGAGGCCGCGAGCGGGTCACTTCCCTCCGTGACGTGGGTCATCCCGGGTCGCGGATACAGCGAGCATCCCGGCCAGGGCGCATCCCTCGCGCCGGGCCAGGCATGGGTGACGCGGGTCGTGAACGCCGCGATGCAGGGACCGGACTGGAACTCCACGGCGATCTTCATCACCTGGGATGACTGGGGAGGTTTCTACGATCACGTCGAGCCGCCCTCGGTCAACACCGACGGCTACGGGATCCGCGTTCCGGGACTCGTCGTCAGCCCGTACGCCAAGCAGGGCTACATCGACCATCAGACGCTGTCGCACGACGCGTACCTGAAGTTCATCGAGGACCGGTTCCTGAACGGCCAGCGGTTGGACCCGAAGACCGACGGCCGGCCCGACTCGCGGCCGAGCGTCCGGGAGGACCTCAAGATCCTCGGCGACCTGCGCAAGGACTTCGACTTCCACCAGCCGCCCCGGCCGCCGATGATCCTCAGCACCGACCCCCAGCCGGGCCCCGCGTCGAAGCCCGGCGGCTGATCCTTCGGGTCCGCGGAACCACCGACGCCTGGGTAAGGTGGCCCGGATGAGACGCCGGGCGCCTGCCGGACGAGCCTCCGTCCTCCTCACGGCGCTTGCGGCGCTCCTGCTGCCCGGCTGCTCGACGTTCGGCGCTCCCGCAGGCGGCACCACCGAGGGGCAGGACATCGACCGGCTCTGGAAGCTCTTCTTCGTCGTGGGGCTCGTGGTCGGCGGCATCGTGATCGGCCTGATCCTCTGGTGTGTCCTCCGCTACCGGCGCCGGAAGGGGGACGAGGAGGAGCTCCCCGAGCAGCGCGGCGCGAACGTGCCGGTGGAGGTCGTCTACACCGTGCTCCCGATCCTCACGGTGTTCGCGTTGTTCGCGTTCACGTACGTGAGCGACCATCGCGTCGAGGGCCTCGATCCGCATCCCGCGATGACGGTCCACGTCACGGGATTCCAGTGGCAGTGGCGCTTCGACTACGTCGGTGAGGACGTGAGCGTCCTCGGAGAGCCGGGTCTGGAGCCGCAGCTCGTCCTCCCGGAGAACGAGACGATCCGCGTCGTGCTCACCTCCAACGACGTGATCCATTCCTTCTACGTGCCGGGATTCCTCTTCAAGCGCGACGCGATCCCCGGTCGCGTCACGGAGTTCGACCTCCGGCCCGACCGGCTCGGCGTCTACCGGGGGGAGTGCGCGGAGTTCTGCGGGCTGGACCACGCCTACATGAACTTCTCCGTCCGCGTCGTTCCGGCGGCGCAGTTCCAGGCGTGGCTCTCCTCGCAGCGGAGCGCCGCGTCTCCCGCCGCCTGATGGACGCCTCCGCGACGAGTCCAACCCCGGCTCCGCGCGCCGCGCCCGCCGTCTCCTGGTTCACCACCACCGATCACAAACGGATCGGCCTGCTGTACATCGTGACGACCTTCGCATTCTTCCTGATCGGCGGGCTCCTCGCGCTCGCGATGCGGGCGGAGCTCGCCTCTCCGGGCCGTCAGTTCCTGAGCCAGCAGGGCTACTCGGAGCTGTTCACGATCCACGGCACCACGATGATCTTCCTGTTCGTCGCGCCGTTCGGGTTCGGGCTCGCGAACTACCTGATCCCGCTCCAGATCGGCGCGCCGGACATGGCGTTCCCGCGACTGAACGCGCTGTCGTATTGGCTGTTCCTCGCGGGCGGCCTCGTGATCTTCTCCGGGTTCCTGTCGACCAACGGCGCCGCGAACGCCGGGTGGACGGCCTACGCGCCGCTCTCGGAGGCGAGCAGGACGCCGGGCGCCGGGATGGATCTCTGGCTCGCGGGGCTGCTGCTGACGAGCGCGTCGGGGATCATGGGCGCGGTCAACTTCCTGACGACGATCCTGCTCTATCGCGCGCCCGGCATGACGATGTGGCGCTTGCCGATCTTCACCTGGAACATGCTCGTCACCGCGGTGCTGATCCTGATGTCGTTCCCGGCGATCGCGGTGGCGTTCTCGATGCTCCTCGTCGACCGCCGCTTCGGTGGGCATCTGTTCGATCCGGCCGGTGGAGGATCGCCGATCCTCTATCAGCATCTCTTCTGGTTCTTCGGCCATCCCGAGGTCTACGTGATGATCCTGCCGTTCTTCGGCGTGATCACGGAGATCGTGCCGGTGTTCTCGCGCAAGCCGCTGTTCGGCTACACCGGGTTCGTGCTGGCAACCCTCGCGATCGCCGCCTACTCCATGAGCGTGTGGGCCCACCACATGTTCACGACGGGCG
>Ga0066652_100002067_pt1 | contig 10815 bp, 9 predicted proteins | sample GraSoiAngelo_101_FD_71413 | JGI IMG/M metagenome (GOLD analysis project Ga0066652, IMG submission 71413) | Grasslands soil microbial communities from the Angelo Coastal Reserve, California, USA - 14_0903_02_30cm | ecosystem: Environmental > Terrestrial > Soil > Grasslands | place: USA... | reverse complement strand
CTGCGCCGGCTGGTGCAACATTTGAATCACGTTTACAAAAGCGATCCCGCGCTTTGGCAACTAGACGATACCTACGAAGGCTTCGACTGGATCGATTTTCATGATGCTGACAACAGCGTCGTGTCATTCCTGAGAAAATCCCGCGATGGTGACATCGTGGCGTTTGTGGTGAATGCAACACCAGTGGTGCGTTACAATTATCGCCTCGGCGTTCCCGAGTCCGGCTTCTACAGTGAGCTCATCAACACCGATGCCGAAACGTATGGCGGCAGTAATGTGGGAAATTTTGGCGGCGTGCAAACCGAGGACGTTTCCTGGATGGGCCGCGAACATTCAATCCTGATTCATTTGCCGCCGCTGGCGACGGTCGCGTTTAAGCTGCAGCGGTAGGTCCTGAGTGGGGCCGTACAGCTGAGTAGGCGCTCAGCATGCGTGGAAATTTCTTAATACGCCAAGCGTAACAGAATATTTTTGCCACAACGTGGTGTTATATGATGGACCGTTATTTTCAAAGCTTCATCTCTCGCAATAGGTTACCAATGTCGCGACGTTCAATGCCTTTTGAAATTCAGGTATCTGCCACAATCAGGCGGACATCCATCAGCGCGGTCGAATTCGAAGCGTACCTAGAAAGGAAGCCCTCGTTTCAGTAGATTGAACTGGCTCGTCTTTGTGACCCGAACGCAGTTCTTTCGCTGACCGAAAAAGGCGAAGGGGAGCTTTGCGGGAAAGAGCTGTCGATCGGCGAGGGCGAGATCAAACTATTACCTAGGGGAAAAGATGAAAGCATCTGTGGAAATGAAAGTGGCCGCTGCCGTAGCGGCGGGTTTTGTAGCTTTGACTGTTGGCGCGATAGCCCAAGGAAAAAGTGGAAGCGAAACTGGCCGGCGTAATGACTACGGCCCGACGAACAATCCTAGCGTTAACAGCTACATGAGTCAGCAGGGATATACCAGCCCTCTGCGTGGCGGTACCAACGGTGAAGCGAACAGACAAAAGTTCTCTAACAAGGATGAGACGGGTGCAACGTCCAAAAAGGTGACAGAGAGTAGGAGTCTGAGCTCAAGGAAACATCACACGACACGCGTGCGACAGGAGCCTGCTCCATTGCCGGTTGTCTCACTTTAATAACTGAACGTGACCTGGTGATTGGTACGCAAAGGACGGCCACGGCGATCGATTAATGCGATTCGTTTGTAACAAGGAGGTGAAACTATGTTGGGTTGGTCCGTAACTTTTCTAATAATCGCGCTGATAGCACCGCAGTGTCGAACTAAAAGTGGCCTCCGGTCATTCCCTCTGAACCTGGGCTATATACTGGCCTATCGTGCATTGGGGCGCTTGGCGCGGAGGTAGACTCCTCGATGACCGCTTCATCGCGCGAGGCACAAGCCGAGATCAGGAATACGACGGCTAAAAGCGAAATGGCATACCCTGCAAGACGCGGGATCATTGACACGAACCTAACCAGCGACAGGCTTCATGCAAGCCGCACGATGTCCGGTAGGTTTTCGCCGTGAGGCACACCGGGTGATTGGCGCACTCCCAGCCCGTTTGCGTAGCCGCGGGTTGCAGGTTTTAGTAACCTATGGAAACAAAGCTCGCCCAATCGTCATCTGAGACCATTCGCGAAGCAGTCCGGAGGCGTTATGGGGCGACTGCTCGTGGAGAATTATCTTCCTGCGGCGACAAGTGCTGCACTTCCACGAGCGCCGAAACGCTAGGTTACTCGACCGAACAGTCTACAATCACACCAGAAGCTGCCAATCTCGGACTTGGCTGTGGAAATCCGCTGGCAATCGCGTCATTGCAGCCAGGGCAAACGGTTCTCGATCTCGGTTCGGGTGCTGGATTCGACTGCTTTCTTGCGGCGCGAGCAGCCGGCCCGAGTGGCAAGGTTATTGGCGTGGATATGACCGACGAGATGCTCGCGCAAGCGCGCGAGAACGCTCGTAAGAACGGATTCGCCAATGTCGAATTTCGCTTCGGCGAAATCGAAGCCCTCCCTGTGGCAGATGAAAGCGTGGACGTAATCATATCGAACTGCGTAATCAACCTATCGCCGGAAAAGGCACGTGTGTTCGCGGAAGCGTACCGTGTTCTAAAGCAGGGCGGCCGACTTGCGATCGCGGACATCATCACGACCGCAACATTACCTGACGAAATAAGAGGAGATTGGGCGGCCTACACGGACTGTATGGCTGGCGCATCGCAGATTGGCGAACTGGAGGAGATGCTGCGAAAGGCTGGCTTCGAGAAGATCAAGATCGCACCGAAGGACACGTCTCGCTCTTTCATTCGCGAATGGCTTCCTGGAAAACAGATCGAAGACTATCTGGTTTCCGCAACAATCGAGGCCGTGAAGCCCAAGGCGCGCACGGCGAATGGCTGACACGAAACAGTCCTAGTGAAACGGTCGCTCCGCACAATCGTAGTCTGGTTGTGGATGGCCACGCTGATGAATGCGACTGATGTTGCCAAAGCAGAGCCTTTCCGAGATTTTTTTAGAGCGCTACGTAGCGCAATCGCGCACCCGAAGGAGAAGCCGCGACGGCACCGGAGCAGTCATAAGCATAATGAGACTCCGCCGAGCGATGCTTCGAATAGTCAGACTCCGGGCAGCCCAGTCCCTGCGCCTCCGGCTCAGCGCGATGTCCGGTGGGCGAAGGCAGCCTCGGGCGCGAGCCAGCAGAAAACTGAGCTGCTGTATGCAACACCCGTCCCCGGTAAACCAGGCTTGGTTACCAGTCCGTTCGCGCCAGATAGCGGTTACGTCGATGTGACCGGTTTTCCGCCGGGGACCGCAGTAGAAGATCCTTACACAGGCAAAATTTTCCTGACGCCGTAGAATCTCAGTGGTTAGAACTCGCCATAACCTCGATAAGATTGGAGATGGAACGCTTCTCGTGGACAAGATTGAAAAGCATGGCCGGCCCCGAATTCGCACGGCTGAATACTGGCGTGCGTATTACACGCGGAAACAGCGGGAATGGCGTGCTGCTCACCCGCGAAAACAGAGCAGCTCGAGAGCAAAAGAGCGGAAGCGGTAAAACTCGCCTCGGTGCCTCACACCCAAGGCCGCTCTACCTCGCAGCTTTACGGTTTGTTCACAACCACTTGCGGCGCAGGTTTGCTCGCTTCAAGCTGTGCGCTCACCTTTTGGATTTGTGATGCCTGCTCGTCCAGACGCGCAGTAAGCTGCGCAACTGTCGCTTGGAAGTCCTTCTTCTGCTGCGCCACCGTCGACTCTAGCTGCGTGATCGTCGCTTGTTGTTCCTGCACTATGTGATGCTCTTTTAAGAACTCGTTGAGCAGCATCGCGTTCACCGCGTCGTAGCGCAGCGTATACGGTTTTCCTTCCTTATCGGGCAGCACAAGCGCTGGATTCACCTTTGCGACTTCCTCCGCAATCAACCCAAATTGCGGTGTTTCCTTGGCGTCGCTCTTGTAGTGGAAGGTCACCGGCCTGAGTGACAGGATTGCCTCACTTGCCTTTTCCATGGCGGCAACGTCCTTCTTGAACCGTTCCGAGGAGGCGACTGTATCTAGTTGGCCGGTGTTGGACACGATAACTTGCGCAGTGGTGCCGCTTTGTGTCGTCACGCCATAGACGTTGCCAATCCAAGTCGTGTTGCTCACGTTCTGACCCGCGACTCCGAAGCCGATACAAGTAACGTTATTGGCCGTGGTAACAGTGGCTCCGCGAAAGAGCCCAAGGCGATGTTGCTCATGCCGGTGCTGTTGAATTGGAGCGCTTGCCAACCGATGGCCGTGTTGTTGCTGCCGGTGGTATTGCCGGCGAGCGCAGAACGACCAATAGCCGTGTTGTTGTCGCCAGTGGTGTTGCCAAACAGCGCACTAACGCCGATGGCCGTGTTCTCGACGCCCTCTACGTTGCTAAAGAGCGCGCCAGTGCCGACGGGCCGTGTTTCGATCGCCGGTAGAAATAACGCTGAGGGCGTCGAAGCCAAATGCGGAGTTGAAGTCGCCCATCGTGTTGCCTGGGAGAGCCCCGCTGCCATAACTCGTGTTAGAATTTGGGCCCGCTTGCACCGCCGACGATAACACCAAACAGCTAAGCACCAATGCGCTGGCGATGAGAAGGTGGACATATCCGTTTGAGTTGATTCTGCTTATTCATAGATGGTTCCTTTTTTTGCCTCCGCTTGCTTTTTGGTTTCGGTGACTGTGGGTCTGAAGGAAGCAAAGGAACCTGCGGGGAAGTCCCTCCGCCTGCTTCACACCTCCGATTGATCGAGTTTGGAAAAAATCCGGCGGGTTTGTCGAGCCAATTCGCTGCCAGCACGAATCGCTGACTCAAGTTCGATAAACGCACTCAGGTTTTCATCCGCACGCACAACGAACCGCTTTCCGTCGTCGCGATGCGCGTCAGCAATCCAGATTGTTCGCCCTTTGGAATCAATCGCTGAGACCCAGCCCCGGCTGTAAACGACTATGCGCCACCCATCGCGAGAACAAAGCCGTGGGACAGCAATTACATCTAAAATGATAGCGGATCGACGAAACCAGCCTGATCCATGCCCATCAACTTGTAAGAAATCCGAGCCATGCGAGTGCGGCTAAATTTGCCAGGTGGATCTTCGCCAGTCGGGACCTAACTCGTGATTGGGCAAATCTTCACGGAACTGTAAAATCTATTTTTCACAAGAAGCCTTGACATGCTTCCACATTCCTGACAAAAAGGGCGCTACCCATAACAACACCACGACCCGACCGGAAACAATTAGGATCAAAAAAGGACAAATTAAAATGAAAAAACAATCCACCCACCAAAATAGAGCGCACCTTTTTCGAGGTGCCTTCCTCGCAATCGGTCTTCTACTCATCGCCACTGCACGATCAACTTCCGCTAACCTCATTGTTAACGGCGATTTTGAGACCGGCACGTTCGCAGGCTGGACCACCATACCGGCGCCGTTCGCAAGCAACTTTGGCGTTGGCCCCGTGCCGCCTGCCCACGATACTCTCGGCGCATTCTTTGGTTCGCCTGGTCCCGATTTTGACTCGATCAGCCAGACCTTTGTCACTACGCCGGGCGCTTTCTACGATCTGAGCTTTTTCTATGAGGTCGTGGAACTGAGCTCCCCACCAAACAACGGATTTCGCGTCCTCTTTAACAACGTACTGGTCTTTGAAAACCTCAATGCGATTTCGGGATTCGGCCCCTTCACCTTCAACCATCTTCAGGCGACCGGCAGCACGACCACCGTGGAGTTCCAAGGCCGCAATGTAAGTAACTTCGACTATCTGGACGATGTTTCCGTGACGGCCAGCGCTATTGTATGTCCACTGGGGCAGGGCTATTGGAAAAATCATCCCGAAGCCTGGCCAGTGAATAGTCTGATACTGGGCAGCGAGACATATACCCAGATGGAATTGCTACAGATATTGAACACTCCGAGTGGCGGGGACGCCAGTCTAAAGCTGGCCGTTCAATTGATCGCCGCCAGGCTCAACATCGCCAACGGCTCCGATCCGACGCCTATCAGCAGTACACTCACTCATGCCGACAGCTTGCTTTCTATGTTCAGTGGCCAGCTGCCCTACAATGTGAAACCCTCCTCCGCCACCGGCCAGATGATGGTCAGCGACGCAAATACGCTTTATGATTACAATAACGGTTTGCTGACCCCGGGTTGTTCTCCGTAACGGTGCGCGGATCACATTGCTGGTGTGAGATTCGCGCAACGGTTTTTAGTTGGGCGCGTACGCGATTCCCTTTTCATACTAGCTCTGCTAAGAAGCTGGCGCTTGATCGTGCGACCACTAGTCGTCTACACCAACGCCCACGCCGACAGCTACGCCAACAGCAACGTCAACACTGAGTTGTCAATTTAGGACCTTGATCGCGAACAATTTCAAGGCTTTTCCGATCAACAGCGGCAACTACCTCTGGTTTACTAGCGTGCTCAAGCCGAGCGGCCTCGGTTCAAATCCGGTGACGATCCATTTTACTCAACAAACAATCACCAGTGCGAACTTTACGCTCTCTGTGCCGGACGCGACCGTAACGTTTGTTACTAGTCTTGGTGATGATCGCGGTCTGCCGTTAGGACGCATTTACGGAATCGGGCAGATACGGTGTGATTACTTTTCCATTCGCGGCAACTAACAACGCAACAATGAAACATTTTTCAAAAGTTTACGCGGGGCAGAACGGAGTGAGGAACCCGGTATGGACTTCCGGTGTTTGGAATCCGTCCCGCCACGGCGCATTCGCGCGGGAGTATGGACCACGCGAAAATCTTCATTCTTCGTCATCTTCTTACTAATGCTGAGTACAATCGTTACCAATCCTTCAAACCAGCCGCGTTCTGCGCCTCAGCGTCCAACATTTCTGCGCGTGAGACGCGTCGTTTTGCGCGCTTAATCCGTAAGTCATCGGCGGCGTCACTGGCTTCGAGACCAGCCGGAATTTTGCGACGGGATGTCGTGGTCCGACGATTCAGCGTTTTAGCGTTTCAACTTGCCCGGCAGAGTTGAGCTTCTGCGCGGAGGCATTATCGTCTCCTTCCCTTCGAAAAAGCCGGCGTGGCGGAATTGGCAGACGCGCTGGACTCAAAATTCAGAAATCATCGATTTTATCTGGTCAATCGTCATCAAACGCCATTCGCGATTTTCATAGGTAAATTCGGCGTTTGCGGCGTTATTGAGGTAATCAGCGACGGATGCTCTTACGACAGCCGAAAGTAGAACAAAAGTAGAACAAACGGGGGCTCGATGGATCTTCGCTGCCCTGCACGCATCGTATGACTCGGCCGTGCTGGCGTAGCCGAGCGAGAAACGGTTTACGCCACGTGAAAACTGTACGTTTCATGGCGCTGGCTCTTGCCGAAACATCGAATTTTGGCGAGAAAAATTCCTTGGAACAGGCGTGGCGCCGCTATCTCGATCTGCGAAAAGGTCTTTGGCTCAAACCCTGGGCGTTGTGTAATCTTCTAATCTCAATGCAATCAACCGCGATCGCGCCCGCGCGTCATTGCGACGTATAGCCTAAGCGCATCGCGCCAGATTTCACCGTGAGGCACCCCCTTTTCTGGAAAGTTATTGGCGTCGCAACCAAGAATCAGAACCAGTCTAAACTCGAACCCTTTGAGGTCACTGAGGGTTCCAACGACGACTTCTTCCGGATGCAAGATGCAGTCGCCAGAAAGCGGGCGTGCCTCGATGTCTGCCGGGCGTTGTAACAGTATTTCCGACACCGGAAACTTTCGAGGCGCCGCACTCGCGATACAAACAGTCCAAGCCTCAGTCTTGTTCTCTTGAATGCACTCTATAGCGATCTCCCATGCTTTACCAATCTGGTCCTCTGTTTTAATAGCAATAGGTGGATTAGTTTCGCGCTGCGCGAGCTCGGGATCTAGTACCTCTACCTCCTCGTCCTGGGCCTTGGCCATCGCCCCATAGTGATTAGCCAGGCGACTAGCTGCTAAAAGCACCTGTTTACTGTTGCGGTAGTTCTTCAATATTGAAGTGTGAATCGCCGGCCCGCGCCCCAAGCCGGCATCTTGCAACGATTGCCGCTTCACTAGAATTTTTTGAACAGTATCGCCTGCGAGGAAAAGCGCATCCGGCTTGGTCAGCGGGACTATCCGGCGAAAGAGCTGTAGATCCAGAGTCGAAAAATCTTGAAACTCATCGACAAGAAGACATCGAAACTTGAACTCGTTGGGGAGTTTTTGCATTTCGAAATGCAAAGGCATTAGTGCTTGAGTTAGACCCAGGTCGTCGATCATTCCACCGGCAAGCAACCACTCTTCCCAGCAAAGCAGCAGCCGAAGCGCGTCTTGCCGTATCTCTCTACGGAATTGAATTGCACGGCCCGCGCGAATCTTCGTCTTTTCAGTTTCCAGATAGTCTCCCCTAGATGAAACGGCGAACTGACTCCGGATGAGCGCAAACTCTTCCTCCAAGTAACGAGAAGCGTCGATACGATAGTCCTCCAGGTATTTGACGAGATTATCCATTGACCGGACTAACTCAGGATTGCGGGACATGTAAAATTCTTCCCATTCGTCCTCTACTCGAGCTTTGCTTATTGGGTCGCAATTCCAGACCATCCGATTTGGCCATCTTGCTCTGGCCTGAGTAAGCGCCGTGCGTAAGTACGGGTTCTCGCCTGCTCGGTTTACTAACTGAATGAAATACTTGTCCGGTCCTAATTGGGTCAAGCAGCCTCGGAAAACGTCATAGAACGCACTAACAAATACATTTCGACGTTCTTCCTCGGTGAGAAGCTGATTCACTAAGTTTTGCAACAATCTTGCCAACGTGCGGCTCAACGTCAGAACGCCAATTCTCTCTCGCGGATATTTCCGAGCAAGATATCGCGCGCGATGAACCAAGACACACGTTTTACCGCTCCCAGAAACCCCTGTCAGAACCACAGGCCGATCGAACTCCGCCTCAGAAAGGCTCTTTTGATCAGGATGCAGGAACAGCATCCACTCCTGAAAATTGCCGAGAAGGCGATCGAGATCCTCCTCGGAAAGATCGTTAATCACCTTAGCTTGGTCAGAGTTGGCAGCCGAAGCCGCGGCATCCTGCGCAAACCGGCCAGCATCGTCCAGTGGAAGGACGGCACCGAGACGTAGGCGCAACCGCGCTTCGGCGCCTGCATGATCACCGGTGCGAAGCAGACTTATTAAGTCGAACAGAAATGTGCGGACGTCAGAATCGGCAATCATTTCTAGCGTGTCGATCATCTCCTGCTCCGGGGAAATCTCATCAAGCTGTAAGAGCGCCTCACGAATCTTCCGTTGCGGCACCAGGCTTTCTAAGTCGAGGTCGGTTATCTGGGTCAGAAGGGATTGGATGTTAGTCGTGAGCGCCTGCGGCGGCATTTTTTTGGCATCCGCGTCGCCGAGTATCGTCGTAACAGAGATACGGCTAGTCGTCGTATCGACCACGATGACCGAGCCTTCATGAGCGGACAGCCATCCATCGACCTCTGCGCCATTCCCGATGAAAGCTGGGAAGCTGCCAACCTCGTGTTCAATCAAGAGCAGCTCGCAAGCGCTATTTATCGGATAAATGGTCGCTCCTTGAATCCTTGAATCTTTTCGAGAACTAAGGGTAAGAAACGGATTCTGACCGTGACGAACCTGCTCAAATAATTCTCTGACGCGCTGTGCACCGGCTGAACCAGCGCCACCCCGATCCCGGACACGCCATTCCTGTTCTCGAAAATCAAACTCCTTGAGGTAAACGAGCTGCAATGGTTTCAACGTTCGAGCAGCTGATCCTTCGAGCGGTGATCCTTTGTCGACCTCTGCAGTGTATAGATAAGACTGATTTAAGCCGAGCAAGTCGAGCACGGTCCGAATCTCGGCTGGTTCTAAGCGCAAAGTTCTTGTACGGATGCTCGACAAGTAGTCGGCTATCCGTGGTAGATCGGTGACTCCGAACCACTGCCGCAGCTGGTGACCAAGAATCCGATTATCAAACTGCACCTCTTTCCCAAACAACACTACTGTTGAAATGTGGTCCCATTCGACCAATCGATTCCTCGCAAGAATCTCATTTGCACGGTTACGAAAAAAGTTTTTGACGCCGAGACGGTACGCACGCACTTGCTGATAAGGGTTTACCTTGCTTCCTCCTGCCACTTCGCTGGTTCCTACTATCCATGGCGTGTTCTCTGTGAAATGAACCTGGCCACCATAGCTTTTCATCTCGATGATGCAGATCGCATCCGGCTTTACGAAAAGCGCATCAATATCGCTGCCTTCAAATAGAACGTTGCCTATGAGTACGTACGAAGGTCTTTCTCGTCCAAATCTGAGCGTTAGCTTTTCCACGAGCCGCGCGAACATGTCGTTCTCATGCGCGTGTTGAAAGCCAGCAGTTAAATAAGCTTCAAACCCCACAGATTCTCTCGAAAATGATTTCGGTCCGCCTTTTAAGTTACAACACGCCGCAAGCTGGGCCGATTATATTCGGCCAGTCAACGCCCCGAACGAATCATCTACGTCCAGCCTCGCAGAACAGATCTCGGCAAGCACTTTGTGCGTCTGACTAAATGTCCCCGCCGCTCTCACGAGAGCGAATCGCGAGATAATGGCTTCATGAGGTCTATCGAGAGACATGATCAGCCACCGCTGGTGAGGGCGTGCGTTGCTTGGAATGAATGTGTTTTAGTCATCGGAAGTGAAGCTACGTCTTAAAGATGCGAGCACAGTGAGGACAGCGTCGGAACTGATCAGCAGCGAACCAGCCAGCTAGTCCGCCAACAATCGCTCCGGGAACCGTACCGGCGATGCCACTAGCGGGACCGCCAACGATGCCGATCTCCGCGCCAAACCAAGCGCCTACTCCAGCTCCAGCGGCCGCAGCAGCACCACGTGTGACAAAACTTTCCGTGTTGTTGCTACTGAAATTGCGCTTGCACTTCGGGCATTTGATTTGAGCCATGGAATTGGCCTTTCATCTAATGGGAATCAGACTGCAGGTTGCAAGGTATTTCTTTCCATTGCGAAGGGAAAGCGTTTAAAAGGCCAGCAGGGCGCGAACTCAATGCGCAGAGGACAATCCGCTATCCGGCAAAACCTATGCGCAATCGGAGCCGCCAATCAATTATCTTGACTACACGGACGCAGGAGATTCGGGGCATCCGCGCTAATGGCCTAACCCAAAGAATGCTTCGCTTGCCGATTGCATCGGGTTCGCCATACCACAGCCGACCGAATGGCAGCGCATCGGAGATTAGATCGACGCCGCGATGATCTTTGCGGGGGCGGACTTCGGTAAAGAACCGTTTAGATAAAGAACGCCATCCACTCAACTCAATAGCGA
>Ga0066652_100002064_pt1 | contig 10819 bp, 11 predicted proteins | sample GraSoiAngelo_101_FD_71413 | JGI IMG/M metagenome (GOLD analysis project Ga0066652, IMG submission 71413) | Grasslands soil microbial communities from the Angelo Coastal Reserve, California, USA - 14_0903_02_30cm | ecosystem: Environmental > Terrestrial > Soil > Grasslands | place: USA... | reverse complement strand
GTGTCGTCCGCGCCGCCCCAGGCGCGCGTATGGACGCGGCCGACCTGGTCGAGGCCGCCGCCCGCGGCGAGCATCCCCACCATGCCCGGGTACTGCGGGTCGAGGCTCGAGAAGAGCATCAGCGGGCCGGCCAGCTCGCGCGCGGCGAGCATGGTGAAATGCGGGAAGGCCCAGACTGGGATGTTGATCAGTGCCAGGTCGGGCCGCCAGTCCGCTAGGCGCCGAGCCTCGGACACGGCCGCCTCGCTTGAGCCCACCACGCGCTCGCCGGCGCGAACCTCGTGCCCGCGCTCCCGGAGCGCGGCTGCGAGCCGCTCCTGGGTGGACGTTGCGAACTGCTCGAGCTGGCCGTACACCGCGGGCCTGCCGTCGGACATCGTCAGGATCCCCAAGCGTGCCATCGCTCAGCCACCCCCGGCCGTGCCGCACGAGCGCCGCCGTCGCAGCTCGAGCTGGAAGACATCCCGGCGCGCCTTTTGCCGGCGCCCCTCGATCCGCTCGTGCAGGAGCGACATCGCGCGCTCGGCCATCGCTCGCACCGGCTGGGCGACGGTCGTCAGCGGGGGCTCCACGAGCTCTGCCCAGAACGGGTCGTCGATCGCGACCAGCGCCACCTGTGAGGGAACGCGGACCTCGGCCTCGCGCAGCGCCTTTACGGCGCCGATCGCCATCAGGTTGTTCGCCGCGACGAGCGCCGTCGGGGGCGGACGGTGGGCCAGCAGCGTATGCGTGGCCCGACGCCCGTCCTCCATCCGGAAGCTGCCGGGCGCGACGATCGGCTCGAGCCCGGCCGCGCTCATCGCCGACGCGTAGCCCTCGAGTCGCGTGGCGCCCGTCTCGACGCCAGGGAGCCCGGCGATGAAGCCCACCCGCCGGTGCCCGGCGGCGATCAGGAGCTCGGTCGCGAGCCGGGCGCCGGCGACGTTGTCGGCCACCACCGCGTCGGCGCGCTCGTCCGCCACCGTGCGGTCAAAGGCCACGACCGGGATCCCGAGGTCGATGAGCTCGCCCACCTCCGCGCCGGAGGGGTCCGAGGGCGACAGGATGACGCCCAGCACCCGTTCCTGGGCGAGCACCTGGAGGTAGGAGCGCTGCTTGGCGGGCGTCTCGTCGGTGTTGCACAGCAGCACCCGATAGCCGCGCCGGTACGCCGCGTCCTCCACGGCGCGGACCGATTCGCTGAAGTGCGGGTTCTCGATGTCGGAGACCACCACGCCGACCATCTCCAGCTTCTGGCGCCGGAGGTTGCGAGCCAGGCGGTTGGGGCGATAGTCGAGCTCCGTCACCGCCGCCAGCACGCGCGAGCGGTGCTCGGCACGCACCGTGGGCGCGCCGTTCAGCACGCGTGAGACGGTGGCCGGCGAGACCTCCGCCCGCTTGGCCACCTGTCTCATGCTGACCGTCCGGCCCGCCTGACCGCGAGGAGCCCGCACGCGGCTTAGCCCGAGCCGAGCGTCGGCGGCGTCTGGCAGCTCGGGCGCAGGAGCGCCTGGACCGCCGGCTCGTTCATGTTGCTCTTGGTCACGATCGTCACGCCCGTGTCCTCGCTGGCCGGCTCCGTCCCCTTGCGGATGCGCTTGACCATGGCGGTGACCGCGTCGTAGCCCATCCGGAACGGGTTTTGCACCACGAGCGCGGTGATCTCGCCGTCGCTGACGCCCTTGACCTCGTCGGAGGCCGCGTCCCAGCCGACGATCGTGATCTTGCCGGCCTTGCCGGCCTGCTTGACGGCCTGCGCCGCCCCGATCACGCCGGGCTCGTTGGCCGCGAAGATCGCGTTCAGGTCCGGATGCGCCGTGAGGATGTCCTGCGTCACCCGGAGCCCGGTGTTCACGTCGCTCTGGCTCGACTGGGTCGCGACGAGCTTGAGCTCGGGGTGCTTCTTGAGCCCCTGCTTGAAGCCCTGGGTGCGCTGGTCGTTCGTCACGGTGCCGGCCTGGAACGGGATGAAGGCCACGGTCCCGCCCTGGGGGCCGAGCTGCTTGGCGATGAGGTCGGGCACCTTGGTAGCCGCCTGGACGTTGTCGGTGGCGTACACCGGCACCTCCTTGGGCTGCGGGTTCGTCCCGGAGTCGATGTTGACGACCGGCGTCTTCTTGCTGATCGCCTGCTTCGTGACGTTGAAGAGCGTCTTGGCGTCGGTCGCCGCGTACACGAGGCCGTCGACGCCCGAGGTCAGGAAGTTCTGCAGCAGGTCCACCTGCCCGCTGACGTCCGTCTCTGCGCTGACCCCGTCCCACTGGACCTTGACGTCCTTCTGCTTGGACGCCGCGCAGGTCGCACCCTTGTGCGCGTCCTCCCAGAACGAGAAGCCGACCGCCTTGGGCACCACGGCGATCCGGATCGCGCCCTGCTTGGTCCCGCCCGACGAGCCGCCCGACTTGTGCGTCTCGGCTCCACATCCTGCGATCACCGCCCCGAGGGCCACCAGGGCGATTCCGATTGCCAGTGCTCGCTGCTTCATTGCGGGTTCTCCTTTCGCCGTCATGCCGTCACGCCGCGCCCGCTTGCAGCTTGCGGCGCCGGAAGCGGTCCCAGATGACCGCCAGCCAGATCACCACGCCGATCACGACGCTCTGGACGAAGATGTTGATGTCGAGCAGGACCGAGCCGTTGCGGATCAGTGCGATCAGGAACGCGCCGATCAGCGTGCCGACGATCGTCCCCTGTCCGCCGAACAGGCTCGCACCGCCGATCACGGCAGCGGCGATCACGTCCAGCTCGAGCCCGATGCCGAAGTTCGGCTGGCCCGAGCTCACCCGCGAGGCGGCGATCATCCCGCCGAGCCCCGCCAGCGCGCCGCAGATCGTGTAGACAATCGTCAGGTACAGCCGAATCGGGATCCCGGACAGGCGCGCCGCCTCGGGATTCGAGCCGATCGCGTACGAGTAGCGGCCGAGCTTGGTCCGGGTCAGGACGATGTGCCCGATCACCGCGACTACGGCGATCACGATCACCGGGATCGGCACCGGCCCGATCTCGCCCTGGCCCAGGAGCTGGAAGTCGTCCGGGAGGCCGAACACCGCAACCGCGTTGGTCGAGATGTCGAGCGTTCCGCGCGCCACGCTCATCATCCCAAGCGTGGCGATGAACGGCGCCATCCCGGCCCAGGTGATGAGCACGCCGTTGATGACGCCGGCCGCGGCCCCGGTCAGCACCCCAAGTCCGATCGCGGGGATCACCGGGATCCCAAGCTCGGACATCGCCTTTGCTCCGATCACCCCCGCCAGAGCCGCCACCGCGCCCACCGACAGGTCGATCCCGGCGGTGATGATCACCAGCGTCATCCCCATCGCGATGATCGCGGTGACCGCCGTCTGCGCCCCGACGTTGAACAGGTTGTCGGAGGTCAGGAACTCCGGCGAGGCGAAGGACAGGTAGATGAAGACCACGATCAGGGCGCCGCCGGCCGCGACCTGGGACACCGTCTCGGTCAGCCGCTCGCGGACTCCCGCCGGCAGCCGTGCGGCGAGCCCGCCCCCCGGGGCCGTGCCGTCGGCCTTCGCCGGAGAAGTCATGCCGCCCGCCCCTCGCCCGCGCCCGTCGCCAGCGCGATCACGCTCTCTTCGCTGAACTCGCCGCGCTCCAGCTCGCCCGCCACGCGCCCGTCCCGCAGGACCAGGATCCGGTCGCAGAGGTTGAGCAGCTCCGGCAGGTAGGAGCTGATCAGGACTATGCAGTGCCCGTCGGCGGCGAGGCTGCCGATCAACTCGAACAGCTCGGCCTTTGCGCCGACGTCCACGCCCCGGGCCGGCTCGTCGAAGAGCAGCACCCGCGCGTGCGTCTCCAGCAGCTTGGCCGCCACGACCTTCTGCTGGTTGCCGCCCGAGAGCACGTTCACCTGGCGGCGGACCGAGGGCGTGCGGATCCGCAGCTGGTCGCGCCGTCGCTCGGCCGTCTTGCGCTCGCCGCCGAGGTCGATCAGCCCCAGGCGCATCGGCAGCCGGGCAAGCGTGATGTTCTGATCGACGCCCAGCTCCAGAGCGAGGCCATCGCGCTTGCGGTCCTCGCTCAGGTAGCCGATGCCGGCCGCGATCGCCGCCCGGGGGGACTTGGGGGTCACATCGCGGCCGTCGAGCTCGACCCTGCCCGAGTCGATCGGGTCGGCTCCGAAGACCGCGCGGGCCAACTCCGTCCGGCCGGCGCCGACCAGTCCGGCGAAGCCGAGGATCTCTCGCTCGCGCAGCTCGAAGGAGCAGTCTGTCAGCACTCCGCGCCGGGTTATCCCCTCGACGCGCAAGACCACCTCGCCCGGGGTCAGGTCGGGCTTGGGGTAGAGGTTCTCGATCTCGCGCCCCACCATCTGGGCGACGAGCCCGGCCTCGTCGAGCTCGGAGGCGGCCGAGGTGGCCACCGCGCGCCCGTCGCGCATGACGGTGACCCGGTCGGCGATCCGGAAGATCTCGTCCAGCCGGTGGGAGATGTAAAGGACGGCGATCCCGTCAGCGGTCAGCCCGCGGATCACCCCGAAGAGCTCGTCGATCTCCTGCTCGGTGAGAGTCGCGGTGGGCTCGTCCATGATCACCACCGACGCGTCGATCGCGAGCGCCTTGGCGATCTCCACGAGCTGCTGCTCGGCGACCGAGAGCGTGGCCGCCAGGCGGTCTGGACCGATGTCCAGGCCGACGCGGTCGAGCAGGGCCCTCGCCTGGCGGGACTCCGCGCCGCGCTGGACGAAGCCCCCGCGTCCCGGCTCGCGTCCGAGGAAGAGGTTCTCGGCCACCGAGAGGTCGGGAGCCAGCGCGAACTCCTGGTAAACCATGGCCACTCCCAGCGACTGCGCGTGGCGGGGACCGTGGAAGGCCACCGGCTGGCCACCGATCAGGATGCGGCCCTCGTCCGGGCGCTCGACCTGCGAGAGCAGCTTCATCAGGGTGGACTTGCCGGCGCCGTTCTCGCCCGCCACCACGTGCACCTCGCCGCGCTCGAGCGCGAGGTCGACGTCGTCGACCGCGAGCACGCCCGGGAAGCGCTTGGTCACGCCGTGGAGCTCCACGACCGGGCCAGTGGCATGCGCGTCGAGCGTCACCCTGGCGGCCTCGCGTGAACGGGTCTCCTCCTCACCTAAATGCGCTCTCTTCTCACCCTGAAAGAACTCTTACTACAGGGGCGAGAAATCGGTTTCACGATCGCTATACCCAGCGCCCGCCCGGGTCCAAACGCCCGATCGGGGCGCGGTCCCACCCGGGCGCACACGCCCTCTAGGCAGAAGGCTGAAGGCGATAAAAGCGCGTCGCCGTGCCGCCGAGGACGGCGTCGCGCTCGGGCTCGGACAGACCGGCCACGACCTCTCGGGCGAGCTCGAGCACCTCGGCGTAAGGCGCGGCCAGGGTGCACACCGGCCAGTCCGAGCCGAACATCATCCGCTCCGGGCCGAACAGCTCGAGCAGCCGTTCCGCGTAGCGCTCGATCCCGGCCCGCCGCCAATCGTCCCAGGGCGCCTCCGTGACCAGGCCCGAGAGCTTGCAGTACACCCGCTCGTGAGCGGCCAGCTCCGCGAGCCCCGAGGCCCAGGGCTCCCAGCCGCCGCACGCGATCGACGGCTTGGCGCCGTGGTCGACGACGAGCGCCAGCTCGGGGACCTCCTGAGCCACCCGCAGGGCGGACGGGAGGCCCGCGGGCCCGACCAGCAGATCGTAGGGCAGCCCGGCGGCGCAGAGCGCGCGCAGCCCGGCCAGGACTTCGCCGCGCGCGAGCCAGTCGGGATCCGGTTCGTCCTCGGCCGGGTGGCGGATGCCTACTAGCCGGTCGCCGCCGCGCGCCGAGCGCAGCGCCGCGACGCGCTCCCCCACGTCCGGCGCGGTCAGGTCGACCCACCCGACCACGCCCGCGACCAGTCCGCCCGACCCCTCGGCCGCCGCCAGCAGCTCGCGCGTCTCCTCCTCGCCGGTCGCCGCCTGCACCGCGACCGTGGCCCGCACGCCGAGAGGCGCGACCGCCTCACGCAGGTCCTCCACGCCCATGCGCCGCCGCAGGCGCGCGCGCCCCCCCGTCATCCACGGGTACTCCCGCCGGGCCGGGTCCCAGAGGTGGTGATGGGCGTCGACGATCACCGGGCCGAGGCGGCAGCCTGAGGGACGAGGCCCAGCGCGTCGAGCTCCTCCCACAGCGTCGCCGGGACGCCGGCGCCGGCGTCGCGCGCGTTCGCCTCCATCTCCTCCGGCGAGCGGGCGCCCGCCACCACACAGGCCACCGCCGGGTGCCGCAGCGGGAACGCCAACGCAGCGGCGGGCAACGTCACGCCGTACCCGCCGCAGACCTCGGCGATCCGCCGCGCGCGCCGGCGCAGCCCCTCGTCCGCAGGCCGGTAGTCGTATCGCGCCGTCGGGCCGGGATCGATGAGGATGCCGCTGTTGAACACGGCGGCGGCGATCACCGAGACCCCGCGCTCCGCGCAGGGATCGAGCAGGACGGGGCCCGCGCTCTGGTCGAGCAGCGTGTAGCGGCCGGCGACCAGCACGCAGTCCACGTCCGCCTCCCGGACGATCCGCGCCAGCGGCTGCGCGTGGTTCATGCCCGCCCCCACGGCGCCGATCACCCCCTGCTCCCGCAGCTCCATGAGCGCCGGCAGCGCCTCCGCGATGGCCTGGTCGAGATGCTCGTCGGGGTCGTGCACGTGGACGACGTCGACGCGCTCGAGGCCCAGCCGCTCCAGGCTCTGCTCCAGCGAGCGCAGCACACCGTCGCGGCTGAAATCGAAGCGGCGCTCGAGCCGGGGCGCGCCCTCGAACATGTGCGCGTCCGGGGCCCCGCCCCGCGGCGCCACGAGCAGCCGCCCGACCTTGGTGCAGAGGACCAGCTCGGGGCGCGGACGGGCGCGCAGCGCGGCACCCACCCGGCGCTCGGACAGGCCGGCGCCGTAGTGCGGAGCGGTGTCGAAGACGCGTACGCCCTGCTCCCACGCGGCGTCGATCGTCCCCCTCGCCTGCCGCTCGTCGACGGCCGTGTAGAGGCCGGCCAGGGGAGCGCAGCCGAGCCCGAGCCGGGTCACCGCCACCCGCGTGCCGCCCAGCGCAGTCCGCTGCACTACAGCTCCCAGACCACCGGCAGTCCCCGCTCGGCGCCCGCCGCCCCGTAGTCGTGCACGACGTCGAGCAGCTCCGCCATCCGCGCCTGCCAGGCGACGTTGACGGGCAGGCCGGCGAGCTCGGACAGGAGTCGCCCGTAGTCCTCGCACTCGATCACGTGGAAAAGGTCGAGGCCGCTCCGCCAGATGGTCCATCTGCGCACGCCGGCCGCGCGGATCGCCTCCACAAGCCCCGCCGGGACCTCGCGATGGGCCGCCTCGTAGGCCGCCTCCGCGCCCGCTCGGAGGCGGGTGTGCAGCGCCACGCGCATCAGCCGGCAACCACCCCCCTCCACACCGCGCCGCCCGGGTACTCGTGCGCGGCAAGCGACTCGGGCCGCATGGCCGCCGAGTAGCCGGGCGCCGTCGGCGCCAGATAGCGGCCGTCGCGCATGCTGACGGGGTCGATGAAGTGCTCGTGGAGGTCGTCCACATACTCGACCAGCCGGCCATCCAGATCGGCGCCGACGGCCACGTAGTCGAACACGGCCAGGTGCTGCACGAGCTCGCACAGCCCCACACCGCCCGCGTGGGGGCAGACCGGGACGCCGAAGCGGGCGGCGAGCAGCAGCACTGCCAGCACCTCGTTGACCCCGCCCAGCCGGCAGGCGTCGAGCTGACAGACGCCGATCGCGTTGGCCTGCATAAGCTGCTTGAAGATCACCCGGTTGTGCGCGTGCTCACCGGTAGCAACCCGAATGGGGGCGACCGCGCGGGCCACCGCGGCGTGACCGAGGACGTCGTCGGGGCTGGTCGGCTCCTCAATCCAATAGGGGTCGAATTGCGCGAGTCGCTCCATCCGGCCGATCGCCTCGCCCACGTCCCAGACCTGGTTGGCGTCCATCATCAAGCGCCGGTCCGCGCCGATGACCTCCCGGAGGATCGCGGCGCGGCGCTCGTCGTCCGCGGGGTCGCCGCCCACCTTCATCTTCACGCTGCGCCAGCCGTCCCTCACCGCCGCATCAGCCAGCCGCCGCACCTTCTCGTCCGGATAGCCGAGCCAGCCCGTGGAGGTGGTGTAGGCGGGAACGCCGCGCTCGCGCATCTCGCGCTCGCGCTCCTCGCGCCCGGCCCGCCGCCCGGCCAGCAGGTCGGTCGCCCACTCAGGGGTGATCGCGTCGCTGAGGTACTGGAAGGGCACGCAGGCGACGAGCTCCTCCGGACTCATGTCCGCGAGGAGCTTCCACAGCGGGCGGCCCGCCGCGCGCGCCTTGAGGTCCCACAGCGCGTTCACGAGGGCGGCCGTGGCGAGGTGCACGACGCCCTTTTCGGGGCCCAGCCAGCGCAGCTGCGAGTCGCCCGTCACGAGCCGCCAGGCCGCGCCCATGTCCGCGGTCAAAGTCACGGCGTCCCTGCCCAGCAGGGGCTCGGCGAGAGCGTCGACGGCCGCGACGACGAGGTCCGTTCCGCGCCCGATCGTGAAGGTGAAGCCGGAGCCCTCGAGGCCCTCGTCGGTGCGGACGACGACATATGCGAGCGAGTAGTCCGGTGCCGGGTTCATGGCATCGGAGCCGTACAGTCCGCGCGAGGTCGGGAAGCGGACATCCCGGGTAATGATCTCGGAGATCGAGGAGCCCATCTCGCGCTCAGCGGGCGGTCATCCCCCCGTCGACGACCATCGCTGCGCCGACCACCGAGGCCGCCTCGTCCGACGCCAGGTAGGCGACCATGGCCGCGATCTCCTCGGGCGCAACCAGGCGCCCGTGCGGCTGGCGCTCCTCCATCGCCACCCGCGCCGCCGCCGGATCGTCGTACCCGGCGGTGATGCGCGTCACCCACGGCGTATCGACCGTGCCCGGGACGACGCAGTTCACCCGCACGCCCTCGCCGACGTGATCGATGGCCGCCGCCCTCGTAAGCGCGTAGATCGCGCCCTTGGTCGCGCAGTAGACGGCGCGGTCGGGCACGCCCACGAGCGCCCCGATCGAGGAGATGTTGATCACCGCGCCACCGCCCGAGGCGCGCAACGCCGGGATCGCGTACCTCATCCCGTTGTAGGTGCCCTTGACGTTCACGGCCATCATCCAGTCGAAGTCTTCCTCGGAGGTGTCGACGACAGTCGCCGCCGCGCCGACGCCCGCGTTGTTCACCATCACCTCGAGCCCGCCGAGCGCCTCGACCGCCTCGCGCACGAGCGCCGCTACCTGGTCGGATCGCCTGACGTCAACGCGCCGCGCGAGTGCGTCGCCCGCGAGCTCGTCGGCGACAGTCGCCGCGGCCGACCCGTCGACGTCGGCGACCACGACCCGCGCCCCCTCCGCTGCGAGCCGGCACGCGACGGCGCGACCGATTCCCGCCCCCCCGCCGGTCACGATCGCCCGGCGGCCATCCAAGCGCCTCAAAGCCGCTTTCTTGCTCGCCATTCGACAGGTAGCACCTATCGAAAGGTTCCCCAACGGGCGCGCATTTCATGCATCGCCAAAGGACGGCTAGCGAGCTCTTCGGCGTCGTTGGCTGCGGGACCGCGAGCGTACTGGCAGCCCGACGTCCACGACCGCGGGCGACCCGCGTGCTCGCCGCCGGCTGGGCCTCGCACGCCCTGTTCGACGCCGCGCACGACCACGACCAGGGCTCGCGGCTGCCGCGCTGGTACCCGGCGTTTTGCGCCGGGTTCGACCTGGTCGTCTGAGCTGTCGCCCGTTGGGGAAAGCCGCTTAACGCCGACGCTGAGGAGACGCAGCGCGTCGATCGGCTCTCGACCGACTGGCAGTGGTCCCGAGGCGACGGATGTTTCATGGGCCCCGATCGCTCTGGCCCAAGAGTGGTCCAAACGTCTCGAAAATGACTTCGCAGCGGTTAGCAGAGCGAGAGGATCGCGGCAGCGAAAAGGCGTGCAAATGCGCGGATTCGTCGTCCTGCGCGGAAGTCCTCGGTGACCTTCGACGCATCGCCGTCATCCGCCCAGCACCTTGGTGAAGGAGACGTGATAGGCGGCCGGATCGCCTTCCCGACGACCGCCCAGCTCCATCACGAGCCCCTCGAAGGCAGTCTCAACCTCGTGCGCGTCGGTCGGCTCGAACGTCTTGAGGGCCGCATCGACAACGGTCGCCACCGGGAGCAGTACGGTGTCGGGCGTGGGCGACTCCGCGCCGTCCGAAACCTCGCGAAGGACCGCGAGCATGTCCACGCGCAGCGGCTCGCCCCAATCCCAAATCGTCTGGCCCGGGCGGGATCACCATGGGGTGGCGCGGACCATCGATGCCAGCGAACCGCTCGGTCTCCGCAGTCACCGGCACGAGAAACCGCCGCTCGTGCGATGTCTTTGCGGCTAGAGCCTCGGCCTGCGCGCGCGTGAGCCGACAACCGATCCCCTCAACGTTTGCCGCCACCCATGCCGTGGGTGCATCCGGTGGGCCGTCCACGCGGATCATCAGGAGGAACAGTGGCTCGGTCATGGCGAAAGTTTCCCGCGTGGCATGGATGGTCTGCTCGGTCAAGCAGCGCCCCCACGTTCGCGAGGGATGGCGGGCGGGCCACGCGGAGCTGGCGCTCGACCGCCGGACTGGTCGCCAGATCGAGGTCGTCGATCAGCGACAGCGTCCGGGTGCCGTCGGCGGCGTCGACCAGCACCGTGGTCAGCCGGCCATCAATGATCGGCTCGCCCTGCGCCGCTACGGCGCGCAGCGGAACTTTCGCCGAGCCACCGCGCTAGCGACCAGCGCCGCGCCCGTCGTTGGCGCGATTCGACGGCCCGATACCCCGCTTTGCCCGCTCGGGTTCCCGCTTGATACCGCAGCGCAAAGCGGCGCCACG
>Ga0066652_100002063_pt1 | contig 10820 bp, 9 predicted proteins | sample GraSoiAngelo_101_FD_71413 | JGI IMG/M metagenome (GOLD analysis project Ga0066652, IMG submission 71413) | Grasslands soil microbial communities from the Angelo Coastal Reserve, California, USA - 14_0903_02_30cm | ecosystem: Environmental > Terrestrial > Soil > Grasslands | place: USA... | reverse complement strand
CTCCAGACGGCGTTCTGGGAGTACCACGGGCTCCAGTGCGGCTTCTGTACCCCCGGAATGATCATGGCCGCAACCGACCTCCTGGCACGCACGCGGGAACCCAGCGACGACGAGATCCGGCACGCAATCGAGGGCAACTTCTGCCGCTGTACCGGCTACCAGAACATCGTCACGGCCATCCGGGAAGCCGGCCGGATGATGCGCGAAGGGGTGACCGCGGACCGAGGCGCCACAGCTGACCGAGGCGCCACAGCTAACCGAGGCGCCACAGCTAACCGAGGCGCCACGGCGACGGCAGCCAATGACACGGGCACGAGCGCCTCCGCGGGCGCGGCAGGCTGAGGGAGGCGATCGAGATGGCTGTCGATGTCCTCGGAGCTCCCGTCAAGCGAAAGGAAGACCCTCGCTTCATCAGGGGCGAGGGCAACTACGTCGACGACATCAAGCTGCCGGGCATGGTCTACGCGGCCGTCCTTCGCAGCCCGTACGCCCACGCCAACATCCGCACGGTCGACACATCGCGCGCCAAGGGGATGCCCGGCGTCGTCGGCGTGTACACCGGCCAGGACTTCATGGACTACAACCCCTTGCCGAACGCCTGGCCCGCCGGCGGCGCGGCGGGTCTGCAGAACAACAACAACATGCCCCGCGTCCTGGCGACCGACAGCGTCAAGTGGACCGGCGAAGGGGTTGCGGTCGTCGTCGCCGAGTCGGTGGAACAGGCGGCCGACGCGCTCAACGAAATCCACGTGGACTACGAGCCGCTGCCGGCGGTGGTCGATGCCGAGAAGGCAACCCAGCCGGGCGCGCCCCAGCTCCACGAGAACGCGCCGAACAACATCGTGTTCACCTGGACGCTCGGCAACAAGGACGGCACCGACGAGGCCTTCGCCAAGGCCGAGGTGGTCGTCCGGCAGCGGATCATCAACCAGCGGCTGATCCCCAACGCGATGGAGACCCGCGGCGACATTGGCTGGTACAACCCCGGCAACGACGACTACACGGAGTGGATGTCGAGCCAGACCCCGCACATCCAGCGACTGCTCCTGACCGCCTTCGTCACGGGAATCCCCGAGCACAAGCTGCGCGTGATCGCGCCCGATGTCGGAGGCGCCTTCGGCTCGAAGATCTACTGCTACGCCGACATGGCGATGGTGCTGAGCCTCTCGAAGAAGCTCGGCGGCAGGCCGGTCAAGTGGATCGAAACACGGCGCGAGAACTACAACGCGACGACACACGGTCGCGACCACATCACCGACCTGGAGCTGGCATCCACCCGCGAGGGAACGGTGACGGCGCTGAGAGTCAAGACCTACGCGAATCTCGGCGGGCGGCTGTCGACGATCGCGGCCGGAACGCCGACGACCCTGTACGGCCACATCCTGTCGGGGCCGTACGGCATCCCGAACGTCTGGTGCGAGGTGATCGGCGTCTACACGAACACGGCGTTCGTCGACGCCTACCGCGGCGCGGGCCGACCTGAGGCGACGTACGTTCTCGAACGCGGCATGGACCTGCTCGCCGCCGAGCTCGAGATGGACCCGGCGGCCATACGCCGGAAGAACTTCCTGCCGCCAGACGTGTTCCCATGGAAGCATCCCGGCGGACTTTTTCGCGCGCCGAACGGCGCGGAGCTGGCGATCGACTCGGGCAACTACACCCCGGCTCTCGACAAGGCGCTCACGATGGCCGCCTACTACGAGATTGGCAAGGCAAAGGAAGAAGCGCGCCGCCGCGGCAAGTACCTGGGCATCGGCATCTCGTCGTACCTCGAGGTCTGCGGCGTCGCGCCATCCAAGTGGATCGGCGCCGTTGGCGAGGGCTGGGGCGCCGCCATGTGGGAGTCGGCCAACATCAAGGTCCACCTGACCGGCAAGGTCGTCGTGACGATGGGCACGTCGAGCCACGGCCAAAGCCATGAGACCACGATGGCCCAGATCGTCGCGGACCGGCTCGGCGTGCCGCTTGACGACGTCGTCGTGCAGCACTCCGACACACAGGGCACGCCCTTCGGCTACGGCACCTACGGCAGCCGCAGCGCTGCGGTCGGCGGGACCGCGGCGTTCAAGGCGGCCGAGAAGGTGCGCGACAAGGCACGCCGAATGGCCGCGCACATGCTCGAGGCGGCGGTGGACGACATCGTCGTGGACGGTGGGAACTACTCCGTTCGTGGCTCCGCCGACAAGAAAAAGACGATCCAGGAGATTGCCTTCGCGCTCGACCTCGGCTTCGACGTCCCCGAGGGGATGGAGCCATTCCTGGACGAGACGGCCTACTACGACGCGCCGAACTGCACGTTCCCCTTCGGGACGCATGTCGCGATCGTCGAGGTCGACCGGGAGACCGGCGCGGTCGACCTCAAGCGCTACATCGCGGTCGACGATGTCGGCAAGAAGATCAATCCGCTCGTCGTGGATGGGCAGATCCACGGCGGCATCGCCCAGGGCGTCGGCCAGGCGCTGTGGGAGGGTGCCGTCTACGGCGAGGATGGACAGCTACTCTCGGGCTCGATGCTCGACTACGCGGTGCCGCGTGCGGGCTGGTTCCCGAACTTCGAGCTCGACGAGACGGTCACGCCGTCGCCCGTCAACCCGCTCGGCGTCAAGGGCGTCGGCGAAACCGGCACGATCGCATCACCGCCGGCGGTCGTGAACGCCGTGGTCGACGCGCTCGCGCCACTCGGAGTTAAGCACATCGACATGCCCCTGACGCCGCAGGCCGTGTGGCGCGAGATGCGCGCCCGGGAGGTGAAGGCATGATCCCCGCCGCATTTGCATACAAGCGGCCGAAGACACTCGACGAAGCCCTCGGCCTGATCGCCGGGGACGGCGCGGAAGTCAAAGTGCTGGCCGGGGGTCAGAGCATCCTGCCGCTCCTCAAGCTTCGGCTGGGCTCGGTGGATCAGCTGGTCGACATCGGGCGGCTCGAGGAGCTTCGGGGGGTTCGCCGGACCGACGACGGCGGTTTCGCGATCGGCGCAGCGACGACCTACACGGAGCTGCTCGACTCGCCCGTGGTCGAGCTGGCGTGCATGGCCGACGCGCTTCCGACGATCGCCGACGTCCAGGTGCGCAACCGCGGCACCATCGGCGGCTCGATCGCGCACGCCGATCCTGCATCCGACCTGCCGGCCGTGCTGCTCGCACTGGAGGCAACGGTGGTCGCCCGCTCGCAGAAGGGCGACCGGTCGATTCCCATCACGAGCTTCTTCAGCGGCCCGTTCCAGACGGCCCTCGCGGATAACGAGATCATCACCGAGATTCGCCTGCCCGCTCCCTCGGAGGGGTACGGCTCTGCGTACGTGAACATCGAGCAGCCGGCGTCCGGCTACGCCATCGCGGGGGTTGCGGCCGTGCTCGGCCACAGCGGGGGAGTGATGGGCAGCACGATCATCGAAGACGTCCGGGTCGGCGTGACCGGCGTCGCCGATCACGCCTATCGGGCTTCCGCCGTCGAGAACGCGCTCCGCGGAACAGACTGCAGCCGCGACCGAATCGCCCGGGCATCGGAGCAGGCGGCCCAGGGCGTGGAGGTCAACGGCGACATCCATGCCGACCGTGAATATCGAACGGCGATGGCGCAGGTGCTCGCCCGCCGAGCCATCGAGGCTGCCCGGGCACGATCGGCCTAGACCAGAGCAGCGCCCGAAGGCCGAAGCTCGGGCAGGGCCCGCCTTCGTGCGGCTCGAGCGCTGGCGCCCGGGCCTGGCGCCCGCGCGCCTGGCCGCCCTGGAGGGTGCGATCGTCACGCGCGACCTCGTGGTCGGAGGGCAGCGCTGGTCCAAGGGCCGGCGTCTCTCGGCCGATGACCTCGCGCGGCTTTCGACGTTCGAGGGTGAGGTCGGCACGCTGATCGTCGCGGAAGCGGGAGACGTCCACGAAGACGATGCCGCCGTCAAGCTCGCTGACGCGATTGCCGGGCCAAACCTGCAGCGCCGCGGCCCGGCCCAGAGTCGGCTCGACCTGGTCGCCGCGGCTCCGGGTGTCCTCCACGTGCGGGTTCGCGCACTGGAGCGGCTCAACCGGATCGACCCGCTCGAGGTCTTCACCGCGCTCGACGGCCAGGTCGTGGAGGCCGGCGACCTGGTCGCCAGCGTGAAGGTCGCCCCACACGTCGTCCCGGCGAGCGCCCTCCAGGACGCGGGGCGGATTGCCGCCTTTGGGCGGAGGCCGCTCGTGTGGGTCGCGGCGTTCGTGCCGATGCGCGTCGCGGTGGTCGTCAAGGAGTCGATCCATGCGCCGGCCCGCCAGCGGTTCGAGGCGAGCGTTCGGGCGAAGGTCGAAGCGCTTGGGTCGCGCATCGTTTCGTTCGGGTACGTCGAGGATGCGGTCGAGCCGGTGGGCGAGGCGATCTCCCGAGTGGCCTCAGGCCCTCAACGGGCGGACCTGGTGCTGACCGCCGGGGGCCGGAGCACGGACCCCGCGGATCCGTTCTTCCTGGGAATCGAAGCGCTCGGCGGTCGCGTTGTCCGTCGCGGCGTGCCGGCCCACCCCGGCTCGATGCTCTGGTTGGCCCGGATCGGGCGGACGGGCGTGGTTGGGCTGCCGACGTGCGGCGCGTACTCGATGGCGACCGCTGCGGACCTCGTCCTGCCCCGTCTGCTGACCGGCGAGCCGGTATCGGCCCGGGCGGTTGCCGGCCTCGGCCACGGCGGGATCCTCTCGCGCGACATGCGGTTCCGCTTCCCGCGATATGCGCGCGAGCTGGAGGCGCCGGAGGGGTAGCCGAGCCTGCCGACAGGCCGGGCACGAGGCGGAGTGTAGATTCGGGGTTGTGAGCTCAAAGGCACGAACGCTGGACTCCGTCGAGGCGATCCAGGCGGCGTTCCGCGCCAACGACTACATCGCGGACCGCTCTCTCGTCACGGCCGTGTTCCTCGCGCTGCAGCTCAAGCGGCCGCTCCTTGTCGAGGGCGAGGCGGGCGTCGGCAAAACGGAGCTGGCGAAGGTGCTCGCCGCCAGCCTCGGGGCGCGGCTGATCCGGCTTCAGTGCTACGAGGGGCTGGACGTCAACACGGCGGTCTACGAGTGGAACTACCCGCGCCAGATGCTCGAGATCCGGCTGCTGGAGGCACGCGGCGAGATCGATCGGGCGAAAGCGCACGACATCTTCGGGCCGGAGTTCCTGATCAAGCGGCCGCTTCTCCAGGCGCTCGAAACGGATGACGAGGCGGAGCCGCCGGTGCTGCTCATCGACGAGATCGACCGCGCGGACGAGGAGTTCGAGGCCTACCTGCTCGAGATCCTGTCGGACTTCCAGGTCACGGTCCCGGAGATCGGGACTATCCATGCCGACCGGCCACCGCGCGTGATCCTGACCTCGAACCGCACCCGCGAGGTGCACGACGCGCTCAAGCGGCGCTGCCTCTACCACTGGATCGACTACCCGACCCTCGCCCGGGAAATCGAGATCGTGCGGGTTCGCGTGCCCGACACGCCCGAGCGATTGGCCGCGCAGGTCGTGGGCTTCGTGCAGCGCCTGCGCGAGGCCGACCTCACGAAGGTTCCGGGCATCGCGGAGACGCTCGACTGGGCGGCCGCGCTCCTCGCGCTGGGCGAGCCCGAGCTGCGCCCCGAACTGGTCGACGAGACCCTGGGCGTCGTCCTCAAGTACGAAGAGGACATTCGTCGGGTGCAGGGCGAGACGTCGCGGCGCTACCTCGCGGAGGTCGGTGCCCATGAGTGAGGCCACGGAGCGCGTCTCGGGCGAGGCGCTGCTGGCGGCCTCCGTCCGCTTCGGACGCGAGCTCAGGGCCGCCGGGCTTCCGATCGACCTCGGCGGCGCGATCGATTTCGCGCGCGCCCTCGCGCTCGTGGACATCGGGCAGCGCGAGGTCGTGCGGGCCGCCGGCGCGGCGATCTTCGTCCGCCGGCATGACGACCTGCCGACGTACGACGCAGTCTTCGACCGCTTCTGGCGGCGACGAGGCCTCCCTCTGCCGGCAGGCGGCCCTGGGCTTCCGCCCCGCCCCGAGGTGTTGGTGCCCACGGACGGCCGCGACGCCGAGAGCGAAGGCGCGGACCTGCTCGTCAGGCGTGCCAGCCATCTCGATCGCCATGCCCTGAGCGCCAGTCTGGACGAGGAGGACGGGGAAGACGGCGACATCGACGGCCTGGTGATCGCACCTGACGCCTACAGCGCCGGCGAGGTCCTCCGGCACACCGCGTTCGATCGCATGACGGCGGCAGAATTGCGGGACGCAGAGCGGTTCATCGATCTGCTGGTGCCTCGCCTGGAGTTGCGCCGGACCCGGCGCCACGAGCTCCACCCGCACGGCCGCCGGCTCGCGCCACGGGCGATGTTCCGTCGCAACCTGGCCGTGGGCGGGGATCTGGCGACGTGGGTCTGGCAGCGGCCGATTCGCCGCCCGAGGCCGATCGTGGTCCTGTGCGACATCAGCGGTTCGATGGAGCGCCACTCCCGGTTGCTGCTGCGCTTCGTCCAGGCGCTCGCCGCCTCGAACGTCGTACGCACCGAGGCGTTCGTGTTCGGGACGCGGCTCACGCGCGTGACGCGACTGCTGCGCGACCGCGACCGGGACCGCGCCCTGGCGCACGTCGCCGAGTCGGTGAGCGACTGGGCGGGCGGCACGCGCATCGGCGAGAGCTTCCGGACCTTCAACCTGCGCTGGGCACGACGGGTTCTCCGGACGAGCGGGGTCGTCATCGTTGCGAGCGACGGCTGGGACCGCGGCGATCCGCGTTTGGTTGCCGAGGAAGCCGCCCGCCTCCGGCGGAACTGCCACCGCCTGATCTGGCTGAACCCGCTCGCCGGCATGGCCGGCTACCAGCCGCTGGCGGCCGGGATGGCCGCCGCCTACCCGTTCATCGACGACTTCGTCGCAGCCGGCACCCTCGCCAGCCTCGAGCGACTCGCCGACCTCCTGTCACACGAGACCTCGGGGCGGGGAGCCGCTCGCAGCCATCCCAGGCTCACGGGCGTGGGGACGGCGACGACGAGCTGGACCGTTCTCGGCGCGGGCGCCTCTGCGGCGCGCCCGGCGGCTCGGATGCCGCGGGCCGTTCGCTCGGCCGCCGTGGACCGCTCCGTGGCCCGGCCCCTCGGGTGAAGATGCCGTGAAAGAGCTGCTCGACGTCGTGGGCGCCTGGCGGTCGGAGGGTGTGGGCTTTGGTCGGGCGGTCGTCGTTCGGACGTTCGGTTCGGCTCCCCGTCCGGAAGGCGCCGTCCTGCTCTGGGCGGACGACGGCAGGATTGCGGGTTCGGTCAGTGGCGGATGTGTCGAGGGTGCAGCGGCGGAGGAGATCGAGCGCGCGCGACGCGATGGCCATGCCCGGGTCATCCGCTACGGCATCAGCGACGAGCAGGCCTGGGACGTCGGGCTCGCGTGCGGCGGGACCATCGACGTCCTGATCGAGCCCCATGTCGACGAGCGGATCGTAGAGGCCGCCACGTCGCTCGGCAGCGCCTTGGTGACGCCCCTTCCCCCCGACACGCCGCGGGCCGAGTTCGGACCGCACCAACCGGGAGATGGCGCGCTGCCGGCCGAACCGCTCAGGGTGACCTCCGACGGTGAGCTGACGGGCTCGCTCGGCGATCGGAGGCTCGACGAACAGCTCGTCGACGAGGCCCGCGACGCGCTTGAGCGCGGCAACTCGCGCACGGTCGAGCTGGGCGGTCGTTCGCTCTTCGTCGAGGCGTTCCCGGTGAGGCCCCGGCTGGTCGTCGTCGGCGCGGTGCAGGTCGCGCAGCCGCTCGTGCGGATCGCCCGCGAGCTCGGGTACGAGACGGTCGTGGTCGACGGACGGGCCTCGTTCGCCACACGAAGCCGTTTCCCCGACGTCGACAGGTTGATCGTGGGCTGGCCGGACGAGATCGCGGATGAGATCGGCCTTGGGCCGTCGGACGCCGTTGCCGTGCTCAGCCACGACGTCAAGTTCGACGAGCCGGCGATCATCGAGGCATTGAGGCGCGGGTGCCGATACGTCGGGGCGGTTGGCTCGCGGAAAACGCAGGCCGACCGACGCGCGCGCCTGCTCGCTGCGGGTGTGTCGGCGGACGATCTCGACAGGCTTCGCGGGCCGATCGGGCTCGATCTCGGGGGCCGAGCCCCGGCCGAGACGGCCCTCGCGATCATGGCCGAGGTGCTCGCCGCGCGCTACGGCGGCTCGGGACGTCCGCTGCGTGACAAGGCGCGCCCGGAGCCGGCGCTCGTCTGAGGTGGCTCGCCCTCCTGCGCTGGGCTCCGGTGGCGCGGCGGTCATCCTCGCGGCAGGCACGGCGTCGAGGTTCGGGAGCGTCAAGGCGCTCGCGCCGCTCCACGGCAAGCCGCTGCTCCAGCACGTCATCGACGCCGCGACCGAAGCCGGCATCACGAGCTTTGTCGTCGTTCTCGGGAGCGCGGCCGAACAGGTCCGGGCAGCAGTGCAGCTGCCTGGCGGCACTCGGGTCGTGATCAATCACACGCCAGAGACGGGGCTATCGGGCTCGGTCCGGCTCGGGGTGGAGGCGCTCGACGATCGGTTCGAGCGGGCCGTGATGCTGCTCGGCGACCAGCCGTCCATTCGCGCAGACGTCATTCGCACCCTGCTTGCCGAGGCCGCGGAAACCGATCGTCCGATCGTCGCGCCCCGATACCGCGGTGGCGGCGGTCCGAATCCGGTGGTCATCGGGCGCTCGGCATGGCCGCTTGCGCGGGAGCTGGCCGGCGATCGAGGCTTCGGCGCTGTGCTCGATCGTCGCCCGGGCCTGGTGCACGTTGTGCCGGTCGGGGGCGAGAATCCGGACGTGGACACCCCGGCCGACCTGGCTGCTCTCGAGGAAGCCCGATGACCGTCAGCAGCTCGCGGGGCGCGAGCGAGCTGGAGGCGGCCTGGGGGGCACGTGTCCGCGCCAACCGCGAGCAGGTCGACCGCTTCCGGGAGGTCCCCGATGGGGCCGATTTCTACCAGCCCGTCAGCTCGATCTTTCGGGCCGACCCCGACCGCACCGACGATCCCGTGCGCGACCGCCTGCTGCGGCTTGCGCGCCCGTCCGATACCTGGCTCGACATCGGGGCCGGCGCCGGCCGGTACGCCCTTCCGCTCGCGCGGGTCGTCCGCGAGGTCATCGCACTCGAGCCGTCGCAGTCGATGCTGAGTGGCCTGCGTGACGGCATGCGCGAAGCGGGGATCGGCAACGTCCGCGTCGTTCAGGAGCGGTGGCCGCCCGAAGGTTCGCGCTCGGAGGAGGCCGCACTGCATGCTGACGTCGCCCTGATCGCGCACGTCGGCTACGACGTGGAGGAGATCGGGCCGTTCCTCGACGCCATGGAGCGGGCTGCGGATCGCCTGTTCGTCGCGGTGATGATGGAGCGCACGCCCGCCTCTGTCGCTTACCCATTCTGGCGCGCCTTGTACGGCGAACCGCGCACCCCGCTGCCGGCCCTGCCCGAGCTCACCGATCTGCTCGTCGCGCGCGGGGCAGAGCCAGTGACCGAGGTCCTCGAGGCCGAGGCGCGAACCTTGGCGTCCCGCGACGAGGCGCTCGCCTTCCTCCGGCGACAGACGTGGGTCGAGCCCGGCGGGCGGCGCGACAAGCTGCTCGCCGAGGTGCTCGACGCGGACCTGCGGCCCGCCGATGGCGGCTTGCGCCTCGCGAGCGCGGAGGCGAACCCGGTCGGCATCGTCACCTGGCGCCGGCGTCGCTGAGCCCGTTACCCTCGTCGCGACAGATTCGCCACGGAGGAAGCATGCAGTTCGAGGGCACGACGCTCATCCGCGCTCCAAGGGAAACGGTCTACGCGTTCCTCCTGGATCCCGAGCGGGTTGGACCGTGCGGACCCGGGGTCGAGTCGATCGAGGTCATCGACGAAACGCACTACCAGGCCGTTGCCAAGGTCGGCATCGGCTTCATCAGCGCGCGCTTTCGCGTGACCGTTGAGCTCACGGAGCAGGAACCGCCGTCCCGGGCGGTCGTGAAAGCGCATGGCCAGGCCCCCGGCAGCGCGGTCGACGGAACAGCCGAGATGCGGCTCAGCGAGGAGGACCCGACCACCACTCGGATGGATTGGCACGCCGAAGTCGCGATCCACGGTGCGATCGCGGGCGTTGGTGCCCGGCTCATCGAGGGCACGGCCAACAAGATGATCACGCAGTCCTTCGACTGCATCCGCGCGAAGCTCGAAGAAGTGCCGGCCGTCGAGGCCGCCGAGTAGGCCGAGCGGCCCGCTGGTCAAGACGCGCGAGTCTGGCTGGCGCGGGTCAGTGAACCTCGTCGAGGGTGGTGCGGTGGACCCACCCTTCGAGGCCCATCGGGGTGCGCACGCGTAGGTACATCGACTTCCGCTCCAGGATCTCGACCTCGTCGCCCTCGCCGAGGTTGCCGACCTCGACGCCCAGGAGCTCGTCCGGGGCGTCGGTGACGCGGACGATCCGGTAGCGGACGATTCTCCGCTCCACGTCCGGGCCTGCGATTTCACGGAACAGGATGGGCATGTGAGGCTCGACCTGCCCGCGGTGGATGGCCTGCCGCGCAACGCGCAGCGACGGCCGGCGCCAGCGGGGCATCGCCATCTCTTCGGGCGGCACATCGGCCGACACCGTCATGGTGGCGGTAGTCGGAGTGAGCACCAGCGACTGCTGGATGCCGCTCGCCAGGGCGGGTGCCCCTGCGGATTCGAGGACGACGATGGGCTCTTGCCCGCGTCGCCGCGCCCGGACGAGCGCGATAAGGCCGAAGCCGCCCACCGAGGCGACGAGGCCAAGCGCCACGAGGATCAGGGACGGTCCCTGATTGACAGGCAGCACGCCCGAGAGCGACCCGTTCGGGCCGAAAGGGTCCGCGCCCGGGATCAAGCCTGCGGTGACCGGGTTCGGGCCGGG
>Ga0066652_100002059_pt1 | contig 10828 bp, 10 predicted proteins | sample GraSoiAngelo_101_FD_71413 | JGI IMG/M metagenome (GOLD analysis project Ga0066652, IMG submission 71413) | Grasslands soil microbial communities from the Angelo Coastal Reserve, California, USA - 14_0903_02_30cm | ecosystem: Environmental > Terrestrial > Soil > Grasslands | place: USA... | reverse complement strand
CTTCGGGTCCGCCGCCGTTGCCGCAGTCGCACCGCGAGTCGCCGTACGCGATGAACGAGAACCGCGTGATGCCGGCGGACTCCTGCTCAGTCGGAAACGGCTGATCCGGCGCGTGGATGGGCCGCGCGATGGTTTGCGTCTGCGCCGCGGCGATTGTTGAACACAGCACGACGAAGATCCGCGCGATGCGAAGCGACCGCATAGGAGGGCGATGTTAACATCTGGCCACGACGCTGCGTCGTACCGAACGTGGAAACGCTCGCCCACGATCTCCGCCACGCCGTTCGATCGTTCGCGCGCATGCGCGGCGCCGGCGTCCTCGCGACACTCACGCTCGCCATCGGCATCGGCGGCGCGACTACGATGTTCAGCGTGGTGTACGGCGCGCTGCTGCGGCCGCCGCCGTTCGCCGACCCGGATCGACTGGTCATCATCTTTAATACGCGGCTCACCGCCAAAGATGGACCGCAGCGCCTCCGCTGGTCGTATCCCAACATCGTCGCGCTCAGGCAGGCGGCGACGTCGTTCGAAGCGATCGCGGCGGCGACGCCGACCAGCATCTCGGTCAGCGAGCACGGCGACTCCGAGCAGATCGACGGCGAAGTGGTGACGCCTGAGTATTTCGGCATCATGCGCGTGTCGCCGGTGCTGGGGCGGACGTTCCTGCCCGAAGAGAACACACCGGCTGCGGACAGGCCGGTCGCCATTCTCAGCGAGCGCATCTGGCGGCAGCGGTATGCCGCGGATCCTTCGGCCGTCGGCAGCACGATTCGGATCAACGACGTGCCGCTCACCATCATCGGCGTCCTCCCGGCGCCGTTCGCGGGGCTGAGCGGCAAGGCCGTCGTCTGGATTCCACCCACCATGGCAGCGCGGCTCACCTATTCGGAGTACATGACCTCGCCGCAGCATTTCATCATGGTCGTCGCGCGGCTGCGCGAGTCGCAGGGCAGCCGCGACAGTCTTGACAGTTTTGAGAGGGCTAACGCCGAGCTCCGCACGATCGGACCGCGGTTCGCCGACGCCACGTCGCCCGCGACGACGACGTGGGGCGCGGAAGCCGTGCGGCTGTCCGACGCCCGCGTCGACGCGGACTATCGCCGGTTCGCGATGCTGCTCATGGGATCCGCCATCTGCGTGCTGCTGATTGCATGCGTCAACGTCGCGAGCGTGCTGCTGGCGCGCGCGCGCACGCGGCGGCGCGAGACGGCGATTCGCGTGGCGATGGGATCGAGCCGCGGCCGGCTGCTGCAGCAGCTGCTCGCGGAAGGCGTCGTCATGGCGGCGGCCGCCGGCGGCGTCGGAACGCTGCTGGCGATCTGGGGCATGCGGCTCTTCGCCCGGACGGCGCCCGCAGTCGTCCCGATGGCGTCCAACAACTATTCGGCGATCGCGATCTTCGGCGTGCCGGCGCTCGACGCGAGCGTCCTGCTCTTCACGCTGGCGACGACCGCGGCGACGACGATCGTGTTCACGCTGGTCCCTGCCTTCGGCGCGAGCGGGCTCGAGCTGTCCACGGCGCTGAAGGAGGACGATCGCGGCGGCGGCCGTTCGCGGCGCGCGCTCGCCGGGCTCGTCGTCACCGAAATCGCGGTCGCCGTGCTGCTGCTCGTCGGCGCGGGCGTCTTGATCGAGAGCTTCGCGCGCGTGCAGAGCCTGCGGACCGGATTCGTGCCCGACGGCGTGCTCACATTCTGGCTGCGACCGTCGAACTCGCGCTACCAGCCGGCCGACGGCCCCATGATCGTCGAACGGCTCCTCACGAGCATTCAACGCGCGCCGGGCGTCGATTCCGCGGCGGTGAATCGCTGCGTGCCGTTCACCGGCTGCTCGAGGTCCGTGGTGTTCTTCGCGGATCGCCCGGTCGATCCGCAAAACGCGCCGCCGGTCGGACGGCACTACATTTCAGCCGACTACTTCAGAACGCTTGGCATTCCGCTGCTCGCCGGCCGGGGCCTTACGGACGCCGACCGCGCCGGTGCGCCGCCGGTGACGGTCGTCGGCGAGACGGCGGCCAGGCGCTTCTGGCCCGACGAAAGCCCGATCGGCAAGCAAGTGTGGTTCGGCACGACGACGGGATTCATCAGCCGGGCGCGCGCCGCGACGGTCGTGGGCGTCGTCGGCGACGTGAAATACGAAGGCGTCGACAACGTGTCGACGAGCGCATCGGCCGCGGGGTACCGCCCCGAGTTTTACACGTCGTACCTCCAGTTCTCGTATCCCGACACCATGGTGATGGTGCACAGCCGCCAGCCGGCGTCGACGCTGCTGCCGGCGCTTCGCTCCGCGGTCGCGTCCGTCGAGCCGTCGCTGCCGCTGTACGACATCCTCACGCTCGAGGATCGCGTCGACGGCGTCCTCGCGCGGCCGCGATTCAGCGCGGCGCTGCTCGGCACGTTCGCCGGGACCGCCCTGTTTCTGGCGGCGATCGGCGTCTACGGAATGCTGTCGTACTCGGTGTCGTCGCGCCTGCGCGAACTGGGCGTGCGCCTCGCGCTGGGAGCCGGGCCCGAGCGTGTGGTCGCGCTCATCGTCGGCGACGGTTTGCGGCTCGCGACGATTGGGATTCTGATCGGGCTGGCCGCCGCGCTCGCGGGCGAACGGATGCTGCGAACGTTGCTGCCCGGCGTCACGGCGGTCGATGGTTCTCTGCTCGCGCTCGTCGCCGGCGTCATGGCGGCCGTTGCCGCATTCGCGGCGTTCGTCCCCGCGAAGCGCGCAGCCGCCGTCGATCCGATCGAAGTACTGCGCGCTGAGTAGAGGCGGGGCTTTCGACCCGAATGGCTGCGCTACAATCCCGGGTCGTGAATGCCCCCCGCGTCGTCGCCGATCTTCGCGAGCTCGCGTCCCGCACATCCACTCCCGACGGCGCGCAGCTTCTGTGCTGGGGACCCGTCTGGCGCGACGCGCGCACGTGGTTTCGCGGAAAGATCGACGAGCTGAAGCTGGCCAACCGGGAGGCCGGGGCTCCCGGAGTGGAACTGACGACCGATCCCGCCGGCAACAACTGGGTCACTCTCGCCGGCGCGTCGCCGAAGACCGTCATCGTCGGCAGCCATCTCGATTCCGTGCCGAACGGCGGATGGCTCGACGGCTGCCTCGGCGTGATGGCGGCGCTCGAGGCGCTGCGCATGTACGCCGGCACGAAGCCGCCGGTGACGTTGAAGCTCGTCGACTGGGCGGATGAAGAAGGCGCGCGGTTCGGGCGCAGCCTGCTCGGATCGTCCGCCGCCGCCGGCAGCCTCAAGATCGAAGAAGTGCGCGACCTGAAGGACCGCGAGGGGACGCGGCTCGTCGACGCGCTCGCGGAAAACGGCGTGAAGCTCGACCGGATGCACGACGCGCATCGCGAGCTGAAAGCGATCGACGCGCGCGCGTACCTCGAGCTGCACATCGAGCAGGGGCCCGTGCTCGAGTCGCTCGGCAAGCCGACGGGCGTCGTGCTCGGCACGTTCGGCGTCGAGCGCAACATGATCCGCTTCACCGGTCAGGCCGCACATTCCGGATCGACGCCGATTCCGATGCGGCGCGACGCGTTCCTCGCCGCGTCGCAGGCGGCGCTCGAGTTCCGCGAGATTGCGAAGCGCCATTCCACGCCGGGAGCCGGCGTCGTGTGCACGGTCGGCGTCGTCAACGTGGAGCCGAAGATCGTGACGGCGGTGCCTGGGATCTGCGAGATTTCGCTCGATCAGCGCGCGCTGGACCCGAACGTCCTCGCATCGATGCTCGCGGACGCGCGCGCGGCGGCCGATCGCGCCGCGAAGGACAACAACGTGAAGATCGAGTGGCGGCCGCTATGGCGAATCGAGCCGCGGCCGTTCGATCCGACGCTGCTGCGGCTGTGCGAAGAGGCGGTGCGGGAGGAGACCGGCGAGGCGACGCGGCTGCCGTCCGGGCCGCTGCACGACGCCGCGGAGATGGTCCCGCACATGCCGGTCGTCATGATGTTCGCGTACTCGTCGAACGGCCTGTCGCACTGCAAGGAGGAGGACACGCCGATCACGCATCTCGAGACGACGATCCGCGCATACCTGCGGCTGGTGAAGAAGACCATCGATTTCGTCGCGGCCGTATAATCCCGGCATGCGAACGGTCTGCTGGACCCTGATCGGCCTTGCCGCGCTCGCGTTCGCCGTCGGTACTGCGAACGCCTTCATGCAGAACAAGTTTCTCCTCGAGCCGGTCGGCTACTGGCGTGGCGCGGTCGGCTTCCTGCTGTTCGCCATCGCGCTGCGGATGATGGACAGCAAGTGATCCGCGCGCTGGCCGCAGCCGCGGTGATTGCCGCCGCGGCGCAGAACGCACCTGGAGGCTCGCACACCGTCGTCCTCGACAATGCGGGCGTCCTCGTCGAACGCTTTCATCTCGAAGCGGGCGTGACCGAGCGGATCGCCGCCGACGGAGCGCCGGCGCTCGTCGTGCAGCTGACGGCTGGCGACATCGATCTCATCGTCGGCAACGCACGCTCGAGCGGTCCGCGCGAAGCCGGCGCGATTGCGTTCGTCCCCGCACGAACGCCGCAGTCCGCCCGCAACATCGCACCGCGCGGCGCCACGGACATCGTCGTCATCCGATTCAAGCCGGGACGCGTGCGGGCGCCGTCGATGCCGTCGGTCGAGGCGCCCGCGGGAATCGAGCGCACGCCGCTTCTCGACAATGCCGACACGCGGGTCGTGCGCGTCGTCTTCGCGACGACCGGCCGCGAGCCGGTGCACACGCACCCGTACGACCTGATCACGCTGCAACTCTCCTCCGGCCGTGTCGAGATTCTCGACGGCGAGACGAAGACCACCGAGCCGCGCGAGCCGGGATTCACGGTGTTCGTCCCGCGCGATCGGCAGCACGCGTACGCGAGCGCCGACGACAAGCCGTTCGAAATCCTGAGCGTCGCGATCAAGTAATGACGATGCGGCGACGGACATTCCTGGCGATCGCCGGCGCCACGGCTCTCGCGCCCCGCACCGCGGCCAGACGAGGGACACACCGATGTACGGACTGATCGGCAAGATGACCGCGGCGAAGGGCGAGCGCGACGCGCTCTGGGTCACCGAAGTCTGGGACAGCAAGGCGAGCCACGACGCGTCGCTGTCGCTGCCGCGGGTGCAGGCGGCGATCGCGAAAGGCCGTCCGCTGATCGCCGGCTTCAGCAATCAGGTGGAGACCGTTCCGCTCGGCGGATACGGACTGAAGAAGCCATAGGAGCGACCGCAGTGGCAGCGATGAAAACGAAACCCGGCAGCGCATCCGCCGCCGCATTCCTCGGCTCCATCAAGGACGAGGAGACGCGCCGCGACTGCCGCGTCGTCGCGAAGCTGATGGAGCAGGCGACGAAGTCGAAAGCAAAGATGTGGGGCAAGAACATCGTCGGCTTCGGCACGCGGACGATCACGTATGCGGATGGTCGCGAAACACCCTGGATGCTGATCGCCTTCTCGCCGCGCAAGGCGAACCTGACGCTTTACGTCGGACGCCGTTTCGACGGCCGGGACTCGCTGCTGAAGAAGCTCGGCAAGCACTCGACGGGAGGCGGCTGCCTCTACATCAAGCGCCTGTCGGACGTGGATGTGCCGACGCTGAAGAAGATCGTGGCTGCGTCGGTGAAGCGCGCAAAGAAGGGCGCATGACCCGCTTTCATCTCGCGCAGGTGAACATCGGCCGCCTCCGCGCGCCGATCGACGACCCGATCATGGACGGCTTCCGCACGCAGCTCGATCCGATCAACGCGCTCGCGGATCGCGCGCCGGGGTTCGTGTGGCGCCTGCAGACGGAAGACGGCAATGCGACGGCGGTGCGGCCGTACGCAGATGACGACCGGATGGCGATCAACCTATCGGTGTGGGAGTCGCTCGCGGCGCTGCAGCAGTTCGTGTATCGCACGGCGCACGCCGGCACGCTGCGCGATCGCAGTCAGTGGTTCGAGCCGATCGAGGGTCCAATCCTCGCGCTCTGGTGGATTCCGGCGGGACACATTCCGACGGTGACCGAGGCGGTCGAACGCCTGCGCATCCTGAAAGAGCGCGGGCCCTCGGCGGAGTCGTTCACGTTCCGTCAGCCGTTTCCGTCGCCGGATGGCGACGACGTGCAGAAGCTCGACGCCGCGTTCTGCGATTTCGCGAGTTAGAGAGCCAAACGGCCCGTACGAACGTCGGACAGAGAGTATGCGCATTGCCGCGTTGCTCGCCGCTTCCGCCGCCGCGGTCCTCGCGCAGTCAGGGCCGACATTCGACGTCGTTTCGATCAAGCGAAACACAGCCGGCGTCGGCCCCGGCACGACCGCGCCGCCGATTCAACGGCCGGACGGCAGTCTCGTGCTCAAGAACGTACCAGTGAACACGCTGATCGCGCGCGCGTATCCGGGCGTCGAGATGGTTGGCCTTCCCGACTGGGTGAGGAACGAGCACTACGACGTCGCGACGACGTCGACGCTGACCACGGCCACGGCAGAGGATCGCGCGGCGATGATGCGCGCGATGCTCGCCGATCGGTTCAAGCTGGTCGCGCACGTCGAAAAGCGCGAGGAGCCCGTCTACGATCTCGTGCTCGCGCGCAAAGACGGAAAGCTCGGAAAGGGCCTTCAGAAGTCGGATGCCGACTGCAGCACGCCACCGCCGCCGGCCGCCGGCCGGCCGGACCTCACCCAACCGCCGCCGCCATGCACGATACGAGAGGTGGGTTCGACCCTGCGCGGCGACAAACAGGTTGCATTGGGCGATCTCATCGAAGGTGAGACGACAATGGCGATTCTCGCCGTGGCGCTGAGAAACTTCGGCACGCGACGCCCCGTTGTCGACAAGACGGGGCTGCCTGGCACATACCGCATTAGGATGAACTTCGACATGCGCGCGACAATCCTCCCGCCGAGCGCGGATCAACCGCCGAGCGACGTCGCGACGATGTTCACCGCGATCCAGGAGCAACTCGGACTGAAGCTCGAGCCGTCGAAGGCGATGCGTGACGTCCTCGTCATCGATCGGCTCGAGCACCCCACGCCGGATTAGAATCCGGCGATCGGCAGGGAGGTCTCCATGCGCAGCATTCTCCGGTTTTCGGCCGCACTCGCGCTCGTCTCGATCCCCGCAGCCGGCGTCGCCGCGCAGGAAATCCCGGTCGCGCCGGACAAGATTCCCGCCGTGGTGATGGCCGCGCTCCACTCCCGGTTTCCCGCCGCGAAGATCGACAAGTGCGTGCGGGAGCAGGAGGGCAAGCAGACCGTCTATGACATCGAGTTCGAGCAGAACGGCCGCAAAGGCGAAGCCGACATCACCGCCGCAGGCATTTACATCAACTTCGAAACCGCCATCCCGGCCGCGAGCCTGCCGAAGCCAGTCCGCGACGCCATCGAGAAGCGCTACCGCGGCGCGACGTTCGTCGAGGTCATGGAAGAAACAGAAGTGAAGGGCAAGGACGAAAAGGTTTCCGCTTACGAGGTCGTCCTGAAGACGGCCGCCGGGAAACAGATCGAAGTGCGTCTGTCTCCCGACGGCAAGATACTGGAGTCGTAAACTGCGCGCCCGCGCGGCGCTACCGCGGCTGCTGCTGCTGCTCGTCGGTGCTCTTCTTGTAAAACACCGACACGTCCCGCTTGCCTTTGTCGAGATACGGGACGCCATGCTCCATCCAGTCCGGCTTCGGCGCGTCTTTGAAGAAGTAGTCGAAGTACTCCGCCATGTGCACGGTCCAGTGCTTCTGGTTCTCGCGCTGCCGCAGACCGTGCTTCTCGCCGTTGTAGACGAACATGTACGCCTCTTTGCCGAGGCGCCGCATCGCCGTGAAGAACTGGATCCCCTGCTGCCACGGCACCGCATCGTCTTCGTCGTTCGCCATCGTGAGATACGGCGTCCTGATGTTCTGGATGTAGAAGAGCGGCGAGTTCTCGAGATAGAGCATCGGGTTTTCCCACGGCGGCACGCCGATGCGGCTCTGTGTCTTTTCGTACTGGAAGGCGCGCGACATGCCGGTGCCCCACCGGATCCCGCCATACCCGCCGAACATGTCGTCCACCGCCGCGCCCGCCTCCACCGCGCGGAAGATGTTCGTGCGCGTGATCATGTAGGCGATTTGATATCCGCCCCAGCTGTGTCCCTGGATGCCGACACGCGCGGGATCGACGAATCCTTTCGCCAGGACGGTCTGCACCGCCGGCAGCACGCACTTGAGCGCGCTCTGGCCCGGATAGCCGATGTCGTACACGATGTCCGGCTGAAGAATGATGTAGCCGTTGCTCGCGTAGCGCGCGACGTTGATGCTGCTGCCGCCCGGCGCCGGCGCGACGTAGCGATGGAGGTTGTTCGACAACTGCTCGTAAATGTACACGAGCATCGGGTACTTCTTCGACGGATCGAAGTCCTCCGGCTTCGTGAGAATTGCCTTCAGCCTCTTTCCGTCGGCGTTGACGTATTCGATCAGCTCCGACCTGCCCCAGTTGTATTGCGCCTGCTGCGGATTCGCGTCGCTGATCTTCTTCATGTCGGTGAACGCGCCGGACGACGTCCACAGATTCGGGAACTCTTCGAAGCGCGACATCGTGAACACGTAGACGTCGGCATCGCGCGCCTTGATCGGCACGCCGAAGCTCTTGTCCATCATGACGAGTTTCCGAGGTTCAGCGGATCCGCTGACCGTGACGCGATACAGTCCGCTCGCGCGCGTGTTCTCATCGACGGCTGAGAGGATGATCGGCCGCGTCGACGACACCGTCGGCGTCTCCTGCTGGCGCTGACGCAGTCCGCCCTCTTCGGGCTCCGCGCTCTGCGGCGGCTGCTCGGTGCGCGAATAACGTAACGTGATCTGGTTCTTTCTGCCGATGCCGTTGGTGATCATGCGCCCGCCGCTGCCGTCGGGCTTCACGTCCCAGATGTCGTAGCGGTCGTAGAGCAGCACCGACTTGTCGCCCTCGGTCCATCCCGCGGATCCGTACGCCGGCGCGTGATCGGGATGATCGTCGGTTTCGCTCTGGAATTTCAGGCCGAGCTTCGACGTCAGGTTCACCTTCTGTCCGTCGCTCGTGCGGACGACGTACCAGTTGTTGTCCTTCTCCTCGAAATAGAGGACGTAGCTGCCGCCGGGAGACATCGACGCCTGGAAGTGCGACTTCTCGAGAATCCGCTGCCGCGATCCGTCCGCGGCTTTCACGAGATACACATCGTCGTAGTTCCCATCCCAGGAAACCAGCTGCTGGTACGGCACGTCCGATACGCCGAGGGCAGTCGCCCCGTCGGTGTTGCGAACGTCCGGCATGTCGGGCGACGCGAGCTGGGTGAACGTTCTGTCTGCAAGGCTGACGACTGCGCGGAAGTTGCGCCTCTTCTCTTCCTCGGCGCGGACCTTCTGCATCGGCTGAAGCTCGGGATCCTTGTAGTTCCAGATGTCGACCTTGATCATGTCCGACGTGTCGTCGGGCTCGGGCTTCGGCGGCGCCGCGGTGCCGAAGAAGAGGCGCGCTCCGTCCTTCGAGAACTCCAGGCGGCCGTTCTCGCTGACGGCGATCGGTCCGGCGCGCGATTCGGCGGGGATGGTCAGCTCGGACGCGGCGATGCCGGCGAGCGTCGCGTCATACAGCTTGTAGCGAGGCGCTTTCGACGTGAAGTCGTCCTTGTTGGAGACGAACGCAACCTGGGTGATCTTGCCGTCGAAGACGAAGCCTTTGTAGTCGCCGGCGCCTTTCGTCAGCGTCCTCGTCGAGCCGTCCGCGAGCGTGCGGACGAATGCGCCTTCGTTGTCAGCCGTGGCCGACGAGACCGAGTACGCGATCGCGCTGCCGTCCTTCGCCACCGCGTATTCCGCGACCTCGGCGATCGCGGTCTGCTCGCCGCTCGCGAGGCTGCGGACGATCAGCGGGCTGCCCGGCTCGTGCTTGCGCTGATTTCGTTCCTGGCCCTGCTGGCCCTCGCGTCCGCCTGCGCCCGGCTGAAGCCTTCGCGCTCCTTCGGTGTCGGGCTGCGACAGGTACGCGACGAACCTCGCCGGCTCTTCCGGCAGCTTGAAACTCTTCACGTGCTCGGCAAACGTCGTCACCTCGCCGCTGGCAAGATTGATCGCGCCGACACCCGCCCTCGGCTCGTTCTCGCCCCGAGGCCCTCCCCTTCCGCCGGTCGCGCGGCCGCTGGCTTTGCGCGCCTTGTCGACGTCCGCCTTCAGCGGCGACTTGGAGAAGACCACGAACTTCCCGTCGGGCGTGATGATCGGATCACGTCCGCGCGGGGCACGATACTCGACGTTCGTCTGGAGGTTCCGGACGACGAGCTCGCCGTCGCCGTCCTGCGGCACGAGCGCGTAGGCCACCCACACGCCGTCGCGCGAGATCTTCGTGCCCTGGATGGACTTCCATGAATCGTAGACGTCGTGCGTGATCGGCTTCTTGCGCGGCGCCTGTTGCGCAGACGGTGCTGCGCCGATCGCGCAGACGAGAACGGCGGCCACGATGGACAGATGGATGCGAACGCGGTGTCGCATGATCGATGCTCCTTCGATGCAGGCGGGAAGAGCCGCCCTGCGTCAATGCGCGCGGGGTGGCTGCGGGCTGCCGACTCTCTGGCCGTTCACGATCTCGTACTCGTACGTCATCTTGAACGTCGACTTGCCGGCGACGAGGACGGACGCCGTCGACTCGATCGACAGCGGCACGCGAACGCCGGCCAGCCGTTCGTAGCGGCGCACGATGTCGACGCGCCGCGTCCAGAACGACGGCGTCTTCGACAGCTTTCCTTCAATCCGCTTCAGCTCGCCGCCGTCGTCTCCGGAGGGGATAACGAAGATCGCGCCTTCGACGAGCAGGACGTCCTTGCGCTTGGGTTTGATGGCGACCGCGGCGAGCCCTTCGCGGTCCGGC
>Ga0066652_100002057_pt1 | contig 10828 bp, 8 predicted proteins | sample GraSoiAngelo_101_FD_71413 | JGI IMG/M metagenome (GOLD analysis project Ga0066652, IMG submission 71413) | Grasslands soil microbial communities from the Angelo Coastal Reserve, California, USA - 14_0903_02_30cm | ecosystem: Environmental > Terrestrial > Soil > Grasslands | place: USA... | reverse complement strand
GCTTTTCGAGGATTCTGGCCGGCGCCAACGACTTCGACAATGTCCCGATCTCCCGGAATCACAGAGATTCCGTTCAAGGCGAGGCTCGTCTCGATAATTTTGATCGCCTCCTCGCGGGATACATCTTTGGTGATGAAAATATTCACCTTGCCCTGCACAAAATTGTCCATCACCAGTTTTTTGCCTGTGAGCTGCTCGTAAAGATGCAGCACATCGACCACGTCGCTGTTTGGGAACTGCAGCCGAACCGTGTCGGGTGCGCCCGCTGGCGCAGTTGGCTTTGTCGGCGGAGGAGGGTTCTCTCTCGGGATAGCGGGACTTGGCTTACGCGGGTCAGGCGCGACCTGGCCTGAGACGCCCGTCGCCGCAACAAGGGCAAGCGCCGCGATGCAAAAGAGTCGATCCACGGTGTTATTTATGGTGGGCAAGAATGCTAATAAATTCAGGATGGCGCGTCAAGCTACTTCGCCCGGTCGAAACAAAACTCCGATGCTCGGACCGGACGCCGCGGAGCTAGCTTATAAAAAATCGTCGCGGTTGCAAATGATCCGCTATCGTTGGACCTGAACTCTCGCAGCACCGGCTTCATGCGCCCAATCGCTCTCACGCTCTTCATTTCGGCCGCGGCCGTTTGGTTGTCGGCTGCTTCTTTGTCAATTTCAGCAGCATCGCTCACCCAAGAGCCGGATAGCACCATCATAGCTGCCCAGATTCGCTCCGTGCTTCAAGCCCAACAGGAAGCTTGGAATCGCGGCGACGTTGATGGATTCATGAACGGATACGCGCACTCGAAATCGATAATTTTTGTTTCAGAAGACACCGTAGCACGGGGCTGGGAAACCGTGCATGACCGTTATCAGAAGAAATATTCCGACCGCGCTAAGATGGGTGTGCTCACTTTCTCTAGCGTTGAAATTACGCCGCTCAGCAATGACGCAGCAGTTGTCCTTGGCCGCTGGAAATTAAGACGCGCGCAGGATCAGCCGCACGGGCGCTTCACGTTAATCTTTCGCAAAACCGCCGATGGTTGGCGGATTGTGCACGATCACACGTCGGCGGCGGCTTCGCTGAAGTAATTTTCTTCTGTAGCGGCGGTCTGTGACCGCCGTTCCTTAGCACTCCAACCGATATTCCAATGCAAAGATCTCGCCGCGAAACGGCCAATCTTCCCATCGCTTGACCAAGTTAGCGCGCACAGGATTCTCGCGAACGTATTGCCACTTCTCAGTGCAAGATTCAGCGCTCCGTAGCACGTGATCGAAAAACGTTTTCTGCCAGTGGGGCGTTGGAATGCTACGAGAACGCAACGTTTTCGAAAGAGCGTTCTTCAGGGATTTCATCCAGCCTGAGAGCGAAAGCCTTTCGTCATCAATCGTGACGAAGGCGTGAAGATGATCTGGCATCAACACATTTGCGCCAATCCAGGCACCATGCGCGGGCCCTTCTTTAGCAAAGCGAACAAAACTTTCGTGGATCGTGGTTGTTGCGAGAAGATTGCGCAAGCCGTTACAAAATAGATACGCGAGCGCATGAACATCAGCTCGAGGCGATGGAGGCGCTGTTTCGATTTTCGGCGGTCATAGACCGCCGCTACAGTGCACGCAGTTTCTTCAATAGCTTCTCGTGGATATTATCGAATCCGCCATTGCTGAAAACCGTCACAATGTCTTTCGTTCTTAGCATTGGTACGATTCGATCGACAATGGAATCGGCGTTCTTCTCGTAAAAGGCAGGGCGGCCAGCGTCGGCTATCGCGTCCACAACAGCCACTGGATCTAATCGCTCCTCTTCCGGTATTTGTTCCAGCTCGGTGATTTGCGCGATGAAGACACCGTCCGCCAGTTTGAGCGCGTCGGGAAGCTGTTGTTGAAAAACGGCGCGACGAGTCGTGTTCGAGCGCGGCTCAAATACCGCCCAAAGCCGGTGGCCCTGGTAACGATGACGCAGCGCTTGGAGCGTATGCGCTATGGCTGTCGGATGATGGCCGAAATCATCAATCACTTTCACGCCGCGCTCTTCGCCGCGCACTTCCTGCCGCCGCGCGATACCCGAAAAACTCTTGAACGCACTATCGATCTTTGCTTTCGGCACATTGTAAAACCGCGCTGCTGTCGCCGCCATCGCCGCGTTGCGGACATTGAATTCGCCGATAAGCGGGATTTCGAAAGTCTCCTCGCCCAGTTTGAAGCTCGAGCCTTCAGACGAGTAAGCCAAATCGCGAATTCGCTGCGCGCAATTCTTTGAGAAGCCCACTTCAATCATCTGCGCGAGACAATCTTTTGCGACTTCTACGCAATTGGCGTCGTCGCCATTCAGGAGCACCATGCCATTTTGAGGAACGATGTTGAGCAAACGCTCGAAGCTGAGCTTGATCTCTTCGAGATCCTTAAAAATGTCCGCGTGATCAAACTCGATGTTGTTCACGATCAGCAATTCCGGCAGGTAATGAATGAACTTCGAACGCTTGTCGAAGAAGGCCGTATCGTACTCGTCGCCTTCGATCACGAAATATTCCGAGTCGTTCAGCCGTGCACCTTGTCCGAGATTTGTCGGGAGTCCGCCGATGAGATAACCGGGTTTGCGTCCGGCCTTTTCCATGATCCAGGTCAGAAGGGCCGTCGTCGTGGTTTTGCCGTGCGTGCCAGTGACGACGAGATTGTGCCGGCCGCGCAGAAAATAATTTTTCAAAACCTCCGGCAAAGAGAGATAAAGTAGTTTTCGACTGAGCACCGCCTCCACTTCGGGATTGCCGCGCTTCATAGCGTTACCGATCACCACAACATCGGCATCGGCCGGAATATTTTCGGCGCGATAGCCTTCCTTCAGCGCGACGCCCTTCTTTTCCAGAAAGAGTGACATCGGCGGATAAACATTTTCATCCGAACCGGTGACTTTGAAGGCGCGCTCGCGCAGTGCCGCCGCCACCGAGCCCATGGCCGTCCCGCAGATCCCTAGAAAATGAAATTTTCTCGGCTCGCTCTTCACGCAGATTCTCTACGTCGCCCCGATAGAAAAAGAAACCAGGGATTACGCGGATCTCACCGATAGGGCGAGATCGGAACACAGATTTCTAATCTGTGCGCCCAACAGAACCACTCTGCTGCATTATACACCGGACCGGATGTCCGATGGCCGGCACAGGCAGAATGTGACAAAATGCCTGTGTTCCTGTCCGTGTTATCCGTGCGATCCGTGGTTCATTATTTTTTCTTAAAGACCTCAACCGCGTCCCAGGCTTCGTCCGGCGGCTGTTGCTCGTATTCGAGCGCGCGATCGAGATACATTTTCGCCAGGAGATCGTCCGGATAAAATTCGAGAAAGCGCGAAAATAAGATTTTTGCCTCCGTAAAATCACGTGAGCGAAATTTCTCGAGCCCTTCCTCGTACGACTCGAGCCACTTCAGGAATTGTGGATCGACCTCTTCATTTCGCGCGCCGACGAAGGTAAAGACGTCCACTGGTTTGCTTTTGCCTTTCACCTGCACGCGCGCAACGGAGCGAAGGTGAAATTCGTCGCGCACCAACTCGGCCACCGTCGCGCCGATCAAAATGTCGACGCCGTAGATCCGCGTGAGACCTTCGAGCCGAGACGCTAGATTAACAGAGTCGCCAATGACGGTGGGATCCATGCGCTCTTGCGAGCCAATATTCCCAACAATTACCTCGCCTTGATTAATGCCGATGCCCATGCCGAGGCCCATTCGACCTTCCTCGCGCCATTTTTCATTGAGCTGCCGCAGCTCGAGCCGCATCGCCAAGGCCGCTCGTGCGCAATTTTTCGCGTCCTGCGTCACGCCAAAGCTGCGCACGTTCCCCCACACGGCCATGATTGCGTCGCCGATGAATTTATCGAGTGTACCACCATTGCTGAAAACAACCGAAGTCATCCGGGTGAGGTATTCGTTGAGTTGTGCGACCAATGCTTCGGGATCGGCTTTTTCCGACAACGTGGTGAAACCAATCAAATCCGAGAACAATATCGAGACCGGCACACGCGCACCACGGAGTGAACTGTAGTAGCTGTCCGGATTTTCGAGAACTTCCTTGACCAAGTTTTTCGAGACATAACGTTCGAGCGTGCGCCGCGTGCGCAATTTCTCGATGCGCTCGAGGGCATATTCGAAACCGAGCGAAAATGATCCGCTCAATATAAGAGCGCAGAGGACCGGAACCGTGAGAAGCAGCAGTCCGGACATGTCGTAAAACAATCGCGCCGCGCCAAGATATGCACCCGTGATCACGACAAGCGCACCAAGACAAAGTAACGGCCGGCGCAGAAAGGCGATAAGTGACCACGCAACAAACCCCGCCAGCAAGACAAGCGTCAGGCCGGCTTTTGGTGGCGTGGGTAACAAGAATTGGTGGCCAAGCGCCGCAGCCATCGCCTGCAGATGAAGCGCTGCCCCAGACGTTGTCGGATTCATTGGCGTGTCGAAAACGTCGTGCGTCACCTGCGCGGACGATCCAATCATCACGATCTTGTTCTTGAAAAACGTGCCATCGGCATAATTGGCATGCCAAAATTTCGGATCGAAGACTTCGTAGAGCGGGCGCGGTTCGAACGCGTCGGGCGCGGTAAAACGAATCATGTGACCGCGAAAATCGCTCGGGATGTCATTCGCGCGGGCGATTTTCACCAACGCACGCGCGGAAAGAGATTCGTAGATTTCCTGGCTCGGGTGCGGCGGCAAATCGGCGAGTTGGCGATCCGTCACGCGATAAGTAGCGGCGCGGATTTTTCCGTCGATCGGGTCCGGCCAGAAATTCACGAAACCGACACGATTGTCGAGAAGTTGCGGCGCTGGAATTAGCGCATCGTTTGGCGTTAGGGCCTGCGCTGCATTCTCCATGTCGAAATTGGCACCCAGCACGACTTTGTCATGATAATGGTCGAGCGCAGCATGAAACGCCGGATCACCATCGCTGGGCGGGCTAAAAATTATGTCGAACATGACCAGACGCGCGCCAGCTGCGAACAGTCGATCGAGCAAAAGCGCCCAGACTTCGCGCGACCAAGGGAAAGGCTGCTCGGTCATCAACTGAAACGCGCGATTGTTCGCGATTTCTTCCGCCGTCAGTGGCGGTAATTGCAATGTGCTTTGATCGATCCCGAGAAAAACGAAATCGCGGGGCGTTGCAGTTTTTCGGCCCTCGCGACGGAGCAAATCCTCGAAGCTTTGTTCACCGCGCCACGGCACGGAGAGAAATGGAGTCGTAGTGAAGAAATGGCCGAGAAAAATCGCCCCGGTCCAAAAAACGCAGATTGACGCCAGGATCAGCAATCGATGGCGACTAAGCCCATGCATGCCGTCAGTATATCAGCAGTGCGGCGTTGTGAACATGCCATTCAGGAGGCTTGGAACCCTGGATTTACGCAGCTACTAAAATTCTTCGAACCGTTGAATTGCAATGACGCAGGTATATGGGAACTGAACTTTTCTGTCCGCGGTGCAACCTGCCGCTGAAACAGGTGCGTATGTCGAATGGCGTTTTTTGGACGTGCGACACCTGCGGTGGACGCGCGGTCGGCCTCGAGCTCTTACGCCGCACCTTTACGCCCGAATCAATCAATCCGCTTTGGCTTCACGCAATTAGTGGTGAAGGAAAAACGGGATGTCGTTGTCCGTCCTGCGCGCATCCCATGATCGAAGTAGAGCTGTCTGAAAGGGCCGCAGTAGATGTCGACGTGTGTCGATTGTGTCACTTCGTCTGGTTCGACATGCGTGAAGTGGAAACCCTCATTCCGCGACCGCTGCCAGGCGCGGCGCCCGAAATGCCGCAAGCAGCCCGCGAGGCAATTGCCATGCTCAAGGTAGAGGAGCTTGCCGAGCAGGCGCGCGGGACCGATTTCGACAGTGCACCACCAGATGAGGGGTGGAAGCAAATCGCGGCATTCTTGGGGATGCCGATCGAGTTCGATGCCGCGCCGCAGGAGCGAAGACCGTGGGCCACATGGATGCTGTGCCTCCTAATCATCGGCGCAAGCACATTCGCGTTCGCGCAGCTGCACGAGATCGTATCGCGTTTTGGATTAATCCCAGCGCAAGCAATGCGCTCGGGCGGGCTCACGTTTCTGACATCCTTCTTTCTTCATGCCGGCGTTCTGCATCTTGTCGGCAACATCTATTTCCTCTTCGTGTTCGGAAATGATGTGGAGAATTTTCTGCGGCCACTTCGCTACTTCACCCTCGTCGCCCTCGCCGCCTTTATCGGCGATCTCGCGCACATTGCGGCTGATCCGTCCTCCCAAATCCCATGTGTCGGCGCCAGCGGCGGCATTTCCGGTGTGATCACCTTTTACGCGCTCAACTTTCCGGAAGTGAAACTTGGGTTTTTGCTGCGTTATGGGTGGTGGTGGTTTCGATGGATCCGGCTGCCGGCCTGGTTTGTATTTGTTCTATGGATTCTATTTCAAGCTGTCGGTGCTTGGGAACAAGTCGCTGGCATCAGCGCCGTATCTTCGCTTGCGCATATTGGCGGAGCGGTCGTGGGTTTTGTAGCCTGGCTGCTTTGGCGAAAGACGAATTGAGCGACCGAGGTTTCACGCCCATAACATTTCACAGAATTCAGTTGTCATCGTCCGGTCACTAATTATCTTGGCCGCCCCGGCGCTGATGCGTCGTGACGATCTGCGCACCTGGTTCCGTGCCTGCGGGACTACATCAGCGAGTGAGGTCGCGAAGATCGACCATAAGGAAACAACAGCTCGCTGAACGAGGAGTTCCGAAGCAATTCGGAGCGAAATAAAATGCCAAGAGCTACTAATGCCCCGGCCAGTCGGGCGCGGCGAAAACGAGTCTTAAAGAAAACCAAAGGTTACCGCGGGCGCCGCTCCAAACTTTTCCGCTACGCGAAAGATGCGACCATGAAAGGACAGTATTGGGCCTATCGCGATCGCAAAACTCGCAAACGCACGTTCCGTTACCTTTGGATTCAGCGCTTGAACGCCGCGGCGCGCGCACACGGAATGAATTACAGTCGTTTTGCCGAAGGACTGAAAGCGGCCGGCATCGGTCTCGATCGAAAAATCCTCGCGGATCTTGCCGTCTCCGATGAAGTAGCATTCAAATCGATTGTCGATCAGGCAAAGAGCGCGCTGGAGAAAAAATCCAAGAAAGCGGCGTGAGTCGCTTACGTTGAAGGGATGAAGCGTTGCAGCGGATTCGCTTCAACGCTTAAACTCTTTAACGGTTCAACGTTCATGCTCCACCCACTCGAACAGCTCCGCAACGACGCTTTGCGTGAAATCGGCGACGCGCACGACGAGAAAGCCCTCGACGACATTCGCGTGCGCTATTTGGGGCGCAGCGGAAGCGTTTCGGCGTGGGGCGAGCAAATGAAATCGCTCTCGAAGGAGGAGAAGCCGGTCGTCGGCAAGTTGCTCAACGAAGTCCGCACCGCTGTTACGGCGGCGATCGAAGCGCGCACGCGACAGTTTCAATCGCAAAAAGAATCGGCGTCGCTCGGAAAGATCGACATCTCGCTGCCCGGAACGCCGCACGAAATCGGCGCGCTCCATCCGCTCACCCAAATGTGGGAACGATCGATCGAAATTTTCCGGAGAATGGGGTTCGCAGTCGCCGATGGACCCGACATCGAAGACGAATGGCATTGTTTCGACGCGCTCAATACACCGCCCGAACATCCCGCGCGCACTGAGCAGGACACATTTTATTTGCCGGATGGGCGCCTTTTGCGCACGCACACGTCGACTGTGCAAATTCGCACGATGGAATCCGCGCCTCCGCCGATCCGGGTCATCGCGCCCGGTGCGGCATATCGTAATGAGGAAATCAATGCGACGCACAGCGCGCAATTTCACCAGATCGAAGGACTTTACGTCGATGAAAACGTCGGCGTCGCGGATTTGAAAGGCGCGCTCGAATTTTTCATGCACGAACTTTTCGGCGCCGGAACGGAAGTGGAATTTCGCCCGCATTATTTTCCGTTCACCGAGCCGAGTCTTGAAGTCTATGTGAAATCAAAAGCGCTCAAAGGCGGCGAGCAATGGATTGAAGTCGCCGGCTCGGGCGTGGTGCATCCCGCCGTTTTCGAGCAGGTCAACAAAGCGCGCGGCGACAAAGCGTACGATCCGGAAAAGTGGAGCGGCTACGCGTTCGGGCTCGGGATGGACCGGCTCGCGATGATTTTGTTCGACATCCCGGACCTTCGCCTCTTCGCGCAAAACGATTTGCGTTTTCTCCGTCAGTTCGCATGAAATTTTCCGTTAACTGGCTGCGCGAATTTGTCGATCTTCCAAAAAATCCGGAAGAGATCGCCGATTTGCTGACGCGCGCCGGCGTTGAAACTGAAAAGATCGAAACGCGCGGCGCAAAGATCGACAATGTCATTGCTTCCCAAATCACCTCGTCATCGCGTCATCCCAACGCGGATCGTCTCACTGTTTGCGAAGTCGACGACGGCAGCGGCATGAAACGCCAAATCGTTTGCGGCGCGACCAATTACAAAGTTGGCGACAAAGTTCCGCTCGCGTTGCCGGGCGCGAAGTTGCCGAACGGGACCGAGATCCGAAAAAGCAAACTCCGTGGCGTGGAAAGCGAAGGAATGCTGTGCAGCGCAATCGAGCTCGGACTTGGCTCGGACGCGGCTGGTCTTTTGATTTTGTCGCCCGAAGCCAAAGTCGGCGCTTCGATCTCAGATCTTTTTCCAAGCGACACGATTCTCGATGTCGAGATCACTCCGAATCGCGGCGATTTGCTCAGCCATTACGGCCTCGCGCGCGAAATCGCGGCGCTGACCGGAAAGAAGCTCAAATCAACGCCGCGCGACGCGAAGATCGAAACCCGGAAAACCGGCGTGGCGATTACCTCAACACGCGAGTGTCCGTTTTTCTCCGCGCGGAAGATCGACAACGTGAAAGTCGGGCCGAGCCCGCAATGGTTGCGGGCGAAGATCGAGAGCGTCGGAATTCGTTCGATCAACAACATCGTCGATGTCTCGAACTTCGTGATGCTCGAGCTCGGGCAGCCGACGCACGCGTTCGACGCCAACAAATTGAAAGGCGACATCAATGTCCGTCTGGCGCGCGACGGCGAAAAATTTCTCGCGCTCGACGGCAAAACTTATTCGCTCAAGACGGACAACTGCGTCGTTGCCGATCAAGAACGCGCGGTTGGAATCGGCGGCGTGATGGGTGGCGAAGAAACCGGTGTCACCGATTCGACAAAAAACATTTTGCTCGAGGCTGCTTACTTTTTGCCGGCGAGCATTCGCAAGACTGCGCGCGAATTAAGTCTACCAAGTGACGCAAGCTATCGGTTCGAGCGCGGCGTTGATCCGGAAATGGTTTTACGCGCGTCACATCGCGCGACCGAATTAATTCAGGAGATCGCGGGCGGAACGCCGGCGAAAGAAATTGCGACGGCTGGAAAAATTCCCGCCAATCCACCCGATGTTTCGTTGATCTATGAAAAATGCAATCGCGTCGTCGGAATCGCGATCAAACCGAAAATTATCGACGAGATTTTGACCGGATTCGGTTTGAAGAAGACGAGCGCTGCGAAAACAACGACGTGGAAAATCCCGACTTACCGTCGGGATTTGCAGCGCGACGTCGATCTTATCGAAGAAGTTGTTCGCGCGTATGGCGCAAACAAAATTCCCGGTCTGGAGCGCGGCCGTTATTCGGCTTCGAGCGCGGCCGATCATGCGCACGACTTCGAATCATCATGGCGAAACCAGCTCGCGGCTGCCGGCCTGAATGAAGTGCGAACTTCGAAGCTTCTTCCGCGAGAAAGGTTCGCGTTCAGCGAGCGAGCAATCGAGCTGCGCAATCCCCTCAGCGAAGACGCGGTCGCGTTGCGTCCAAGTATTTTGGCGGGGCTGCTCGCCGTTCTCGATCGAAACATTCGCGCGGGTGCGGAACGCATCGCCATTTTTGAAATTGGGCGCACGTTCATTCCGCCGACCGGGAAAGAAGAACGCCATCTCGGCGTCTTGCTCTGGGGAAACGTCGCCGCCGCCGCGGATTGGCGATCGCAAACGAATCGCCGTCTCGATCTGTTCGATTTAAGAGGCGCGCTCGACGTCGTGGTTCCAAATCTATCGTTTCGGCCGGGAAAATTGCCTGACCTCGCGCTCGCGGTCGAAGTTTGGTCCGGCGATCAACTGATCGGATTTGGCGGACAGCTCTTGGCGAGCAAATCCAGCGCGCCTGGTTCGGTGCTTGTTGCCGAGCTGGATGCCGACCTGCTTTTGGCCGCAGGCGAATCAGCGAAAAAATTTCGAGAACTCGATAGGTATCCAGCGATCACACGCGACATCGCGATGATCGTTCCGGAAAAAATTTCGCACGCAGAAATTTTGCGCGCAATTGAAGAAGCGAAAGAACCGCTGCTCGAAAGCGTGCAGCTGTTCGACTTATTCACAGAAGAGATAGGTGAGGCGCGAAAGTCGCTCGCATACAGATTGACATATCGAGATCGGAGTCGCACACTGACGAGTGAGGAAGTGACAGCAGCGCACGCGAAAATTCGCGAGCGGTTACGACGCGACCTCGGCGCAGAATTGCGCGAGTAGTTCTTTGAGAGCGAGAGTCGTTTATTGAGGGTTGGGCAGGAAACCAGTGCTTTTCTCTCAACTCTCAATTGACGGCTCTCACTAATTTACCCTGCGATGTTCGAGATTACAGGTGGGATTCCCGGACCGATAGTTGACTAACTTGAGGAGGCTCGGTCGCGCGGAGAAAATGACAGGCCTTAATTGGAAGTCAGACGCTGCGGCGACGGTCATCCGCCCGTTACTGAAAGGGAACGGGAGATCCGCCTAAACGGCACCGGCGGGGTAAAATTTTCAAATGCCCGGATCG
>Ga0066652_100002055_pt1 | contig 10831 bp, 7 predicted proteins | sample GraSoiAngelo_101_FD_71413 | JGI IMG/M metagenome (GOLD analysis project Ga0066652, IMG submission 71413) | Grasslands soil microbial communities from the Angelo Coastal Reserve, California, USA - 14_0903_02_30cm | ecosystem: Environmental > Terrestrial > Soil > Grasslands | place: USA... | reverse complement strand
AGTCTTCGTGCGTCCTTGATGGAGAACGCGCTGGTCTATCGCCTGTGGCAGGCGCCGTTCGCCGAACGCAAGCTGGCGCCGTTCTTCGCGCACAACGACGTGCTGGGAATGCGCCGCGTGCTGGACGTCGGCTGCGGTCCCGGGACCAACACCGCACATTTTCGACACACCGACTACGTGGGCGTGGACATCAATCCGGAATACATCGACAGCGCGCGCGCGCGACACGGCCGCACCTTCGTCGTCGCGGACGTGACGGAGACGCCGGATCTCGGCGCGCGTTTCGACTGCGTCTTCGTGAACAGCTTCCTGCATCACGTCGACGACCGGAACACCGACAACATCCTGGCACACCTGGCGCCATTGCTCACTCCTGACGGCCACCTGCACGCGCTCGAGCTGGTGCTGCCGCCGCGGCGCGGGCCGGCGCGACTGCTCGCGCGGCTTGATCGCGGAGAATTCGCGAGGCCGATCGACGCATGGCGCACGCTCTTCACGCGCCACTTCACGCCGGTCGTGTTCGAGCCGTATCCGCTCGGAGCGCTGGGGATGACGCTGTGGCAGATGGTGTATTTCAAGGGGAAGCCCGGAGCGGCATGAACGCGCAGCCTCGCGTGTCGGTCGCCATCCCGCTCTACAACGAGGAGCAGGGCGTCACCGAGCTGCTCCGCCGCGTGCGCAGCGTGCTCGATGCGCTGCCGGGCGGCCCGCACGAGATCGTGATCGTCAATGACGGCAGTTCCGACCGGACCCTCGAGCTGCTGGAGCAGGAAGCGACGCGCGACGATCGCCTGCTGATCGTGTCGCTCTCGCGCAACTTCGGGCACCAGGCGGCGCTGAGCGCGGCGCTCGATCACGTCTCCGGCGACGTCGCCGTCCTGATGGACGGCGATCTGCAGGACTCCCCCGAAGCCATTCCGCAGTTCCTGCAGCGGTATCGCGACGGTTACGAAGTAGTGTACGCGATTCGCGAGCGGCGCGACGAGCCGTGGTGGCTGCGACTGTGCTATTTCGTCTTCTATCGGGCGCTGGCGCGCATGTCGGAGGTGCGTCTTCCGCTGGACGCCGGCGACTTCGGCCTGATGTCATCACGTGTCGTCGCGGAGCTGCGGCGCCTGCCGGAACGGCACCGCTACCTGCGCGGGCTGCGCGCGTGGGCCGGCTTCCGACAGATCGGTGTCGCGCTCGACCGTCCCCAGCGGCTGTCGGGCGAGAGCAAGTATTCGATGGTAAAGCTCATCGGGCTGGCGTTCGACGGCCTGTTCTCCTTCTCGACTGTGCCGCTGCGCGCAGCCATCCTCGTCGGCGCGTTTGCGATCGTGGCATCCTCGGCGTTCGCGCTCTACTCCCTGTACGTGCGGCTGATGCTGCATCGGTCGCCGCAGGGCTTCACGGCGCTGATGCTCGTGATCGTGTTCCTGAGCGGGGTGAACCTGTTCTTCCTCGGCGTCATCGGCGAGTACGTCGGGCGCGTCTACGAGCAGGTGAAAGCGCGCCCCACGTACGTCATCGGCCGCATGATCAGGAAATCCGCGCCGACGCCGCCGCCAGGCGTGCGCGTCTGACGATCGGCGCGTGGACACGACGTACGCGCGCGAGTACCGGGATCTGTACAAGCGCCACTGGTGGTGGCGCGCCCGCGAGCAGTACGTCCTGGACGAGCTGCGTCGCCGGCGTCCTGTCGGGCGCTGGGGACATATCCTGGACGTGGGATGCGGCGGCGGGGTGTTCTTCCCCGCGCTCTCCATCCTCGGCGACGTGGAGGGCATCGAGCCCGACGCCGCGCTGGTGGACAGGTCCGATCCGTACAGTGCCCGCATCCACGTGCGTCCGTTCGACGCGACGTTTCGACCGCCACATGACTACGGGCTCATCCTGATGCTGGATGTGCTGGAGCACATGTCGGAGCCGGAGGCGGCGCTCGCGCACGCGGTCACGTTGCTGGAGCGGGGCGGCACGCTGGTCGTGACGGTGCCGGCCTTCATGCTCCTCTGGACGCAACACGACGTTCTCAACCGCCATCACACCCGCTACACCCGGCCGCGCATCGAACGGCTCGCGCGCGCGGCGGGATTCGACGTGCTGACGTGCCGCTACTTCTACCACTGGCTCGTACCCGCCAAGCTGGCAACGCGCGTAATGGAGCTCGTGCATCGGCGCGCGCCGAGGGCGCCGCGCGTACCGGCGCAGTGGATCAACTCCCTGCTGTACCTCGTTTCGCGCGCGGAGCAGCGACTATCGCGTTCGCTCTCCCTGCCGTTCGGGAGCTCGGTACTGCTGGTCGCGCGAAAACCGACCAACGCCTGATCATGGACAACCTCAATAATCCGCAGGGATGGCCCTTCGTCATCGGTGCCGCGCTCGCACTGGCAGCGGCGTTCCTGATTCCGCGCTATACGCGGCTGGGGCGCACCGCTTCGATGGAGGCCACGGAGTTGTGGCTGCGGCGCTTCGGGCCCCTGACCGCTGCGCTGATCACGGCGTTCACGATCTGGTACGCGTGGGGCGACGCCCGGCCGATCGCCAAGGTGCACGACGAGCAGTCGTATGTGCTGCAGGCCCAGATCTTCGCCAAGGGCCGCTGGACCGCGCCGAGCCCGCCGATCCCGGAATTCTTCGAGCAGCCGCACGTGATGGTGGTTCCGGTCCTGGCGTCGAAGTATCCGCCGGGCAACGCGCTGCTGCTCACGCCCGGCGCGCTGGTGGGCTATCCCGCCCTCATGGTGCTGGTGCTGAGTGCCGCCTCCGCGGCGCTGATCTTCGCGCTGGCGATGCGTGTGGTGAATCCCTGGGTGGGCGCGCTCACATGGCTGCTATGGATCACTGCGCCCATCGTGCTCCGTTTTCAGCCGGGCTTCTACTCCGAGGTCACCACGACGATCACCATCCTCGGCGCGTGGTGGTCGCTGCTGAGCTGGCGCGAGTCGCGGCTGCGACGATGGCTGCTGCTGGTCGCGTTCTGCGTCGGCTGGTGCGCGATCACGCGACCGCTGACGGCGCTCGCGTTCGCCATCCCGATCGGCGTGGTCGTCCTGCGCGACATGAACTCCGCTCGACGATGGAACGATTTCGCCGCGGCCGTGGCCGTGGGAATGGCGGTGCTCATGATCCTGCCGCTGTGGAGCGCAAAGACGACCGGCAACTGGCGACTCACGCCCATCGAGCTGTACCGCCAGGACTACATGGCCTACGACAAGATCGGGTTCACGGTGGATACCGCAGCGCCGCGGCGCGGCGAGACGCCGGTGCTGAAGGCCTTGAACGACTACTTCCTCTCGGCACATCACCAGCAGTCGTTCACTCGGCTGCCCGTGACGATCTTCGAGCGCGTCGCCGCGCTCACCGTCGCCTTCTTCCAGGGGTGGCGCGTTCCGCTGCTGGCGTTCTTCCTCGTTGGACTGTTCTTCATGAACTGGCCGCTGCGCTTCGCGATGCTGAGCGCGGTGAGCGCGTTCGCGGCACACCTGGCGTATGCGCACTATCCGCCGTGGACCATCTATTACGTGGAGACCGCGTCGGCCGTGAGCGCCGTAACCGCGCTTGGCATCTGGAACGTCGCGCGCCTGCTGCTGCGGGAGGAGCGCGCCATGCGCGTCGCGGCATCGCTGACGGCGGTCGTCCTGCTCGCGTTCGGGCTGCAGGGAGTCCAGCATGCCCGGGTGGATCATCACGTGCGCGCCGCGTTCGATCGGCTCTTCGCCGATCAGATCAGCAAGCTGCCCACGAAGCCCGCAATCGTGTTCATCCACTATACGCCGCGGTCGGCGCAGCATATCTCCGAAGTGTTCAACTACGCGGACCTGAACGCAGCACCTGTGTGGGTCGTGCACGACCTCGGGCCGCGCAACGCAGAGCTCAAGAAGATGTTTCCGAATCGCGCGGCGTTCGATTTCGAGGAAGACCAGCTCGTGGGCAAGCCGCTGCTGCGCTGACGGCCCGCTACACCAACGGCGCGCCTACTCGGGCGCGGCGCCGCGCGTCTCGTACGGGACGAACGCGTTCGACGTGTCGCCCAGCGCGCCGACCGGCCTGTAGAAGTACCACGCGCGATCCCCGAAGCGCGCGCGCAGCAGGGTGTCACGTGCCCCGAGATCCCGCGCGTAGACGACGTCCCCGGCGACGCGGCCATCCCGGCCGACGTGCTGGCGCGTGAGGAAGATGGGATATGCGATCGTCCCGGCGGTGTCACGCACGAACTCCTCCAGACACACTGGCGTGGGTCTCGTGCCCGGCACCAGCGCGATGATCTGATCTGACTGACGTCCGCGCTCGATCCGAGCAGGTCCGTAGGCGGCGGCCCTCGCGATCACGCGATCCGCGCGTGCTGCCAGGTTGCGGTCGGCGGTGGAGTCCTCCATGTCCAGGGCGGTCTGTAGCGCGCACGCGTCCAGCGTGTTGAGCACGCGCTCCGCCCGGAACTGCGAGACACCGAGCACACGGAGGCGAGCCTGCAGCCGGCCGCGCCATCCCTCGTTCACGAGCACCAGCGCGTGGTGGAGACCCGCTCGCTTCGCCTGCGCATCGACATCGGTCTTCAGCTTCGTGCGTTGCTCGTGATACGAGACGATCCGCGCGCGCGCGCTGTTGATACCCGATGGTCCCAACCACGCCACGAACACGCTCGTAGGGACGAGCAGGAGCGCGACACGCCGCACCGTGGCGAATCGACCGATCCAGCTGGCGGCGATCCACCCGGGCGCGAGCGCGGCGAAGTACACGAACGCGAAGACCGCGGTGAAAAGAAAGCGCGGCCCGGCGAAGAATCCGTCGAACCAGTACGCGCCGTACCCGAGCAGGATCGCGAGCGACAGGCCGGCAAGCAGGGCATCCCAGCGCGTGGGCCGCTTCACCGTGACGAGTCCCACCGCGACCAGCAGCACTCCCGGCAGCGGCCATTCGAACAGATACCTGCTGAGCCGCATGAGGTATCCGGAGGCAAGCGCGAGGCCGCGTTTCGGCGTGTGCTGCACGCCGTTGGGGTCGACGTGAAACCCCATGCCGTGCTCGGGGCCGTTCAGCGCTTCGTAGCCAAACAGGAATGGATGACCGGTGGTGCGCGCATTGGTCCACAGCAGCACTGCGAGCAGGATCAAGAGCGGCATTGCCTCCCATACGAGCGATGCCGCCAGCTCGCGGCGCGACCAGATGCGCGTGGCCTGGAAGATCGCGATCGCGGCCCCGACGAGCGCGCCGTCCAACGGACGGACCAGCGCGACGATTCCAACGCTCGCGCCGATGATCGTGGCGTGCCTGGCGGCGCGCGGCCGTTCCGCCGCGTCCCAGCGGGCGAGCGCCGCAAACGCAACCAGCGTGAACGCGAGCGCTGGCACGTGATTCATCTGGCTCGCGGCCATGATCAGCACCATCGGGCTGGTGACGAAAACGAGCGTCACGGCGCGGGCGGCCAGCTCACCGCGCGTGCGAGCCACGAAGCGGTACAGCTGCCACGTCGCCACACCGAGCAGGACGGGATTCACAAGCCACGCGGCGTTCAGGGCGAGCCCGAGCGCGATGAACGCGGGTCCGCCAATGGGATACTGCGAGAACCACCTGCCGTCGCGGTCGAACACGGGCGCGGTATTGAAGAATTCCGGTGCCTGCTCGGGAACCGCCGCAACCCTGCCGCTCAGCAGGATGCGCGCGTGCCACTGCTGCGCCATCTCGTCGCTCGTGAACGGCAGTCCCGAAAAGCAGTACCAGGCGAGCGCGCCGGCGGCTACGACTGCGAAGAGCGATGTGAACAACGCGAAGGCGCGCGGCGACGGCGCCAGGAGCCGGCGCTCGGCATCGGCGAGCATCGCATCGGTACGCTCGTGAAAGACCAGGGTGATCAGAGCCAGCACGAGCACGAGCACCGCGCCGCGCGACAACCACTCTTCGGTCGCCGAGCCCCACCACAGCACCGAACGGGGAATCAGCGCATTGGCGAGCGGAAGAACGCCGAGCGCGACGTACAGGACTGCCAGTGCGCGGAACGGCAGCGAGAGGTTCTTCAACGCGGGACGGGTGTGGAGGCGGGCATGATCGAGGCGCTGTCCACGCGCGCGCGGCGGGCGGCCAGCGAGTCACGCGCCATGTCAGCGGCGCGAATGAGCTCACGCGCGGAGGCAAGGCGGCCACCGCCGCGGATCGCACGCAGCGCCTCCGCCTTGGCTTCGTCCAGGTGCAGCGCCGTGAGCAGGCAGGAGGCGAAGCCGAGGTGCCCGCGATCCGAGTTGGGCTCGATGGTATACAGCCACCGATAGAGCGTGATGGCCGGCTCGCACATGCCGGCCTTCCGGTATTGCTCGGCGAGGGCAAACGCCATGAGAGGATCGTAGGGGAACATCCGGAGAGCGGTGCGATAGTGGCCCTCACCCTCTGTCTTGCGCAATTCCTCGAAGAGCATGACGCCAAGCATGAAGTGCGCGCGGTAGCTCTCTGGCGAGTCCTTGATCGCCTGACGAAAGAGCGTCTCGTTGTCCTTCCATACCGGGTTGCGCGTCGCGCTGCGCCACACGCCGAGCGCGAGCACCAGAGCGAGCGCGCCGGCGGCAACGTATTCGGTGAGGCGCCGGCGTTCGGCGCGCGCGTACAGCCACGGCACCGCCGACGCGATCGCAATGACGACGCCGACGCTCGGGAGCAGCAGGGTCCGTTCGGCGATGATGAATCCCGCGGGGATGAGGAAGTTGCTGGCGGGCAGCAGGGTGATCACCAACCAGCCAATGCCGAAGGACGTCACGGGACTTCGTCGCCAGCACGCGACGAGCAACCCGAGGATGCCCACCAGCACGAGGAGACCGGGCAGCTGCGTGATGCTCGCGCCCTGCGCGATGTCGATGTACGGCGGCGCATATTCCGTCATCAACCGCGCGGGCCAGAGAAAGAGTCGCAGCCACTCGGGCGCCGCGCCGATCATCGTCAGCACGCGGTCACCCGCCGACAGACTGAGCGCCTGGAAGACGATGTACGGCTGGAATCCGGAGAATCCGCCCACGACGACGACACTGCGGGCCCACAGGTAGAGCAGCGCGACGACCGTGAGCCCGAGCACCGCGAGGCGCAGCCGCCCGATCCGCTGCAACACCGGCGCGCGATCGGGAACGACGGTGGCTTCGGCCAGGAGCAGCAGCGCCGGGAGCACGATCGCGTGTTCCTTGAAGAGCAGCCCCGCCGCATAGAGCGCGGCGATCGCCGCCCAGCGCGGCGGCGTCAGCGCTCCGGCGCGCCGCCCGTGGACGAACACGGCCATCGCCAGGGAGATGAGCAGAGCAACCCAGAGCTCGGACTGCCCGACGACGTTGGCGACCGCCTCGACGTGCACCGGGTGCACCGCGTACACCGCGCCCGCGACCGCAGCGGCGCCGACCGGCATCATGGCGGTGGCGAGCCACAGCACTACGACGGAAGTGATCGCATGCAGGACCACGTTCACGGCGTGGAACACGAACGGGTTCCCCGTGCCAAGCGCCCATTCGGCGCGAAACGCGATGATCGTCAGCGGTCGATAGCCGTCTCCGCCCGCGTCCTCCGGCCAGTACGTGTGCGCGAACTCACGCCACCACCCCGCCAGCGTGTGCATGCGCGGCGATCGTGCGATGAGGTACACGTCGTCGTACGCAAAGCCGTTCCGCAGGCTCGTCACAGAGGCGGCCAGCGCGAGCACAGCGATGAGCAGCGCCAGCAGCCACCAGGTCCGACGGTTCATGCGGTGAGGTTGTATTTCACGATGTGCCAGAAGGCGGCGACGCCGTCCTTCCAGTTGATCTTCTTGCCCTCGGCGTACGTTCGACCCGAATAGCTGATCGGCACCTCGAAGATGCGGGCGCCGGCTTTCGCGAGCCGCGCGGTGATCTCCGGCTCGAAGCCGAACCGCTCGCTCCGAAGCCGCGGCTGAATCGAGCGCGCCAGCTCGCCGCGCATCGCCTTGTAGCATGTCTCCATGTCCGTGAGGTTCAGATTGGTGAACATGTTGCTGACCATGGTCAGCAGCTTGTTGCCCACGGAGTGCCAGAAGAACAACACGCGGTGCGGCCCGCCGAGGAACCGCGATCCGAAGCAGGCGTCCGCCTTCCCGTCGATGATGGGCGCGAGAATGACTGGCCAGTCGGCGGGATCGTACTCGAGATCCGCGTCCTGCACGATGACGATGTCCCCGGTGCTCATGCCGAGCGCCTGCTTGATGGCCGCGCCCTTGCCGCAGTTCTTCGGCTGAAGATGCAGCTGATGGATGCGGCCGTCGGCGTGGAGCTGCTGCAGCACATCGCGGCTCCCGTCGCTGGAGAAGTCGTCGACCACGACCAGCTCCAGTCGAAGCGGCTGAATCCGCGCGGCGTGCACCGCGTCGATGATGGACGTGATGGTATCGCGCTCGTTGTACACCGGCATCAGCACGGAGAGCGTTGCGCGTGGCGTGGAGAGCGGAGTGCGGTACGTGCTCATGCCTCGATCTCCACGCCATAGCGGGACAGCTTGCGATACAGCGTCGACGGATCGATGCCCAGGACCTCGGCCGCGCGCGATTTGTTGCCGCCTTCGCTCTGCAGCACCCACATGATGTACGCGCGCTCGACGGCTTCGAGCGTGGGATTCGAGGGCGTTCGCGACGAGATGAGCGGTTCGGTGCGACGCTCCGTGACGCGGTCGGGAAGCACGGCCGGCGTGATCTGTTCGCCTTCCGTGAGGATGACCGCGCGCTCGAGCGCGTTCTCCAGCTCCCGCACGTTGCCCGGCCACTGGTATTCCTGCAGCGCTTCGATCGCGACGGGCTGCAGGCGTTTCGGCTGTTCGTTGCGCATCACGGCGATGCGATGCAGGAAATGTTCGGCAAGGACCTGGATGTCGTCGCGGCGCTGGCGCAGCGGCGGCAGATGAATCGCGATCACGTTCAGGCGATAGTACAGATCGCTGCGGAACCGGCCGATCTTGATCTCCTCGTCCAGGTCGCGGTTCGTCGCGGCGATGAGCCGCGCATCGACCGGAACCGATTCGGTCGCGCCGACGGGGATGACTTCGCGATGCTGCAGCGCGCGCAGCAGCTTCACCTGCGTCGCGGGCGTGGTCTCGCCGATCTCGTCAAGGAAGAAGGTTCCGTGCGATGCGGCGGTGAAGAGGCCCTGCTTGTCCTTCACCGCGCCCGTGAACGAACCCCTCACGTGGCCGAAGAGCTCCGACTCGAGCAGACTCTCCGGGAGCGCACCGCAGTTGATGGACAGGAACGGCGCTTCGGCGCGATTCGACAGCTCGTGGATGTACCGGGCGATCACTTCCTTGCCGGTGCCGGACTCGCCCTGGATGAGGACCGTCGAGTCCGTGGGAGCGATCGTCTCGGTGAGGCGCAGGATGTCGTTCCACACCTTGCTGACGCCGATCGGACGTTCGTTCGACGTTTTCTGCCGGCGCCGGATCTCCTGTTTGAGCGAACGATTCTCGACGCGCAGCCGGCGATGCTCGGCCGCGCGCTTCAGGATCGCGATCAACTCGTCGTTCCTGAACGGCTTCTGGATGTAGTAGAACGCGCCTTCGTTCACGGCCTGCATGGCCGACTGCAATGTCGCCTGGGCCGTCATGAGGATGACCGGGACGTCCGGGTCGCTCTGTCGCGCCGCGGCCAGCACCTCGACGCCACCCACGCTGGGCATGCGGATGTCCGTGAGGACGATGTCGGGACGGAGGGTCTCCATCTCCTCGATGGCCTTGCGTCCACCCTGCGCGACGTGCGGATCGAATCCTTCGTTGCGCAGGAGGATGCGGAGGGTGTCGAGGATGGCTGCTTCGTCGTCGACGACGAGAACGCTCGGCAAATCGTTGGTCTGTTGCATTACACGGCGGCTCCCACCGTCGCGGGCGAGTGCCGCGACGCGGACGTTCGAGTGCGGGGAAGAATCACGGTGAAGCGGGTACCACCTGGCTTGCTGTCGAAGAAGACGAGGCCGCGATGCGCCTCGATGGCGCGATGCACGACGGCGAGTCCGAGTCCACTGCCGCCCTGCTTCGTCGTGAAGAACGGGTCGAAGAGACGTTCCCGGATCCCCTCGGGGATGCCCGTCCCCTGATCGCTCACGCGGACGGCGATGCTGCCGGCCTCGAAGCCGGCACCGAAGGGCATGGCGTCGCCCGCATTGTCGAGGAGCATTGCTTCCACGCGCACCTCGCCGCTATCCGGAGACGCCTGCACCGCGTTGAGCGCGAGGTTGAAGACGGCGCGGTGCAGCAGGTCCTCATCCCCTTCCACCACGAGAGATCCCGTCGACGGAACCGCATACGTCACGCGCATGCCGTCGCGACGATCCGGATGCGATGACGCGAGCGTCACCGCCGCGCGAACGATCTCGCCGATGTCCACGCGGTCCGAGCGCGCGACACGGACCCGCGCGAAATCGAGAAACTCGGTGAGCAGCCGCGACAGGCGGTCCGATTCACGCAGGACCAGCGCGGACAGCGTCCGCTCATCGTCGTTGGCGCGCGGAATGCGCGACAGCTGTTCGATGGCGCTGCGGATGCTCGCGAGGGGGTTCTTGATCTCGTGCGCGAGTGCCGCGCTCAGCTCCGCCACGCCCTCGAGGCGCTCGGCGCGGAGCCGGAGTGCCTCCATGCGCTTCACGTCGGAGATGTCCTGGAAGATCGCGGTCGTCGTGCGATTGGTGCGCTGACCGTCCCCTTCCGTATATGTCGTCGTGACGCCGACGGAGAAGTCCCCCGCGGACGTGTGGACGATGCCCTCGGCGCGGGTGGTGCGGACGCGGTCGCGGATCGACCGCTGCAGCGCGTGCGCGAGCTCGGGAGCGATCTCTTCGAGCTGCTCCACGATCGGCTGGCCCAGCTGACCGAGGAGGTTGAGCTCGAGCAT
>Ga0066652_100002054_pt1 | contig 10831 bp, 10 predicted proteins | sample GraSoiAngelo_101_FD_71413 | JGI IMG/M metagenome (GOLD analysis project Ga0066652, IMG submission 71413) | Grasslands soil microbial communities from the Angelo Coastal Reserve, California, USA - 14_0903_02_30cm | ecosystem: Environmental > Terrestrial > Soil > Grasslands | place: USA... | reverse complement strand
CCAATTTATTCCAAAGTTGTGTAGCTATCAGGCCAGCTTGTACACCAGTATGCTCACCCATTAAGTTTAATTCATTATGCTGAAGATGATTCCTGCTATAGGCAGCCATTGCAAATGCGGCCATGCGAAAGTGTTTATGCACATCATCATTTGAAAGAAAACGGTACTTGGCATAAAGGCGTGCTGACTCATAATAAACGAAGCTTTCATACATATTTGAAACAGTAAGCCCTGCATGCAACATCCATTTTTTACTTAATCCAAACATCACTTCGGGACTATATCGCTGTTCCAGTTTATTTCCGTGTACCCCTTGTCCAAACATGGCACTCATCTTTAAACTCATGGATTTTGCAGGCATGTTAGAAGCCGGTTCTGTGTATGGAAAAAGTTCCTGTGCTGAAGTATTGAGTGCTATTAATATAAGAAATGCAGGTAAAGATCTTTTCATTTTAAATTTTATAACCCAAGCAGTTCTTTAATTTTCTTTTCCAGGTCATCTTTTTCAAGATTGATGGCAACTACGTCTCCATTTTTATTTATTAAAAATGATGCGGGTATTGCATCCACCTGCCATTTTGTTGCAGCCATTGCATCCCAGCCACCCGGATCAATTGCTGACATCCATGTGATCTTATCCTTAGAAGCCGCTTTTTTCCAGTCATTCTTTTGTTCATCCAGTGAAACACTTAGTATTTCAAATCCTTTATCCTTGTACTTATTGTACATTTTTACCAAATGCTTATTTGAATACCGGCACGGGCCGCACCAACTTGCCCAGAAATCAAGCATAAAAACTTTTCCTTTCAAAGATGAAAGTTTTATGGAATCCCCCTTAATATCAACTACGGTAAAATCAAGTCGATAGTCAGTAATGTTAGGGACCGGTCCTTGTGCTTTTATTACTGATGCAGAAAAAGCAAGAACCAAACTCAGGATAAGAATGCGAAGGGTTTTCATTTCGTATTTATTAAAGAAGTTCCTCCCCGCTATAACAGGGAGGAACTTATGATCAAATGATAACATGATAAACTCTCTCTTCTGAATGCATACCATCTTTAAGACAACAATTGCCGGTTTTACCAGTTTTGATGCATTCCATTTTTGTTGCAGCGCTGTACTTCTTAAAATCCTTTGCTGAAAGAAAATCTTTATCAACAATGGTTAAAGTCTGCATTCCATTCAACACTTTATCGCCGCTACTTATAAAATGAAAGTTTTTACCATCCAATTCAAGGTGCTTATCTTTCTGAATACTCACATCGGAAAAATTCCCTGTTATCTTAAAAGATGCAACAGAAAATCCTGCATCTTCTACCGCTTTCTTCAACGCATCAAAATCTGCATTATTGTTTTCCTTAAACAGGATAGTATATTCCTGGCTTTTGATATTCACTTTTACTTCCTGTACAAACGGAACTTTCTCCAATGCCACTTTTACCGCTTTGGAACACATGGAGCAGGTAAGTCCACTTGCCTGGAGTGTAGCCTTTGAAAATTGTGAATAGCCGCACATATATATTACTACCGCAACCACCAGCATTAAAGTCTTTTTCATGTTACTCTGATTTCAGAATTAATTACGATTTTTTACAGCATCCTTTATCTGCACAAAGTGTCATATCACATTTTCCGTCTTTACAACAACCTGCATCTTTACAAGCTTGCATCGTGCAATTCCCATCTTTACAGCAATCCGCACAATCTTCTTTAGTGCAGCTAGCACCTTTACAGCAATCCATTTTCTGATTGTCAGTTGTTGCTACAGCCGTTCTATCATATTTGCAACAATCATGAAGTTTATCGTATGCTTCGGTTGTTGTTTTTGCACCTACATTATCATAACCTGCATCGGCAATACTTTTCTGAATTTTTGCCAGATTGGATGATGTGGAGCTGTATTTAACGGTAATGATCTTTGTGTCTTTATTCCAGTCAGCATAAGTGGCGCCAGCTGCTTTTGCAGCTTTTTCAATTTTGGCTTCACACATACCACAGTTTCCTGAAACCTGGAATGTTTCAGTTTTTGTTTTTTGAGAAAAAGAAGTTGTTGCAATTGCACAACAAATGAGGACAGTTGAAAATATTTTAAGCGATTTCATATAATTCGAGTTTATTAGAATAAAAAATTTAATTCCCAATTCTCTTTTACTATTCAATCTTGAATAGCGATAAGAACTCCTCCCGATAGCTATCGGGACGACGCAACAGAGCTACCTAGTAGCACTGGCGACAGGTTCAATTATTATCTCAAATTCTGAAAACGCAATTTTGTAAGTAGGTATCCTGCTTACTTAATGGAGGGGAATGTGTTTGAAGATAAAGTTCAGGAGTTGATCTGATCAATACAATTTCATTCCTAAGTGGAAAGTCAGCTACAACCGCATTAGGTGAATTGAATTTAAAATTGATAGCAGATGTTTGCTGATCATCCTGTATCTTAAAGATCTTCACTTCATCCTTGCAGCACTCATTACCAGGTGATTTATGCATACCGCATATACCACAATAATCAGATTTGTTAGCACCGAATTGCACTGAATCGAAAGTATCCATGCAATAGTGAAAATTAATAACTACACCAGTGCTGGATGCAACATATAAAACAAGTAATATGGCGGCAATGCCTTTTTTCATTTTTTTGCGGAATGGGACAAAGATACCATGGCTTTTTATTAAAACTCTATGACTTCAAAAAGAAATTTATAAGCGGTAATATTTTGTGAATCAGTTAAGAAAGTTCCAATAAATGCTCAGGCGGAAGTTCAAACCGGGGTAAGGATAGTCAGGAGCAGCAAAATTATTATGCCGGAAACCCAAACCATTTTCTATAGTTAAAGTATTAAGGTTCTCCGCCCGGATAAATGCCCTGAAATTACGAATACGGAAGTGTACGTATGCTGCGATATCGGGACGGTTACTGATACGAACGCTGTCCTGGAAGAAAAATGCGCCCATAGCGGGGGAATATCCATCAGCATTGTAAGGTGTATGATACTTTATTTCAAAACCTGTTGCAATATTCAGCTTCTTAAATCCAAGCGTTCCTTCATAACCAAAACGATTGCGGGTATAGAATGTTGGCAGATTGAGATCAACATTTCCTGTTTTTTGTTGAAAATAAACATCGGTATGCCATAACCATCGTTTGCCAATTCTGAATACTTTTCCGAGTGAGACTTGTAAAACATTGAAAAGGGCATTTTCTTGCTGCACTTTATAATAATCGGTATAGTACATGTAATTGGCTGCAAGAAAATAGTTACCAGAAATTTCAAGAGCTGGTTTTGCTAAATAAAATGACCCGTTGATCAAGGTAATATTTTCTTTATTGAGATCTTTTGGCGTATCAAAGTAAAAACTGCTGCGCTGATCAAAAGAAAACGAAGGGGAGCGATTCACGTTTCTAAAACTAAGGTCAATATAATCACCTTTCCTTGACACGATCCTTTTTAGATTTACAAAAGCTTCATAGTCGCCGGAATTAAGGCCGGTAAAATAAAGTTTACCTGCGATCGCAACATCCCATTTTTTATCCCGCGTCATATTCCTGTACTCCCCTTGCCCTATCAGGTTGTAAAATGAACCTGTGAAATTATTTGTAACTGCTTTCAGGTTTTGGACAATTACGCCAAGCTTAAGAAATTGTAATTGATTTTTTGCATCCGGAAAAGTATAGATCGAAAACTCATTGTTTATTTCTTTCCACCTGTCGAACAGGGTCAGTGTACTATCAACTAATGTATAGTTATATGCAGTATCATAATACAATGGAGAAGGATAATAACCTATTTCTAAATTAGGTGTGTCCATAAACTTTAGCTTATAAGTACCATAACTAAAGACATGTTCAAACCTAAGCCTTGGATAAAATAAAGGAATGACAACTGAGTCACCAACTATTGAATCCTTTCTGCCAAGATCATACTGTTGTTTGATCATAAGGTGTAGATCTGCATACCGGTTGCCAGTATGTAAGGTCGAGCTGAAAAAGTTTGTACCAAATTGTGCATCGCCACCTAATTTAGTTGGGATATTGAATCGATCATTGTAAATAGGATCATTCAAATACTCATGATCGTTTCTCAAGCCGCCATTCTCATCTGATTGCAGCGTATTGGCAAGTATGACAAAATAATTATTATACCGTTTGTTTATAGACTGGTACCAGGAAGTAACAAGGTAATTGTTGTCGTTTGTTTTTTGATTTTTAAAAAACCCGGGGGCATTAATAAGACGATACTGGAGTAATACATTCAAGTTCGGTTTCACGTTTTGTGTATGTGTGATCTCAGCTATCTGTTCTGCTCTGCCACCAAGCATGTAAGCTAATTCAGTATATGGCCTTGTAGTATTAAAAAAACGTACAGTTTCCAGGTTCCAGTGGTATGCATCAAAAGCATGCATGCCGTGATCCCACCCGCTACGCATATTGGGATTGAAAAGTATTGAATGGGTTGCAGTTCCTACATTTCCTAAAAAAGCATGTTCTGCAGGTATAGGAAAACGTTTGTTGAAATCTATTATTGAAGAGTCAAGTTTATTGTGTTGAAGAGAAAAAGGTAATTGATAGTAAATAGTAATTGAATCTTCGTATTTGTCACGATGCTGAAGACTGTCGGATCCTTGCCCGGAAAACGCACCTGAGAATTTGCCTTGCATTTGACCGGGCAAATTATTAATGCTTCTCCCCATCGGGTTTGTCCGTTGAGAAAAAATTGTTCCTGAAAAAAACAGCAAGAAGAGGAAGTATGTAGATCTTAATACCAGTGTAAATAATTAAAATGTGAAATTACAGCCGCAAAAATAAAACCGGGAATATCAAAAGTTAAAGTACGCCAACTAATTCCTTAAAAATAGCTGCCAGCTTCGGCTCCGCCGTTTTTGCAAAATGCAATACTTCTTCATGTGTGATCTTAGTATGATCTTCCCTAATACCAAGATCGGTGATAACACTCATTGCAAAAACGGGAATACCCATGTGATTGGCAACAATGCATTCCTGCACGGTGCTCATGCCAACTGCATCGCCACCTATTATGTGTATCATTCTATACTCGGCTGGAGTTTCATACGTTGGCCCGGTAACACAGAAGTACACTCCTTCTTTTACTTCAATTTGCAAATTGGCAGCCACCGATTTTGCTTTCTCTACCAGCTCTTTTTTATATGGTTCACTCATATCCGGGAAACGTGGACCAAGCTCATCAATGTTTTTTCCTATTAATGGATTTCGCATATCAATACCGATATGATCTTTGATGATCATAATATCGCCAACATTAAATGATGGGTTAACACCTCCTGCTGCATTTGAAAGCAACAATGTTTTAATACCTAATAATCCAAGTACACGAATGGGAAATACAACTTCTTCTGATGAGTAGCCTTCGTAATAATGAAAGCGGCCTCCCATGCATACAATTTTTTTACCTGAAAGATTTCCGAAGATCAGTTTGCCTTTATGACCTTCTACTGTTGATATGGGAAAGTTTGGTATATCGCTGTAATCAATTTCTTTTTCGATCTCGATCTCTTCAGTAAAATTGCCAAGGCCACTGCCCAACACAATTCCCACTTCAGGTTTATGCTTATACTTTTTCTTTAAATAATCAACAGCCTCATTCAGTTGCTTCAATGCTTTTTTACTCATAGAAAATGATTGACTCACCTATGACCCTCATTCATTCAAGTTTTATAATGTGAAAGCTTCGGTGAGTAAGACGGCAAATATAGATTTTTTGCTGCTGCACTAACACCTGTTGATGGATAATTAATCGTCGGGTGTTTAGTCAACAGCAATAGAAAAAGTTTAATTTTAATAGCCAAAACTGTATTTGAAAAAATGAGCCCAACGAAAACCATAATGCTTGTTCCCTTTATACTGGTTTCTTTTGGAATGTACGGACAATTTTGTAGTGGCAATTTTGGCGACCCTTCTTTTATTATTGATTTTGGAACTGGTCTTGGAGCCGCTCCTCCAATTAGTAATGTTCCTGCAACTTATCAATATACCAACCAGGGCTGCCCCGTGGAAGGTTTTTATACTATTAGTAATACTTCTCAATTTTGTTTTAATAATACCTGGCATGTAGTGCCTTTTGATCACACTCCAGGTGATCAAAACGGAAATTTTCTCATTATTAATGCATTGGCTGGGCCGTCAGTTATTTTTCTCGATACCATTAGCGGCTTATGCCCGAATATTTTATTCAAAACAGAGGCGTGGATTCTTAATATTTTGAAACCGAGTGGTTGTGGTGGTAGTGGTAGTGGCATAAATCCTGTACTCGTTTTTACAATCACGGATATGCAAGGCAATTTATTGCAACAAAAAGCAACAAACCCCCTTTCGGAAACCAGCGTATTTACCTGGTTAAGTGAAAACTTAACATTTCCTGCACCTTCAAGTGGAACTGTCATCTTAAAAATAACAAGCAACGCTGCTGCAGGTTGTGGTAATGAATTTGCTCTTGATGATATTAGTTTCACTCCTTGTGGACCGACCATCACTTCCACATTTGTAAATTATGGGCTAACGGAGGAAACCATTTGCGAAACAAGTCAACCTGATATATTGATGAGCTCATCTGCTAATGGGTCTTACACAAATCCTTTTTATCAATGGCAGGTGAGTTCCAATAGCGGTAATAGTTGGACCGATATCGTTGGAGCTACAAATCAAAACTATTTAAGAACACCTACAAGTTCAGGCGACTTTTTATACAGGTGTATGATCGGTGATGCAAGCTTTGCAGGGATTAGTTCATGCCATTTTCCATCAAATCCTTTAACAGTAAAAGTTGTGCCTACCCCATTTGCACAAGCGACCAATTATGTTTACGGATGCTATGGGTCTACAATTTATCTCTCTGCCGCAGGTGGCTCAACGTATGAGTGGTGGGGGCCAAACGGGTTTCATGCAAATATCCAGAGACCTCCAATACCAAATGTAAGTTTTAATGATGCGGGGATTTATATTGTAAAAGCCACCACAGCCGTTGGTTGTTTTGATTATGATACTACATCGCTTACAGTTTATGAAGCGCCGATTGCCACACTTACACCAACAACAGTCAGTTTTTGTGAAGGGGACAGTATTCAATTGAATGCCGGGGGATCTCTCCATTATAAATGGTCACCTTCAACAGGTTTATCAAATGATACAATACCAAATCCAATTGCCAAGCCTCAAAATGATATTACATATACTGTAAGAGTGTATAATCAATATACTTGTTTTGATAGCAAAACTGTATCGTTTACTGTTTGGAAAAAACCAAAAGCATTTGCGGGACCTGACCAATATTTCAGAAAAGGAAAAGCAGTGCAATTAATTGGCAATGCTATGGGCACTAATATTTCTTATTCATGGTCGCCTCCAACTTATTTGGATGACCCTAATTTTTTAGCCCCAAGAGCAAAGCCGCCCGGAACTGTCACATATGCCCTCACCGTTGTTTCAAACAATGGATGTGGTACAAGCATTGATAGTGTAAAATTAGAAGCGATCGATAAATTATTTATTCCAACTGGTTTTACTCCGAATAATGATGGATTAAATGACAGATGGGAAATTATTACTTTCGAAGATTATCCCAATAGTATCGCTGATGTTTACAATCGTTATGGACAATTGGTTTATCGTGGCTATGGGAATGATTATAAACCATGGGATGGAACTTTTAAAGGAAAGCCATGCCTTCCCGGTGTATATGTTTATATGCTGGATCTACATAATGGTAAACCGATCTTAAAAGGAACTCTCAACCTGATAAGATAAGCGGCTAATATTTATACCTGTAAAAATCACACCACTCCTCGTCACATAAAAGCTTTTTGAGAACAGGGTCATTTAACACATCGATGTAATCCATCCACTTATTCCCCACTTTTATTTTCCGGTAAACCAACCGAATGCCCTGGCTATAATCAACCCACCAATAAATATGCCCTGTATATAATGGTTGAATGAGACTGCCATCTAATTTGTGCCATCCATAAATTGCAACACGATCAGGTTTTGGATCTCTTGAAATCTTTCCGCTGATAACAACATCTTTTTGAATGCCTGCGATCAATCCTTTTCTTTCTTTGCGTTGTCCTTCTATTATTAAATGATGATGCCACATGGTTGGTGTACTGTCACGAAAAGCGAACATAGGAACCGGCTCCAATTTTATTTTAGCGGCTTTATAAATATCATCCACCATTTTTCTTGTTGGCAAAAAACAATGAAAGCTATCCGCGATCTTTTGAGCAGCAAGTGGGGTAATATTAATTCTTGCCCAATCATCATCCGTCCCAATACTGAGATAATCGGGAGAAACAAAATATTCAGCATTGATAGTTTTACCAGTTATAGAATCAAGGATCGAAACTTTTATTCTTTCAAATTTTTTTAGAAATGAAGGAATGTTACCTGCAAAAATTTCTTTTACGACAAATGAATCTCTTTCCTGCCATTTCATTGCAAAAGCCTGGTGGTAAAAATCATTGCCAGTAAGTGAAGATGTTCGTTGTGGAGCATCGATCTTTTTTGTCGTTTGGCATGAAAAAATGAATAAAGAAAATGCAATGACCATCCATCTCATGAATGAAAGATAATAAAAAGCTCAGTAGTGAACAGAAACCCGAACACTTCGCTTTGTTCAGTGCAGGCTGTGCCTCGCAACAGAAGTTCAACCGGAGTTACAAAAGCGGAAACTATAAACGGTTCTTTCTTTATCTTCGCCGAAATTTTTTCCATATGAACCTTCACGAATTCCAGGCTAAAGAACTTTTGAAAAAATATAATGTCCCCGTGCAGGAAGGCATTGCATGTGGCACTGTACACGAAGCTGAAGAAGCATATCGTCAAATAAAGACTCAATTCGGAAGTCCATTTGCAGTTGTAAAAGCACAGATACACGCAGGTGGACGTGGTAAGGGAACAATAAAAGAAACCGGTATCAATGGAGTAAAAGTTGGAAAAGGACTTGATGAAGTAATAGGCTATGCTCAAAAAATTTTAGGAGGCACTTTAGTGACCCTGCAAACAGGGCCTGCTGGCAAAGTGGTTCATAAAATTTTAGTAGCGCAGGACATGTATTATGACGGACCAACTGAAAGAAAAGAATTTTATTTATCGGTATTGCTTGACCGAAGCAAAGGTCAAAATGTAATTATGTACAGCACCGAAGGCGGAATGAATATTGAAGAAGTGGCGCATAATACTCCAGACAAAATTTTTAAAGAATGGGTTCATCCTGCTGGCGGTCTGCAACCTTTCCAGGCAAGAAAGATAGCCTTCAATTTGGGATTGAGCGGCGAATCGTTTAAGAATTGCGTAAGGTTTGTCACTAATTTATATAACGCATATGTAGGATTAGATTGTTCAATGCTTGAGATCAATCCCTTGTTCAAAGCTGCTGATGATAAAATTGTAGCTGTTGATTGTAAAATGAACCTGGATGAAAATGCTTTGATGCGTCATCCTGACCTTTCTGCACTGCGGGATGTAAGCGAAGAAGATCCTACTGAAGTAGAAGCAGGAAAATACAATTTGAATTTTGTAAAGCTTGATGGTAATGTTGGCTGCATGGTAAATGGCGCCGGTCTTGCTATGGCAACCATGGATATGATAAAACTTAGCGGTGGCGAGCCGGCAAATTTTCTGGATGTGGGTGGTACGGCAAATGCACAAACAGTTGAAGCCGGCTTTAAGATCATATTGAAAGATCCTGCAGTGAAAGCAATATTGATAAATATATTTGGCGGCATTGTTCGTTGTGATCGGGTAGCACAAGGTGTGATCGATGCTTATAACAAAATGGGGAATATCAAGGTGCCAATCATTGTTCGTTTGCAGGGAACCAATGCAGAAGAGGCAAAAAAATTAATTGATGAAAGCGGGTTGAAAGTACAATCTGCTATTTTGTTAAGCGAAGCCGCTGACTTAGTAAAGAAAGCGCTAGCTTAAGATGAGTTGATACATAATAACTGATAATAGATCCCGCATTACTGCGGGATTTTTTCTTGATATGATAATTATCTTTGCGCATGGCTGAAGACTTATTAATAACAAAAGGCACTAAGCAAGAACAATACGAATCATTGCTTCCTCAAATTAAAGCGTTGCTGGAAGGTGAACCTGATCTTATCGCAAACCTTGCGAATATTACCGGTGCACTAAAAGAACAATTCAATTGGTTATGGGTTGGTTTTTATTTAGTAAAGAATGATGAATTAGTGTTAGGTCCTTTCCAGGGACCAGTTGCCTGTACAAGAATAAAAAAAGGGAAAGGAGTTTGTGGTACTAGTTGGGCTAAGGCGCAAACGTTGATCGTTCCCGATGTAGAAAAATTTCCAGGACATATTGCATGCAGCAGTTTATCAAGATCTGAAATAGTAGTGCCAATTATTCGTAATAATAAAGTGATTGGAGTACTCGATGTGGATAGTATTGAGCAAGATCAATTTGATAATATTGACCAGGATTATCTTGAACAAATCATTGAATTGATCAATTTCTAATTTCTTTTTAATGATATGAATGTTTTAACCCATTCCTAACATTGCTGTAAAATTTGTGTCATTCTGAATGGCATTATTTTCGTACTTTCGCCCGTTCTCAGATTCACCTTTGGCCTGATTAAAGCGAACCCATTAAATGAAGCAACTAAGCGAGTTACTAGATCCAACTTATCAACAACCCGAGTCTTATTCGCGGTACGAAAGATTCTGGATGAAATACATGAATGATAAAAGGGATTTCCCATTTATCCATTTACTTACCTGGATACATATTTCAGTTATTCCACTTGGCTTATTGTTATTTTTTCCTGTATTG
>Ga0066652_100002053_pt1 | contig 10832 bp, 7 predicted proteins | sample GraSoiAngelo_101_FD_71413 | JGI IMG/M metagenome (GOLD analysis project Ga0066652, IMG submission 71413) | Grasslands soil microbial communities from the Angelo Coastal Reserve, California, USA - 14_0903_02_30cm | ecosystem: Environmental > Terrestrial > Soil > Grasslands | place: USA... | reverse complement strand
ACTCCCGCATCATGATCCACCAGCCCTCGGGCGGCGCGCAGGGCACGGCGGCCGACATCGAGATCCAGGCGAAGGAGATCCTGTTCCTCCGCCATCAGCTCAACTCGATCTACAGCAAGCACACCGGCCGGCCCGTCGAGCAGATCGAGCGCGACATGGTGCGCGACTTCTTCATGTCGGCCGAAGAAGCCAAGTCCTATGGCCTCATCGACAACGTGATCACGAGCCGCGGCGAGATCGTGGACCCGCAAATCATCGCGGCGCAAGCGGCCACCGCCACGGTTGGCGCGAAGTAGCAGATTCCGTTGGGCTCGTGAAAACCTTCACGAGCCCGGATCGTCTTTCTTGACCGGGTCCGATGCGACTGTTAACTCTCGGATACCCACCTCGCCCCTTGCCCGCCCGGGCGTGCGCCTCCCGCTGAGTCACCGCCATGTCGCACGATAAACACCTCCGTTGCTCGTTCTGCGGCAAGTCGAAGGACTCGGTCCGGAAGTTCATCTCGGGCCCGTCCGTCTACATCTGCAACGAGTGCATCGCGCTCTGCAACGAGATCCTCGCGGAGGACGAGGAGCGCGAGGTCGCGGAAGCCATCACGCAGGTCCCGACTCCGCAGGAGATCAAGGACACGCTGGACGGCTACGTGATCGGCCAGGAGCGAGCCAAGAAGGCGCTGGCTGTTGCCGTGTACAATCACTACAAGCGGATCAACAGCGCCTCCGTGCGGGAAGACGACGTCGAGCTCGACAAGTCGAACATCCTGCTCATCGGGCCGACGGGCGTGGGCAAGACGCTGCTCGCGCAGACGCTGGCGCGCATCCTCGACGTGCCGTTCACGATCGCCGACGCCACGACGTTGACCGAGGCGGGGTACGTCGGCGAGGACGTGGAGAACATCCTCGTTCGCCTGCTCCAGGCGGGAGACTTCAACGTCGCCGAGTGCGAGCGCGGCATCGTCTACATCGACGAAATCGACAAGATCGCGCGCAAGTCGGAGAACCCGAGCATCACGCGCGACGTGAGCGGCGAAGGGGTGCAGCAGGCGCTCCTCAAGATTCTCGAAGGCACCGTCGCCAGCGTGCCCCCGCAGGGTGGCCGCAAGCACCCGCAGCAGGAGTACATCCAGATCAACACGAAGGACATCCTGTTCATCTGCGGCGGGGCGTTCGACGGGCTGGAGAAGATCATCGAGGCGCGCACGGGCCGCCGGCAGATCGGCTTCTCGAAGACGGAGACCGACCCGATTCGCGCGGCGACGCTGGCGAAGAATGCGTTCGCCGAGGTCGAGCCGGACGACCTGCTCCGGTTCGGTCTCATCCCCGAGCTCGTGGGCCGACTGCCGGTCACGGTGCCGCTCGAGGGACTGGATGAGGAGTCGCTGGTGCGAATCCTCCAGGAGCCGAAGAACGCGCTCACCAAGCAGTACACGAAGCTGTTCGACCTCGAGGAGGTGAAGCTCACCTTCGAGCCGTCGGCCCTCCGCGCGATCGCCGGCAAGGCGCTCAAGCGCGGCACCGGCGCCCGCGGCCTGCGCGCGATCCTCGAGGAGCTGCTCACGGACGTGATGTTCGACCTCCCGACCCGCGAGGACGTGGTCGAGGTGAAGATCACGGAGTCGAGCGTGGTGAATGGAACCACGCCGCTTCTGGAGCTGGCGCCGACCAAGAGGAAGAAAGAGGCGTAACCCCCGCCAACCGTCCGTCGTCTTCGAGGCATGACTCGAAACGACGGACGGTTGGCCTCGCTCGACGGGCTGCGTGCGTTGTCCATCTCCGCGGTCCTGCTGGGGCATCTCGCAGGCACGCGCCGCTTTCCGGCGTTCCTCACCTCCGTCATTCACAACGACCGCGTCGACATCGCGGCCATCGGCGTCGGCGTCTTCTTCGTGATCTCGGGGTTCCTGATCACGGGCCTCCTGATCGCCGAGCACGAGCGGAGCGGCACGATCAGCCTGCCGCGCTTCTACCTGCGCCGAACGCTCCGCATCTTCCCCGCCTACTTCGTCTATCTCGCCGTCGTGGCGCTGCTCAACGCGCGGGGGGTCGTCGACGTCAGCCGCAGCGACTTCGTGCACGCCGTCACGTACACGATGAACTACGCTCCTCATCGGGGCTGGCAGCTCGGCCATTTCTGGTCGCTGGCTACCGAGGAGCAGTTCTACCTCTTGTGGCCGGCCGTCGTGCTGCTGGCCGCGCCGCGCCGCGCGTTCCGCGTGGCCGTCGCGGTGGTGTGCCTGGCGCCGCTGGTGCGTCTCGCGGAAGCCGCCATGCTGGGCCATGCGGCCGGCGACTACGTCGGCACCACCTTCGAGACGACAGCGGACACGATCGCGATCGGCTGCGTGCTGGCATTGAGCCGCGACGCGCTGTGGAGTCGCCCGCGCTATCGCTGGGCCGTCGAGACGCCATGGGTCGCGCCGTTGCTCCTCGTGCTCGCGGTGCTGATCGGGCTGCGCTACCGTCCGGGCATCCTCCTCGGGACGACGCTCGCCTCGATCGCCTTCATGCTGGTGATCGACCGCTCGGTCCGGCTTCCCAAGAGCCGGTTCGGCCTGATCCTGAATTCGCCGATCCTCGTGTACGTCGGGACGCTCAGCTACTCGATCTACCTCTGGCAGCAGCTGTTCCTGAATCGCTCGTCGACGTCGGTGCTGACGATGTTTCCGCTCAACATCGTGTTCGCGCTCATGGCCGCCGCCGCGAGCTACTACCTGGTGGAACGCCCTTTCCTGCGGCTGCGACCGCGCCTCGAGGCGCGATGGATCGGGCAGCCCACGCCCGTCACGACGCCACGGCTCGAGCCGGCCAGCGGGACCTGATGGGCCACTGAGCGCCGGCTGCGGAGCCGGCGCGAAAGGCGGGGGAAGTCTGCCGGGGCTATCTTGACTCCATGCCCACCTTCCCCTCCGATCGTGAGGCGCTGGTCACGAGCGACCGGCTGCCGGTGCTCCCGCTGCGCGACGTGGTCGTCTTTCCCTACGTCGTGATGCCGCTGCTCGTCGGGCGTGCCGCCTCCCTGGCGGCGCTGGAGGCGGCGAACGAAGAAGATCGGGTCGTACTGCTGGTCGCGCAGCGCGACGCGGAAACCCAGGAACCCGCGGCGGCCGATCTGTATCGCGTCGGCGTCGTCGCGCGCATCCGGCAGCTCTCACGGCTCGGCACGGGGACCGTCCGCGTGCTCATCGAGGGCGTCGCGCGGGCTCGGGTGACGCGCTACGTACCCGGCACGGACTGCCTGCGCGCCGTCGTCGAGCCGATGCCGGCGCCGGTGCTCGCCGAGGAAGACGAAGTCTTGCTCCGCCGGACGCTCTCACTGTTCGAGGAGTACGTCGCGCTGCACCGGCGGCTCCCTGCCGAGCTGGTGACGATCATCCAGAGCGCCGAGTCGCCGGCGCGGCAGGCGTTCGGGGTCGCGGCGCACCTCGGCATGCGGCTCGATCGACGGCAGGCGCTGCTGGCCATCGACGAGCTCCCGGCTCTCCTTCGCTCGCTCGGCGACATGCTCACGAGCGAGATCGATCTGCTCAAGCTGGAACGGAAGATCGACGAGGATGTGCGCGGCTCGCTGTTTCAGAATCAGCGCGAGTTCTATCTCCAGGAACAGCTCAAGGCGATCCACCGTGAGCTGGGGAGCGAGGAGAGCGAGGACGGGGACGATCTTTCGGCGACGCTCGAGGCGAAGGGACTGCCGGAGCCGGTCGCCGTCCGAACCCGGCGCGAGCTGCGGCGACTGCGCAGGCTCGCTGCCATCTCGCCCGAAGCGGGAGTCGTTCGGACGTACCTCGACTGGATCGCGGCGCTGCCGTGGCGCGAGCGCACCGACGACGTGCTCGACGTCGCGCACGCGCGCCGCGTGCTCGACGAGGATCATTACGGACTCGAGGACGTGAAGGAGCGCGTGCTCGACTACATCGGCGTGCTGTCGCTCGTGGAACGGCTCGACGGTCCGATCCTCTGTCTCGTCGGGCCGCCGGGAGTCGGGAAGACATCGCTCGGACGATCAATCGCGCGAGCGATGGGCCGACGGTTCGTGCGGATGTCGCTCGGCGGCGTGCGCGACGAGGCGGAGATTCGCGGTCACCGCCGCACCTACATCGGTGCGATGCCGGGCCGCGTCATCCAGGCGATGCGGCGCGCCGAGGTCGTGAACCCCGTCATCCTGCTGGACGAGGTCGACAAGCTGGGGAGCGACTACCGCGGCGACCCATCGGCGGCACTGCTCGAGGTGCTCGATCCCGAGCAGAACAAGACGTTCAACGATCACTATCTCGAGATCGACTACGATCTCTCGCAGGTACTGTTCATCACGACGGCGAACTCGCTGGCCGGCATCCCCGATCCCCTGCGCGATCGGATGGAGATCATCCGGCTGGCGGGGTACCTCGACCAGGAGAAGTACGCGATCGCGCGCCAGTTCCTGCTCCCTCGCCAGCTCAGGCAGCACGGCATCGAGCCGTCGACCGTGACGCTGGCGCCGGACGTCGTGCCGACGATCGTGCACGCCTACACGCGCGAGGCGGGAGTGCGCGAGCTCGAACGGCGCATCGCGCGCGTGGCGCGCAAGCTGGCGCGCGCGCGCGCCGAGCGTCGCGCGGCGTATGCGTCATCGACGACCGAGAGCGCCCCGGAGCAGGATGTCGTTCAGGCAAGCCAGCTCTACGCATTGCTCGGCGTGGCGCCGTTCGATCCGGCGGCGAACACGCTCGAGGACAAGATCGGTGTGGCGACCGGGCTCGCGTACACGAGCACGGGCGGCGACGTGCTGGAGATCGAGGTGAGCGTGGTGCCGGGACGCGGCCGACTCCAGCTCACCGGCACGCTGGGCGACGTGATGAAGGAGTCCGCGAGCGCGGCGCTCAGCTACGCGCGCGCACGCGCCGGCGCGCTCGGCCTCGAGCGTGAGTTCCTGCGCTCGCGCGACCTCCACGTGCACATCCCCGCCGGCGCGACGCCGAAGGACGGGCCGAGCGCGGGGATCGCGATCGCGTGCGCGATCGTCAGCGCGCTCAGTGGCATTCCGCTCCGCGGCGACGTCGCGATGACGGGCGAGATCACGCTGCGCGGCCGGGTGCTCGGCATCGGCGGACTGAAGGAGAAGACCGTGGCCGCCCTGCGGAATCGCGTCGCACACATCATCCTGCCACAGGAGAACGCGCGCGATCTCGACGAGTTGCCGGCGGAGGTCAAGGCAGGAATCCAGTTCCATCCCGTGAGGACGATGGACGAGGTGCTCGCCGTGGCGCTCGCTCGCGCGGTCGACGTGCGCACCGGAGATGCGCCCGCAGCACTGGTAACGCATTGACCGGCGCGGCGGAGGATCCGCTCGTCATCCGGTCGCTCGAGTTCCTCGGACCGATGGCGAGCGCAGACGGATGGCGGCCGCCGAGCGACCTGCCGGAGGTGGCGTTCGCGGGGCGATCGAACGTCGGGAAGTCGTCGCTGCTCAACCGACTGGTGCGGCGGAAGGCGTTCGCGCGGGTGAGCAACACACCCGGACGGACGCGCGAGATCAACTTCTTCAAGGTCAACGACAAGTTCGTACTCGTCGACCTGCCGGGCTACGGCTACGCGAGAATCGCGAAGGCGCGCAAGGCGGAATGGCTTCCGCTCATCGAGGGCTACCTGCGCCATGCGACGGCGCTGCGCGGCGTGGTGCAGCTCCTCGACGTGCGTCACGCGGCATCGACCGACGACCTCCAGATGCTCGACTTCCTCGCGGACGTCGGCGTGCCGACGATCGTGGCCCTCACGAAGATCGACAAGCTGCGGCCGCGCGAGCTGCCAGGGCGGCTGCGCGAGCTGGCCGTGCAACTCCAGCTCGACGAGGAGCAGATGATCCCGTTCAGCGCGACGACGAATGTCGGCCGCGACGACCTCGCAGCCGCCGTGGTCGCGCTCGTGGAGCAGCCGACGACGCCCTAGAAGTCCGCGCCGAGCGACAGTCTGAGCGTGCGCGACGCGCCGGGCATGATATTGTTGTTGCCCTGCGAGGTGGCGTAGTAGCGGGTGTCGAGCACGTTCTCGACGTTGAGCTGCGCACGCGTGCGGAAGGGCAGCGTGACGTACAGGGCGCCGTCGAAGCGGGTGAAGGCGGGCAGCACGACGGAGTTGTCGATCGCGGCGTACATGCGCGCCTGGTGCACCGCGCCCGCCCCGAGCGCCACGTCGGGCAGGATCTGCACACGGTTCCAGATCGACAGGGTGGAGCGCGGCACGAGTGGCACGGTCGCGCCCTCGGCGCCGGCCGACGTGCGACTCCGGATGCGTGCGATCTGCGACGAATAGCCGGCGACCAACTGCCAGGCGTCCGTCAGGTCGCCCGTGGCGCCGAGCTCGAAGCCGGTCGTTCGCTGCGCGCCCGTCTGGACGGTCCGCGAAGGATTCGCCGGATCGGGTGCGGTGCTGTTGCTGCGATCGAGCTGGAAGAGGGCACCCGTGAGGGCGAGCGACGCATGCACGTCCCACTTCGCGCCGACCTCGTAGTTGCGAAACCGCTCGGGCTCGAGCGTCTGCGTCGTCGCCGTGAGCGAGGAAAACTGGTCGCCCGAGCCGGGCAGATGAGAGACGCTGTACGAGGCGTAGAGCGAGGCGGGGGTGATGGGCTTGAAGATCACCCCTGCTCGCGGGGACACGAGCCGGTCGAAGCGCTCGAGGTCCTGACCGTTGCGATTGTTGTGGAACCGGACGGTGATGGCGTCGACGCGCACGCCGGCGATCGCCTGCCACCGCGACGAGAGTGCGACCTGATCCTGCGCGTACAGCGCGCCGACGTCCGCGCGCACGTGATTGTCGGCGTCAGTCGACGACGGGCGGAAGGCGACGTTGACGCGACTCGTCGGGGCGGCGAAGAGAACGGGAGTGCTCGTCGCCGTCGCGCTGCCGTCGAAATACGCCGTGTTGCGCACGTTGTCCGTGCGCTGACGAGAGAGCTCGGCGCCGCCGAGCAGCGTATGCCGCACCGAGCCCGTGGCGAGCGTGCCCGTGACGTCGGTCTGGTTGAACAGATTCCGTCGCTCGGTGGCGTTGTTGTAGCCGAGCAGGCTCACCTGCGTGCCGCTGGTGTCGACTGCGCCGGGATAGACGTTCTGGTAGAACTTGTCGTAGTGCATCGCGCGCGTACGGTTGCGCAGCGAGATCCCACGGCCGAGCGCGCGATCGATCACGACGGCGCCCCCGTTCACGTCGGCGCGGGAATGACTGACGGTCGGGTCGCCGAAGAAGGTCGTGATGGGCGCCAGCGAGGGCGCGCCGCGGAACGACGGGATCCCGCGGTCGACGGTGCGGTCGTCGTGAAAGTTCTCGTAGTCGAGCCGGACGACGGCGCCACCCAGGAGAACCGTCGCCGTGGGGGTGATGCCGCGTCGGCTGAGGCGCGAGGCTTCCCGGAAGCCGCCCGAGCTCTCGTACACGCCGTCGAGGCGCGCCGCGACGCGTTCGCCCAGTGGGCCACCCACGTCGAGCGTGCCGCGCTTGTGGTCGAAGGAGCCTCCCTCGAGCGTGAGCGAGCCGACCCTGGACCAGGGAGCCTCGCGGCGCACCTGATTGATGATGCCGCCCCCGCCCCCTCGGCCGAAGATCATGGCGTTGGAACCCTTCAGGGCCTCGATCCGATCGACGTTGTAGAGGTCGCGCAGGTACTGGGCATCGTCGCGAACGCCGTCGACGAAGAAGTCGGCCGTCGTGCTCTGGCCGCGGATCACCGGGGCGTCACGGTGGCCCTCGCCCTGCGCCATGGTGACGCCGGGGATGAAGCGGACGGCGTCCGCCATGCTCTGCATCGACTGGTCGGCGATGAAGGCGCGGGTGAGGACGGTCGCAGACTGCGGCGTGTCGCGCAGGGGCGTGTCGGTCTTCGTCGACGTCCGTGAGCTGACCGCCGCGTAGCTGGTTCGTCGGGCGCGGTCGGCGACGACGCGCATGCCCGAGAGCGTGCGCGGCCGGCTGCCCCGGGTCAGCGAGTCAGCCCCGTCCGAGGCGTGGGCGCGGGCGGAGTCCGCCTCGAATCCCCGTTGTTCCTGTGCCTCCGCGCGAGACATGGCGGAGACGAGAATGGCAGCGGAGAGGAGGGCGACGGCGTGCGCACGGAGCATCGGGAGCAATTCTGTCTGGATTGCGGATATGCCTCAGGGCGAGAGGTCTTCCGGCTCGCCGATTCGGCTGAAGGTTATCGGGCGTGTGTCAATCCCGTCAACTTTTGTCGGGATTGAGCAGGTGCGCGCGAAACCTGTCCTCGTCACATTACTCCCATGCCCTACCTGCCCCTGCGATCACTGCCACCGCGCCCCTCGCAGGCGCTCTCCACCGCCTGGATCGAACGACTGGCCGACCGGCTGGCCGGCTGCACGGGCGACGTCGCTGCGGAGCGCTCGAAGGTCTGTCGTGAGACCCTGGCCGAGCTCGCGTACCCGGAGTACGCGGCCAACTGGGAGACGGCGGTCGAGGACGAGTCAGTCCCTCTCGGGACCCGGCTCTCACTGGCCGCGCTCGATCCGCGCAACGTGACGCTGGAGCCCGAGTACTACAGCGACTGCGACGACACGCGGTTCCAGCCGGTGAAGCCGCTGCTGTGGCTCTGGTATTCGTTCGACCGACTGCCGATCGGAGGGCAGAACGTCGATCTGGGCGTCCAGCTTCGGCGCCTGCTGGCGCCGTACATCTTCAAGCGCTGCGGCGCGAACTTCAAAGCGTTCCAGCACGTCGAGTTCTCCTTCGGCTACAACCTCGAGGTCGGGGACGACGTGGTGGTGCACCGTCACGTGCTGCTCGACGACCGAGGCGGGATTCGCCTTGGCAACAAGGTCTCGATCAGCGACTACGCGAACATCTACAGCCACACACACAGCATCGTCGAGCAGGCGGATGTGACGAATGCGCTGACCGTGCTCGAAGACGGCGTGCGCGTGACGTACCACGCGACGGTGCTGGCAGGCGTGCACGTGAACGAGCAGGGGATGGTCGGCGCCCTCGCGGTCGCGACGAAGGACGTGCGGCCGTACCACGTCTACGTCGGGATCCCGGCGAAGAGCGTGCGCGTGAAGCCGAACGCGCCGGAGCCGGCGACGATCCTGCGCACGGCGGAGAACCGCCTGGCGCGGCCGATGCCCGAGTGACGGGGTCCGGATTTTCGGGGGTCCGGGACACCTGATGCGGGACGTGCGAGGGGCTGAGGCGAGTAGCTGGGGATAGCGTGCTGTACGCGGTACCTCGTACTCGGTACTGGGTCCCCGGACCTCCGCTCCTCAGATCACGCGCAACACGTCCTCCACCGGGCCGGCGTGGCCGGCGCGGAGGAGGTGCAGCGAGTCGCGCAGGGCATGGCGCTCGCGCGGCCAGACGAAGCGCTCGAGCGCGGCGTCGGGAGTGAGCCACTCGTAGCGCATGTGCTCCTCGCCGAGTGTGATCGGATCGGCCCGATCGACGAATGCGGCGAAGACGACGGCAAGCTCCACGGTCGCCAGAGTGTGGAGGTAGAACGGCTGGACGATCACGTTGTACAGCCGCTGCACCTGGAGCCCCGTCTCTTCGCGAACTTCACGCACCGCCGCCTGCTCGGGCGACTCGCCCGGCTCGATGCGTCCGTGCACGGTCTCCCAGGCCGTCGGACAGCGGGTGCCCAGCCCACGCTGCAGAGTGAGCACCGCCCACTCGGCGGGGTCGGGCGCGATGAGGTAGACGTCGATGGTGCCGACGTTGATCGTGGTCATTCGTCGAACGCCTCCGGGTCGTCGAGTGCGGCGCACACGTCCCGCTCCTGCGGCCCAGCGTGGGATCGAGTGCGCCGTCACCGGGCCCGCCAGCGCAACAGAGCGAGCACCGTAGCAAGCACCACTCGGCCGTGTGTGCCCGCCGGGAGCACGACGTCGACGTCGTGACCGAGCAGGCGGACATGCTCGCCGGTCGCGCCGTCCGCCGCCAGTGCCACGACGAGCGGCGCGCCCGGCCGATCCGTCCGCCAGCGAGCGGCCCGCTGCTCCGCCGGCGCGGTCGGCACGGCACCGGCCACGACCACGGCGTCCATCGGCTCGTCGGCCTCCTCGTCGGAGAGTTGCATGATGCGAACGCCGCCGTCGAGCGCCGCGGCCGCCGCGACGAGCTGACCTCGCACGAGTCCACTCGCGGCGCTCGCGCGAGCGCTCCACCAGCCAATGCGCGTCGGAGAGGGCTCGGCCGATGGACCAGCGACCGCCGGCTCCGTGACGCGGCGCGCCGGCTCAGCGGCAACCCGGCGCAGCTCGTCGATCGAGGTCTCGCCGCGTCGTACGAGCGCGCAACCGGCTTCCCAGAGCGGAATGCAGCCATTCGCTCGTGCGGCTTCCGCGATGCTCTCGGGTGCCGCGCCGGCCGCTACACGACGCTCGAACTCGGAGGATGCGATGAGAATCTCGGCGATCGCGCGCCGACCGCGGTAGCCCGACTCGCCGCAGTCGCGGCACCCTGCCCCGACGCACCCGATGCAGAGGCGCCGCACGAGACGCTGCGCGATCACCCCCTTCACCGCCGTGGCGATCTGATAGCTGGCGGCGCCGATGTCGACGAGTCGAGCGATCGCGCTCACCGCGTCGTTGGTATGGAGCGTGGAGAAGACGAGGTGGCCGGTGAGCGAGGCCTGGATCGCGATCTCCGCCGTCTCGCGGTCGCGGATCTCGCCGACGAGGATGACGTCGGGATCCTGGCGCATGATCGATCGCAACGCGGCGCCGAAGGTGAGACCGGCGCGCTCGTGCACCTGGACCTGTACGATGGCCGGCAGTCGATACTCAATGGGATCCTCCACCGTGACCACGTTGACGCCGCGGGCCTGCACTTCGCGCAGCGCGGCGTAAAGCGTCGTCG
>Ga0066652_100002049_pt1 | contig 10838 bp, 10 predicted proteins | sample GraSoiAngelo_101_FD_71413 | JGI IMG/M metagenome (GOLD analysis project Ga0066652, IMG submission 71413) | Grasslands soil microbial communities from the Angelo Coastal Reserve, California, USA - 14_0903_02_30cm | ecosystem: Environmental > Terrestrial > Soil > Grasslands | place: USA... | reverse complement strand
ACATCCAAAGTGTCGTGTCCTGCCATTGGACGACGGGGGAAGTGCTGGCAATCTAGCGCGATCCGCCCGGGCTGGAAGTTCGTGCGGATTCGCTTCGACAGCATGATCTCCCTCACGCTCACGCCACCGGAACCACCGGTGCGACGTCCACGGCGGTGCGAGTGAGCAGCACCTGCGGTGCCGGCCCTCCGTGGGTGCCTTCGAACCGCGGCACTTCCACACCCACACCGCTCGGCAGCACGCCGAACAGGCTCGAGCCGGACCCGCTCAGCATCGCCGGCGAGCACCCGAGGTCGCGCAGCCGCGCGATCACGTCCTCGATCATCGGATGGCGCGCCGAGACGACGGGCTCGAAGTCGTTTGCGGCGAGACGTGCGATCGTCGCCCACTCGCCGAGCGTGGTCGGGTCGAGCACATCCGACGCGTCGTCATCGCGGTGTCCGACGTCACGCGCGGCGGCGAGCCAGCCGTACGCATCCGCCGTGTTCACGGCGAACGGAGGCAGCACGAGCAGCACCTCTCGCTCCTCGGGCGCGGACAGGGCGAGGAGACGCTCCCCACGACCCCACGCGAGCGCGAACGGGCGAGTGCAGGTCAGGAACGGGGCGTCCGCTCCGAGCGCCGCGGCGATGACGAGCAGGGCGGACTCACCGACCGGTGCGGGGGCCATCGCGTCGAGGGCGCGGAGCACGGCGCCCGCGTCGGCGCTGCCGCCGCCGAGACCTCCGCCGACGGGAATGTACTTCGTGAGCTCGATCGCGAATCCGGCCGGCCACCCGGTCGCCGACGCATACGATTCCGCGGCGCGCCACGCGAGGTTGCGCTCGACGGCTCCGAGCAGGCGCGCATCGACGTCGCCAGCGACGTCGAGCGATCGCGCGCCGTCCGTGACGCGGACGAGAAGCTCGTCGGCGAGCGTGAGGCGAAGGAAAAGCGTCTCGAGCTGGTGATAGCCCGACGTCTCCCGCGCGAGGATGCGCAGGCGGAGGTTGATCTTGGCCTGCGCAGCGACGCGTGCGGTGTCCGCGCGCGACACGGCGCGCGTCGTCACGTGCCCGGCGCGGCGGGTGCCGAGGCCCTCCGATCGACGGTCGGCTCGGCGGCCGAGCGCTGCGCGCCGCTGATCTCTCCCATCGACAGTCCGGCGCGGAGGAAATACCAGGCACCGATGAGCGTGATCGGGATGTAGCTCAGGAGGTGGTAGCCGATCGCCCAGCTCACTGCGGCATCGGCGGGCACCCCGTAGATCCCGACCAACCCGATGCGCGCAAAGTGCTCGAACACACCGAAGAAGCCCGGCGCCTGCGGCACGGCGACGCCGATCGCGATGATCCCCTGCAGAAAGAGCGCGGCGCTGAAGGGCAGATTCATCCCCGCTGCGCGGAAGCCAACCCAGAAGGCGAGGGCGTTGAGCAGCCAGTGCGCGAGCGTCCACCACAGCACTACCGCGAAGCGCCGAGGCGAGCGCAGCACGCTCAGCCCCTTGCTCAGCGAGACGAGCGCCTCGCGCCCCTTCGCCGCGAGCCTTGGCGAGAGCCGCCGCGTCGCGGCGTCCCACATCCGGAGGACCGGCGTCGGGAACAGGATGAACACGTACATCGCCGCCAGCCCGATCAGTGTGACCGTCACGCCGAAGATCGCGTAGCTCGCGACGGGACGCCCGCTGATCTCCGCGCCCTGCGGAAACGCCGGGGAGAGCATCGCGGCGAACATGAGGCCGAACAACAGGATCGCGTCGAGCAACCGATCGACGACGAGCGACGCGAGCGAAGCGGTGAACGGCACCTCGGGCGCCGACCGCGAGAGGGCGAACGCGCGCGCGATCTCTCCGACGCGCGCGGGCACGACGTTGTTGATCATCATCCCGATCGCGGTGGCGCGCCACAGCTTCCCGTAGGGCAGTCTGGGTGCGACGGGATCGAGGATGGGACGCCAGCGGATCGCGCGCAGGGGAAACACCCCGGTGGCGAGGACCGCGGCGAGGACCATGAGCCCGACGTTCGTCCGGCGCATGTGGGTCATGACCTCGTCGACCCTGATGCCGCGGAAGGCGAAATACAGGAATCCTGCACTCAGCAGGATCCCGAAGACCCCGCGCCAGCCGATTTTCATGTGTCTGAGAGCTCAGTCCGTGAGCGCGAGGTCGAGCAGGTCGAACAGCTCGCCGAGAGTCTCTTCGTCGATCGGGCCGCCCATACTCCGCACCTGCTCGCGGATCTCCAGGCAGCGCTCGATCGCGGCGCGCCCACGATAGAGCAGCACGTCGATGGGCACGACTGGTTGCTCGGGCAGCGGCGCCGGCGCGACGAGTGGCGCACTGGCAAGCGTACCGAGCTTCGCGATGCCGGCATCGAGCAGCGATCCCTGCGCCGGCGTGGGCGCGCGCGTGCCGCTCGCCGCTATCTGACCTACGGCGACGGCTGCGGGATGGTCACGCTTCTGCGGTGTCGGCGAAGGCGGCGCGACGATCGAGGGGCGCGTCGGGGTCATCTGCGCCGGCTGCTCCTGCAGTGCCCGAAGCCGCGCGACGAGCGATGCGGGCGACGTAGCCGGCTGTGCGAGCATGGCGGCGATCTCGTCGAGCGAATCGAGGGCCCGAGCATCGAGTCGCACGACGTCGTCGTTGTGCGATGCGACGAACTCGGCGACGTCGCGCTCACCGTAGCTCTCGGCCGCCTGGCGAAGCCCGCGCAGTGCCTGGCGAAGCGAGCGCCGCACACGGTCGCGCGCGAGATCGTCGCGCGCGCCGCGAGCGTCGGCGACGAGCCGGCGCAGGTGCTCGCCCTGGCTCACGACCTCGAGGCGGAAGCGCTCGGCGGGAGACGTCGGCGGATTCGGTGCCGGCTGCACGACCGTCGGTCCGCCGTCCTGATAGAAGAGCTCACTGATCGGGACGACTCGCTCCTGCTCGGTCTCCTTGGCCTGCATCGCGTCGAGCGCCGACGCGAAGCGCGCGAGCTCGGGACTCGCGGGATCGAGCGTGCTCCCGATGCGCATCGCGGCGGAGATGCCGCGCAGCACGGTTGCCGCAGCGCCGAGCACGGCGAGTCGCTCCGGGCTGATCTCGGCCTCGCCGCGCTCGAGTGCATGCGCGGCGTACTCCGTCGCCTCGAGCACGTCGGCGAGCGACGGGTGGTCCTTCACCCCCGCGATGCCACGCATCGCGCGTACGCGGCGCAGGACATTCGCCGCGGCATCGCGGTCCGACGGCCGCGTCGCGAGAAGCTCGGCGCCCGCGCCGATGTTGGCGACCTCGGTCGCGAGGAAGCCGCCGTCGGGCGCCGCCGGCTGACTGGCGACCGGTGTGGCGGTGCGCAGTGGTGCGTAGCGACTCAGCTCGTCGATGCGCGCGCGTGAGCGCGCGTCGTCGGCGGCGCCCCACGAGCGGACGTTGCGGAGGAGTAGCTTGCAGTCGTCCACCGTGGCCACGAGCGCGCCGGCCAAAGCGGGCTCCCAGCGCGTCTCTCCGCTGCGGAGGCCGCGACCGACGCGCTCCACGCCGGCCGCCATTTCGGCGAAGGCGGGCAGCTTGGCCATGGTGGCGCTGCCGCGAAGGGCCCGCGCGGCGCGCTGGAGACCTTCGAGGTCGGGTCCACCGGTGCCGGCGGCGAGCAGCAGCGCGTCGAGCTGCTCGACGTACTCGCCGGCCTCCAGGACGAAGAAGTCGAGAAATCCCGCAGGGGCCGTCATGCCGGCTCCGATCTGGTGTGCAAGAGTGGGCAGCTCACGAAGTTAGGCCGCGCGGCGGGCGGCGTCCATCGCCGCGCGCAGCTCGCGTACGGCCGTGTCGAGGCCGACGAAGATCGCGCGTGAGATCACGTGATGTCCGATGTTGAGCTCCTCGATCTCCGGGATGGACGCAACGGGTCCGACGTTCCCGGTGGTAAGGCCGTGTCCGGCATGAACCGCCAATCCAAGCGACGCGCCGAGCGTCGCGGCGTCACGAAGTGCATCGAGCGCATGCCCCGCTCCGGGCGCGTGTGCGTACCGTCCCGTGTGAAGCTCGACCGCGTCCGCACCGAGCTCGCGTGAGCGGGTCACCGCGTCCCGATCCGGATCGATGAACAAGCTGGTCCGGATTCCCGTCCGCCGCAGTCGGACGATTGCGTCGCTCAGCCCACGGGTGGCAGACGCGAGCGCCAGGCCGCCCTCCGTCGTCACTTCTTCCCGACGCTCCGGAACGAGCGTCACCTGGTGCGGGCGCAAGCGCTCGGCCAGCGCGAGCATCTCGGCCGTGCACGCCATCTCGAGATTGAACACGGTCGTGACGGCCGACGCGATGGCGTCGATGTCCGAATCCTGGATGTGTCGGCGGTCCTCACGCAGATGCGCGGTGATCCCGTCGGCGCCGGCGCGCTCGCAGATGGCGACCGCCTGAGCCGGCACCGGTTCGTCGCCACGTCGTGCCTGCCTGACCGTCGCGATGTGATCGATGTTGATGTAGAGGCGCTGATGCGTCATGTAGTTGGTTGCCCTGCGAAGCTACCGCGCGTTACGTTCGCACCACTGTCCCAGGAGACGACGAAGTGAAAAAGCTGCTGATCGGTTTTCTGCTGCTGACGGCGTGCACGACGCGCTCGAAGGAGGTCCCGGTACGGACGGGCAGCAGCGTGGTCTCGAGCGGCGCACGTCCCGCGTTGGACGCCTTCCTCTCCGCGATCCGTTCCAAAGACCTCCAGGCGCTCGGCGCCAACTGGGGGGACAAGGACGGAGCGATCCGTGACAGCAAGCGCATCTCGCGGGACGAGCTGGAGAAGCGTGAGCTCCTGCTGATGTGCTATTTCAACCACGACAGCTACGCCGTCCTCAACGACGAGGCCGCAGCCGGCGGCGAGCGGAAGATGACCGTTCGGTTGACGAAGGGAACTCTCAACCGCACCACCGACTTTTTGCTCGCGAGCGGGCCAGACCGCTGGTACGTTCGCAGTGGCAACGTGGAACCCGTCCGAGATCTCTGCTCCAGGAAGTAGGGCTGGCGGTCGATCCTTCACAGCTCAGTGAGCTCCACGAGCACCCCGGCGGTAGCGCTCGGGTGAAGGAACGCGATACGTTTTCCCTCGGCACCGAGCCGAGGCGTTTCGTCGATCAGCCGAAGGCCGGCGTCGCGGCATCGCGTGAGCGTACCGTCGAGGTCGTCCACCGCGAAGCAGATGTGATGGATGCCAGGGCCTCGTTTGGCGACGAACTTGCCGATGGGGGTGTCCGGGTGCTGGGCCTCGAGCAGTTCGACGAGGGTGCCGTCGGCGGCGAGGCCGGCGATGTCGGCACCGTCTGCGTTGTCCAGCGGGACTTCAGGGAGGCCAAGCAGATCACGGTAGAAGGGCAGGATCTCGTCGAGTGCGGGCACGGCGATCCCGATGTGGGCAATGCGCGTGGCACGGCGAGGGATGTCGGTCATGTCAGTGCGCTGGTGAAGAGAGGCGCCGGCGCTGAATTCTAATTCTGGGGGCGGAGCCGGGCAGGCCCGCCGGGGGGAGCGCAAGCGATGTCGAATGCAGTGGCGGTGACGGACGCGGACTTCGAGCAGCAGGTCGAGCAGAACGAAAAGCTCACGGTCGTGGACTTCTGGGCGACATGGTGCGGCCCGTGCCGCATGATCGCACCGATCCTCGACCAGCTCGCGGTGGACTACAAGGATCAGGTGAAGGTGACGAAGCTCGACGTCGACGCGAACATCAAGACGGCGACGCGCTTCAACGTGCGCTCGATCCCGATGCTGCTGTTCTTCAAGGGTGGCAAGGTGGTCGATCAGATCGTCGGCGCGGTGCCGCGGCAGACGATCGAGGCGAAGCTGAAGCAGCACGTCGCCTGACGTTGCCCCGCGACGACGAGGCGCGTCCTCGTCGTTGCACGGGCCGACGGCGCAGCGCACATTGGGCTGGCACGATCGACGTCGTGCCAGCCCGCCTCTTTTTCGATGCCTGCCGCCGCCACCGACCTGCACTACCCGAGCCTTCGCGTGCTGTTGCCACGCACGAAGCTCGCGTACGTGCACCTCAAGAACCTGCTCGGTGACGCGAAGCGCGACCGATCGGCGCGCGTGTCCGGCTACGTCGCGATCTGGCTCCCGGAGGAGTTCGTCGTCCTCTATTTGCAGCGCGGAGAGCTGGTGAATGCCTGTCACAACGATGGAAAGGGCTTCCAGCCGATGGCCATCGGCGCGGCCGTGGACATGGTGCCCGCCGAGCCGGAGTACGGCGAGATCACCTTCTGCGAGGCCGAGGACGAGCAGCTCGCCTGCATGTACCACTCGCAGACGGCGTCACCCGAGCCATGGCCGCCGGAGCTGCGGTCGAGCGATCCGTCGGCGCTCTTCCCGTACCTGATCTCGTGTTCGTTCGACGGGATGGTGGAGATCGTGGCCGAGGGAGCGGTGAACTACCTCCTGTTCGGCATGGGGCAGGTCTCAGGCGGATACATCGCCGATTCCGGGAGGGGCACGATGGTCGAGCGGGTGGCGCGGCTGTTCGATCGCGAGCGGCTCGCGCTGCACGTGCAGGTGCGGCGCTGGGCCGTGCCGTCGCCGCTCCCCGTTCAAGCGCCCACCGGTCTGGTGCGGGCTTATCGCGACCTCACCACCTCGCTCGTACTTCGGCTGGTGGCCGACGGACGTGAGACCGCGCCCGCGATCGCCGAGCACGCGCGCACGATGCTCGTCGGCGCCCATCCGGCGCTGGAGGGGTTCTCTTTCAATGGCCGACCGCCGAAGGCGGTCGTGGCCGACTCCGACGGGCTGACGGCGGCGGTCGCCGCGCTCATCAACGAGCTGCTCTGGACGGCAGGAGACCAGGGGTCAGGAGGAGGTCCGGCCGACATCCTGCGCGAACTGACGCATGAGCGGCGGCATCTCTTTCAGTCCGCCGGCCTCTTCGAACGGGTGTCGTGGAACGTGACGTGACCGAGACCGGCGGAACCCTGTACGTCGTGAGCACCCCCATCGGCAACATGGGGGATTTTTCGTTCAGGGCGGTGGAGACGCTGCGTCTGGTGGCGGCCGTGCTCGCCGAGGACACGCGCCACACGCGGCATCTGCTCGACCGCTACGCCATCGACGTTCCGTTGATCGCCTACCACGAGCACAACGAGGCGAAGACCACGCCACGGATCGTCGAGCGGCTCCTGGCGGGGGAGAGCCTCGCGCTCGTGTCCGACGCCGGGACGCCGCTGCTCTCCGATCCGGGGGCGCGCCTCGTCCACGCGGCGGCGGAGGCCGGCATCCGCATCTCGCCGATTCCCGGCGCCTCGGCACTTCTGGCGGCGCTCGTCGCATCCGGGCTCGACGTCGGGCGCTTCACCTTCTTCGGGTTCCTCGCCCGCAAGGGAGCGGAGCGGCGAAGTGCGCTCGAAGAGATAGCGGCGGCCGTGCACGTCGTCGTACTATACGAAGCGGCGAATCGTGTCGCCGATACACTGGTCGAGCTCGCCCAAGCGGGCGCGGCCGAACGGGCAACGGTCGTGGCCCGCGAATTGACAAAACAGTATGAGGAGCTCCGGCGGGGAACGGTAGCCGAGCTCGCGGCGTATTACGGGCAGACGCCGCCCCGTGGAGAAGTCGTGATCCTGATTGCCGGACGCACCCCTCGAGCAACCAGCGAGGACGAATTGCGCGCTCGCGCCAACGCGCTCCGCGCGGAAGGCCGCAGCGCCCGCGACGTCGCCGCCGTCCTCGCGGCCGAGTTCGGCGCACCACGCAACCTCGCCTACCGGGTCGCACACGAGTGAGGATCGGTACACCGACCCTGCGCGCCGTCGCACTCGCCACGGCGCTGACCCTGCCGCTCTCGGCCGCTGGTAACGCGCCGCGGCTGACCGTGGCGCGCCTGCAGTACGACGGCGGCGGCGACTGGTACGCGAATCCCTCGAGCATTCCGAATCTGCTCGCGGCCATCCGCGAGCGGACGTCGCTGCCCGTGGAGCGCACCGAGGCGCGCGTCACGCTGATGGACGACAAGCTTTGGGACTACCCGTTTCTGCACATGACCGGGCACGGGAACGTGAAGCTCACGGACGCCGAGGTCGTGCGCCTGCGTGAGTACCTGCAGCGCGGCGGCTTTCTCCACGCCGACGACAACTATGGTCTCGACGAGAGCTTCCGCCGCGAGATCAAGCGGGTGTTCCCCGACCGCGAGCTCGTCGACGTGCCTCTGTCGCATCCGATCTACCACGCAGTCTACGACTTCCCGAAGGGAATCCCGAAGATCCACGAGCACGACGGAAAGCCCGCGCGCGGATTCGGCATCTTCCTTGGCGATCGTCTCGCGGTGTACTACTCCTACTCGAGCGATCTCGGGAATGGATGGGAAGATCCCGAGACGTATCATGATCCGCCTGCGCTGCACGAGGCGGCGCTGCGGATGGGGATCAACCTCTTCGTCTACGCCGTGACGAGTCGGCCCCTCCCATGACGCTACACGAGCTGATCGAACGAGAGCGGCGCCACGTCCGGCGCCGCGAAGTCATCGCCGGGCTGATGCTCGGAACGGCTGCGGCGGTACTGATCGTCGCCGTTGGCGCGGGCGTGCTGGGCGATGCCCGCTGGCTGGCGCTGCCGCGCATCGTGCCGTTCCTCGTGTGGCTCGTCGTTCTCGGAGCGGGCGTCGCGCTCGCGTGGCACACGCGCGAGCGGCTGCGTCGCGATGCGACGCGGTCCCAGGTGGCACATGCGATCGAAGCGGAGCAGCGGCTGCGGCGCGGCGCACTGCTCGGCGCGCTCGAGCTCGAAGGTCGTGGTGCGCTCGCGGCGCGCGCCGCCACGACGGCGCGGGGCACGCTGCCGCGCGACGGCGCGCTCGCGCCGGCACTGAAGCAGCGCGGACACCGGCGTGCGGCGATCGCCGCCGGAGGCGCGCTGGTCGCCTCGCTGGTGCTCGCGTCGGCATCACCCCTGTTCGGCGACGGACTGCGCGCCGTGCTGCGACCGGTCGATGCCTGGCGCGGCGCATTGCTCGCTCGCCCGGTGATCGACTCCGCGCCGGCCTACGTCATCCGCGGCGCACCCGTGCGGCTCATGATTCGTGCACCGGGCAGACAGCGCATCATGCTGGGCGTACGTCAGACGGGAGAAGCGTGGCGGACCGATACGCTCGCGGTCGACGCGCGCACGGGCGAGGCGCGCTGGAATCTGGATGCGCTCCGCGGCGACCTGCGGCTCGTGGCGACCGATGGCCGCGCGTCGAGCGACAGCGTCGTGATCCATGCGGCGGACCGGCCGTTCCTCGGCGCGGTGGTGCTGCGCGCGACGTATCCGGCGTACCTCGGGCGGCCAGCGGAGAATCTTCCCGTGGGCGAGCCGATGCGACTGCCCCGCGGGACGTCGCTCGGCATCAGCGGCCGCGCGTCGGTTCCGCTCGCGTCGGTCGCACTCGTCGGAGAAACGGGAGCGTCGGTGGCTCTGACGCCGAGTGGTCACGCATTCAGCGGACACGTGGTGGCGGAGACGTCGACACGTCTTCGGTGGCTGGCGTCGGCGACGAGCGGGCCCGTCATCGACCTGCCCGCGCCGCTCGAGCTCGAGGTGCTCGTCGACTCGGCGCCGCGCGTCGAGATCACGGCTCCCCAGGGAGACACCGTGCTCGCGCCGGCGGAGCGCGTCGGATTGGGACTCACGGCATCGGACGACCACGGGATCGCTGCGCTGACGCTGCGCATCTCGCGCCTGGGTGCGAGCGGTGACGGGCCGGGAATCGGGCAACCGGTGGCGAGCGCGGTGGGCACGTCGTGGGTGGGCACCGCCTCGCTCGACGTCGCCGCGCTGCAACTCCAGCCGGGCGACGCGGTGCGCGTCCGTGCCGAAGTCGTGGATGCATCGCCGTGGGCGCAGCGCGGCGTGAGCCGCGACCTGATCATCAAGCGCCCGACGATCGAGGAAAGCCGCACGGAAGCACGCGTGCTCGGCGATTCGGCGGCGAAGGAAGCGCGCGCCGCGGCCGCGGCGCAGAAGGCGCTCGCGCAGCGCACCGACGAGGCGTCGCGCGCCCAGACGCGTGAGGGCGGCTCGCAGGGCAGCCAGAGCTCGGCGCAGCGCTCGAGCGCGTCGTCGGATGCCCAGAAGTCGATGAACTACGAGAGCGCCGAGCGGGCGCGCTCGCTCGCCCAGGAGCAGCGCGGCATGACGGATCGCGTGCAGAAGCTCCGACAGGCGACGCAGCAGCTCGAGCAGCAGCTCAAGGCCGCCGGTGCGCTCGACTCGTCGCTCGCGCGACAGCTCAGCGAAGCGCAGGCGCTGCTCCGCCAGGCGCTGACCCCCGAGCTGATGGCGCAGATGCAGAAGCTCGAGAATGCCGCGAAGGAGATGAACGGCGAGCAGTCGCGCGATGCGCTGCGCGACCTCGCGCAGATGCAGCAGCGGCTCAAGGAACAGCTCGCGCGCAGCGCGGAAATGCTCAAGCGCGCGGCGCACGAGGGTGCGATGCAGACGCTGTCCGACGAAGCGCGCGAGCTGGCGGAGAAGCAGAAGGCACTCGCCGACTCGGCGCGCGGTGCTTCGCCGAAGGGCGATCGCTCGGCGGGACAGGACGCAGCGAAGCCCCAGGAATCGAAGGAGCAGAAACCGAAGAGCCAGGACGCGAAGGGCCAGGAGACGAAGGGGCAGGACGCCAAGGGCGAGCGCTCGAAGGAAGCGGCGAAGCTGGCCGAGCGTGCGCAGCGGCTGCGCGATGCGATGCAGGAGCTGAAGGAGCGTCTCGCGAAGGACGACGCCGCGGCGGGCGCGTCGAAGACCGGCGAGGCGCAGGAGCACGCGCAGAAGTCGGGAGAGGGGATGCGTCGCGCGTCGAGCGCGATGAAGTCGGGCGAGGAAGGACAGAGCCAGAGCGCCGGCGAGAAGGCCGGCGAGAAGG
>Ga0066652_100002044_pt1 | contig 10842 bp, 7 predicted proteins | sample GraSoiAngelo_101_FD_71413 | JGI IMG/M metagenome (GOLD analysis project Ga0066652, IMG submission 71413) | Grasslands soil microbial communities from the Angelo Coastal Reserve, California, USA - 14_0903_02_30cm | ecosystem: Environmental > Terrestrial > Soil > Grasslands | place: USA... | reverse complement strand
CCGAACAAGCGCGGCATGCTGTTCGCCGGCACGGGCCACAGCTTCCACTATTCGCTCGACGACGGCGCGCACTGGACGGAGCTTTCCACCGGACTTCCGCACACGCCAGTCAGCTGGGTCGTCGTCCAGAAGGCCTTCCACGACGTCGTCGTTTCGACCTACGGACGGGGGCTGTACGTGCTCGACGACATCACACCGCTCGAACAGGGCGGTCCCGTCCACACGGATAACGCGCATCTGTTCGCAACGAGGCCGGCGTATCGCTGGACCCAGCGCGGTCACGCCATCATCAATTACTCACTGAAGAATGCGCCGCGCGGACCGGTGACGCTGCACGTGCTCGACGCCGACGGCAAAGTGGTTCGCGACGTGCGGACGCAGGCGGGCGCCGGCCTCAACCGCGCGAACTGGGACCTGCGATGGGATCCGCCGCGACTCGTCGCGCTGCGGACGACCCCGTCCGAGAACCCGCACATCTGGGAGGAGCCGCGCTTCCGCGGCCAGGATACGCGGCCCGTCACGCACTGGGGCATGGACCCGGCGCAGGTCGGGCCGATCGCCGCGCCGGGAAAGTACACGGTGAAGCTGACCGTGGACGGCCAGTCGTTCAGCGAACCGATCGAGATCCTGAAGGACCCGAAGATCCCGAGCAGCCAGCAGGATCTCGATCTGTCAGTCCGCCTGCAGCTCCGGCTGCGCGACGACATCAGCGCGTCGGCGGACATGGTCAACGCGATCGAGGTGATGCGGAAGCAGCTCGAGGACGTCAGCAAGGCGTTCAAGGACCGGGGAGGGGCCGCCGGCTCGGAAAACGACGCTGGCAAGGCGGCGCTGTTGAAGCAAATCGCGGAGATGGACAAGCGGCTCTTCGACGTCGAGTCGAAGATTCTCGAGCCGGCTCAGATGCTGAGCGACGACAAGTATTTTCAGCAGGCGTATCGCATCTACACAAACCTCATCTGGATGAACGGCGAAGTCGGCCCCGGCGCGGGCGATGTCGCCGGCGGCGCAGACTTCGCGCCGACCGACACGTCAGTGGGCCTGCTGGAGGGAATCGAAAAAGACCTGACTGCGGTGAAGGTCGACTACAAAACGCTCATGGACCGCGACGTCCCCGCATTCAATCGGGCGGTCGGCGCAGCGATGGCGCCCCTGGCCAAGTAGCTCCCGAAATCCGTGTCCCAAACGATACGCCTTCGCTGGCGTCCAATTTGTTGGATGCCGGCTGTCCGGGAATATATCAGTTTGTCTACTTTTTCTTGATTCGGACGCTTGACACCCATACTCTACGCCCAAGTCCTAACCAGCTTCGTCCGGGTTCGGGCCCCGTTTCACGTCTTTGCAAGTCGGCTCGGGAAGGCGATGAGCCTTCCAGGAGGGTGTATGAGCGGTTCACGGAGACTCGTAGGGGCATTTGTGTGCCTCGCACTGCTTGCTGGCGGCAGCCGGGCGTTCGCCCAGGTCAGCACCGGAGAGGTTTTCGGTAAAGCGACTGACGGCACCAACGCGGTGCTGCCGGGCGTGTCGGTCACGCTCTCGTCCACCGCGCTGATCCAGCCGAGGGTCGCGGTGACGTCCGAGACCGGCGCGTACCGGTTCCCGAGCATCCCGATCGGCACCTACACGGTGTCGTTCGATCTGGCCGGCTTCAAGAAATACGTGCGAAGCGGCGTCATCATCCAGGCGGGTTTCAACGCCGAGATCAACGCGAAGATGGAGATCTCGACGGTGCAGGAAACGGTGACGGTCACGGGCGAGAGCCCGGTGGTCGACACGAAGTCGACGTCGATGTCGACGAGCTTCACGAAAGAGCAGCTGGACAAGATTCCGAACGCGCGCGACCCGTGGGTCATCATCGAGCAGACGCCGGGCATGGTCATGAGCGGCGTCAACGTCGGCGGCAACCTCTCGGGCCAGCAGACGTCCTTCTCCGCGATGGGCAGCAGCAGCAACCAGCAGTGGAACATCAACGGCGCGGTCATCTCCGACATCGCGTCGGGCAACTCGTCGCCGACCTACTACGACTTCGACTCGTTCGAGGAAATCCAGATCACGACGGGCGGCGCCGACGCGAGCCAGCAGGGCGCGGGCGTGCAGGTGAACTTCATCACCCGCAGCGGCAGCAACAACATGACCGGCTTCGGCCGCTTCTACAACACCAACGACGAGTGCTTCGGCTTCCTGGGCAGCTGCCAGGCGATCAACGTCAACGACGACATGCGCAAACAGAACGTCTCCGGCGGGAACCCGATCCAGAACATCAAGGACATGGGCGCCCAGCTCGGCGGTCCGATCCAGAAGAACAAGGCGTGGTTCTGGGGCGCGGCCTCGCAGCAGACGGTCCGCGTCGGCATCAACGGCTTCTACGACACGTCCACCGCGCCGTGCCAGACGATTGCGGCGACGAGCAACCCGGCGAGCGCGCTCAACGCCGACGGTTCGTTCAAGTACGGCATCCAGGACATGAAGAATTGCCTCTTCGGCGACGTCACGAAGCTGACGAACTACAACGGCCGCCTGCAGTACCAGGAGGCGACCGGCCATCAGACCGAGTTCAGCTACACCTACGGCGACAAGTACCGCGGCAGCCGCGGCTGCGACGGGTTCCACCCGCTCATCACCTGCTCGGTGCAGACCGGTCCGACGGTCTTCTACACGCCGATGCACCGCTGGATCGTCAGCAACAAGCTGACGGTCATCGGGCAGTACACGCACATCCACGAGGACTGGTTCCTCGGCTTCCAGAACCAGGGCCTCGTCGACGTCCAGCCGATCAACTGGGTCGACACGACCTACTGGGATCGTAGCAAGTCGAGCGCCGGGTACCACACGATCCGGCCGCAGGACGACGTCCGTGCGGACGCGAACCTGTTCCAGTCGAACTGGCTCGGCGCCGATCACTCGATCAAGTTCGGCTTCGCCGTCCGCCGGTCGCCGGTGGAATCGATCAGCTCGTTCCCGGGCGGCGCGGTCGCGCGGTATCGCGGCCAGTACGATTTCGGCGTCGGTCAGTTCAACACCACGCCGACCGATCCGACCGGCAAGATCGCGTGCACGCTGAACGGCGTCTCGTATCCGGTCAACAGCGCCAATGGCTGCGACGAGGCGAACATCGTGCGCGACGCCGACTACACCTTCACGATGTATCAGCGCAACCTGTACATCCAGGACTCGATCAAGAAGGGGCGCGCGACGATCAACCTGGGTCTGCGCTTCGACCACCAGCATGACATCGCGACGCCGAACCAGGTTGCGGCCAACCGGATCCTTCCCGCGCAGCTCCCGGCGATCAACTTCCCGGGCGTCGACTCGGGCGCGCGGTTCAACAACTGGTCGCCGCGTATCGGCGTGACGTACGACGTCACGGGCGACGGCAAGACGGTCGCGAAGATCAGCGGCTCGCGCTATTGGGGCATCGGGATGTACCTCTCGGGCAGCGTCCTCGAGCCGACGGGTTCGACGACGACGCTGCGGTTCCCGTGGAAAGACCTGAACGGCGACAAGGTCGTCCAGGCGAACGAGCTGCAGGTATTCAAGGCTGACGGGTCGCTCAATACGACGGCCAGCCTGCCGGCAGGCTACGATCCGAAGAATCCGGGTAGCCCGGTATCGCTGGCGCTCGTCGATCCGAACATCAACAACGACATCACCGACGAGTTCATCGTCGGTCTGGATCGCGAGTTGATGGCCGATTTCGGCGTCGGCGCGCAGTACATCTACCGGAAGTACCACAGCTTCTACTCGGCGAATGTCCGGTACAAGAACACGACCGATCAGTACCTCGCGCTCGGTCAGCAGCCGTACACCGCCGCGTGCGGCAACACGCTCTGCGCCCAGTCGAGCTACTCGGGGATCTACTTCAACGGCCCGACGCTGCTCGGCGACACGATTGCGGAGAACACCACCAGCTACAACGTCTACAACGGCCTCGAGTTGACGGCGCGCAAGCGTCTCCGCAACAAGTGGATGATGACGACGAGCTACGTGTACAACCACCAGCGCGCGTTCGACCAGACGGCGAGCCTGGACTATCTCGATCCGACGAACCGTGTCCCGGTGGACATGATCAGCGGATACGAGAGCGGGACCCGCAACGGCCCGCACGTGTTCAAGCTGTCGGGCATGTATCAGCTCCCGTACGACATCACGGCGTCGGCGTTCTTCAACGCCCACTCCAACTTCCCGTTCAACCCGTTCATCCGGACCACGTTCAATCGTCCGAACAGCCTGGGCACGGCGGACATCTTTGTGTCGCCGACGAACGTCCAGCGGCTGCCGACGGTGAAGACGCTCGACCTGAACTTCGACAAGTCGATCCGGTTCGGTGGACCGCGCCGTGTGACGCTGAACATGGCAATTTTCAACGTCATGAATTCGAACACGACGCTGAGTCTGCAGACTGCCCGGCAGAACACGTCGACGGCGAATTATGTGTCGACACTGATTGGCCCTCGAGTCTTTCGATTCGGCGCGAGGGTGAACTTCTAAGGCAGGAAACAGGAAGCAAGACCGGGTAAGACGTGGGGCCGGGCGAGTAATCGCCCGGCCCTTTTTCTGTTCAGACGCAGCGACACGAACAGACCGGCTTCGGCGCGCGCGCGAATCTCCAAGGAGGTGGGGCTTAGTGGATGACTTCCTGAACGTCGGCGAGATCCTTCAGGCGGTCGGCTTGCCATCGTCGTTCGCGAGCGACGTGGTATCCTTCGCCTTTCTTTAGCCACGCTGAGGTTTTCATGAGACGTATTGAGGTTTCGACCGCCGTTGTCGCGTTCGCTCTGTTCGTGTGTGCGCCCGCGTTTGCGCAGCGCGGCGGCGGCTCGCGCTCGGCGAAGGACAAGGTCGCCGCGTGGCGCGGCGACGCCATCGTCAACGGCAAGGTCACCGACGATACCGGCAAGGCGATCGATCAGGCGAAGGTCACGTGGATCTTCATCCAGGCAAACGACGGCTTCTTCGCGACGACGAAGAAGAGCGGCGAGTACAACGCGAACGACATCAAGGCGGGGCAGTGGCGCGTGCAGGTGGAAGCGCCCAACTTCGTGACGTTGCGGCAGGAAGTGAACGTCGAGAACAAGAAGAACACGCTCAACTTCTCGCTCAAGCGCGATTTCGCCCCGGAGCTGCTGACGAAGGCCGACGCGCTGTTCAAGGCGGGCGACAACAGCGGTGCGCGCACGGAATATCTGAAAGTCCTCGCGGACCATCCCGAGCTGACCGCGATCAACCGCGCGATCGCGTTCACCTACGGGCGCGAGCACAACAACCTCGAGGCCATCAAGTATCTCGAGATCGCGCTGCAGGGGAATCCCAACGACCCTCAGCTGCTGCAGCTCGCGACGGCGACATCGATCGAGCTGAGCGACTACCCGCGCGCCATGGGCTACCTCGGGAAGATCGACGATGCGGCGTTGACCGATCCGGAGGTGCTGAACGCATCCGCGATTTCACTGCTGAACAAGCAGCGGTCGACCGAGGCGATTGCGGTGCTGAACCGGGTCATCGGCCGCTTCCCGGATGCGCCGGACGCGTACTTCTACCGCGCGTACGGATTGCTCCAGCAGCAGAAGACCGCGGACGCGAAGCCGGATCTGGAGAAGTATCTGCAGCTCGCGCCGAACGGCGGGCAGTCGGCGAAGGCGAAAGAGTTGCTGGCGAACATCAAGTAGCGCACTGGCTGGAGGAGGCGTATGCGGAAGAGTGTCGCGTGCGTCGCGTTTGTCCTGGGCACCATCGTCGTTGCCGCGCAAGACAACTACCAGTTCACGGATCCCAACGTCCAGGATCTCTTCCGCTACGCGCGCATGGCGGTCGGCAGCGCGGTCTCGAAGGTCAAGGCGTTCGAGATGAGAGGGAAGTCGAAGGTTGATTTCAACGGATCGCTGATCGACTGCGCCGTCAACATCAAGATCCTGCTGCCGGATCATTACCTGCGCGTCGACGCCACGGCGACCGACGCCAAGCTCGCCGGCTACGCGGGCCGAAACGTACTGAACGCGATTCGAACGGGCGACGGGTTCTTTCAGACGCCTCCCGAGAACCTCACGCCCGCGATTCTGAAGAACGAGCAGGCGCGCCTCGCGCGGCTGCTGCTGGGTATGGCGACGTACGTGACGCCGGACGTCGCCCTGACGTTCCGGTCCGCCGGCCTGGTCGGCGGCATGGTCGATCCGCGCGATTCGCCGAAGGCGACGGCGACGGCGCAGGGGCGGGCCGAGCCGAACGTCGCGGAAGTCACCGGTTCGAACCAGTTCCGGGCGCGGCTCGTCATCGGCGCATCGTCGCGCATGCCCGAGCGGCTGATCTACCCGGGCAATCCCGGTCCCGAAGAGACGATGATGTTCGAGGATCGGCGCGAGGTCGCCGGCCTGCAGCTGCCGTTCAAGATCACGACGACCGCCGGCGGACGCATCATCGATCTGCTCCTGTTCGACGAGATCGGCGTCAATCCGGAGATTGCGAAGGGTGACTTCAAACGGTAGGCACGAACGCACGAAACTGAATTCAGAATGAAAACTGTTTTCGTGTGCGTCGTGTTTTCGTGGATCGGGCTGAATGCGCAGGCTCCTGCCGCGTTCACGGTCCGCCTCGATACGTCGAAAGGCGCCATCGTCATTGCCGTCCACCGCGCCTGGGCGGCGCGCGGCGCCGATCGCTTCTACGAGCTCGTCACGTCCCGCTACTTCGACGACACGCGCTTCTTCCGCGTCGTCAAGGGCCAATGGGCGCAGTTCGGCATCAACGGCGATCCGAAAGTGGCGGCTGCGTGGCGCTCGCGGACGATTCCCGACGATCCGCGCGGGCAGTCCGTCACGCGTGGACGCGTCGCGTTCGCGTTCAAGGATCCGAACGGACGGACGACGCAGATCTACATCAGCCTGCGCGACAACTCGTATCAGGACGATCAGGGGTTCGTGCCGTTCGGCGAAGTCGTCGAGGGTATGGACGTCGCGGACGCGCTGAACGGCGAGTACGGGGAGAATTCCGGCGGCGGCATCCGCGCGGGACATCAGGATCCGATGTTCCAGGGCGGGAATGCGTACATCGATCGGGAATACCCGCGACTGGATCGCATCATTCGCGCGACGGTTGTCCGTGAGCCGTGAACACACGAAGCAGGAAACATCTTTTTCATGAATCACGCAGATCTGAAGACCATGGTGGACTATCACTACTGGGCTCGCGATCGGCTGTTCGAGGCGCTCGAGCCGCTGACGGGGGAGCAGTACACCAGGGATCTGGGCAGCAGCTTCAAATCGATCCGCGATACGGTGACGCACACTTATGCCGCGGAGTGGGCGTGGCACGAGCGGTGGCAGGGCCGCTCGCCGACCACGCTCACTCCATCCGACCGGTTCGCGGACCTCGCGGCGCTGCGCGCGGCGTGGAGGGAAAGCGAGCGCAACATCCGTAAATTCGTCGACGGCCTGGACGATCCAGGCATCAGCCGCGTGATCACCTACAAGCTGCTGAGCGGCGCCGACGGCGCCTCGCCCATCTGGCAGATGGTCCAGCACGTCGTCAACCACGCGACCTACCATCGCGGGCAAATCACGACGATGCTGCGGCAATCGGATGCGCAGCCGGCAACGAGCATGGATATGATCGCGTTCTATCGAACGCGCGGGTAAGACGGGTGGGGAAATGCGGCGTCACGCTGTCGCGCTGATTCTGACCGGAAGTATCGCGTGCGCGCACGGGAAGCCTGCGGCAGCGCCGTCGCGGCCGAACGCGCTGCCGGCGCCGCGGCTCGTCGCGCCGCCCGAAGGCGCGGTGCTCACGTTCTTTCCGCGCACCATCGATTTCGAGTGGGCGCCCGTCGACGGCGCGGTCCGCTACGTCGTCGAAGTGGATTGCTACATGTGCTGTGCCGCCGAGCGCTGGTGCTCGGACGTCGGTCCGAACCGCACGACGCGGAGCGAAGTCGCGGCGGCGCGTCTGATCGGCAGCGAGTTTCCCGGCAATCAGCCCGGCCGCTGGCGCGTGTGGGGCCTCGACGCGCATGGCCGCGCGGGTTCTGCGACGCCGTGGCGCCAGTTCACGTTCCACAGTCAACCGGGGCCGCCTCCGGCGGCTTCGAGTTTCCGCACGCCCGCGGGCGCGATGGTCAGCGGAGCCGGCGTCGTCGGGCCGAAGGCGATTTACAATCCGACGGCTGGATATCCGCCGACGGCGCAGCGGGACCGCGTCAGCGGTGAAGTGGTGATGGAAGGAATTGTCGACGAGAACGGCCGCGTGCAAACCGTGAGGATCGTGCGGTCGCTCCGCGACGATCTGGACATGGCCGCCGCTGACACCTTCCGGCGCTGGCGGTTCGAGCCGGCGCGGAAGGACGGACAGGCGATGGCTGCCCAAGTCACCGTCACGATGTCATTCAACGTGAAATAACCGGGAGGATCTTGTGAGACGCATCGCGCTCATCGTCGCCGTTGTCATCGCACTGCCGATTGCGCGGACGCCGCACGTGACCGCCGCCTCCGGCGGACCGACCATCGAACAGTTCCTGAGTCCCGCGTATCCGCAGGACCTGGTGTCGGCGAAGAAGGCCGATCGCATTGCCTGGTGGGCGTACGAGCGCGGGCTGCGCAACGTCTACACCGCCGCGGTGCCGGACTTCCGTCCGGTGAAGCTCACGAATTTCAACCTGGACAACGGCGTCGAGATCAGTGACGTCGACATCTCGGACGATGGGAGCGTCGTGACGTTCGTGCGCGGCACGCAGCCCAATCGCGAAGGATGGATCGCGAATCCGACAAGCGATCCTCATGGTGCGGACCGGACGATCTGGGCGGTGCGCACGACAGCGGGCGCTGCGCCGGTGAAACTCGGTGAAGGCACGACGCCGGCGTTGTCTCCGAGCGGCTCGATGGTGGCCTATTCCAAGGACGGTCAGATCTTCGCGTACGCGACCGACCGTCCGGCCCTCCATCCTGCCAATCCTGCCGATCGGGCCCCGCTGATCAAAGCGTGGGGCGCTAACGGCACGATCAAGTGGTCGCCCGACGGCAGGAAGATCGCGTTCGTCAGCAATCGCGTGGATCACTCGTTCATCGGCGTCTACGACGTGGCGACGAAGAAGCTGACGTTCATGTCGCCGAGCGTCGATCACGACACGAGCCCGACGTGGTCGTCCGACAGCAAGCAGATCGCGTTCATCCGCCGGCCCGGCACGCCGTTCGGTCAGCAGGGGCAGCAGGGGAGCGGCAGCCTCGGTAATCCGAACGGACCGGCGTTCAACGCGAACGCGGCGGGCCGCGGACGCGGCGGGCGCGGCAACGGCGGCGGCGGACAGGGACGCGGCGGTCGCGGGCGAGGCGATCAGGACGATCCCGAAGACGCGAAGCGGCCGGGACTGCTGTCGTCGAAGTTCGCGGGCGGCTACACGCTGTCGTTCTGGGTCGCGAACGCGGCGACGGGCGAGGCGCACGAGTTCTGGCACGACGCGCCCGGCGATCGGGATTTCGCCGGCATCAACAATATTCAATGGGCCGGCGCGAACCACGTCATCTTCCAGTCGGAGCCGCAAGAGTGGATCCGGTATTACAGCGTCCAGGTTCCCGACCTCCGTCCCTCCGCTCAACCTCCGTCCCCGGGCGGAGGGACGGAGGTCGTCTCAGGGATGACGGAAACGCCGGTTGCGCTGACGCCGGGCGACGGGATGGTCGAGAACATCGGCCTCTCCGCCGACGGCAACTGGCTCTTCTATACGACGAACGCGGGCGACATCGACCGCCGCCACATCTGGAAGGCCCCGACGGCCGGCGGTCAGGCGGTGCAGGTCACGAAAGGCGATTCGATCGAGACCTATCCGGCGGTGCTCGCCTCAGGCAAGCAGGTCGCGGTGCTGAGCGCCGACGCGAAACGTCCGCAGTCGGTGGGGATCGTCGCTGCCGAGGGCGGTGCGGCGAACGTCGTCTTCCCGGCGCTGAAGGATTTTCCGATCGCCGACGAAGTCGTTCCGCAGGCGGTCATCACGAAGGCGCCCGACGGCCTCGAGATTCACAATCAGCTGTTCCTGCCGAAGGATCTGCGGGCCGGCGAGCGGCGGCCGGCGATCATCTTCGTGCACGGCGGTCCCGTGCGCGAGATGCTGCTCGGTTATCACTACATGCACTTCTACCACATCGCCTATGCGGTCAATCAGTGGCTCGCGAGCCAGGGCTACGTCGTGATGTCGGTCAACTATCGCAGCGGCATCGGCTACGGCAAGTCGTTCCGCACGGCGCCGAACGTCGGCGGCCGCGGCAACGCGGAATACCAGGACGTGCTCGCCGGCGGCAAATACCTGCAGACCCGCGCGGACGTCGATCCGAACCGCGTCGGCATCTGGGGGCTCTCGTACGGCGGCGTGCTGACGTCGCAGGCGCTCGCGCGCAACTCGGACGTCTTCAAGGTCGGCGTCGACATGGCGGGCGTGCACCTCTGGGGCAGCACGCTCGATCCCGAGGACATTACGTACAAGTCGTCGACGATTTCCGCGATCGACACGTGGAAATCGCCCGTTCTGCTCGTCCATGGAGATGACGACCGGAACGTCCAGTTCTCGCAAACGACAGGACTTGTCCAGCTGCTGCGCGCGCACCACGTGCCGTTCGAGCTGATCGTCTATCCGGACGACACGCACGAGCCTCTGCTGCACAAACGGTATCTGTACGGATTCAACCGCGCGTCGGAGTTCCTGGGACGGTATCTGAAGACGGGGGCTGCAACGACGACCGCGTCGGGCCGATAGGAGACGTATGACGACTCGATTCGCCGCATCGATTGTGTGCGCGGCCGTCGCCGGCACGATCGGTGCCTCGGCGCAGCGCGCGACTCCGCACCCTGATCTCCAGGGACTCTGGA
>Ga0066652_100002041_pt1 | contig 10851 bp, 11 predicted proteins | sample GraSoiAngelo_101_FD_71413 | JGI IMG/M metagenome (GOLD analysis project Ga0066652, IMG submission 71413) | Grasslands soil microbial communities from the Angelo Coastal Reserve, California, USA - 14_0903_02_30cm | ecosystem: Environmental > Terrestrial > Soil > Grasslands | place: USA... | reverse complement strand
AGCGCCGTGCCGAAGTTGGGCGCGCCGAGCAGCCCGGCCAGCGCGCTGGCGAGGACGAAGGCGGCGAGCACGATCAGCGTGTCGGCGAGCACGGGCGGGCATTCTCCCCGACCGGCTCCGGATTGGGGGGTGGTGCGCCGTGGGGCGGGCGCCCGGCGTGCTCGGTCAGCTCGCCGCCGGGGCGCGCTCCTCGAGCCGCGCCTCCAGGGCCGGGACGTCGAGGCCGGGATTCTGCTCCTCGAGGAAGCGCTCGGCCGCCCGGCGCCCGCCGAGTCTCCGCAGGCCGCGGTCGCCGTGTTCGGCGGCGAAATCGGCCAGCGCGTGACGGCGGCGCGCGCGGACCCGCCGCGCCTCGAGGTCGATCCGGTCGCGGTGGCTGTCGAGCGCCTCGACGAGCTCGTCGATCCCGCTCGCCGGGGGCAGCGAGGAGACCGCGACGATCGGCACGTCGCGCGCGTCCAGGGCGCCCAGGGCGGCGCTGAGATCGCGCACCGCGCTCTCGGCGATGTTGCCGAGGTCCGCCTTGGTCACGGCCAGCACGTCGGGCACCTCCATGATCCCCGCCTTCAGGAACTGGAGCACGTCTCCCGATCCCGGCTGCACGATGACCGCGACGGTGTCGGCCACGTCGGCGACGTCGGTCTCTGACTGACCCACGCCGACCGTCTCGATCACGACCACATCGAACGCGGCCGCCAGCGCCTGCGCGGCGGCGCGCGTGGACGGCGCCAGCCCGCCGAGCTGGTCGCCGGCCGCGGTCGAGCGCATGAACACTCCGCGGTCGGCGGAATCAGTGGCGATGCGCGCGCGATCGCCGAGCAGGGCGCCGCCCGTGCGCTTCGAGGTCGGGTCGACCGCCAAAACGGCAACGCTACGCCCGGCGCTTCGCCACGCGCGGACGAGCTCGCTCAGCAGCGAGGACTTGCCGGCTCCCGGCGGACCGGTCACGCCGACGACGTGCGCCGGCGCCTCACCGCCCAGCGCCGTGGGCGAAACCTCGCGCAGCAGCGCCGCCACCTCCTCGCGTCCGCCCGCCGCCCGGTGCTCGACCAGGTTGAGCACCGCGGGCGCGGCGGTCAGGTCGCGTTCGCGCAGCCGCCGGCCAAGCTCGGCGCCACTCGGCGCCGCCACGTCACGCGGCCGCTGTCAGCCCGTGGCGCTCGGCCACGAGCTCGACGATATCCCGGATGATCTTGGAGAGATCGAAGTCCTTGGGCGTGTAGACCGCGTCGACGCCGGCCTCCCGCAGCTGCGCCACGTCGGCCTCGGGGATGATTCCGCCGACAACCACAGGCGCCTCCACGCCCGCCTCGCGCAGCTCCTCGACGACCAGCGGGATCAGCTCGCGGTGCGAGCCGGACAGGATGGACAGCCCGACCACGTGGACGCCCTCCTGCAGCGCCGAGGTGGCGATCTCGCTCGGCGTGAGGCGAATCCCCTGGTAGACCACGTCCATGCCGGCGTCGCGCGCGCGCACGGCGATCTGCTCGGCGCCGTTGGAGTGACCGTCGAGGCCCGGCTTGCCCACGAGGATCTTCAGCTTGCGCCCGAGGCCCTCCGACACACGCTCGACCTCGTCGCGCAGGGCCGCGAGGTCCTCGCTGCCGCCGGCCACCGCCTCGCCGACGCCCGTCGGCGCGCGATAGGAGCCGAACACGTCCCGCAGCGTCTGCGCCCACTCGCCGGTGGTCGCACCGGCGCGGGCGGAGGCGATCGTCGCCGGCATGATGTTCTCGTGCTCGTCGTCCGCGGCGCGCGCGAGCCCCTCGAGCGCGTGATGCACCGCGGCCTCGTCGCGCGAGGAGCGCCACCGCTCCACGTCGGTGATCTGGCCCGCCTCGACCGCCCGGTCCACGACGAGAATGCCGCCCTCGGCGTCGGCGGTCAGCGGCGCGTCCTCGGTCTCGGTGTAGCGGTTGATGCCCACTACGGTCTGCTCGCCCGCCTCGATCCGCCGGACGCGCGCGCGGTGCGCGTCGACCAGGGCGGCCTTCATGTACGGCACGGCCTCGACCGCGCCGCCCTTGTCCTGCACGATGTCCAGCTCGGCGCGCGCGCCGTCGAGCAGTTCCCCGACCAGGCCGTCCATCACCTTCGACCCCTCGAAGATGTCGGGGTACTCGAGCAGGTCGGTCTCGTAGGCCAGCACCTGCTGGATGCGCAGCGACCACTGCTGGTCCCACGGGCGCGGCAGCCCGAGCGCCTCGTTCCAGGCGGGAAGCTGGATGGCACGCGCCCGTGCGCTGCGGCCGAGCGTGACCGCGAGCGCTTCGAGCGCGATGCGCTGCACGTTGTTCTCCGGCTGGGCTTCGGTGAGCCCGAGAGAGTTGACCTGCACGCCGTAGCGGAAGCGCCGCAGCTTGGGATCCTCGACGCCGTAGCGCTCGCGGCCGAGCTCGTCCCACAGGATGCCCATGGCCCGCAGCTTCGCGTGCTCCTCGACGAACCGGACGCCCGCGTTGACGAAGAAGGAGATGCGCCCGAACACCTGGGGCATCAGCGACTCGTCCACGCGCTCGCGCACGGCGTCGAGCACCGCGATCGCGTTGGCCATCGAGTAGGCGATCTCCTGGACCGGTGTCGCGCCGGCCTCCTGCAAGTGGTACGAGCAGACGTTGATCGGGTTCCACTTCGGCACGTGCTCGACGGTGTAGGCGACCATGTCGGCGATCAGCCGCATCGAGGGACCGGGGGGGAAGGCGTAGGTGCCCCGCGACAGGTACTCCTTGAGGATGTCGTTCTGCGTGGTCCCCTGGAGGCCGGACTGGTCGATCCCGTTCTCCTCGGCGACGACGATGTAGAGCGCCAGCAGCCACGCGGCCGTCGCGTTGATCGTCATGGAGGTGTTCATCTCGTCGAGCGGGATGCCGTCGAAGAGCGCGTGCATGTCGCCCTTGTGGGCGATCGGCACCCCGACCTTGCCGACCTCGCCGCGGGCCAACTCGTGGTCGGCGTCGTAACCGGTCTGGGTCGGGAGGTCGAAGGCGACGGACAGGCCGGTCTGGCCCTTGGCCAGGTTCTTTCGATAGAGCTCGTTGGACTTGGCCGCCGTCGAGTGCCCGGCGTACGTCCGCATCATCCACGGCCGGTCGGGCTCGGGCAAACGCGAGGTCATCTGATGGGGAGGCGCGCGGGCATTTGATGGATTGTAGGTTGAACTGCGAGTCGCTAGTCACTAGTCGATAGTCGCTAGAGCGGCTACTTGGTTCGTGACTAGGGACTAGCGACTAGCGACCAGCGACCAAAACCCATGCGCCAAATCGACGTAGAGCATCTCGGACGTGATCGCGTGATCTGCTGCTGGCAGGTCGGCGACGTGCTCGTCGACCCCGGCCCGGAGCCCTGCGCCGACACGCTGGTGGCCGCGCTCGCGGGCGAGACCCCGCGGGCGCTGCTGCTCACCCACATCCACCTCGACCACGCGGGCGCGGCGGGGGCGCTCGTGCGGCGCTGGCCGGCACTCGAGGTGTTCGTCCACGAGGTCGGCGCCCCGCACCTGGCCGACCCGACCAAGTTGCTGGAGAGCGCCGGGCGGCTGTACGGCGACGACATGGAGCGCCTGTGGGGCGAGGTGCTACCCGTCCCGAAAGCCAACCTTCGCCCGCTGGCGGGAGGCGAAACGCTGCCGGGTGGATTCGAGGTCGCGTACACCCCCGGGCACGCTTCGCACCACGTCGCCTACCTGCACGAGGACTCCGGGCGGGCGTTCGTCGGCGACGCGGCGGGCGTGCGGATCGCACCCGCCGAGCTGACCCTGCCGCCGACGCCGCCGCCGGACATCGACATCGACGCCTGGAACGCTTCGCTGTCGCGGATCGCGGAGTGGAACCCGGACTCGCTCGGCATCACGCATTTCGGGGCGCTCGACAGCCCGTTCGAGCAGCTCGCCGTCATGCGCGACCGTCTCGCCGCGTGGGCGACGATCGCGCGCGAATTCGACGGCCCGGCCTTCGAGCAGCACGTGCGCGACGAGATCACGTCCGGGACGCCCGACGAGGACACGGCCGCCAGCTACCTTCTGGCCGCCCCGCCCGAGCAGCAGTGGCTGGGGCTCGAGCGCTGGTGGCGCAAGCGCCCGTCAGCCTGAGCCCCGATCGCGGCGTCTCGCCCGCGCCGGTCGGCATGGTCCTCGGCGCGGTCGCCGCGGTGCAGTTCGGCGCCGGTCTCGCGGTCACACTGTTCGCCGACCTCGGCCCGGTCGGGACGGTGCTGCTGCGCGTGGGGTTCGCGGCGATCGTGCTCCTGATCGCATGGCGGCCGAGCGTTCGCGGCCGCACACAGCGCGAATGGGAGCTGGCGGCGGCGTTCGGACTCTCGCTGGCGTTGATGAACGGGCTGTACTACCTCGCGATCGATCGCATCCCGCAGGGCGTCGCCGTCACCTTCGAGTTCGTCGGACCGCTGGGGGTCGCGCTCGCCGCGTCGCGCCGGGGACTCGACGTGATGTGGGCGGCGATGGCGGCGGCCGGTGTCGCGCTGCTCGGCGGCGGGCTGGGCCCGTCCCTCGACGCGCTCGGCGTCGTGTTCGCGCTGGGCGCGGGCGCGGCCTGGGCGGCGTACATCCTGCTGAACATGCGGGTTGGGAAGGCGTTCGCCGGCGGCCAGGGCCTGGCGCTCGCGATGGTCTTCGGCACCGCGATCCTGATCGTTCCGGGCGTGATCGATGCGGGCGACGCGCTGTTGGATCCCGATCTGCTCGCGCTCGGGTTCGGCGTGGCGCTGCTGTCGTCGGTGATCCCGTACTCGCTCGAGCTGGAGGCGCTCCGCCGTATGCCCGCGCGCGTCTTCGGCGTGCTCATGAGCCTCGAGCCGGCGCTTGCTGCGCTCGCCGGGTTCCTCGTGCTGGGGCAGGACGTGCGACCGGTCGAAGCCGTGGCGATCGCGCTCGTGGTCGCGGCCAGTGCGGGCGCCGCCCGCACGGCCCGCGAGCCCCGGCCGCCGGTCGATTAACGGCGCCCGCCAACCGATTAAGGTCGGGGCGGTACGGTGGCGCCATGAGGGTCTTCGTGGCCGGCGCCAGCGGCGCCATCGGCCGGCGTCTCGTGCCGTCGCTCGTCGAGGCGGGTCACGACGTCACGGGCACCACGCGCGCGGAGGACAAGGCGGAGTTGCTGCGCGCCGCCGGGGCCGACCCGGTCGTGTGCGATGCCCTGGATGCCGGCGCCGTGCGCGACGCCGTCGGGGGTGCGAAGCCGGAGGTCGTCGTGCACCAGCTCACCGCGATCCCACCCGCTTTCAACCCACGCCGGATGGCGGCGGAGTTCGCGCCCACCAACCGCCTCCGGGTCGACGGGACGCGCCACCTCGTCGAGGCCGCGTCGGCCGCCGGCGCGCGACGGTTCGTCGCTCAGAGCATCGCCTTCGGCTACGCGCCCACGGACGGGTGGGTCAAGACCGAGGACGACGAGCTGTTCCTCGATGCGCCGGAGGCGTTTCGGAGCACCATCGAAGCCGTCGATGCGCTCGAGACGGCCGTGCTCGGGGCGGAGGACCTCGAGGGCGTCGTCCTGCGCTACGGGTTCTTCTACGGGCCGGGCACGAGCTACGCGCCGGACGGTGCGATCGCCGAGCAGGTCCGCCGCCGGCGCTTCCCGATCGGCGGGCGGGGCACCGGCCGCTTCTCCTTCATCCACCTCGACGACGCGGCCCGCGCGACGATCGCCGCCGTGGAGGGTGGCCCCCCAGGCGCCTACAACGTCGTCGACGATGAACCCGCGCCGGTGTCGGAGTGGCTGCCGGCGTATGCCGCCGCCCTCGGGGCCCCGGCGCCCCGCCGGCTACCGGGGTGGCTGGTGCGCCTCGCCGCCGGACGCTACGCCCAATACACCATGACCGAGCTGCGCGGTGCGTCCAACGCCCGCGCCCGCGAGCGGCTCGGATGGGCTCCGCAGCTGTCCTCCTGGCGCCAGGGCTTCGGCAGCGCGCTTGAATAGGCCGTCAAACTGAAGCTTGCGGTTTGCGCGCTGACCAGGCCCGGGTACACCCCGAGGAGCGGCGCAACGGCGCCTTAACCGATTCGTATGGCAGACGACCGAACACTCGTTCGTGTTCTGGATGTGGATCCGGAGCTCGGCTACCGCCTCGACGACGAGGAGCGCGCGGCCGCGCGCCGCTACGCCGTGGCCGAGGTCCTCGCGCTGGACCCGGGCCCGTGGCCCGCGGCGTTCGAGCCGCCGGACGACGGCGCCCAGGTCGGGCTGCTCGTCCTCGACGGGCTGCTGGTGCACGAGCTGCGGCTCGGCACCGGCGCGTGCGCGGAGCTCCTCGGCGCGGGAGACCTGCTGCGCCCCTGGGACGAGTACAGCGGCCAGCTGATGCCCGGGTGGAGCGCGTCCTGGCGCGCTCTCGAGCCGACGCGCCTCGCGGTGCTCGACCGCCGCTTCGCCACGGTCGCGAGCCGCTGGCCGCCCCTGCTCGACGTGATCATGCGCCGCAGCGTCATGCGCGCGCGCGCGTCCGGCTTCCTGCGGGCCGTCACGCACCTGACCCGGGTCGACGACCGGCTCTTGGTGGTCATGTGGTTCCTGGCCGAGCGGTGGGGTCGCGTGCGACCCGAGGGTGTCGTCGTGCCCCTCAAGCTCACGCATCAGCTGCTCGCCGCGCTCGTCGGAGCAAAGCGCCCGTCGGTCACCACCGCGCTGGGCGAGCTGACCGCCGCCGGGCTGATCGAGCGCCGCGACGACGGGTCCTGGCTGCTGCACGGCGAGCCGCCCGAGGAGCCGGGCCGGCGCCGCGACGGCGAGCGTGTCGCGGCCTGATCAGGCGCTGGGCAGCCCGGACACCGCAGCCGGCACGCCCTGTCGCGCGCTCGGGAAGCGCGGCGACCAGCCCAGCTCGCGCTTGATGCGTGCGTTGGACGTGCGCGCCGAGCGGACGACCGCGGTGACGGCGTGACGGCCGGCCGCGAGCCGCGCAAGCCCCGCTGGAATCCGCCGCGGATGGCCGACGCCCAGCGCCTCCGCCGTCAGCGCGACGAAGTCGTAGAGGGTGATCGGTTCGTCGTCGGCCAGGTGATAAAGAGCGCCGGGCGGCGCTTCCTCGACGGCGCCGACGAAGGCGCCGGCCACGTCGTCGACGTGCACGACGTCCCACCAGTTCCGCCCGGATCCGATCACGGCGAAGCGCCCGGGCTGGCGCAGGCGCCGGACGAACTCGTGCTCGTACCACCCGCCGGGCCCGTAGACGTGCCCGGGCCGAATCACGACCGACGGCAGCCCGGATTCCCGCAACAGACGCTCGCCCTCCTGCTTGGAATGCCCGTACGGGGTCTCCACGGGCAGCGCGGTCTCCTCGGTGAGCAGCTCGCCGGCCGCCTCGCCGGTGACCACGGTCGATGCGAACACGAACTTCGGCGAATCGACGACGCCGCACGATTCGACCAGCCGCGCGGTCCCGTGCACGTTGACCTCGCGAATCCTCGCCTCGTCACGCTGGGAGGCGATCTCTGCCGCCAGGTGCACGACCGCCTCGGGACGGGCGGCCGCCAGCGCGGTTCGCACCCCCTCGCCGTCCGTGAGGTCGCCCTTGAGCTCCTCCACGCCGTCCGGCGCCGAGCCGGGGCGGCGTGCGAGCGCGGAGACCGTGTGCCCGCGCTCGAGCAGGCGGGCGCAGACCGCGGCGCCGAGGAAGCCGCTGGCACCGGTGACGAGCACTTTCACGCGCCCGAGCCTACCCCCTCGACGGGGTGGTGGAGGGCCGTTTCCGGGGTATCCTCGCGGCGATGACCTCCACCGTGGAGCTCCCGCGCACCGAGGGTCCGGGCACGGGCCGGGACGACAATTGGCGCGTCATCGTGCGCAACGACAACCACAACACGTTCGATCACGTGGCACGCACGCTGGCCCGGTTCATTCCCGGCGTGACTCTCGACAGCGGCTACTCGTTCGCCGATCGAATTCACAACCGGGGGCAGGCGCTGGTGTGGGGCGGGCCGCTCGAGCTGGCGGAGCTGTACTGGCAGCAGCTCAGCGAAGCCGGGCTGACCATGGCCCCGCTCGAGCAAGGCTGATCGGCGGCCACGGTGCGCGCCTCCGGCGCTCGGGTCAGACGCCGTGTGGTGCTGCGACCGCCTCGGGCTCGAGCGCGCCGCGGACCGTCCGGTCGAACCACTCGTACACGATCGGGACCTGGTACCAGCCCGCGTACTCGGCGCGGAAGGCCGCTAACTCGGGGCCGTACCAGTAGCGCTCGAAGTCCATCTTGCGCTCGAAGGTGGCGCTCTGCTTGAACCGGTAGCGGTCCTCGCGCGATCGCAGCACCTCGTACTCGGTCGCGCCGTAGCGCAGGGCGACAGCCGCGATCTCGTTGAGGGCCACCTCGAAGCGATCGCCGCGGAACACCGTGGCGTACCACGGGACGACCACGACGCCGGCGTTGCCGGCCATCAGACCCCGACCTCGGCGTAGATCGCACCCTCGCCCTCCGCCGTCTTCCCCAGGCCCTCCTTCTCGGCACCCACGAGGATGGCGATCTTGCCGAGGTGCTTGTTGTCGCGCATGAGCTGGTGCGCCTCGGCGACGCCGTCGAACGGCATCGTGCGCCAGAGCACCGGGCGGATGTGCCCCTGCTCGATCAGCTCGTTGGCCTTCTTGGCCTCCCACGCGTTGGCGAAGTGCGAGCCCAGGATCTCCTTCTGGCGCATCCACAGGTAGCGCACATCGAAGTCGAGGTTGTAGCCCGTGGTGCCGGCGCAGATCACGACCTTGCCGAAGGGCTTCACCGTCAGCACCGACGTGGGGAAGGTCGCCTGGCCGACGTGCTCGAACACGATGTCCGGTGGCTCGCCGAGGACCTCGGCCACGCGCTTGGAGAACCGCCGCGACTCCTTGAAGCGCGCCTTCTCCTCGTCGGGCGACTCGCCGCCTTTGCGCATCATGCCGCTGAACTCGTTGCGGTCGATGTAGTCCACGGCGCCGAGCTGCTTTACCAGCTCGCCCTTCTCCGGCGAGGACACCACGCCGACGGACTGCGCGCCCGCCATCGCGCACAGTTGGGTGGCGAACACGCCGAGGCCGCCGGCTGCGCCCCACACGAGCACGCGGTGGCCGGCCTGAAGCTCGCACCGGTCGATCAGCATGCGGTAGGCGGTGAAGTAGACGAGTCCGTAGGTGGCCGACTCCTCCCAGGTCAGGTTTTTCGGCTTGTGCAGGAGTTGCTGGGCCTGGACCTTCGTGAACTGGGCGAAGGATCCCCACGTCGTCTCGTAGCCCCAGATCTGCTGCGACGGGGCGGCGAGCGGGTCGAGACCGTGCACCTCGGGATCCTCGTAGGAGGCCTGGTTGCAGTGGATGACGACCTCGTCGCCGGGCTGCCACTTGGTGACCCCGGCGCCGACCTTCCACACGACACCTGACGCGTCCGAACCGCCGATGTGGTGTCCGCCCGGCTCGTGGTCGCCGTAGCCGAACACCGACACGGGCTTGCCGAGCGCCGCCCACACGTTGTTGTAGTTCACGCCCGCGGCCATGACGCGGACGATCACCTCGAACGCGCCGGGCTCGGGGACCTCGATCTCCTCGACCTGGAAGGCGTCGCGCGGTTCGCCGAGACGATCGTCGCGGATCACCCACGCGGCCATCGTCGGGGGCAGCTCGCCCGGCTCGGTGGACACCTCTGCAACTCGGCTCACGTCAACGGCCACGAAGAGTCCTCTCGTATCGGAAGCGCGCCGGATGCTACCGACGCGGCCGATGATCGGAATCGATCGTCGCTAGCTCGAGAGGAAGCCGCTGCGGCGGAACCAGATCATCAACGCCACCACCGACAGAATCAGGCCGCCGATCCCGAACACTGCGAACGCCCAGAAGGACGTGATGTTCCGCACGAGCCAGCCGAAGTTCTGGCCGAAGAAACCGGTGACCACCGACAGTGGGAGGAAGATCGTGGCGACGATCGTGAGCTGTTTCATCACCGCGTTGAGCCGGTTGGAGACGGTGGAGAGGTAGACGTCCATCGCACCCGTGAGGAGATCGCGGTAGGAGTCGATGAGGTCCGATATCCGGATCAGGTGGTCGTAGACGTCGCGGAAGTAGTCGCGCGAGGACGACTCCAGCCCGGGCAGCTGGATGATGTCCTCGCCGGCGCGCGCGAACAGGTCGCGCTGTGGCGTGATCACCTTGCGCATCGCGACGAGAACGCGCTTGAGGCTGAAGATGTGCTGGAGCTGCTCGTCGGTGGGCCGTGCGATCACCTCGTTCTCGATCGTGTCGATGTCGTCGTCGATCGAGGCCAGGACGGGGAAGAACGTGTCGGTGAGCGTGTCGAGGATGCGGTAGACGACGAACTGCTCGTCGGGCGCGCGGCGCTCGAGGGCGCTGCGCAGCTCGTCCAGCTCGGTGCAGGCGGCATCGCGGTGGGTGATGATCCAGTCGCCGCTGATCACGCACTCCACCTCGATGAGCGCGACCTCGTCGTCGTGGCGCGCGGCGCCGTAGAAGACGAGCAGCACGTAGCCCTCGTAGTCGTCGAGCTTCGGCCGCTGGCCGCGCTCGCTCATGTCCTCCATCGCGATCGGATGCAGTTTGAAGACCCGCTCGAGCTCCGCGAGCCCGTCCTCGCCGGCGCCGACGAGATCGAGCCAGAAGTACTCGCCGCGCTCGCGCAGGGCGTCGATCTGCGCGGGGTCGATGCGGTCGAGGACCTGCACGCCGCCGACGGTAGCTGGCCGCGAGGACAGAGAGGCCCCGGGCCTCGGGGCTAGCGACGAGCGACCAGCGACCAGCGACTAAGCAGTTTCGCCGACCAGCTCGCCCTCGGCCCGCGCGCCGGTGACCGTCGCCTCGCCGGCACCCACGGCGGTGGGGACCGCATCCTCGGCCTCGACCGGGCGGCCGGTGATCAGGACGGCCGCAA